>Ga0325405_1000171_pt1 | contig 61819 bp, 24 predicted proteins | sample PopdelMetagenome_21_FD_205663 | JGI IMG/M metagenome (GOLD analysis project Ga0325405, IMG submission 205663) | Populus deltoides microbial communities from Bellville, Georgia, United States - Xylem-Control-R2 | ecosystem: Host-associated > Plants > Phyllosphere > Stem > Wood/Secondary xylem...
ATGTAATATACATACATTTTCTTGTCGTCTGTGTTTTTTTATCTCCTTCTGTGTGTTATTTGATTTTTAAAAATTAGTATTCATTAAATAATATAATTCTTTATAAAGATAATAACAAAAGGTCTGAGTGTTTTTATATAAAAAAATCTAAATTTTAATTTTTTTCATTCAAAAACACCTCCAATACATTATTAAAACCTTAGTAAATCCCTTTTCAACCCGTAAATAGTCTAAAATTTAAAAATCAAATCAAATCAAAAAACTATTTTATAAGCTCCGATCTACTTTCATTAGCATGGTTAAAGGACAAAACTACCTCCATTAAATTAATCTTAATAAACCCCTTTTCATCTTGCAAATAGTCTAAAATTTAAAAATAAAATCAATAAAAAAAACTTTTTTATAAGCTTCAATCTACTTTCTTTAGCATTGTTAAAGGACAAAACTACCTTCATTAAATTAACCTTTATAAGATATGTTTCTACTCAATTTTTGATAATGTTTTGATAAATTTGTTCTGTTTTTATGTGCAACCTGTAAACGTACTCATTGGCATTAAGATCTTTTTTTTTTTTTTCTATTGAGATTTGGACTGACTTCCTCTCTTCTTCTGTTTTCAACGAGTTTCTCTCTTTTACCTCAATAATGAATAACCAAGGACGTAAAGGTAAGAAGATAAAGTTTATGAATGAAATATAAAAACCTAAAATAAGAAAGACTAAATATGCAAAAATAAAAATAAACTTATGGGACCAATTGAAAAAATAAAAAGCTTTAGGGATCAAGTAGAAGTTTTCCATGTTTTTTAAATAGTAAAAATGGAAAGGTGCTATGTTTTTTAAAGTGTGTAGTTTTGGTCCTTGTTCTCTATTATTTTTAAAATTTTAATCTTAAATTTTATTTTGTAAATTTATTTTTTAATTTAACGTTTGAATATTTTATAACATCATACATGCCAGAGTATGTAAATTGAAATTGCTTTCATTACATAAAACCAAGATAATATAACTTATAATGATAGAATTAAAAATAAATAAAGTTCAATGACCAAAGTGTAAAAGTAAAAAATTAGGGGAAAAAATGACTTAGCAATCACGTAAACAATGGAATGTAAAAGGTGCACGGTCTAAAATGCCCGCCTGTTTTAGTTCACTGTATAATAATATATTTGTTTTTAAATGGAAATTTTAATGGGAAAATGGCTAATTGGTACTTTGACCTCCCCAAAGGCCCGGTCCATGCACGTTACTCAAAATCAATTCTACATGGTATTTTTTTTAAGGCAAAATCAATCCATCATGGAAACGTATCCAATGTGGAGCATACTTTATATATATATATACAAAATACTTTTTATTTCGTTTGTGAAATAATAAAATTTGTAGTCGCAATCTAATTCCATAGTAATTAATACTGCTTGATGCCCGTTAATCACATCTGCGCAATTTCTTTTATAAAAATACTAGAAATGTTACTATATATACTATTTTCATATAAATTACTATTTTCATATAAATATCAATATCCTTTGTAAACATAATCGCCAAACCTTTATTCAAAAGAAAAAAAAAAGAGATCTTAATGGAATTTGATTTAGATTCAAAAACTCATTAGACATCGGCTACACAGCGATAATAGCAACACTCCTTTAATTTCTATTAGTTTTAATATAAATGAAATTTATAGCATATCATACATGTTGTTATACTATATTTCAAAGTGAAAAAACACTATTCAATTTATTTTATCAAAAGTATGATTAAGTACTTTCAATATTATCCCCCCCCAAAAAAAAAAATAAATAAATAAATAAAATGTTTTGCCGTATTATAGATACATGGGAATGGATATCCACACCTAGCTAGTACTTCTGGATGAGGAATTCAATCTCATTCGTAACTTAATTAATAATATCCTTACCGATAAAATATATAAAAAATAATAGTATAATTACCCCCCGCCCAAACAAAGACTAGGGTATTATATATAACTGATATTCTTGAAAGACTCGAGTTTAATTTTTCATTTATTTTTTTTAAATTATCACAGCCATAATTATACATTCCGTGCCATGTTAAATAGCTGATATTATAAGCTTTTTTTTTCCGCGTCGAGTGTTTGGGGTAATTAAGAAGATAAAATGTTATATATCTTTTTAAATATCTACGTTCTTATGTACTGGAAGCAGCTTCTCTCTAAATTTCCGCGTCGAGTGTTCTAAAATAGATTTCAGGTACAAATTTGTGGGGTTGCCAAAACAGCCGTTAAAAGTTTCTTCTCCAATAATTAATCTTGAAGAGCAAATCATTCACATTTGTTTGCTACATTTAGATGAATATAATGATTTTTTTATATTTAATTACTATTAAGATTTAAATTCGACAAGTTAAACATTTTATATTAAATTATTCCAAGTAAAAAATTCTTTAAAAAATAACCACAAATAAATGATGGGATATAGTTTTAATACCAATTAAATTGATTATTAATTTGAACATTAAAGGGCGCAAATAAAAAAAGGTGAGGACTGAAATGGAAAATTAATCGAGCGCTCGTGTTTACTGGGACAGTGAATTTCAGAGATATTTGGTGTATGTAATGGTAATGTAGTAAAAAATAAAAGAGAGGAACAGTGAGGGAAGGCATATACGATAAGACCGAAGAAAAGGGAAGATGCAATGAAAATGAAAAGAAAAAACGAGGTGGGTTCCTTGCACCCAACGCATCTTTATGGCTTATTTTAATATAGGTTTGGGTTCGGAACTAGGCTTGGTTTTTGTAGACTTTCTCTTTGTGTGAGGATAAGAACGACCACTCTCTCATTCAAGAACCCCCATTTAATTTCTCCCAGCCGCCTCCATTTCTCAAAGACCCAAAGGCCTTCTCCCTTCTTTTCTTAGCACCCGACACAAACTCAACACGCATACATACACGCACAACAACTCTCCCTCTCCCTGTCTCTCTCCCTGCTTAGTACAAACCAAGAAGAAGTTTCATTATTTTCTTCAATCTCTCTAAGACCAGGTTGATCATTCTCTTTTTAGTCATTCAAGCTGGCGATCGAAAACCAAGAAACCACTATTAAGCCCAAGAACAGAAGAATAATGGTAATGCCTTTGCTTCTTTTCTGTTTTTTTTCCCGGATTTGAAACACTGGTTTATTTGTTTTCATTTGCTTTCTAAAATGTCATTGGAATTCATTTTGTGGAAAATGCATCTCACTTCACTTGGTGAATGGAGTTTTAGTACAACAGTAGTTGGTTCTTCTTTGTTGTCTGCTTGAAAGATTCTTACTTTTCTTCCTTTCCTTTTTCTTTTTAATACTAACAATCTGTTTGTGTTGAATTGTGCAGGGAGCTGGAGGACCTGATGATGAGGACCACAGGTGGCCGCCATGGCTAAAACCTTTGTTGCGCGAGAGATTCTTTGTTCAATGTAAGATGCACGCTGATTCACACAAGAGTGAATGCAACATGTATTGTTTGGATTGTATGAATGGTGCTCTTTGCTCTCTCTGCCTTGCCTACCACAAGGATCACCGTGCTATTCAGGTAATTCAATTGTTTTCCCAATTTTGATTTGTGTTTTTACTCATTCTTGTCAGTGTTTCGATTTTGGTCCTGGATTTTTCTTCCTTCCTTCCTTCCTTCTTTCTTTCTGTTTTGTTTTGTAAGGTTTGTTTTTCACTTTCCTATTCTGGGACTGAAACAATCCCTCTGTTTTCTTACTTTTTTTCGGACATTGTAAATCCAATATATTAAATTTGTTTTTATTTCCATATATAGTTTTTTTTATTTCCATATATAGTGGATGAGTGAAGATGATTTTCTTTAAATTTGTTATTCAAAATCTCAACTCAATCTAGTCAATTGAATGCAGATTTTACCTTTTCAAAATTAAAACTTTCCTTTTTTTCCCTACATTTTCTAAACACCCAAATAGACAAATTTGGCCATTGGTGAAATCCTTTCTTCTATTTTTTTCTTAAATGGGATTTCCATGTCCTGCAAATTCTCATTTGGCTTTGCATTTTTTTTCATTCTGAACAGTTACAAAAAAAAAAAAGAAAAGTATCATGAGCTTCACATGGTCTTCTAACACTCTGTCTCTTAATGTTTCTTTGTGAATGTACAGATAAGGAGGTCCTCATACCATGATGTGATAAGGGTTTCTGAAATACAGAAGGTGCTAGACATCACTGGTGTCCAAACTTATGTTATCAACAGTGCTAGAGTTGTGTTTTTGAACGAGAGGCCTCAGCCAAGGCCTGGAAAAGGTGTAACCAACACCTGCGAGGTCTGCGAGCGCAGCCTCCTCGATTCCTTCCGCTTCTGCTCTCTTGGGTGCAAGGTATAATTACGTTGTCCCAAATTTTTATTTTTCATCTTTTCCCTTTCGTTTTCGGAGAAAGTTTTGGGAAAGGAATGGGGATATGAGATTCAGACCCCACCCACCCACCCACAATGTTATTTTTCTTGGTCAGCAAGCATTCTGAAAATTCCACTTAATTGAATTTTATGCTGGTGCTGGGTGGTTACAGCCTTCAGGAAGTTGACTTTTCTTCGTTGTACCGAGGGGGGCAATGAGAAGGCAATGTGGGCGTTGAAAATTCCATTTCCTTTCCCGCAATTTTCTCACCGATCTTGGATTTCTAGTATTTTGAATTTGATTCTAGTCCTGACTAGTTTCTGCATTAACATGAACATCTTCTCAGTTGAATAATGTATAAATGGGGGTAGTATGTATTAATGTTTGTTGGGTATGTATGGCAGATTGTTGGTACATCAAAGAACTTCCAGAAGAGGAAGAAACAACAAATGTCCATGGCATCGGATTCGGAGGACTCTTATAGCAGCAGCAGCAGTCATGGGCAGTACATGAAGACGAAGAACAATGACAACAAAGTGCAGAGCTTCTCCCCCTCTACACCACCTCCAACACCTGCTGGTCACCGGGCAGCAAAGCGAAGAAAGGGAATCCCCCACCGAGCCCCAATGGGAGGGCTAATAATAGAATATTAGAACACTGATGATGTTTTAGCAAAGATTATTAGATCACCCCCATATATACAAGTTTGTTATCTAAATGCCCCTCTTCTCCAAACCCCATACTTGCACAGCTCTCTTCTGACAGAGAGGGACCGGTATTGGAGGTTTTAGCCCTAAGTCAATGTTGATGTGTATATATGAAGAAGTACTGCTACAGCACATAGAAGAAAATAACATGAATGTGAAGGACTGGATGGTAAGAATAAGAAGCCAATGCTTTTGCTATTTATATTGAAAAAGAAGAGATAAAAGGAGAGAACAGTGGGGGTTTGTTATACATAAGTCTGGGCTTCAAGAAAAAGGAAAATGTAAATAGGGTTTTGGTGGGTAGGTGGGTCGCTTAGGAAAAGACGCAGTGAAAAGACAATGTACTCCCTGGTTTGAAAATGGTTTCTGCTACTTGTCTGGAACGATGATGTTGTTTATATAAGAAGGAAAATGAAGATAAGAGATTTTTAATTAATCTGTGTAATGCGTAGATAGCTCCTTGTTTTCTTCCTCTATTTAGAAACTTGTTCATTATTGATTCTCTCTGGTTCGAACGGCCTGGTGGTGAGAGAGTGCTTCCAAGTTTAGCGGGGCCCGACATGACTGCTAGCTCGGGCGTGTCGGTACTCTATTGGTGGTGGGGAAACCTAAGTGTCTTGATTCTCGGTAAGCAAAAGCAGGTGAGCCGCCCCTGCCTTGGATGTTTTTTTTTTTTCACTTAAGTTTCCTAGTGCCTTGTACTCACTCGGGGTTTTTTTAAACAACTAATTTTTTTACTTTCAATTATTTTTTTTTGAGGTGTTTGTATAAAAAAATATTATTTTAACATATGTTTAAATAAAAAGAATTATGAAAAGAAAAAAAAAAAACTAACAACGTAGGAAGTGGGTTGTTAAAGTCGGTTCATGTGGGACCCAATTTTGTGTTTCTTTCTTGACCATACGATTATCATTGACTAGGCTTTAGGTGACTGAGTCTGAGTGTTTCTTTTAGCTGTTCCCAATTTGTATTTTGTGGGAGTCCCTCAAATTATTCTATTTGCGGGGGGTTAAAAGAAAATGCGTTTGGGTCTGTATGATAATTTTAGGTGACTAACTGATTTTTTTTTTATTTAATTGAAATCCAATAGGCTTTTTTTTTTTTTTAAAAAAAGAAAACTCCAATCCACTAGGCTAACATGCAAAGGTATCTGTCCATATTTGCATTCCAAACCCATCCTTAATTTTGATTCTCTTTGGACTCTTTTATAGCATGAATTAAACACACACACACACAATTAGAGATGATTTTCCAAAATTCTTTCCATAATCTTTATTCTCTCTCGCGACTCTTTTATAGCATGCATGGCTGTACCACCTAGAGGCCATTCCATAAAGTGATTTTAGTTTAATATTTTTTTATATATATTTTAATAGCTGGTTATGACACTTGCAAGTTGCAACTAAATTGCTGAAAAACTTGTAATATCTTTAGCCTTTTGATTTGATATATAAAAGAAAAAGAAAAAGAAAAAGGCGGAAGCATACAGTAATTTCTCTTGATACATGCCAAAAACGTGCTTCAAGATTTACCACCTCTTTATAGGATAAAATCATGTCGTGGCATTTTGGCTGGCTAGCTAGCACCCCACCCGCCTACCCTCCGGGGACTTTCACTCTGGGATTTTTAACTGAGCAAGGTGCGTTTATGGCGGTACAGCATCGTATCTTTCATTCAGGTAATTAAAAATAATTTTTAAAAATTAAAACAACTATTATTTTAATATATTATTAAATAAAAAATAAATTAAAAATTAATCATTACTGTACTCCTAGGCATCCTTGGCTAAGCTAAAAGGGCAAAAAGAAGGGGTCGTACGCGGTGACGTTGGCATGCCAAACCACTCTTTTACCATGTCTTCTCAAAGGATCCAGACGGTTAATGTATAAACAAATTAAGTTATTTGTTTTATATTTTCTTTACCGTCTACCTTCGTTAATTATATTTTATAATATGATCGTACGCCGACCTTACCTCTTCGCATCACGTGACTTGCCACATTTTCTTTTTCATTATACCTGCAGAATTTACCTCCACCATTTACGTTATTTTAGTTTTGACTTTTGTATTTTTATTTTGAAGGGGCATATATAAATAATTTATTATAAAGAATGAAAGAAAGACATCTTGTAACAATTTCTCAAAAAATAAAAATAAAAATCTTAGCATATGCCAAGAATTGGAATCAATAATTGAGGTCACTCAATCAGGATCCATAAACAATAGCATAGTTTAATCTCAATTATTTATATATACACACACACACACACGATACATATAAATTTTCTTGTAGCAATTAATAAAAATAAGCAGATGAGGTCCCCGAAAGAAACGTGCACCATCAATTGACGATACAGAGACGACACGTTTCACGTCCCTTTTCCGTTTTCTTTTAGCAATGACTCCAGTTGGGATTGTTTTTTCCATGCTTTGAAAGATGAAGCCGACAAAAGACACGTAAGACTAACCTGTACGTATCAAAATTTCTTTTTAACTCTTGCCTTTACATTTGATTCTTGAGTGGTCAAGAGTATGCCACGTGTCATTGAAAATGCCAGCCGGTTTTGTTCGGACCGTCCAGAGCATCACAAATAGCTTTCGCACGTGTAGGGCTAGTAAAGGGTGGAACTTTCTTGTAGAAGCAAAACTGTGGGCTCCACTCAGTTTGTTGGTCTGAGATGCTTCATTGTGGATTTTTTAAAAACAAAAACATAATTAAATTTAAGCCCGTTTCTTATTTGCAGTGCATAAAGTAACCGGAGCCATGTTTGTTTCAAGAAAAATAAATAAAATATTTTCACATTTCATTTATTTGAAATAAATTAATTAATATAAAATATTATGCAATCAAAGTAAAAATAAAAACTAAATTAAAACAATACAAAACAACTTATAATTCTTAAAAGATGAAATATTTTAAGAGATTCATTTTTGTATTGTTTAAGGTAATTTTTTTTTCCACTGTGGTGCAAATGACACAAATTAACTCACTCTAATAGAAACATTCAACTGAATTGTGTAAAATAAGAACAAATAAATATACATACAACTCATTCCATCAAGTTCATTGCGCCATTGCTAAATTAAACTAGGGGTAAAAAGATAGCCAATCATGCGTTTGCATTCACTCGTTTTATGTTTATATAATCCGAGAGCATGAGAGTGGTTTCTACTAATTTAATATTTTATGCGTGGCCGGCGTTGGTGGTGTAGTAAAGTGTTTAACAGCTGACACTATTAAAAATGGGTAGTCACGGGAGGCAAGAAGGCAAAATGTTCATTCTGCCTAACCATCTATAACGATAGGACAAAAAAAAAAAAAAAAAAAAAACAGAGAGAGAAGTTACATTTATAAAATCACGCAAGGTTGAAGATATTTAAAAATAAAGGTGATGTATTAAATACTTGATAAATTTTTTATTTGAAGTAATTTGATATATTCTTTTTGGTTAAAGTATTTGATAGTTTAATATGAAAAGCCTAAATGATTGGTAATTAGTGATGTTCAATAAATTATAATGGTTGATAATTGGTATTTGCAAAAGATTATTATTATTATTATTTTTTTAGATATTGAAACTCTTAGATGTTTGAGTTAATAACTTTGTAGAAAAAAATACAATAATATTTTAGAGATATAAGCTCTAAAAATATGTAGGTTAAAAATGTTAAGAGTGAAGAGATTTTAAATCTTGAATTTGAAGGATTCATGCTATATTTATTAGCCTATAAATCTTGTTTTTTTGTGAAAAGGAAGGGCAAAAATATAATTTCATCATTGTGATATTTTGAGTTATATTTTACTCAAAATAATACGTATTGGATCAATTTAAAACATTGAAGGACTCACGTAAGGTTTTGGAAAAAATCACAATAGATTATTGACCTCGGACAAGGTATTTATGCCTATTAGAGATGAAAAATAAATCCAAGAGTTTTGCCTAGATTCAGAAATATTAGACTAGGGTATGGTAACCCGAGTCCACGTTGATGTTGGGGTGCATATCCAACACCAACTGGGCGTGATATGCCTAGATGGGTATGGGCACAACATGGATGCACACCAAACATGAACTCGAGATACTATACCCGAGTCCATCCATTCATGGAAATTAGTAGTTTTTTGAAATTTTAGAAGGATGGTTTTTGTTGTTCTATTAAATTTGAGTTTGTCGGAAAAAAAAAAGAAGATATGTTTAGGTTCGTGTGCCGAGTATTTTGCTCGTGTCCGGCAAATTTCTATTCGAGCGGCCGCCCACATATATGTATATAGTTAATTTATAAGAACATAAAATGCAATACCTTTGTGGAAATAAAACATGTGGCAGATCTGATCTGAAACTGATTAGCAGCATGGATGAAACGGACGACCCACTTTGCAATCTTTTCTTTTGACTCCATTTAAAACATGCAAATCTCGATAGCTTCAATTGCTTCTTCTACGTACTTGAACTCGGAATGCTTGTAGCTAGGTCGAGGGATTAGCGTGCAAGTTTAGAGGTTTGTATATTCTTCTCTTAATTAATTAATTAATTACTAGGATATATATATATATATATATAAATCTTAAATCAAATTTATTATAATGATTATCCTTTAAATAAAAAATAAAACTAGAACACATTAATGATTCTTTTCCTAGTGGCATCACTATTTTTACTTTTATATTTTTCTTTAATAATCGCAGATCTAATACTATAGATGTAATTAATGTGTTCTAGTTTTATTCTACAGTTTATATTCTTCTTGTTTTTCTTTTTACTCCTAGGGTTTTAATTTCTTCTTTACTTGTTGTAAGGTTTTCTTCCTCTCTCGAGATATGTGTAACCCTTATATGGGTTTGTGGTGCTGCAAGGGAATTTCTTCAACGATGTTGGTTGGTTTGATGATTGATGTCCACATCTAATGGTTAGAAAATAATAGCAATTGAAAAATTTCAAGTTAGCATAGCTATTACTGAATTTTTGGCATAGTTTTTCTCGAAGAAAAACTTGTCTTGCTCTAAATATAATATTGCTCTAATTAAATATATAATTTCGATATTGAACTATGTATCCGTTCCAATCCTTACTTTATAGGGGAAAAAAGAAAAGAAATACCATCCAACCCATAAACAATATTTTAAAATGATTACAAATTGAAAATTAAGTAATTGAAATTATTGCATGCAAACATTAGCTTATTACTTAAAGGTATGATTTATATTGTTTTTAAATAACCACAAGGAGCATAATATACCATATAGGCCACTAGAATTTGGACTTTCTGCTGTATAGAAATTATAAAAATAAAATTTTTATAATGGGAGGAACAGAATAATGAATTGTCTTCAAATGACAAAACGATATGCTTTCCTAGGCATGCATCCGTATCTTTAATTTCCATGAAAGATAGCATGAAATAATAAAAAATAATAATAAAAAAAAAACACTAGGATGGTGGTAGCCATGTAGGATCACATAAGCGAAGGCTCCAAAATTTAGTGGATGTGGATCTCACTCTACCTTCTACTTTGCTTGGTGTTGATTAGCTCTTTCTCTCCGTGCAAATGCTCATTAACACTAGTCTCGCTGAGTAATGGAGTATTTTTTTAATGCAAAAAAAAATATCTAATTTCTTTTACTGTAAAAATAAATAAATTAAAAAGTTTATACAAGTATTCAATAAAATAAATTTAAAATTATATGTGCTAATAAATAATAACAAATATATTTATTCTAGTAAAAAATTAAATTGACAAGCTCGGATAAAAATATTATTTTTAGAAAAAAAATATTGAATATTTGTTTTAGTTTTAGATTAGATTCCTAAAGTTTTAATTAGTTTGAATCAATAAATCTAATTTAATTTTATTAAACTAACATTTATTTTTAACATCATGGAAGCCTTCTTCAAAGGCAAAAAATAATAATAATAATAATAATAATAATAATAATAATTAAAATAACTCAATAAAAAAAATAGAGTTTGAGGTGGTTGGTTGTTGATAATTCAAAAAACATTTCTTAATTGATAGAGCGTAAATTTTGCAAAACTGATTTATAATTTTTCAATAGGAAACGAAAAGATTTATTTAAAAAAATGATGAAAATAAAAATATATTAATAAAAAAAGAAATTAAACTAATTTACTGTTTATATAAACCGCATTTTCACGTTAAATCTTTTTAATGTTTTTTATTAGTATATCAAACTTCATTAAACTATGTTGAAAGAAATATATTTGCTATCATTTGATTTGATGTTTTTTTTTTATTTGCACCTGTCATTTGCCATTTATATTCAACAAAAATAAAAATAAAATGAATAATAATAAAAAGAAACTCAATAGTTCTCCCATCAAGTGAATGTGGGGCCTTATACCTAAATCAAATTGCCTAAGGCATGATGTCATTGGTTAACTAACACACACACACACACACACACACAGAGATATATATATATGCTGATGCTAATTGATTAATAAATAAAGCACCTATCCTTGTTGAGGAGCATCAAGGTGGGCCACTTGGCATCTTGTTAGTTCACATTGATTGGTGATGCTTTCTCGTCTGGTCACCCGCATTACCTAATTTTTGTATGTAAAACGGTAGTTCCGTTTTCGTGATTTTAATACTTATTTAATCCATTGTTTACTTGAGCCTCTGTTTCTGACTTCTCATTTTTATATATATATATTTATCAGACCGTCACTTTCAAAAATATCGCAAACCTCAGATTCTCCGCCACTAGTTCTGCAAATCTCACTCATCTCCACAGTAATTAATAACCCCGCACGGGCGCGCGCGCACACACTAGGTGCATGTCCAATCAAATGTTTTTTAATTATAAAAATAGCATATGTTCAGCATAAAAAAAACTTAATCATTAATTTAGAATTTAATGTATATATTTAATAAAATATGTTTACGATTATACATGTTAATAAATATTAACAAAAGAATTTAATAAAAACTAAGTTGGAAAAATAATTTAGATTGCATATATATTAGTCCAATCTGTTAAATTCGAGACCCGAGTCATAAACTTGACCAAATTTTAAAAAAAATATTTTTTAATTTTTTTTATTTAATTATATAATAATAAAAATATATGATTTCATTAAATCAACCTAATTAAATTAAAAATAATAATTATAACAGGTTGTATAAAAAATACTTACTAGTATTATAAATATACCATGCAAATCCACATTTCACTATATCTTAAAGATTTCATGTTTTCATGATTTCTTTTAGTTAACTTTTTTTAAAATGCATTACTGGAAAATATATATAATAATTCTATTTAGACTTGGTATGTATATAAAACCATGCTCGATCGATTTATCGTGATCAATTATTGTAAATCTTGATCAATTATATATGTGGTTGATTATTGTCGAGCTTAATTAATTATTTATAGTAGATTGATCATGGTTGATTTTGTTTAAAAATGATTACTAACATCTTCCACACACGTATACATGGTAATTAAACACTAATTTATATATATAAACAAAATAGATGCACTAATTACTTGTTGAATAGTTTGATATGATAAAAAAAAAAAAAAGTCAAGTCAAATTACATTGCTATGAAGAATTCAATCTTCTGTTTGTTTGTCACTGGATGCAAATCATCTTAATGCAAATAAACAAATAATTTTTAAAGATTATAACAACAACAACACCACCTTAAAATATTATAATATCGATCAAGGTCTGTGAACTAATTAATTTCAAAACAGACTCAAATCCTCTCATCAAAGTACAAGACCAAAGCTTTAAAATAAGCACTAAAAAGAAATATCCTTAATTTGTCCTTTTTTAACTCTTAAATGGGAGGAGATAAAGGGCTGTTGATAGCAATAAAGATTACCCTGCTCGCTCGCTCGCTCCCTCTAATCTCTTTGCCATTAATTACAATATCCTTAATTACTCCTTTTTTAACTCTTAAATAATTAAGATTACTTAGATCGCTCTGTCAGAATTAACATTTGCCTTAAAACACAAGATATTTTTTCCCCTTAAAAAAGGTTCCTTAGGTCAATAAAGGTAACTAATCAACATTTTATCAAATATCTTTTCATATTAAAAAATTATTTTACAAACCCGGACCATAGCCAAGCCGAGTCCAAGTCGAGTGTCCGTGGTTTTATTACAAAACTCACGCTGTCTAGACTCCTTTTCCTCTAAAATCTTTGGAGCTCCATGAGCCTTAATCAATCAAAGAACCTTCGGAACTAACCAATTCTTACAATCCTTTTTTTTGCCCCGAAATCTAACCCTTAATCTTGGTCTAATATCTATTCTGTTATTTATAAGGAGATTCGAATCACCAGTAAAGCATATATGATTTAAGAAAACCCCGAAATCCAACCCTTAATCATTCAGTTTGGCGGAAATCTCTGTCTCATGTTGGCAGTACTAGTTATGCGATCGATTAGATAAGACAATACCAAGAGGGATCAAATATCGATGGAGTTTCATCTTTCATGTGATGTTCAACACCTAATCCGCCTAGAGAAAGCTCCAAGAGTACGTCCATGGAGAGAGACACACAATGAGTAGAATATTAGTTTTTGAAGATAGACATCCTAATGCACTAATCCGGTAGAATATCGCTCTCGTCATCCAACATTATCCATATATCCACAGGAAAGTATGCCGCAACTACTCTGCAATTCACGCAGCTGTTTCTTCATGGGGTCTACTAGAATCAAGGAAACCGAACGGAAAGTGATGAGATTGGCTACTGCGCCAATGTTAAGTCGTTTTAGTACCTTCCCAGCTGGTTAAATATTTTGATGGAAACCCTTAATGTATTCCAACCCCACGGTGTTGGACATGGGGTCACTTTTTTTTTTAGTATGGAAGAAAGCAATGATCAATCATGGAACAAGAGTTGGAGGGACCTTCCCAAGAGTAGATTCCTTTTCATTTCTTGATATTTTTTTTTGACTTGTAGAATGCTAGCTACGCCAAGGAGTTCAATGTTTAGACGGCTTCCGCTTAATTCCCCGTCGTTTTTCTCCAACTAGTCGGGATGCTATATGCTGAAATTTTCTCGGAAAACTCAAGGACGAGCAGTTGTTTTTATTTTAATTCAATGCAGAGTGACCACACCCGCTTCAGATCAAAAGCTTAGAGGGTCAATGGCGTTGATTGATTACAAGCTTTCATATTTATTGGTGCACTAACAGCCATCTGTGCATATTTTATGTCAACTTGGTGGCTTTTAGTGCTTTACTTTCAATGATAACTAGACGAAGACCCGCGTCTTGCACGTAAGTTGATCACTTTTTTATTATAACTTTTGAGGGTTTTTTTTTAATTATTATTAAATTAGTTTGCAAACAATTATAGATAGATATTTGTTGGGCTATATGTTTAGCTTAAATAGAGATCATTAATTAAAAATATTTAATTTAATTTTATGAATTACATGCATGTGTTCTGGTAATGAAAGGACACAACTATAAACCGTGTCTTAAACATCTCTCTTTTTCCCTACTTTAATGAAAACTAAATCTAATCTTACACATCTTCACATCAATATATCAATTCATGTAGTGGAAGAATATCTTATGTTAATTATGAAAAAGATAAAATTACGCTGTAAAACTCGTATTGAATTTGTATCTTTGTAGCATGAAGCTCACAATCTTTAATGTGTTATTTGTCTCCGTTATAAGGGGGTTACTATATATATATTGGATCTAAAATAAATACACATTTTTAGAACTAATACAAAGACATCAAAATCTTAGATATATAGCAAAATAAAAGATTTTTCAAAGAACACTCAAAGAACTTGTTTAATTTTATGTAAAAGAAAGAAAAAAAATAAAAAGAAGGTTGTTTTCAGATAAATAAATCACTTGTGTTTATAATAATTGATATTTTACTAGAAAGTACAATGAATTCTTCAAAAATCATTACTTTGAATGAAAGAATACGAATAAATTTTCTCTATAATCAAATAGCCAATTTATGCTTCAATCTTATGCTACATGAGGTTGCAAAACAAAGTTTGAAAAGATATCTTTTCAAAACTTTTATTCTTTGCACTTTCCTATTTAAAATTTTAAACTCGTTTAACTTCGATCATTAACCCTTTAAAAATAATATTATTATTACCACCACTATAATTATTATTATTATCAATATTATTATCTTAATTATTATTATTATTATTATTATTACTACTACAACCATTACTAATTTAATTATTGTTGTTATCGTCGTCGTTGTTATTATTATTATTATTATTTTCATAACTAACATTATTATTATTTTTTTTATCTTTATTATTGCGGCCATCATCATCATTATTATTTTACTTGGGTAGTTCAAGGAGTTGTACCCCATCAATATTATCATTTTATTTGAGTTATTTTATCTTGATGATAACATTGATGTGAAATAAATATATTTTATAAAAATATTAATGAAATAAAAATAAAAAAACCTTTTAAATTTTTTTTATACATCTAAAAGTATGAGAAACCGCATGTGATTATAAAAAATTAAGCTCGGAGGATTAGACTTTGTTAATGTGATTGAGCTCTAGCTAGAGGCACCCAAAAAAGTCAATGCACGCTGCCTGGATCTATAAGCACTGGGCGCCATGCCCCAGTGTGCCCTGGATGCTGGGCTCCGCCTTGGGCATCCATGGGTGCTTGTATCATGTTAGGAGTTACTATGAACAATATCTTAGTAAGAACATCAACAATCTTATCCTGTGAAGCAATAAAGTTAATTACAAACTCTCCTTTAGCAAACTTGTAACACACAAAATGTAATCTATCTCAACATATTTTGTGTGTAAATGAAACAATAAGAAGCATACAGTAAAGGTTATATAAATCTCTGCACCATATATATATGCAGACACTAACTGTCATAATACTAGGCAAGGTAGATTTAGCAATTTGGCTGTTAATTTCGTGTTTATATCACTATGATTATCATCTTATAAGAGCAACTTAAATGGGTAAAATCCACATAAAAATAGCGCTCAATTGAGCTCCTGAGCGTTGAATAAATTTTCTTTTCATGTCTCATCTTTACTATGATATAAATTAATATATTTATTATTCAAGCCCTCAAAAGATGATCAAATATGGACCAAAAATAGCTTGTTATTATTTTATTATTTTTAGCTGATGCTTGTATCTAATTATAGAAGTTGAATTTTCTCTGTTTAAAAAGCCTTGAACTGCAAGTTACCTGTTCGCATTTATGGTCCCATGTATTTGTTGACTTATTATTGGGAGAAGAAGTCGAAATGAAATGGTCCGGAATATTGCTTTCTTCATTCAGGAATTTGCTTTATGCATTAAGGCCTCCGAGGAAATTTCCTAGGTTGTGCATTGTAATACAAAGCCTGTATGGCTGCGTCTGTCTCTGACGGGGAAGTCAGGTTCTCGAAATTTGACCTCCAGTTTCAGTGTTAGCGGAAACTAATCGGACATCAATTGTGGGATTAGCTGACATGATTGCAGCATCCTCAATAACTCCACTTCTAACCTCAAAACAGTACTCTTTATTAAATAAAAAAAAATGTATTATTTTTTAATCATTTCAATCATGTTACTGAGGCCAGGTTAGGTGTATACGAGCAAGCCAAGACAGATTACCAACCACAGTGAGAGTCTTCAATGCGGCATCGCAGGTAGTCACAGAGAGTCTAATTAATGGGCATTCTGGTGGGCTATGGTAATGCGGACTTACCAAGCCACCTTCCTGGGCTGTTGAAACTCTTGTGGAAGTATTTATTGTGGGAGCAGTGTATTTGGAAGTGTAATCCAACTATGTTTTTAAAAAATATAATTTTATTATTATTTTAAATTATTTTTTTTGGTGATTTTGAATCATTTTAATTCATTTTTTTAATATTTTGATGTTAAAAATAAAATTTTAAAAATAAAAAATTATTTTAATATATTTTGAATGAAAAAAATTTTAAAAAGAACTTTTACTACTATAATCCCAGTTTCCACTTTCCAGCGTTTAGTTTCTTTGTTACGAGCTTTTGGGCCCTTCATGGAACCAACCAAGTAAAAACACAGTAATACTCCTAGTCATTGGGGGGCTTTTAAGCCTATTGAAGGCCACTTTCTGGCATGCTCAATTAATTTTTGCTGAATCTTCCCAATTCACGGAAGACCCACAGCCACCGGAACGTCAAAGAGTTTATATGCTCCGGCAAATACATTCTCCAGAGACCATTGACTACAATTTCTTTTTGTTGGGGCCATGTTAGCGTAGCATAATATGTTAAATCACTTCATTTTCGAATTATTCATTATTCACTACCGTATCATCACCACATTTCTGGGAAAAGAAAGAAAAATCACGATGCTGGATTCCATAGAGGAGCAAAAACGTTAAAAAAAGAAGAAGAATGAATGGAGTAACAAGGAAAAGAAAACAGCCCTGGCTAGCAAGGAAATGGAGCCATTATATATATATATATATATATATATATATATATATATATATATATATATATATTGGCATGCATACATATACATAGATTATTCCTATAAAATTAGACATTTAATTACGTAAAAGAAAAGGGAAGCAATTAATTAACTAGCTACAAGCTTTCTTTGTCAGACAGGGTAAACGAAACAACAAAATCATTGGATAACAAGTGGGGTTTGAACTATACAAGCCGTAGATCCATGTCCCTTGAACAACCACTGGCGTTGTGCTGCATCAAATTGAATGAGCAAATTATCACAAAAACAAATAACAAGAACGCTGACCCAACTCCACGCCCTATTCTTAAAACTAGAACGTATTTTCAAACTTAAACCGAGTCTCACCTCCTTGCGATCTAAATCACTTCTTAACCTAGCCCCCAATCCAACATCATCTATTTGATTCGGGAAATCACAAGGTTTGCTTTTAAATTGCAGTGTTGACACATTTCCAACACCCATGGGTAATTCCTCCCCATCCTCCACTAATTCGCCGCATGAAATACCAACTCCACCGTATTTAACGAAAGCAAATGAACCTCTGGTTGGATTAAAGCTAGCCCAGGGTTCAGGATTCTTAGCAAAAACAGCGATGCTGGTGTTCCATACGGTGTCCAATTTTCGAGAGGTACCAAGGTTCAACTCTTTGAAGGTTAAGGAAGACAAGTGGACGGAAAGACGCACCGTATGGGGTCCATGTCTTGCGTTCTCATAAGTGGCGAAGATAAGGAAAACCACGCAGGATAAACCAACCAAAACGCAAAACCCATATCTGCAAGCTGCCCGGGACAACATGTATAACAATCAAAGGAATGAACAAGGTTAATTGAGCCGGTGTCGACGGTTTTGAATATTGAGTTCGGAGAACAGAATGTTTCCATGGATGGAGAGAAGAAAAATGGATCAAACGCAGTTTTATGCTTGGGATGATTCGTTATGTTTGTATATCTGTATCTGCCATTTTCAGCTTATTTGTACACCCTTTTTTCGACCAAAAAAGAAGATGAAGAAGAAGAAGAATATATGTATCTATCTGTCATTTTGTTACCAAACTGAATGGATTGCTTCCTTTATTAACCTCGGAAAATACCATGCAATTACCTTCCAGGTTGTTAGCTTTGTAAGATTTCCTGTATTCCTGCTTCTTATCACATAATTTATATTGATTTTAAAATTTATAGAAATTAAACTAATAATTTTTAAAATATAAATTTAGAATCTAACCACTTAAAGTGAAGTTTAATTTTACTCGGTCATATTGCGCAGTATATGAACTGCTGGCCGGTTGCTCCCAAAACTGCAACAATATTCCATGATGGCCTCATCACGGCTTTTGGTGTAACAGTTGAAAAAAAAAAGGGGACAACAGTCTCGACTCCTATTATCAGTACGAACAATGTGCATTTTCACCGGATCCTCTTCAACTGTTTAATCATTGGTTCTGTAAATTTGAAATAAGAAAATTATGTAAAAAATATTGATATATTCATTAGCAATATATTAAACTAACCCCGTTTATTTCTCATACTTTCTTTTTCAAAAGTGGTTTTTATTGAAAGTTAAAAGGAATTATTTTTTATTTTTGTCAATATCATAACAAATAAGTTAAAAAATACTTTTTTAATTTTTTAACTATACCATAAAAATAAGCTGGAAATTTTTTTAATTTTTTAAATTTATTAAAAAATAGAGATAAAAATATCAAGGAATGAAATTAAAAAAAATTCAATTTCATAAGTTATTTAAAATAAAATAAATAGAAAAAAAAACTAAATCTGACATATGAAAAAGTTAAAGGAGGATGCAATTGAATTTTTTTAAAAAATTTTTATAAATTATTTCAAATAAAACAAAGAGCAATTAAAATAATAAGAACCAAATTTAACATATACAAAAATTAAAAGAGAATTAAATTGAAAAAAAATTTAATTTCATAAATTATTTCAAAAAAAATAGAGGTCAATTCCAATACATAAAAGAAATTCAATTAAGAAAAGGATAAGAAAAAAATAAATAACAATCAACAGAATAAGAATCAAATTTGATGTAAAAATAAAATTAAATCAAATTTTAAGGGATGGAAATTGAATAATAATAATAATAATAATAATAATAATGCAACTTTTAAAAAGTATGTTTCACTCAAAATAAAAATGAGAATATTTTTTTAGAAACCAAACAATTTTGTTTTTAGAAAAAAAATTTATTGGCCAACTTTTATAATAGTAAATAAATATGAAAAAAATAAAAAATTAATTTATAGAGAATCACTTTTCATAAAATAAATAAATGGGGATAAGAATTACAAATGCAGTATTTTCTTGGCTCATATTTTGCAGTTTTTATTTTCTTTTTGAAAGGAAACACAAAAGTACTTTAACCATGTGTCATAAGTGTTGTTGTTCATATTTTTCAATTTTGTGCACGCTAGTATTGTTTATATTAAAATAGATTTGATTTCTTCTAAAAGGAGGTTAATTTTATTATGATAAAAAGAAGCACTAATCTACTATTACAATAGTTTTCAAGGAAGTATAGCTGCCAAAATAATCTGTTTTTTACCAATTTGTTTTTCATAGAAAAGCTCAAAATTGGACACAAATTATTTTGTGATGGTTGCAAAAAGCACGTCACAATTTAATTTTGTGAACAATTTCAATCTCAATATTAATTTTTTAAAAAAGAAAAATTCATGACTGAATCCGTCACAAATTAGATTTTTTTAGGGAATTTAAATTTTCAATTAAAATAATATATTTTTTATTTATAAAAACATATTTTTCATTTATTTTTCATACAAGGATGTATTTTACAACAGTTTTAACAAAGCATGTATCTTTAAAAATCAAAATTAAAAATATTTGTTTGAAATTTATTTTTTTTAATCACAATTATAAAAACCAATACAATACCGATAATACCACCATGTAACTGGCAATTGAAAAGGTAATCAACTTTTGGTGGCCACGACAAATTGCTCGATCGTTGCTATTAACATCTTCCCCTGGATTTTGTTCACTAGAATCGAATCATATCAGCCCCAGCCCAAAGGAACACGCGCTCTAATTAATCAGTAAATTAAAAGCGTGGTTGATATCGTGAAAGGCTGTTATTTTTTTTATTTGTGAATTCATTTATATAATTTACATTAAAATTATCTAAAAATATATAAAAAATAAATTTAGAAATAGAATTAGCAAAAGAAACAGAGCAATATTCCCACAACACATTATTAACTACCTTACAGTGCAAGCATTACAACGTTGTTCTCTGATTAATTAGGTCTTATGTATAACCTTGTTTGTACCTGCGAAATAAGTCTTCTGTTTTGGCATTCCTAAAGGCACAGCAACCAATCAAGTATACGCATATTAAGGCAATGAGAGTGATGAGCAGTATGACGTCCGCCCTTCTCCATTCCCTTTTCAAATTAGCCAATAATCCGGCCTTGCATGAATCGCAATTGTAGCAAAGTTGATTTTGGTCATTGTTCCATTTCAGGCAGTCCATATCTGCAGCAATGTTTATTGGACTAATCCAATATGTTGGGTTCACAAATGTATACCCACACTCGGTCGGGGGCTTACAGCATCCTGACTGTCAAGGATAAAAAAGCAAAAAAGAAAAAAAAAGGCATAAAGTTGAAGATAATCACATGATCGATGAGAGAATATAATCAACTTTATTATTCTTTTCTTCAATATTAGAAATTATCGCTAGCCGTAGATAAAAGTTATTCCTATGTCAGGGTCATCGAAACAAAAGCTAATTATTAAGAAATATATACACTTTAAAAAAGTATAACACTTAATAACTTCATGATTAAGTTTTCACCAAGAACAAAATTATATATGTTACGTTTTTGTTTTTTTTAATATATTCGAAGAAGATATGATATCTCCTAATAATTCTAGTTAGAGGCTAAGAAAGATAATGTATTTTTTGGCAGCAAAAACAATGACTATCTAGAAAAACAAAAAAGATAAAAGGATCATTTCCATTTATTAATTATAACTGGGTTTTTCTTCTTCTTCTTCTTCTTTGATTTCCCTAAGATATATAGTAGGAAGTTGCCTGCACCCCATAGAAAGATCGGGTCCATGTTTGAAAGGCATCTTAATTTCTTCTAAATCGTTTGGTACATGATCAAAAATAGATAATCTAAGCAAGAAATTAAATAACTTTAATAACCTGTAAGGGGCTAATATGAGCATTGAAGAAATCTTGAGCCATGTGATAACTCTGGTTCAACTCAGCACACGTATTAGAGGAGCTAAGGCAACCTCTTATCCGATCCCACTTATATGAACTATGAACCCTTCGGCGAAGCCAACCTGAAAAATCATCAAGACGATATTCCAAGTAGGCTCTACTCGGTACAAGGTGGCCTGAGCCCCTAACAGTCACCATGTAGATAAAAACCGTTAGACATGCGAGCAATATTATAAGGATCAGCATGGCAATGAGATAAAAGATAAGGAGCCAAGGGATTCTCCAGAAACCTCCTACAAAACCTGCAAGCGCTACTTTCAGGATCAGCATTCCCAAGATAATGACAGGCCATTGTAGGATCTTGACACAAGAGTTGTCTGGTTCCGTTGCTAGCCAAATCCCAGCACCTATGACTGGGATGGAAAGAAGCATGGCGACAAAGTTGATAGCACCAATAACATTATTGCTTAGTGCCATTTTAGTGCGAGAGGATTCTCCGTGGTGATTTTGTCCTGGGTTTGGTTTCTTCCAGGACTCAGATAATGATCTGGACAAAAGAAAATGTGGAGTACCAGTGATGGATGCTGAAAAACAGCTACTACAGGATCTGCTTTAAGTCATATGGCCCGCCTGTTTTTAGTTCCTTTCTTTGGATCCATCCAAGCTACTAAAGCAAGCTACGATAATTTTTAAAATGTACATTTTTTTTAGCTATGCTAAACTTTTCGGAAAGGGATACCGTGTATAAGATAGGGAAGAAAAGAAAGAAACAGAACACATCATGAACAATTATTAATTAACAGAAATTAAAAGAAGAGGTGATTTTACTTTTTACCTCCTTACTTGCGAAATTGATTCCTAGAACAGAGCTTTGCTTTTTTAAAACTCTTTTTTTGTTTAATCTGTTTATTTTTTAATTTTTATTTTTAATATTAGATTTATATTTTATTTTGATTAACTTTCTGTAAAGTTATCATGATCTTATGATCTAAATCAATAGTTTAGCTGATTAATCCTGATTGACTTAAAGTTTATCTTGTTATTTTATTTAATTGATTTTTTTTAATTTTATCATTTAACATCGGATTAATTAAAAATTAGATTTTATAATTTGTTTTTGATTTTTTTCTCTAAGGTTATCTTGATCTTATGATATTAGATACTTTGTTAAAATAATACTATAATATAATTCATATGATGTATTTTCTAACTTCTTATGAGATATTTTATTAAGTATATAATTACCTATTAGAATTGCCACCTCTCATAAGTTTTGAGGTGATCTCAAACTTATTAACGTGGTGTTTATTTTTTTTTTTAAGGTTCAATAATTCTTATGTTTTGCAATGTCATTTTATTATAGTGAATAAAAAAATGTAGTTTGGTGAATAATATCATTTTGAAAATATAATTTATTAAATAGTGCTTCTTATTCTTTGTATTCATCACTTTTTATTATCTTTATATTTTTTTAAGTTATTTTCAATTTTGTTCTTGGAATGATTTAATATTTCAAGAGATTTCATCTCTACTCTTAAATAATAGATATAAAAATATTTTGTGTAATTATCTATAAAATAATATAATAATTTCCTGCTTATTCAGCCTTAAAAATGGACACACTACATTTTAAATTTATGATTACATAATCGACGTTCTTTTCCACCCTTTTTTTTTTATGCAGCGCTTTTCTAAGTTTCTTTGCTGGAACATGACTACTTTAGGTGCTGCTGCCGCATTTATCTTTCTTTTCTTTTTCTTTTTTTCATTTCTTTCACTTTGTACCATCGACATTAGTTGCTCAATCGGTGCTTAGCTGTTAGAATTGAACTACCTGTTAAAACTACCCATGTTTGAGTAAATGAGGAAGAATGCTTGTTTGAGCAAGCTGGAACTTCGTTTTGAGGCCTTGAAGGCTATTATTAAAATTCAATATTGGCTTCTTCATGGATGCATGTGAAAAGAAATTATGAGGGGCTACCAGCGTATTGCTCCTCTAACCACATAAATATGGGTCTATGGGAAACACGGTATGAAGATGCCAGAACCCTTGTCAGAAACTCATGGTTAAATATTCTCAATTTTACCCAGGGATGGAAAATTTTGGATGAAGGCCTCCCCTATTAGGTTAGCCATTCTCTAGATGTAAAATCCAGAAGAGCTGTATAATGTCGTTATGGAGTTCTCCCCTTCAACGATGAAGAATAAATGGGGACCAAATTGAAAGAAAAGAAAGCATTTTAAAGCCCGTGTTTAATATCTGCGTACTTGGTTTTCGGCATGTTCCTTGCATCCGCTAATTAAATTATTTAGGTGCTGCTAAGCAAGTATTCCAAAAACGTTGGATTGAAAAATAAATGATTAAACCGCAATATATCGATTCAAAATCTTCATATCTCTTATGTGCTTGTAGTTAGCAAGGCTTACGATGAGATTTTATTGGCTTCTAAAACTCCGTTCTAGCAGGTAACTTGCGGTTGCAGTGTTGCCTCTTTCAAGGTTCTTGTAAGTGCCCTGTTTCATAGGAATGTTGACTTGTGTCTTGTCTTCAATACCGAATGAGTGGAACAACAAAGAATTTCATCTTCTAATATCTATAATCGTTGAAGATAAATTTTCTATATGTTATTAAAATAAATGTTCTAATTTTAATCAATCCCTTTATCTAATTTTAAGAGGTTGGGGTGTGATTAGCATAGATCCCAAGTTAATTTTTTTACAAGAAGGAGGAAAAGGAGAATAGATTCAATTGATAGGCTGGTAAAAGCTGTTTGAACAATCGACACTTGATGAAGTAAGTGTTTTGGCATTCAGATAATTCCTTGCTACTTGGAGTTTTGTCATGGGTCCCCGCAGTTGTCATACGTTTGCTTTAATCTGTGCTGTTCTTTGCTGCTAGCTTGCTGTGATTGATTCTGACTGAACTGGAACTTGAGATTACTGTAATTATGACTACCTTGTTTTGTCTACTTGTGCTGTCATTATGACTGAATTAGCACTCCAATAAAACTTGCAAATGGCGAAAGTCATTCTTATTATGGTTTGAAATCTATTATATATGATCATCTATATCCTTCTGATGCTGCTTATACTTTGATTTCAATATTATGATTTGAAATTAAGTAGTTATTTTCTTCTCTGTTAAGTTGATTGGAATCTCATGCTCCATCTGAAGATGAACTTTACACAGTAGAGGTTCGAGCTTATCTTGATGTTGCTGGTAGCTAATTTTTGTTTTTCACTTGATGATCAGGGCAGATTGAAGAAAGAAAAAGGTTGTCTCATAATTAAAAAGACTGAATGAGAGATAGAATCAAGATTTGTTGAGGTATCTTTCTTCTAGCTGTTTGCTTGTGGGCATCATAGGATGTTTAGATGAAGTCAGTTTGGAACTTCATGTAAGACCACATTGATCAAGATAGTAACATGAATTAGCATAAAAGACAAGCCATTAAAGGTACAGAGTTGGTGTGGCTTTGGATATTGGGAGGAAGTTGTCCATTAAATTTATATCTCCTTTTCAAAAGTATTTTAAAAAAAAATTATTTATTTTATTTTATTCATTACTTCAAATTAATTTTTTTTTAAACGTTTTGCTTTACAAGACTTGAGATTTCTATCTCATTATCAGCGAGCACTATAACCTCATAAATGCATAATTTTTAGCTAGTTTTGCCCTAGTTTCGTGCAATCATATATATCTTCTTTTTTTTTTTTATCGAATATACATATGCCCTTACATCTAAGTTTATGTTTTTTAGATAGGATTCTCTAAGTTGATTGTATCCTATATATTATTCCTTCCATTGTTGCATATTATCTATCCTGATTGTGTCGAATCCCTCCGATTCTTTATATACTCTTGCGACCACATGGCATTTAAAACGACATGATCTTCCCTAAGGATCATATGCTCTTTCTCTCTCTCAAAAGATGGGTGGTTCTTGCTGGTTAGAGAGGTATAATGCCATCTCGATCCTAGTCAGCACCAACAGGTATTTTTTGTTGGTTACTTGATGACCCGGAAAACGTTGAGGAAAGTGAAGGAGGTGGCTTCATTTTCAAATAGCATAGATCTGTGATTAAAAATCGAACACATGATTGCTGAAGCCCCGTCTATGTCGAGATACCTTGCTTGTTTCTAATTGCCATGGGCATCATGGGGGAGTTGAGATGCGTGTTTTTGGGACTTCATAGAAACCTGCAAGTCGCTATGATGATTAATAATCTAATATTAGCACACACACACGCGCGCACACACACACACACACACGTATAAGGTTATTATAAGGTCACTAAGGGTGTGGAAATGGGTGACATTGGAGAAGGGAAAGTAGAGCACTTGAGAAAGTGAAAATGAAAAAGAAGTGAAAAGGTCCTACAAGGCTAAGAGGAGGTGGTTGCTTGTTGAGAAGGAAACAGAGTTCTTGGTTCTCACGCACATGCCGCTTTTAATTTTAAGTCTGTTCCGTTGACCGAAAACTGCGCTAATGCAATTACATCTCTAAGTAGTAGAGGAGTCTTTGCTGTATCTTCCCGCTGACTCTCAAGTGCCATACCAAGGCTTGTTTGTTTGTTTTGTTAGATGAAAAGTGGTTATTTAAAAATTATTTTTTAAATTTGTTTATTTTTTATTTTTTATTAAAAAAATTATTTAATAAAAAACACTTTATAATCAGTGAAAAATTTAGATTAATTTACAGAAAAATTAAGTTTGATGAAAAGTTTCATAAATATCTTCTTATTTGTTGATTATTTCAAATTTGATTCTCAATCTTTTGATTGTTATATTTTTTTTAATTTTATCCCTTAGAATTTGATTTAATTTGATTTTTGTATAAACCTTGGTCCTTATTCTTTTTATTGTTATTTGTTCTTCTCTTATTATTTTTTTAATTGAATGTTTTTTATCTATCATATTTGGTCTTTATTCTTCTTATTGCTATTTATTTTTATTTAAAATAATTTGTGAAATTGTAATTTTTTTTAATTTCATCATCTTTCAAAAAAATTTATTTGGTCTTCATTATTTTAATTTTTATTTATTTTATTTGAAATAATTTAAGAAATTATAATTTTTTAATTTATCCTTCAACTTTTTTATCTATAAGATTTGATCCTTATTCTTTTAATAAACTTGAAAAAAATAAAACATTAATAAGTTATTTTTCAGCTTATTTTTCATGATTTAGTCAAACACCGAAAAGTTTTTTCTAACTCATTTCTCATGACACTACTAAATATCAAAAAATAATTTACTTTACATGAATTCACTTTTCAAAAGAAAATCACTTTCCAGCAAACAAACAATGTCTAAATGTCATGATGAGTAAGCTATCTGTATCAGGCTATATTGTTCAATGAAACTTCATTGTTGATAAAATAAATAAATAAATAACTGGATTTCATGTTAGTTTAGAGTGATTTCCAAGCATTTTTGTTAAGTTTACAGTAATTTAACTTTTTTTTTTGTGTGTGTTTTGAAGTGTATTTTGATCTGGTCATATTAAAACATTGTATAATCTATATAAGACATAATATTTTATTTATAGAAAAAAACTTCATAACTCTAGTTATAATTGATTTGATTTAATCTCTTAATGACTAATTTTTTGGTGTAATTATTATCTTTTCATCGTTAAAAATATAAAATATAATATGTATTGGTCTCAATAACTTTAATTAATATCCAATTTTATTATAATATCAATTAAAAATATTTAATAACAAGACTTTGATGCAATAAAAATCTTATAATTATAATCAATTTATAATTTTATTTGCCAAATATGTTTATTATAAGAATTTTTTTGTTATCAAACATAAATAAATATAAAAAATAAATAATATACTTATTGATAATAAATATATTTTTACATAAATCTCGCACAAACAAATGTTTAGCTGTATTACATATGCTCTAATACTATGTACCTAGGACCTTGTTTTTTTTTTTAATGAATGTCTCAAAGTCTTGTTGATATCTTAGGCCCCACTATTGCTGAAAGCCTTAGTCACCACCGTTGAACGATAAAAGAAAACGATGCTAATTTTAATTAAAATGGGAAAATATATGCTCAATATCTCCAGTGGAATCTAAAGACCATTTGCTTTGGTCCACAAAGCGGTGCTTCGATGCACTGAGTAGAAAATGGAACCTCAGAGTGAGTTGAATAATTATGTCTTTGTCTCCCCTCAAGTATTTTTCTTTTCTCTCCTGTATTGTGGCCCCTTTCACTCTTTCCATATCACGCAATAGAAATTAGAAAGCCTGCCACCAACACTTGAACAAAGATTGGGAAAAATAAATAAGAGGAAAATTCAAGAGGATTACAGTGATCACAGTATCCCACAACCTCCGCTCTGAGAAGTTCTTTGTGGCCTCATTCTGCGTAGCTGCCTGCCTGCCAGGAGGGAAAAAGATTTGATGACGGTGGACTGCACTTGCGATGGTGGTAATGGAAAATCTAGGAGAATTGTTGGCTACTGATTTTTACTTTGGACAGACGTAGGCATACATGCAAGTGATTAATGGGGGAAAGGAGTTCCCATGCTACACGCTCACCCCAACTGCACCAGTTTTGAACAATAGTAAAAGCATTGATTACTTTAATGAACTCTCCAACCAATTCCATCCCCTTAGTCAACAAACCATTATCTCCCAGAGAGAAAGGAAAAAAAAAAAAAGATGGTACCAAAGAAAAGAAAAGGCGATGAACAAGAAAAAGAAGAGAAAAAGAAAGAATTCCCATCAACACTCTTTCCTTTGCTTTCCATGTAAGCCTCTTTCCCTGCTTTTCCAACCTCACTCTTCTGTGGTATCCGAAATTTTAATCTCTTGAACTCTCTCTGTGCTTGCTGTTCTGTCTTCTCCTATCCTAGATAATACAACATCAGTTCGTAATATCTTGCTCATATGCATCTCATCATCATTAATAAGAAACACTCCAGCCATCCTTTCCAAATACACTTCTAAGGTAATCTCTCTTTTATCTTTCATCTTCTTCTTCTTCTTTTCGCAGCAAATCAATATCATTGGTTTTATGAAATTATTTTCAAACCAATTCTTACCAAACAAATTTTGTTTCACTGTTTCTTCCACCAAGTTGCGAAGAAGGTTTTATTTTTTTTCAGGCTCTTCTGTTTAAAGGTCCAGCACAAATATGGTCCAAATGATTTTCTTCTCGCATTTCTAGCATAATACTAGGTGGTAGAATGTATGCATCATGTCAGAAATGGTAATAGTTTAGAGTCATATAGTTTGTAATGCTTGCCATGGCATCTCTAGACGCCCCCCAAACTTGGATTCCACACGTGAACATTAAAGACTGTTCTCAAGGATTTTGTAGCTTATACTGCCCACAATGGTGTTACATCATCTCCCCTCCTCCGCCTCCCTTTGAGTTCCCTGATGACGATTCGAGTCCAATTTTTTCTCCTCTTGTCATTGCCATTATAGGCATACTGGCCAGTGCTTTCCTTCTAGTATGTTACTACACCATCATATCTAAATATTGTGGAAACGATTATTCGGCAAGGAGAAGGGATCAAAATCATGGACAAAATGAGGAATTTGAGGACGATCACAACTCATCTCTCCACGAGCCTTGGCAGGCTGCAACAACTGGCGTAGATGAGGCTCTTATAAGGTCCATCACAGTATGCAAGTACAAAAAGGGAGATGGTTTGATTGAAGGGACAGATTGCTCAGTTTGTCTAAGTGAGTTTGAAGAAGATGAGAGCATAAGGCTTTTGCCAAAGTGTAGCCATGCTTTCCATGTCCCTTGCATTGATACATGGCTTCGCTCTCACTCGAATTGCCCACTATGTCGTGCCAACATAGTCTTCTTTAGTGCTTCCCTGCCTCAATTGCCTCCTCCAGTGACAGAAACTCCTCAAGGCAATGAATCTTTGCAAGAAAGCCAGCGAGCTAATGACAATGTGTCTGTTACACAAGACACAGAAACGGTTGCTAGAGATGAGCAAGCGACACAGAATCTTGCAGGGGCTCCAAAGACTCCGTCACGAGTGTTTAGTGATTCGGGGAACTTGGAAGAGAGAGATATCATAATTGAGATGCGAGATATTGATAGATATCAACGCCTTAGGAGATCATTTTCAATGGATCATCCATGTCAAAGCCACACTTCCATCGCTGAAATTATTCGGATGAATCAGGATGAAGTTGTTCCAGTAGAAGGCTGTTCGGGAGACGTTGGATCATCGAAACATTCAGCAGAAATCAGCAAATGCGTGTCTAGCAGCAGCAGAAGAGTCTTGCACTGTGTACTCAATCCTGTTACCATGAAGAGATCATTTTCTAGTGGAAGATTCTTTCTCACTGGGCATGGAAGAATGCGTGACACCATAAGTCTTGTTTAAACAGAAACCCTCTTTTTTTTTTTTTCCATTGATGGTTATATTTTCCATTAATCAATGTTATGATAAAGTTCTGTAAGCGTGAGAATTGTGTTCCAATGTATAAAATTGACGAGGGACATATCTATATGTCTTGCAAATCTTGTTTGTTCTCTATGGTTCATTGGTTTGCTAACAGCTACGATGCAACCAGTTCCCATTTTTTCCTGTTTTTAACTCGTTGCTCGAAGCTCAATTATGCTAAATCTGCCATTGAAAGTATGGTTTGGATAATGGTGAGTGAGATATCGGCATGCAGTATCAACTAGATCATTGTATTTAGATAAATTAATAGAATTAATGCATAAGCTTTAAATCCATTAATTCAAAAGAAATTTGTCTACAAACTTATGCTCAGAACATCAGTACTTCCACAAATCTCCATTCACGCACCCGAAATCTATGAAGTCCACCTCAAGTCTTGAAAAAAGATAGTTATCGTGACGATGATTTTCTCAATTTCTCTCAACATAGCCAAATTAACTGAAACACTAAACATCTTTATATGTAAGATCTTGATGTAGATAAACTAATACTAGCCTGGAAAGAAAAATTAAAATGCCGTGGCATTTTTCTCTCCCAATTCGGTAAATGATGGTGAAAGAAGAGGGAAGATAGGGATGGGAGGCTGGCCTCAGCGGATCAAGGCCCGCTAGACATTATTACCTCGGTGCCTTTAATTATAGTGTTGACGAAAGGTGGCTGCAGAAGTCAAAAAACACTTGAACAGTTTCACATGAAATTAACTAGTGAATCAGCTTAGCAGTGTGAAATATTTTGACAAAGGATAAAAATAAAATGCCATGCTTTAGAACAAAGGAAGCCAACTTTCTTTTCCCCCTGGTCTTGGTTCCATGTGCCTAATGCATAAACCTTAGAATTAGAACAATGAAACTAGATTTCGGAGTGAGATTTGGGAGGAGGAGCTTGGGGTTGCAGTATGTTATCCCTCTACTATAATTGTGATAAAAAAAAAAAAAGGCTCCAAAAAATTTGTGAGCCTTGGATCATGATTTTAATATTTAACGACTCGTGTACGTTTAATTTTTTTTTTTTTTTCCTTAACGTTTTGTCTCATGAATTTAAAATTCAAGTGGGATAAAAAGGATAGAAGGGAAAAAAAAAAGGAAAAAAAAAAAGAAAGGAAAGGGGAAACCATGCTCATAAATAGACATGCCAGGCTGGGGTATGGTTCTGAATGGGCCACTGGGAATGAGATGGTATGTCTATCAATAAAACCGGAACTGGTTTATTTTTGTTATTGGGGGCCCAATGGGCTCATTCGGTCCTATATAAATGGGCTGTACTGCAAGGGCTTTACTGTCGATGGAGTTTTCTTTCTATTACTGAATATGAAAATTGGAAAAGCTGCGGCGGTGTGGACCTTATATTAGTTAGAACATGTATTCTTTCTTCCCCTTTTAGAATCAGTGTTATCTAACCGGGCCCATATAATGAGTTGGCTTGCAGCCTAACTTGTGTTACGTTTAAAAGGATAAATTCAGTTGACCCATCTAACCCTTGTGTGTGTGTGTGTGTGTGTGTGTGTGTGTGTGTGAGAGAGAGAGAGAGAGAGAGAGAGAGAGAGAATAACCTTGTTATAGTTTTTCGTTAAAAAAAAATGAATTGACTTATGAGTGGATGTACCATTTATTTAAACTCTTTATAATTTATATCTCTGGTTTGAGTTTGATAATTATATTTAAATTTATCAAAAAATAATATAAAAATATTTGTTACGCTTATTTAGCATTTTCAAATTTTAAAATTAATATAATTTTTTAATATGATATGAAAGATTATTTTTTAATCACGTGGTTAGAAGCTATAATCTCTCTTATTAAATTAAACAATAAATTCATGCAAGTTTGAAACAAAAATTAACATTTTGGATAGATTTTTTTTTTTTTACAAGATCATACAGAAAGATAGCTCCATTTATTTTTATCTTTATTTTTTGCTTTTATAAGACTACTTGATAAGGTAACTTTTTTATTTTTCTATTAGTGAAATTAGAGTTATTCAACTGCAATCTACTTCAGTAGAAAAAAAGAGAAGAAAAAAAACCTACGAATTCTCAATTGTTAGAAAAACTTGCATGTGTAGGTATTCGTGTATAGTGTTAGCGATTGGTTTGCTTTGATTGGAATATCAAGTAATTTTGTAGATTAATTTTAAAAAATATATAAATATCATAATTAACGAGCTAGGGAATAGGAAAACAAATATATACAAGAAATTAACAAGCAAAACAAAATTGCTCAGATGATATATTTACAGAATAAAACTATCAACTTCAAGGGTAATATTTGTTGAAACTAGAGCTGCTAGAAAGCCGAAGGGTAATGCAAGAATTAGCAAAACCAATTAAATGCTATCCATATTAGGGCAAACTCCTGATATAAATCTCAAGAACTTAACTTGTCAGCTATCTAGTTAACAGTCTTGCGATTCATGAAGATTACACACAGCATAAAATTGGACCACGTACGTGACGGTACCCAAGTGATAAGATCCCATTTCTCTTTTCTCTATGAATCATACGTTAGGGTCAGCCATGTCTCTGTCTTGCTACACTAGAAGACATGTGTTTTAATTAGAATTCAGATTTATCCTCCACAAAGAACAAAAATGGGAGCTAAGAATCAATGAATAAGGTAAAATGCATCGATCCCACAAAAGCTTTTTACTTCTCAGGTCTGAACTACAAAAACTCATCACCTTTTCCAAGACCCACCACCACCTTGTACAATGTCAACCTTCCATTATGGATCTTTTTACGAAGAAAAAGCGACCCAAAAATGGATGTGGTGTGGCGCGTCTGTGGTGATATATAACGTTCTTAATTAATTATTAAGGGCGTATTTACATGATGAAGCAACTAATTATATATGGATTGAATAAAAAATTTCTATGATGACTTTGATCTGGAATCACCATTTGCAAGATTTAGTACATTATGAATATCAGCGTAATTATCTAATTTATATATGCCGTCCTGCTTTGATAGTTTCCAATCCATCTCTAGCAACTTCATAAAGAGAACCATTGCTCTTGAACAAAAGGGTTATCTTTGCGTTGTTACCCCATGAATGCGTACAATTTTCCTCCTCTTGCATGATTTTGCTCACCTAGTAAGGCGGCATCGACGCCTATAAATAAATATTAATTCTTAGTAATCTAGAGAGCTAACCATTAAACATTTTTTTGCTGCTCTCTCTGCTATCATTTTATGTTTCATTGAGAGAGGATCATGATCTTTTCTTTTCCCGCTAACATTGAAGCTGATCATTCGATCACCCAAGTATAAGTAGAAGATTAATTAATGAGAATCACAAGATGGCAATTCATGATAAGAAGATAAAAGGAAGGCAGCAAGATGAAACCTATATATATCTAGCTTAACCGATCCTGTAGTGCATGGTTTTCTATCAGGCATTGTTGGAGAGGTCACAATAGGCCTCATTTGTCAGACAACCAAAAAATCTTGTGTTTTTCTGTTCTTGGTAAAAGGTAAAAGCCATGCAAATTCGGTTAATCTAGCGCAATCTAATGGAATAAGTACTCTGGCCAATCAGGTATAGATCGAGATCTCACATGCAAATCCAGAGAATCAGGTTAAAAGAAAGAAGTTGTACAAAGAACCAAAAAGGTTAAGAGAAGAAAATGCCCTCTTATCCATATAATTCTCATTTAATTTTCAGTACTCTTTGAAACAGATACCTTCGCATGCCAGATCCTTACCATCATGGCCAGGCTGCCCAAATCCCATTGTAGCCCCCATCGTCCCATTTCATTTCTGTTTGAAAACACCATTATTACAACTTAAAAATTACAGGTGAACAGTTATGTCCAGGAGGAAACAAACACGACTACACTAAAAAACACTTTGAAAGACCGAAGAAAGAAGACCAGAAACTTCGTTGCAATAGGGAAAAGTGGGTGGCATTATGGTGATTTTGTTCCAAATCAATGGGCATTTTGGATAGATGATGACTTCATCAACATATATAGGGCAGCTTCTTGCTCAATTATTCTAAGCATGTGGTGGACTGCTCCTGCTAAGTCATCTACTGATGTAAGTTGGCATCCTTCTTCGAGCTGCATTAAGAATGTTCCAAATTTAGTCGAGAACTGATTCATTTTGGTAGAACAGGCAAAGAGACATGCATTTCTAAACTTAGGAAACCCCGAAAATACTTGAAAGTATCCTCAACCTGCCCATTCTACCCCATACGACAATAATTGAAGACCATTGCTTATGAAATGGCTACAGATTTCCTCGCCATCAATTTCATTACTGCGGGGTCATTTGCTATAGTTCATGCTTACAGAATGAAATACACGACCCATCAATGATCAATGTAACATGTTCAATAATATTTAATCAATGGAAGTGACTGCATTTTTCTGAACATGATATAAAATCTCCTTTGAATAAAAATGCTATATACCGATAGAGATGGCACCCAAAGGGACAAAAAGAATATATTAGTAGGATTCGAATTTTCTTATTCTTTTATACAAGGGCCAAGAAATAAAGTGAAGAAAGACTTAAATGCGCAAAATTGTGCAAACAATAGTACAAGTTTTTTTGACTGTACATACCTTGGCACTGATTGAGTAGAGAACCAATGGGTCCATGGTGGTCACATTGATGTGGAGGACAGTGAGGTAAAGCGTGTGAAATCCAGAAACTAACTTTGAAAGTTGTCTAGGGCTTCTTCTTGAGAGAATTCGTAGATTTGCATGAGTTTCAATCAAAGTGGCCTCAATATCGGCTATGGATGCCGCAGACTTTGACGTAAACTTGCTAGGAATTTGAGACCAAGTGTACTGAGGACACATAAAAAATTGGGAAAAGGGTGGCGGTGGAAACTCTGAGGTTGTAGTGGCATTTTCAGTGCTGTAATTAGGTCCTGTTAATCCTTGCTTTAGTTTGAGCTTCTTAGCTTCAAGGGATTGTAGAAGGTGCTCCAACTCCTTCACGAACTCAATGGCACCACCCACTGTAGAAGCCTGGTCACCCTGCACTTTAAGAAAGTTTTTAACAAACGTGATGAGTACATGCAGGCAGGTAGCAAGGAAAATTATATAGTTTACTCAGATAATTAAAATTTTAACCTTGAATATCAAATAAATCCAGATTAATCACCAGCAGCACCACGGATGAACACTTGCTCTAGAGTCTCTATAATATTGCTTTTTCTCAAGTGAAAATAAAAGAATTATGTAAGAAAAAAAAGGAGCAAAATGCAGTGGCGGAGCCAGTATTTTCAGATACATGTGAATGGGTTCTGAGTGCTGCTTTACGGTCTCTTTCATCCGACTATTCTCAAATTTTCAAAAAACAAAATCCAATTGTTCCTAAAATTAACACCGACATCTAAACTAAAATTCACCTATATAATTAACAATTGCAACTGTTTTTTTTTTTTTAAATGTATATGCTTGAATATGAGATATCCATAGACCCCAAGCTGCAAAGTTATCCATAGATATTCATGTGCCTAGTACTGTCCACTAAGGTCTAGGGAGAGATACCAAATTTCTACAACAAAAAGTTGGCAAAAACAGTAATATTCAGAACAACTTCTTCATGAATGATCACTAATTAATTAATGTATCTGCATGCCATTATAGAAAAGGAGCAAGAGAACAGATGGGTGTGGTAGTTGCAGGAAACAATTAGAAACAAACCCTTTGAACATAAGATTCAGGCATGAGAGATCTCAAAACGGCAAGATGCTCATTCATCAGTTTTCTCCTATTCCTCTCAACAGCAATGTGTGTCATCCTTTGTGTCTCAGCATCTTCCCTGTTCTTACAAACTCTTGGCTTTCTCCTTCTTTTCTTCTTTCCTTGCACAGCTAATAAATTATGCCTCCTATTGACGGCTTCTCGTCCCATCGAGCATCTCTGTCCAGTCATTAGGGAAGAGCTATTTACAGAAACACCATGGTCTTGAGGTATCAAATTCTCTAACAATAAACTTGTTGTCTCTAGCGAGGCATGGCTGCTACATGGGGTAGCAGGGATAGTGTCATAGAGTATGAAGTTCAAGAACTCATTAGAAGATAGTGCTTGTAGTGCCATTTCCCTTTAACAGCTAGCTAAACTAACTACCTTCACCTCTCTAAATGCAACTTAAGAAATATCACAGTGTTGCATTCCAATGACAGCCACCACTTATTCTTATAGCTTTTATATAGCAGCATATAGTATGTGTTTTGTACTCTGAGGAAGGGGTAAATTGTTGGATTTTTTTAGAGGTGAATTTATGCTGAGAGGGTAATATAGAGAAAGAGAAGGATATGGTGCACGTGAGATGGGCAGGAAAAAAAAACAAGGAGAGGAGCTCTCTTTTTCATCCTTGTTCCAGTAACCTTCCCAATACTCATAGGTGCTATCAACACTGCTGGCAAAGTTTCTGCATAGGAGAGAGAAGAGAGGAAGGAGTTGGAGGGGGGACCCAAATCCATATAGAAATATGCATACAGACAACACAAGCAGCTGTGTAATTAAAACCTACTCCTCACATTCAATTCTGAGTTGGATTTTGTTGTAAATATTGACTGGCTCACGTACAGTAGATTCTCTCATGTAAAGGGAGAGAATATTATTTTAGACCCAATATAAGCGTTTTAACTTGTGCGCTTCACAACCCATAGCATACATACACATTCCACTCAACGTTTATCTCTAGCCTGCAAAATGATAATCTCTGTTATCTGGGCCGTTCATCATGCGCCTGACCAATTGCAATGGCTAGCTAGTGGCTGGATATGTGATAATGACGACTACTGCTATATGTGTGTGAACATATCACGCCTTGATGATTGCAGTTAAAATGGTATTACAGCACTAACCTCCATGGTCGGCACACACAACAGGGTGATTAACAGCTTGTTATAATTAAATCGTCAATACTTGTGCAAGCTCGGTTGCTACATACATGCATCTTGTCATTCAAATTTCCCAAAGCCTTCAAACAATTCGTTCCCTCATCTTGAGTTATAAGGGTGTGATAGCTGAAGTCTTAGGGTACAGTTATGCAATAGCTTTGAGCATCATCATCCTAAAACGATCTACATTCTTAGAATGGAGAATGTTTTTGGCTGTTAATGTGGCCTCATCTCGAGGTGATGCTTGATGTACGATAAAGCATGTACTAGCTTCTGTACGGTCATTAGAAGGCGGGAAGTTCTTCACATTCAAAGTCAGCCCACTCCCAGCACCCTTGAATAAACATCCAACAGATATAATTGGTATTTAGCCTTTGGGTAGCAGTTCTTTCATACAGTAATTGATATTCAGCCTGAACAACTGCAGTAACAGGAAAGGCTTTGAATCAGTAACCTTCTCTCTGAAAGTTGAGCGCGAGACTAGAAAATGATACATTTTCGCGAATGAATGCAGTCAGCATGTCCCACAGCCACAACTTAGACTTGCAAATTATATACAAGGAATTCTATATATTCTGCGGCAAGTTGTGATCATAAACCTGACGGGTGATTTCTATTATCCTTAAAAATTACAAAATCCCTGGAATTGGAACAAATGCATCATTCACACTTACATTGAAACAACGTTTTAGATAAATTGCTAAATTAATCATTCAAGATTTGCAGTTATTTTCAAGCATGATTTAAACCAATAATATTAATCTACCATGATAGGTTACAAGACACACAACAGTTACATGATAATTAGATATAATTAGTCATGAGGTTATTGCTTTGAAACATTAAAAAAAAAAAAAACATAGGCATGAATGCATCCAAAGACATCCATTACTAATTAACCTTACCTATGTATCAAATAAAATCCCTACTCATAACTAGCCTTATTAGTAAAGTTTAAGAGCTGGAGATTCGTTAATTTTCCTCTTTAATTAGTGTTGTAAAACAGAGGAATTGATCTCTAATTGTATTATTTTAAAAAAAAATTAATTTTATTTGACATTTATTTTTTGACACTTAAAATAATTTAAAACATGAGATTTCATCAAGAACCTATGAATTAAATTAAATTTAAAAATAGTGGCAAATGTAGCCTTACATGTGAAAGCAATTTATCGATTACAAACAGTGGGAAATGTAGCCTTACCCAGTGATGAGGACTTTTGTTAGGGTGATCTGACCTTGTAACATGGTCTAAGCTGACAGGCTCTGAAAGAGAATCCATGGGACCATCAACTTCCAAAGTTGCAGTATTCTAGCAAGTGTCCAAATTTAACTTTAGCTTCTTCTTTTTTACGCAAATTTCATCCTGTTTTTTTATTAAAATTTAAATTTTTTGTACATGTTTTTATATTATTTTAATATACTAATGTTAAAAATACATTTTTTAAATAAAAATATATATCATTTTAATACTTTTCATCTATTTTTTTCGCTGATGCTTATTGTCCGACGTGTTTTTGAAGTTTTTCGTTTTCCTCTCATCTCATGCTGTTCATGATTTGCACAATTCAGAGGTAAGGATCCACATTTTTATGCAGAAAAGGAGTGCTGAAAGACGATGTCATCATGACAGTACAAGTGTTATGATTTTTCTATCAGAAAAGAAAAAATATGGCGAGATGCATATCAGATTTAAAATCATGTTTTTTTTATTTTAAAAATATTTTAAAAAAATTAAATTTTTTTAAGTTAATATTTTTTTTAATATTTTTAAATGATTTTAATATACTGATGTTAAAAATAACTTTTTAAAAAAATATATTATTTTAATGCAGTTCTAAATAAAAAATACTTTAAAAAATAATCATAACTACACTCTCAAACATATCTATATAAGCATATCATGATGAGGTACTTATTTGCAGCAGGAACAGTTGGACCAGTTAAAAACAACATACAAATACAATCATACTTTAATTTTCTAAAAAATTAGAGTTCAAACAAGAAAAACTTCAATTATATATTCAAATGTAATATTTCTCTACTTAAAACATAAAAAACTAATTTTCTTAATTTTTAGATTTATATTTATAGAGTTTGAAAAACACATTTTAAAAATTATCTACAGTTTTTTTTTTTTTTACAAAACTCTCCTTTCTTTTTTCAAATAAAAAAAAACAATACAATTTTTTTCTTTTATATACAAGAACCTTTTAGCAATGTAAAAAATTAAAATTATTTTTTTATATTTTCATATTTAATTAATGTTATAAATTTAACTTATAATAAACTTAATATAATTTTCTAGTCAACAATATAACTTTTTCTTGATAACTTTTAATTTAAATAAAATAAAATAAATATTTTATTATTAGAATGACACTAATAAAAAATATTAATATAACTGTTCAAAATTAAGGTTTAATTTAGTTATAATCTTAATATATTTCTTATTTTCTTTTCAGTGGAAAAATACGGCTTCTTTTTCAACAAATAAACACATTTTTCAATTTTTGGAAAAGAAAAATGGAAAAGAGAAGGGAAATAGTTTCATACAAATAAACACATTTTTCGATTTATGTTACTCACACCATTAGCTCCATCATCAGTTTCCATTATCTTGATGGAATATGTGATGTTGGCAATGGCATACTCTAGCAATGCACTTGCAGCATAAAAAAACACAATAACAATAAAAAAAGGAATGAGAGAAGTAGTAAGAAAGCTTGACAGTATGCATTGCAATTTTGATGAGAATTGGGTCTCTAGCTGCAACAACCCATGGCCTTCAACCAAATTTTTTTTTCTATACAGAAACCAAATCACTCTACCAAAATTTCAATTTGACACCATAAAAATCAGCAATACCAGTTATGATTGATAAACAATACGCATACGCAAGCAAGATAACTAGGGCTGAGAGCAATGGGGTAAACAAAGTATCCACATACAGGTTTACCAGTCCAGTAAGCAAGTTTGCCTGCAATGTACGAACAAGAAAACTCAGCAAATCATTCATGCAAGCTCGCCTGGGAGGGAGGATTAAATTGAAAGCTTTTCAGAACATCAAATTCAGTTCAGAATCCTTCATTTACCAGAAGAAATGAGCCCAGCAGATTCCGGTTCAACGCTTCTTCAAGTGCTGAAATTTTACTTCCAGCAGTGAAATCAGAAAGCATTAGTATCGCTAAAGCCTGAAGAACAAGATAAACTTTCAGCTGGTATAAGAGAGAAAAGAAAAGAACAACACCACTGTAGTACAGACTAACTTAGGTTTTGTGGCAAGCGTTATTGACATAATGTAAAAACCCATGGATTGGGAGGTTGAGGAACTTGGAAAGGGGCATACTAGGTTGTTGAGCCGCATCAAACGATAGCAATAAACAAACAAATGAACATCTCTTTTAACCAGGAAAAAAAAACATTTCTGCAGAAAAAAAAACATTTCTGCAAACAACGCTTGAAATTGCATCACGAAACCTAAACTAACAATTACATAAAATCAGTGTCACATTGAATCTCAAATATAGTTAAAACAGGAAGAATATGGGAAGCACCTGAAGATTTTCAGCCAATACCAGAGTAACATAAGCCAGATTACACTGCAAAATGAGTTTTTATGGGTTTTCATCAGCAAAGTTACCAAAACAATTTCACTCATTAGTTAATCAAACAGAGCACTACATCCTACCATCCTACGTGAAACTCTTTCAACATGCCTGTCTAAAAGAACAGTTACTAGCCTGCAATACAATCAGCAGAGGGAAATAAGTTGGAAACTTTAGAATAATCAATTTTTATTTGAATGTATGCTGACAATAAAAAAAATATGTTGCTACAGTAGACCATACCAAAACACCAGGGAAATAAATGAGACCCGGACCCTTGCCCACTTAATGGTTCTCAATGCAGTAGCGGGGCGATTTCCAAAGAAAAGATAATAACCCAATTGGACACCAACAAGGTACAAACCCCAATACCCTGAGAATGATAGCAAATTAACATTTGAAAACTCTAATCAGAAATAGCAACAATAAAACTACACTAAAAGCATATGCTGATTGGTAGATAATAAACTATCTTTTAGTCTTTGGATGATACAACAACTTCATCAATTATCGTACTTGAGTAGTACGGATTTTTCACAATCAACAGATCAGAGGTAAGACTAAGTTCTCAGTAGTCTCCCCCTCCCTCTCCTCTTTTAGCCCCTATGTTCATATCAAAAAGGCTATTCACAACCTATCTTAGTTTTGGTCAATTGTACCCAAAATTTCAAAAATGTGCCAAGATACACCCATTGAAGATAATTCCAATTTAAGATCACATGCAAGACATGTGAATTCAACTTACCATACCGTTTTTCTCTCTTTTTAACATCATTTATCAGTTGATTTATTTTAGAATTGAAGGCATGTTATCAGTAAGGGGGTGGACCGACCCAAATTTAAGCAATTCTGGATGCAGCTGACCAAAATCAAAATATGGGGCGCGAATTGACTTTTTGATGCATATAGGGGGGTATTTTCTAATGGTTTAAAAGTAAAAAGATTTGAGTTGGTGCTGACAAGATCAAAACTCATGGAAGAATTAAGAGGCATAATCGGAGTCGTAAATGCAGCTTATGATTCCTAAAATGAACAGTTATTAACTACATCATAAAGCTCAACAGAGAAAATTATGCATTAGAGAAGAACTGGATAGCATAAATACAAATTAAAGAATATTACTCTTCTGCTACAAACATTACTTTAAATACCATAAATCATTAAATGATCAGTTCAGATGATATTATCCTTACCTAGTATACTAAATATCCCCTCCTTATTTTTGCTCAAGATATCTGTACCCCTTTCATCAGAAAGGAGGTACACATTTAATCCATGACTCAACCAATATTGAAAACCTGAAGAATCAAAGTTAACAAGGCTAATCAAAAAATCTTCAGTGAACCCAATTAATGCATATCCAGGAAAAAATTATACCAATAAGAATCGCTACACCAAAAATTCCTGAATATTGCGGCGGGATGTTAATTATGGATGTAAGGATTGATACAGCTGCTAGAGTGAAAAAGAAATTCCAGTGTACTCCATATTCCCCTGCATGAACCTGCATGAAAATAAATAAATAAATAAGACATATTTCTTATAATAACAATAATAACATGACAAGACATGAATCTTTTGAAAAGCAATATAAGGCATGACATGCAATATCATATTATGTGAAAAAGAGAACAAAGCTTTGTTACTGCTTAACTGTACTAAAATTCTATATTTCAGCAAGGACATTCTACATGAACCCACGCCTATAATTAAAGGTTTACCAACACTGATTTCACCAGTGTCTAATGAGAATTGAAGCAGCATTGAAACACACATAACAACTAGCTTTGATCTATTGTTCCCTTCTAGTGAATAAGGGAAAGGTCAGGGGATAGAAACTTGTCACCAGTACAAACAGAAGTCCACTAGATCTCCAATATATCTATGATCCAGGAAGGAATTACACATTTTTGTACAATGGATTAGTTGATATATGAAAGGTTTAAAAATGTAACATGGTAAGCTTGTTCAAGTTGAGATCAATTCATCATTGTTTTCAAAGATAAGACATATCAAAGCAGGGCCAACACATAGAATACTTGTGAGGAGACCATGCGCCCCCCCCCCCCCCAAAAAAAAAAAAAAAAAAAAACCCAACTAATTCATCAACCCTCCACCTCTATCGAAGGATATTTGGAAAGAGTTTTGATAATCAATGTGCTACCTTTTCATTTTCAATTTGAGCTATAGTTTCAAAGAGCTGAAGTTAATTATGTGCACAGTGTTTCTCATTATCAGCAGCAGCTGTGTGCCTGAGCCAGTCCACCACCATAAAAAGCATGAGCGAAGAAAAAAAAGCCCAACTAATTCATCAACCCTCCACCTCTGTCAAAGGATATTTGGAAAGAGTTTTGATAATCAATGTGCTACCTTTTCATTTTCAATTTGAGCTATAGTTTCAAAGAGCTGAAGTTAATTATGTGCACGGTGTTTCTCATTATCAGCAGTGGCTGTGTGCCTGAGCCAGTCCACCACCATAAAAAGCATTTGAGCCATGATTTCTTAGCAAAGGATAGAAGAACAAAAGCAACCAGAATGCCTTATATGAAATAATGAAAGTATCTTTACACGCAATTAGAAAGCAGTATTCCTAGACCAATAAGATAAGCAAATATAATCCACCTGATAGTCTACACTTCTTGTAGTAAGAAGCCGAGCAAACCCTAGCAGTAGCAGAGGGCTCGTGGATTGGACTGCAGCCTTCCAATTCCTAAATAGCATCAGCAAACAAAAAATAAACCACTGTCACCCCCATTATTAATGTACAGTACATAAGAATGACAGAGAACAAGAAAGTAAAGATGCGATTTTAAAACAAGTTCAAGAATATATCATCAACATAAAAAAGGTAATGAATGAAAGTATTCAAAATATAAACAGATTATACAAAAATAGAACCTGTCGCGTCACACAAACAAAAGCCAGGAAATGAAAGAAGGCTAACTAATAAAATTTGATAATCATACAAACTGGCCAATAGCAATTTGTTATATTTACTAATTACAGAAATGTCAATCTTGCCATAAATCCATCTATGTCTGGACTGCTTTAAATCAAATAGCGAAACCTAGGATAATAATGTAACTCCCTGGCACAAGTAGAAAACAAAGGGATGAGAGAGAAGAGAATACAACAATCTAGCGTAACATAAAACTCCCAGGGCATTATTCCTGGAAGATGATGCATCAGAAATCATAGCAAGCTTTCAATCATAGCACACAAGAGCACCATAAGGAGCTAACATGCCTTTTCATTCTTCACCACCTTGAAAGCATAAAACCTTGGCGGTGGGGTAAACATTGAGACTCAAGCTCACTCTAAATTCCAGCAAGACTTAGGATGGGGCAGCAAGAACCAATGAATTTGATCAAGCCATCAGCTAGACCTAACACACAATTCATTACAAATTACTCAAGTAAAAACTTATTAGCATACCATTATAAAGGTGTGTTTGGTTTTGGGTTAGAGGGGGTTAAATGTTAAAGGATTAACATTTATCCTTTAACATTTATCCCCTTATAACTTGTTTAAAAGTTTTTATGGGGATGGGGGAAAGGTTTAGGACGGTTAACACTTAGGACCTGTTCGGGAGTGTGGTAGAAGTTGTTTTTCGCTTGAAAATGCATTAAAATAATGTTTTTTTCATTTTTTAAAACTCATTTTTGACATCACCCTATCAAAACGATCCAAAAACACCAAAAAAAATAATAATTTGAAGCTAAAAAAATATTTCAAAATTTTTTAAAAGCACGGTTGGACCGCAATGCCAAACAAGACCTTAATCTCCAAATGGGGTTTAAATGTTAACCTTTAAGGGTGGGGTAACAAAATTTTTGAGGGGGGTAAAGAATTTTTAAGTTTGTGCTTTTTTTCAAATTCAAATTTCATTCTCTTTTTATACACACCTAACAAATGGGTCCCACCATTTTACAGTATTTATTATTTTTTATTATATTTATTTTAATTTTGATTTGAAAATGATTGGATCCCACTATTACAAATAATTCTTACACCTACCAAACATCCTTAATACTTTACCCTTTAACCATTTTTTTACACCCTTAACACTTAACCCCTTAACATTTAGCCTCCAGTTTTTAACCCCGAACCAAACACAACCTAATAATAAGTCTCCAAAACTTGAAAGCAGCTGGTTGAATCCCTACTTGAGAGAGCTGATTTTTATCATTTTCTGTTCACTAAATATTCTCTTCCATTGGCCTTTCAGTATATCTCTATCAATTTGTTATATTGACATCTTTGAAGTTGAGTTGAACTTGTATCTAAAACTAACAGGCAAACTAAAAAAAGTAAACTCCCGCACTATAAACCTATATAAATGCATGCCTCCATCTAACTAATGGCAATTAAGGATCTGTAGCTGTAAAATGCTACCAGCCTAGAGAGCCTTGCTCCTATTCTATGACAACCATCAAAAACTGCTGATGGTTGATCAGTGATCAATCCTTTTTATCTAAATTATTCTTCTATTCCACTATTAGCTCTGCAAGTGATCTTTCAGCTTTCCTTTTTGAGCAATTTATAATTATATCTCTTGATTGCTACTAGGTAGATAAAAATAGATAAGAGAAAAGAAGCACCACTCACTTTTTACAAATTGTTAAAGTGTGGAAAAATACAAAAAACTTTTATCTAAATTATTCTGTTAAGCCAAAGCCAGCAAGTACAGAACTTCAAAGCAATGAAAGACTCACACTGATGAGACACTCCGCGCTTGCCGTGAAACTAGTGCATTCGCAAGAATAAAGGAGCCCACCCCGAGATCCATCTGATATAATCACAGAAATAAAAATTTGGGTGCTGACCAGAGCAATGAAATTTACAGAGGGAGGAGAGAGTATAGTGCTTCATGGTATGCAGCTAAATATCCACTGAACACAAAAAATACAACTTAAAAGTTCTAAAGTCAGAGTACAGCTGCTAATCTTGACGCCAAAAACTCTTCATAACAACAATTTGACAGGGGACATCATTTGTAAAACCAATTTAGTCTAAAACTAGTGCATCCTTGAATGCTATGAAAAAATTTTGTGTGGTGTTAGTTATGGTTCGGTTTGATGTGGACAAAATTGCAAAGACAGATGAAGTGGTTTCAGTATAAACTGGGGCTGAAATTGAATATTAAATGCCAAGGTTAAGCCCCAGTTGAGCTATAATAACTAAGAATTCCACCCTCTGCGATAATAGATGATGAATAAAACTCAATTAAGAAAGAACTTTTCACATAATTAGAGTGGGTTGAAAAATCAATTCAAATTTAAATACCATAGGATTCAAGGATATCGATAATTAATTAATTAATCGCTGCACCAAGGAAACAAGGACATATAAATTGCTCTCTCAAACATCGGTGAGCAGAAGTAGCAAGACAAATAAAGCCAAGAATAGCAATCATAACCCAGCTGAAAAGAAGAGCAAGGAAAAGAAGCACTAAATACCCAGATACAGCTTGAAAATCTTACCAAACTAGTACCGTAGGTCTCGGTCTTGGCATATCTTCTTGGAAAAATTTTGAAGTCAACAGCCAAGATACACAAGAACGTTATGATCATCTGCAGTAATCAAAATCTCATATGTCCCAAAATTAAAAATAAAACAAAACAAGTGTCCATCCAAAATTAGTGTCTACATAAAAGCAATGGAAATGTAAAGTTAGATTTAGTACCACAAGAACCCTGTACGAGGAAACATTTGTCCTAAGAGAGAGTGACCCTCCTGAATAATTCGAAGCATCAAACCTTCATCAAAGTTCAAATAAATGACAGTCAACATGTTACTGATTAGAGGATTAATAATGCAGCACTTAAAAACGAGCATTCCATAACCCCGGAAAACCAAAGAAAATAACAAAAAGTGAAAAAAAAAATGTGTGTGTGTGTGTGACTTACAAGTTCTACCTTTTAGCTGCTACAACAGAGAAAACCAATACCATCATTGGGATCGCAAATATATAAACCCAATCTGCTAGAACCTATCATCAGTAACCAATCTACGATTCAATATAAAGCTCATTGATTTTTTTAAAAAGAAAATAAAAAATAATTATTAAAAGCGAATATAACAATCTCTTGATTGAGAAAACTTACAGTGAAAATTAAAAGCATAGGAAGAACAATGAAGAGAAAATCCACGGTCAGAGTAACCATGTAATTTCCCAGTTTCTTAGAACCCAAAACGGCATTGTCATGGTCGTTTTTCTTCGTTGGTGTCACTGTAGCATCAAAGATAAGTGAAATTAGTTTTTGATAAATAAATAAATCGCAAATGTGAGGAGTGAAATGATCACCGGTCTGGTAACTGGAGCAGATTGAGTGTCGCAAAACAAAGAGAAGCTGCGATGAGAAAAAGAGAAATTAGGAGGGAGGGAGAGAAGAGGAGTGAATGATGGGAGAGTATGTTACATACAGGGACAACAGTGGACATTACGGCGATTTCGAGCATGGAAGATCCAGTCAAATTGCTTACGAATCTGATCATTGAGAAAATTGTGAATATTGGATATCATTAGAGAAAATGAGAAAAGGGATAGGAGGGGGAGAGAGAGAGAGAGAGAGGTGTTACTGTTCTTTGAGATGCTTGTTGGGATTGAGAGAACCATCCATGATTTAGGAGAATTCAAGTTGTTTGTTAATAATAATAAGATGTGCTTCAGAATGAGCAAAGTCAAATCTGCAGTGTTCTAAGAGAGGGCTTCGGATTTTAGGAGAGAGCGAATGGGTTGCAAATTACAACCTTAAGGGTGCTGATTTCGTTAAGGAATCTTATCAAAATGTGGTTTACAATTTACGGAACTGTAATTACTAACTTACAGAACTTTCTATTTCTCTTTCCAACATTTTGTTCGCCATTGACGAGAATGGTAGGAAGCTTGATTTAAAATTAAAGAAAGAAAAAGAAGGGAAATTAAGATAAAGAAGTTTGTTAAAATTACAGATTTTTACAGCGGCTGATCAGCTTGTACCATCCCTCTTCCTTCTTTTTTTAATCTTTTTTCCTAAAGAAATTAATTTAAAAAATAAAATTAATAGGTTCGTCTTTTGACGAAGAAACATTGCATATTATATTGAAATAATATAATGATTATTTTGTTTTTTTTTAAATAAACTAGTTATTAAATGTAATATGATATTTTTGTAATGGTTCATTAGTTTATTTTTAGAATGATAGGAAATAAATAGGTGTTTTTATATTTTTAAAATATAATTAAATAATTAAATTAATTTTAAAAATAAAATTTATTTAACAAAAAGCCATGAGTATTTTTTGAATTTTTATTTTTTATAGTATAATAAAATAACTAAATACTTTGAAAAACCAAGTTTTTTAAACAAGTGTTCAAAGCTTTTTTTTTTTTTTTTTTTTTGTAGTTTCATCCTAATTTTTTTGTTATAATTAATTTGATTAAGGGATAATTTGATATTTTAATAAATATAAAATATTATTTGAGAACCAAAAATGGTGCATAAGGCATCTCCCGACAGCTAAACACTGCTTTTTACGATGGCATTGAAAGCATCTTAACATCCTCTTCAATGTGGTCAGACATGTGTACACAACGGAGCAGCTACTAAACTCCGATGAACTTCTTTTTCCCCCCTCTTCTTTTATCTCTTCTCATCTTCGGTTTCACGCTTACCCTTCTAAAAATTAAATGTGTCATGTCAATTTGTACTTGTATTAATTTTAATCCTTATTTTTGTATTATTATTTATTTTGCTTCTAATGCTTCTTGAAGTTTATTTTGTTTTTCAACTTCATCCATCAACATTTAATTTTATTTAATTTTTTTATCTAATTGTAATTTTATGTTTTTTTTATCATTTTTTTAATTTATTTTACTTTTCAATTTCATTCCTCATTGTTTTATTTCATTTAATTTTTATATCAGATATGATCATCATTCTTTTGATTACTTTTATTTTGTATTTTAATCCTTTTTCTTGATTAATTTTTTTTCTCAATTACATCCCTTAATATTTGGATGATTGAGAATTTTTCTTCGTGATTTTCATGTTTGTTTTCTTTGGGGTAATCTCGATCTCATGATCTGGGTCATAAGTTTCAAAATTTAGCTCAATTTAACTTTGGTTTTTTTTAATTGATTTTTTTAATTTCTGTTTTTTTTTTTTATAGAGTTATCATGATCTTGTGTCTCAGATAGGAGATTAGCCGAGTTAATCTGAGTTGAGTCATATTTTTTTAATTAATTTTTTTCTCAATTTTATCTTTCATCATTCATTTTGCTCAAGAATAAACAATCATTTTTTTATTTAATTTCATTCATATAGGTTTATTACGGTCTCACGACTAGACCGTGAATTTGGCATGCTAACTCAAATTAGGTTTTTTTTTGTTTTTTTAACTTTTTTTAGAAGGTTCTTCACTATTTGATTTGCTAGTGACTGAGCGTCAAATTTTTTTTATTTTTTATTTTTTAAGTTATCTTGGTTTTATTTACTTTTTGTTTTTTTATCAAATAAAATCATTGAGACTTTTTAAGTATATTTAGAAGGTATCTATTTATAGTATTCACAAGTGTTCATTTTTATTATTAATTATTGTTATTTTTTTGTCATTGATTTGTTTTTATAATTATATTATTAAATTAACTGATTTTATTAAATTTATTCAAATTAATAATCCAAATTCATAATTTTTTATTTTTTAAAAAACTCTATCATCGTTTGAATAAATTTTTTATTAGAAAAAAATTCACCTAAATTACAACTTAGCTTGAATTGCCCAAGTTATTAAAAAACAAAGACGGGCACGTGATATCTTGTCCTTGTAAAAACTAAAAAGCAGTTTCAAGAAAAAATTAAAAAATTATAAAACAGAGATGGGATGTATTCTAGTGGGACCCGTTGATGAGCCATCTTTTGCTTACTGTTATAAAAATTATTTTATAGTAAGCTGGAATTATTGTATTTTCGTAACTACGATAGAAATTATTTTTTAAATTAGGTTTTATTTAGAAATATATTAAAAATATATATATTTTTAAATATAATTTTGATATTAATATATATTAAAACTATTTAAAAATACATAAAAAATTATTTAAAATTATTTTTTAAAAATATAATTAAACCGCAAAATTAAACATCACTTTAATTTAAAACTTCGGCTAACATTATCTATCCTTCCAAAGATTTTTAAAAAAAAAAACACTCACATATGACCATGGACATGACATAATGGTAAAAGTAATCGCTTATGAATTTACTCTCTTTTCTATTTTAATATCTGCAACACAAACACATGAAATTCGTCCTTTCGTTTTTCTTCCCAAGTCCCCAAGGGATAGTGTTGTTTTATCTTTCCCGACTTCATTAATAAAAATTACTTTTCTAGCTCTGGATATTGACAATGAGGGTTTTTTTTGTTACAGTGATTCTTTTTTTTTAACAATAATGAAAAAAGTTTGCACCGAACAAAAAATAATCATAAAAAATAAGTGATGAAGTAGAAATATCAAAAACAAAAAAGACTAATTTACAATTTATAAGGAGAGAAAAAAAAAAGAAAAGGATGCCGACAATAAACCATACATCCATCATCTACATGTGTTGTATAATGAGAGAAAAAATACGATGATATATTCAATGATATAATAGAAGGGCATGTTCTACCATTAAAAAACATCGCAGGCGCTAATCAAAGTGCATGGATGTTTTCCATATCCAAACACATGTATTGCACACTCTAAAAATTTTTTAAATTTGAAAACTATTTAATTTGGATTAAAAGACAATACTATCATCCACAAAACGATAAATAATACAAAAACCAACTTCAAAGGTAAAAAATAATCATAGCCAAAGGTTTTTTTTTAATTTTTTATTTAAAGGCATTTAAGTAACCTAATTTTACATTTAAAATTGAAAAACCGAAACTACACTTAGACGCCAAATATTTTTTGTTTGTTTGTTTCTAAAGGCATTTTAATATTTTTATTGTTTATAAAAATAAAAAGACTTTATTACCCCCATCTACCAAGCTAAATGTTAATCGTTTTCTTAAAGTTACAATGCACGGTAAAAGGAATATGATGCTACAGTAAAGACAGTGTTTAGCCCCTCTTTACTTTTAGTGTGTGTGTGTATATATATATATATATATATATATATATATATATAGTTTAATATAGGTGTTCGGGTTAATTTACATGCACTTTGATTAATTTCACGAGCCCTGAAGTTAACGACCATATAAGCCTCCAGTGGCTATCATATAAGTAATCACAGGACTCAAATCTAAAACCACAGAAAAAACAAATTTTTTGATCCCAAGTTTTTATTATTGTCCATCACTTTATGGTTTACACGTAGTATACTTGTTATCTTTAGTCCATTCTCTACAGTATGAAGAAAAATTAGTGAGACTGGAGCCCAAACTGCACAAAGTTAAGGTTTCTATAGAGGACGGACGGAGATAGTCACAAAGTTAAGTACAGAAAGCATGAACCTGGACAGTACAAGAAGCTACTGTGAACCTAGACAGACAACCCTTTTTTTTCGCATGGAATGAACCTAGACAGACAGTGAACATAGACAGTAATTAAGGAAAGATCCAATGAGCCTTTGTTGATGACCTAGGAATTGATGGTTAACCATATTTCAGAAAAGATACACTGCTAAACGATGCCAAGAACTAAAGAAACAGAATCCTGGTCCTTGGTAAATCAGAAACTTTCTTGACGTTTTCCATGCAACAAACTCAGTCACTGTTGATATTCTTAGAAAACAAAGTTGCTCATGTATAAATGCAAACTACAACGACCACGCTGTACCCAGAATTGTGCTTTACTTGTTGATCCTATACACATTCTATGAATTCAACCATGGCATCTTTACTTGTTTAGAATCGAGCTTGGTACTGTTGTCGATGCTTATTACTCTTCTCTAATTAATGCTCTCGAATCAATATTATTTAAATCCTCCCCTTTTTTTATAGAAAAATACCCTTCTAATTGCAATTTCCAAATTCTCATTTGTTCAATTAATTCCAAAGTTGGAAAAAAAAAAAAACACAGCTAGCTATTGCTACTTTGACCCTTCAGCCATGGCATCGTTCTTCAACTTGTGTTTTCCTTGGTTAAAATCCAAAGAAAGTCGCAGCGCAGATATGTCCACGCAACCAGACAATTCTGATCATCCTTCCGACACAAAAGATATGCAATGTATGAGAGAATCAGATGAGAACAGCAAGAGAATGATGACAGCTAATTATGAGCCATTAATGGTAGGAGCATGCGCAGCATCACGTGGAAGCACTCATTTGCCGGTTGCTAAAGGAGAGAGGCCTGAAGTAGGGCATACTTTCAGCTGGGCGGAGAAATATCAGCCCAAGGCTTTGAAGGACTTTATCTGTCACAGGGAGAAGGCTGAATCCATCCGGAGTACGGTATGCTTTTATATACATTTACATGAATTTATTTTATTTTATTTTGTGAGAAGTACACAAGGCCATTTTCAATTTAGGTTACTGGGTCCGGTCCCTTGCAGTACGGGAGGGGTTTCTCAAGAAAGAAATTTTGAATTGCTTGTATTGTTTTTTTCTTAAGGCTGTCAGGGGTTGGGTGCAGCACCGTCTTTCATTATTTTTTAATTTTAAAATTAATTTTATACGTTGATATTAAAAATAATTTTTAAAAAATAAAAAAAATTATTTTAATATTTTTTTAAATAAAAAATATTTTAAAAAACAATTATCACTACACTCCCAAAAACTTTTATGTTTTTTCTGAAATGCACAAGAAAAAAATTGAGACAATTGTTATAAGCTGTTCTGGTATTTTATTTGACAAATAACTAATTTAACCCAAAACCTTAAGCTTTTAGATAAGATTTCAAGATATGATTTATATTATTTTTTAACACACTCGTTCAATTAAAAGTCCTTTAAGTTTGAAACTTGCATATGTTTATATTATTTTATATTTTATTTTTATCAAATAAATAAAAATAATAAAATTCAAACTCGGAACTGATTAATTATTAAAATTTTAATATCATATAAAAAATCAATCTAATCTAAACATTTAATTTTTTTAAAAAAATTAAAATATATTATATATTATATAGTAAAATGCTTTGATATTTTCTATAGGGAGTTAATTTGTGGTTTTTGATGACAGTCGTCGACCAGCATTGTAAACGTACATAGTTTTTTTTACACTAAATGGACTTTTTGGTGAATTGTTAGATATGCCGTGGACATTATAATCATTGTATATTTGAAGGACCTCCAGGGGTAGGAAAGAGAACGATGGCTCTAGCAATGCTTAGAGAGTGTGCTGGAATGGATATAACTGAGGTACTTCAGTGATTTCTTTGTTCTTGTATTAATTTTCCCTTGGTGTTTAAGGCCTCGTAATGGCTGCTTACCTTCCTTTTACAGACAAAGGAGGAAATCAGAGAATTCGATCTGGTAAGCACTGTTAATGTGCATCTTGGTTCCATCCATCTTCTAGCTTTAAGAATCTTCCCCTTCGTTTCTTCAAAATGCACCCTCAGCTACCCTGAATTTCGTAATTATGTTATCTCAGAGTGGAAGCGGGCCAATTTCTAACATTCCTGTCAAAATTGAAGTATCTTCACAGCTCATTCAGATTGATCTATCTGAAATAAGATGGCATGCTACAGAAGTAATTTTGGATCTACTCCAGGAAACATATATAAACGGCCAAGGTGTGGAAACATCCGCTCATTTCAATATAGATAATTGACGGCCTTGTCAATTGGTTATAGTTTTAATCTATAAAAAAGAAAAATGATATTAGCATTCATGTAAAAAACAGCAATTATTGTAAACGAGGCAGAGCGTCTCTGTAAGGATGCCCAACTCCGAATCAAAAGCTTCCTACAGACTTATAGAGGCCACTGCAAAGTCATCTTCTGCTGCTATGATATTTCCAGGCTCCACGATCTCAGTCCCCTCTGCATGGTTATTCCACTCCTTCCACCTTCAGATGAACAGGTAAATATTTGCTTCAGATTTCTTTGAGATAAAATCTCAATTCTTCAACATTTGATAGTTCCACTGCCTTTTCTCTTTTCAGTTCAGGACTGTGATTTGTTCCTTCTGTTCTTTAGATTGTTGAAGTATTGCATTTCATTGCTAAAAAACAAGACATTGAATTACCTGACCAGTTAGCCAACAACATAGCAGAGAAGTCCAAACGTTGCCTTCAGCAAGCCATTCGTTCATTTGAGGCCACCTGGCATTCGAAGTACGCAAGACTAAGCCCGCAATTACCTGCATTTATCCTTAATCAACTAATTTTAAACACAACACAAGTCAACAAGTGAATAAATGCTTGCTCCTTTTGTTTTCTAACTCTGTCTAGCTTTGACATATTTCCTGCGTGTTACAGTTATCCCTTTAAAGAAGAACAACTGGTTTTGACTGGCTGGGAAAAAGAAATTGCAGACATTGCTACAAGTATAATTGAAGAGCAAAGCTCTAAACGGTTAGGAGCTTTTGCAGTGATAGGATCATTTAAATCAAAGACTACAGTGACTAGAACTTTTGAGACATGAAGGGAATGTCGGTCCAAGTCAATTTGTCCAGTCGAACCTTTTGTTAATACTCATGAAGAAAAAATGTATTTGGAAGATGAGGATATAACCAAGGAAGCATACCTGGCTTCTTGCTTTTACTCACTGATCTTTCTTCTGTATGCAGGTTGTTTCTTTTCAGACAAAAGCTTCAAATTCTGTTGCAGCACAATTTGTGTCCCCAATTTGTTTTTTTTGTAAGACACTCTCATTAAGATGCGTTTGTATTTGATTGGAAAATTATGAATTCAAGCAATTTTCTTGATTGTTTTGCAGACATTAGTGGAAGAACTAAAGAGGCATTTGGATGACCGAATTCAAATGCAATTCGGAGTCTTTACCCAGACATTCAACGATGATGTATGAATGACAGCCGAGTAATTGAGCTAATCTTTTTAGTATGGTGCATATCACTGATTTCACTGTCATTTATGTGCTATCTTCATGAAGCAGAATGAAGACATCTGTATTGAAAGAAAGAAAATGAGAAACCAAGAAGAGTTATTTTGTGGGCAAATGAGAACAAGGGTTGCCGGGTTTGTGAGGATAGAAGGTAAGTAATTGAGAGCTTCATGGTTGCTGCGTATAATTCACACGTGATATGAGTGCAGGCCCCTCATATTTCCTTCCAATATCACCCAGAAGATCATCAAATTGGATGCTAATACCTTACATTTCCAATTATAAAATTGGCTTACTCTAACAAAGTACCTTTTCTTGTCAGAATTTGTAGCTAAGTTCATGAGCTTTTACAAGTACAACGGGATAAAACAAGGTTGAATGTGAGAAAGGTGAGACAGATAGTACCTGCCTATTCAGAAAGCCGGAACATTTAAAATGCTTCTTCAGAATTTCACTCCTGAGTCAGGTGTGTTTGAATCGTACAGCAGTACGAGGTCATGTCATCATGGAATAAGACTGCATTGAAACATTGCCAATATTAACAAATAGGCACAACAAGGCAATTCCTTTTGATTCTTCTTTTCAGCATTTTCTTCTCTTTTTCATCAAGAACATTAAGCCAGGAATTCCGTGCAATTTCCTTTTTCCCATGTTTGTAAATTTGAGCATGTCTCAGTTTCACAAAATCAAGCTACTTCGAATCACAATGATATTTGTAGTGTTCTCGAGGGTAGCTAGGAATCATCCATCTCATCGCATCGGTTAGTCTGCCATACAAATCTGAAAGCCTTTTTGATATTCTCGGTTTGATAATATGAATGGAATGTGCAATTGATTCAAACTATATGGAGGATTTTAAAAACCTCTGGCTTAGAAGTATGATCAGGGTTAGTTACCATAACAACAAAAATAAGGGACTACACTGGCTACCCAATTCTAATACCATTAATTGGGAATATGTTCCAATCACTTAATGATCTTCGGTGCAGTCTAAAACTTTGTTGTATAGTCTTTCAGCAACGAGGAAATTGCTTCTACAGGAGAAAGCATTCATAAAATCTCAGTTAAAAAGCTCGCAACCATCCATTTTTAAAAGTTTCAACCATGTCATATTGCATAAGAGGAAGTATCTAACTATCTACAACAAGAGAGAAAGCTAAGTACTACCTCAATCCAAATTTAATTGGGAATCTATAAGCTCATTTCTATGCATTGTTCCGAGGCCTCAACCAGACAGAAAATGGCAAGCCGATTTTGAATAGATTCTGTACAGTTTTTAAGACTTATCAAGAAATTTCAAATAAGGTAATCAAAATATAGTGCAAGAAAAGAAAAGAAAAGAAAGAAAGACGAGCATAATAGAAGCGTTATTCTCTTTTGATGCCCCCATGGGACCACCCTGAGAACTCTCCATAGCCACCATTCATAAAGCTTTAGTAGTCCCCAAATGTAATACAACTTCCTGTTGCACAATGTCCCCTAGTAATTTTTACCTTCACATGTTCCATCAATCGCAAAGTATATCTATTCTCTTCTTCTCTAGTTGCAACTATCGAGTGCCCTGTCGAGTGTGACCTTGACAATCCCAACATTTTTTTATGCTCCTCGTTTTGTCTGTCCGCATCATGAGTCGATCCTACTTCGTCATTTCCTTCTCCACCTTCCTCGCCACTATCTTCTCTAATATGAATGCTAATGGCATGCTCTAGCAACGCATTTGTTACATCAGCATCATGCACATTAATGTCCGCTCTGTGGTCTCGTATCCGAGTTTTTTCCAATGTTTCCTTGGGCAAGTCAAGATCTCTACGACAAACCGGACAAGTCTTGTGAGCTTCAAGCCAGAGATCAATACATTCTTGGTGGAAAACATGGTAGCAAACCGTTAAAAGGCGCAGTCGATCATCATAAGAAAACTCTGCCAAGCAAATAGCACATTCAAGTACATATTGTTCACGTCGATAATCTTTGACGTTTGAATACGTAAATGTTGGAAAAAATTGTATTTGTGAAGAATCAAGTCCAGGATTTTCTTTCGAACCGGCCAGGTTTACAAGTCCACGTGAATTCTGCCTGAGATGCCAATTGTGCATGATGCCTTCCATAAAACATCTGTAAAAGCATATAGAGAAGAAACCTATAAAAAAGACCACAATAAGAATTACGGTTACAAGTAGGCTTATTAGAGGAGAGCCAATAGATAGAGTTGTTGAGGATGATGAAGAATTAGATGACATCGATTAGAAATTTAATTAGCCTAGATGGCTGGCCGGAGCTTGGAATTTTGCAAACCTCAGGTTTTTGCATGGATGAAGGGAAACTTAACCAAAAGAAAACGAATCTAAAAGGTGGGGGAAAAAAGAAAGAAAGAAAAGAGTATTTTTGTTTTGTCAGTTCAATGTGGTTAGGAACATTTAAGAAGGTGGCTTAATTTTGAATGGTGATGTGGAGAGATCAGTTTCCTGTCCTTGGTTGTGGAGAGATTGGTTTGTTGTCCTTGACACAGAATAGATCATGGCCACTGAGCGAGTCTTTGTGAGAAGGATGGGGAGTTTTGTCTGAAAAGTAGCGATTTTTGGCTCAGCTAATTTCTCTCTTTTCTTTTGTGACAAAACAAGGACACTTTTCTTTTTTTAGGTCTTTTGTCCTTTTTTCGTATAATCACCAAACTCAAAAAATCCCACTCAACCCGACCAGATTCAGATCATTTGTACCTAACACATGAAATCACAATATGGGTACACAAACAAGATTGGATCTGGAGTGATGTTATCGCCAAACTTGTGATTACTTTGGCGGTTGGCAGTTTGGGGTTACGATGCAACACCATTTTGGTTATAATAAAATAATTAAAATATCCTAAAAAAAACTACATTCTAGGGTTTTTTTTATATGTTTTGATTGCATAATAAAATAACTACACTGCCCTTAAAACTAATATCCAAGGGCTTATTTATATTTTTATTGTAGTTTTTTAGCTATTATCAATTTAAATAAAAGGAAATTTAGTTTCTTAACAAATATAAATATAATCACAAAATAAAAGTTGGTGGCGCGTACAATGTCTCCCGGTAGTTAAACACTGCCTTCCACAACAACATTAAAAGTGTCACGTCATTCTCTTCCTGCTAGTCAGGCAAATGTACATGAAGAAGCAACGTGTGGGCTCTAGTTGATAATTTTTTCTTTTCCTCCTTCTTTTCTCTCTCATCGCCTCATATTTTGTGTCGACCCTTCCAAAAGTTAAATGTGTTCTATCAGTTTGTGTTTGTATTGATTGTGATTCTTGTTTTTTTTATTGCTATTTGTTTTGCTTTCAATGTTTTTAAAAGTTTTTTTCTCAATTTTATCCCTCAATATTTTATTTCATATATATATTTTTATATATATAATTGGGTCATCATTTATTTGATTGTTATTTGTTTTGTTTTTTATCCTTTTCTTGATTGTTTTTTCAATTTTATCTCCCAACATTTAATTTCATTTAATTTTTATATCATATTAAGTTCTTATTCTTTTAATTGTTATTTTTTCATCCTTTTCTTAATTTATTTTATTTCTTAATTTAATCCTTCATTATTTCATTTCATTTAGTTTTTATTTCATATTTGGTCTCTATTATTTTGATTGTTATTTATTTATTTTTTAATTTTGGATGATTAAGAATTATACTTCATGAATTTTTCATGTTTGCTTTCTATGAGATAATCTTAATCTTATGACCCGAGTCATGAGTTTCAAAGATTAACCATATTTTTTAGGTTTTTTTAAAAAAAATTAATTTTTTCTTATTAATTTTATCATTCAATATTAGATTACTAGACCTTAAATTTTATGATTTTTTTGTTAATTTTTTTATAGAGTTATTTCAATTTCATATCTCAAATGAGTAAACTTAAGTTTACTCGATGGTTTGTTTTCAATGTTTTTTTAAACTATTTTTTCTTTTTAATCTCTCCTTTCATCATATAATTTGCTTAATAAGAGTTAAACTTCATTTTTATATTTAATTTTTTTTATTTGTTGTCATCTCAATTTTAGATCATAAATTTAACATACTAACTCAACTCAGGTTTTTTTTTTATTATTAGTTCTTCAATATTTACTTTATTGGTAATTGGGCTTCGGATTTCATTATTTTTCTCTTTAAATGCCTCCATGTAATTCTATGTCAGCAAAATGGTCCAAATTATTATTATTATAACCATGTTCTCCTACAAATATTTTTTTTTTTTTGGGATTGTCTCATGATTTTCCTCATTAAACCATGATGAATCCTTACTTAAGGATTAGTATAGAAAAAAGCTTATTCAGAGACAAAATTAGCTGCCCAGTACAGGCAGCGGAAAAGCTTCCATTCTCCAACCACAAGGCATCTGCAATTCTGGGTACTTTCCACTGTGGGGGTGACTAAAAATAATGTCCTCACCCACATATCCAAAACAATTTTGATAAAAAAACCATAATCCAACAACAAATGCATCGCTAATGGCAACCATATGAATCTCCACCAAAAACAATGGCGAGACAATTACATACAAAAGCATAAATTTTGCACAGCAAAGGTTGAGGGTAATGTCTCACAACATTGGTAGAATTCATGGTCTATGCATTTAAATATAATCTCAAAATCGACCCAACTAATTCAGTTTCAAATTTCTGTTTACCTAGCAATTACAACCTTGTAGAGCATAAAAAACTGGGCACATCCAAATACCTAATGGATCGTGACTCTCCTTTCTAGCATAGTGAGTTAAAAATGAAAACTGCTGCCCATGGTCAAATAAAAGTCGAGGCTCTCACCTTTATTTGAGCCCCCATTGCAATCAGTTGAGGCAAAAAGATGCTTAAGCAGCTAGAGGCAATAGAGAGCAGGGTTAGACTAGAGGAGAGGCAAATTAATACCTGATGAATTTCATTAGAGAAATCAATATATGAAACAAATACATAAAACAAATGATCCACAAAACAAAAACTAGCACTGACATACCTCATAATGTGCAAATTCATGATAAATGTTGATGGATCACTTGCTGACCTGCACATTCTAAGTAAAGCAACAATGATTTTGAGAGAGACTGAGAGGGAGCTAAATACTAAATTGGAAAATTTATCCAAAGTGGTACAACTACAAAGGTAACAGTTCTCCTTGGATGTGAGACATCCAGTTATCATGCTTGATTACAAGGATCTACACTACAAATGTAGTGAAAGCTTCAAATTTCCACCGGAAACTAAAATTCATGCATAAACGCTACAGGCCTGATATCTTCATGCCTTAAAAACAAACTCTGCACTTGGCCATTGAGCAAGTTATCATCCAGAAACTTGAAGCCAGTAAGCATGGACCTCTTCAACCTAAGAGCTGAAGCTTCCCAATATCTTCATGCCTTGAGAAAACAAACTCTGCACTTGGCCATTTAGCCTTCCTGCACGAGTCTTTGAACATTTTCAATTCTATCAGAATGCTACACAGAAAAGAATTCTGATTCTATTCAATGTCATCGATCCAGTCACCATATATCCTACTGATTTTGTCTGGACCCTTCCATTTCTCATGAGTTCTTTGTCCTGGTCTCTGAATCAGAATAGATGATCTCTGTGATGAAACTCCTAGGTGATAAACATCTGAATGAGGCACTGAAGTAACTGATGCGACCGCAGTCTCTGGTGGAGTTTTTGAAGGCATTCCTCCCTGCTTTGATTCAACAGGGACAGAAGAAGAATCATTTGCTTCTGTATCCACAAGCCCCCCACCATAACGGTGCAACTCTGCAGCCAGACAATTCAAATCCTAAGTTACATAAAAAATACTTCAATCACATCAAAGAAAAACAGAGAAAGAAACGGGAGAAAAAAAAAAGGGCAGCTCTATCATCATGTTAGTAATCTGAAACTAACATTAATCTAATACATTGAGAACATCAACTAGCAATCCTCTTTAAACAAATAGCTCTATGAGTTTCATGTTATTATCCCATCTAGAGAGAAATGAAAGGATAAAACCAGCAATCCTCAGATGGTCATAAACATAACCACAAGACATCTAACATACCTACAACAGAAAACATGTACATCTAAGGTGCTTATAAGAGAAGAATGGCATTTCAACTCTCATTTGATATGCAGAATCCTTCAACAGCTTGCATTAAAAACCAACCTATAATTTGTTAAAGCAACATACATCAACCACAGCTTACCAGACCAGAAGTAATGGGGGAATGAAATCTAACTGCTTTTTCTAATACAAGGAAAGACAAAATTACATTTTACCTTAAATTTAATTGGGAAAAAAAGAAAGCTATCTTTTGATAGTTATTTAGAGGAAACAACAGCAATATAGCTCATTTTAAGCATTCATATCGGCACCAACTAATGTAACAAAACCCGAACGAAGTCCCAGGTTAGCTGGAAAATCATCATACACCTTGTGTTATGAAGTAATTGCAGCTAATTACTTTCCAAAAGAAGGTTCAAAACTGCCCTCAAAACAGAAGCATTTTCAGGTCATGAACACAGACAAATATCTATTTTATTCAGAAACTGGGACATGTGAACATCTTAAGCCATTAAACTAGAAATATAAGTCCTTCAATGAGTAGCTCAAGCCAGCTAATACTTCTATAAAGATAGGCATATCTATTATATGTGACGCAGCCACATACCCAAAAAATATCCCAGAAACCACAATTCTTCTATTTGTCTACCATTAAAATCAATCAAACATGTTCAACTTTCCTAGTCTGGAGCGCTCTCAAATAACATATGCAACCAAACAACTGTTTCTAAATGATCAAAGTCACCATCTTTTACATTTATTCAGTCCCAAATAATCAACAGAAAATGTCTCCAGCTGATAATCCTAGCCCCTACCAAAAACTGAAATCATCAATGGTACAAAATTCACAATTCATAAGGCATACCTCCTACTCCATGAGCAAAATGGCACTTATTCCCAAATGGGCAATATCCAGTAAGTTCCCACTTGTTACAAATTCTAGTCTTCCAATTTGATGGCTTCACATTAACTGCATTGCTACCTGCATTTCCTCCTCCACCTCCACCTCCACCTCCACCTCCACCTCCAACTCCAACTCCAACTCCAACTCCTGCTCCTGCTCCAACTCCTGCTCCTGCTCCTGCTCC
>Ga0325405_1000179_pt1 | contig 60391 bp, 26 predicted proteins | sample PopdelMetagenome_21_FD_205663 | JGI IMG/M metagenome (GOLD analysis project Ga0325405, IMG submission 205663) | Populus deltoides microbial communities from Bellville, Georgia, United States - Xylem-Control-R2 | ecosystem: Host-associated > Plants > Phyllosphere > Stem > Wood/Secondary xylem...
TTATCTATATTTTTTTGATATATATATATATATATATATATATATATATATATATATATATATATATCATCGTTTAGTTACAAAATACAAGTTTATATTAATTATTATCGCATCCATGACACTATATAAATTATATAAGAAGGAAGTTTCAACAAGATATGGTATTTACTGAGTTTGATCAGCATTTCAATTTTCTTCATGAGAATATATTAACTGATGTTGTTCCATGTCCACAAACACATTCATCTTAGTTGCCTTCATGTATAGATTACGTATGTGATGACATTACAACAAGTTTGATGGAACGATAAAATCAGTGTCTTTCTTTTCTATTGTTGTTATTCCAATGTATTAAAAATACAGTACAAAATAAGTATTTACTTTGTGTCCTTTTTTGTCATTTCATTTACAATGTCAATTTGAACCACAATTTAACCAAACACCTTTTTAACATGCTTTTGGTTGAACAACAATTTCAACAATAATTTTAATCAAATACTTATTTAAATCAAACTAACCAGAACTTAAAAGTGATTTTTGTAAACCTATTTTTATTCAAACCTCAACCACAAAAACAAAAACACTCTAAGCATTGGTGAAGAAAATGGTGTCTTATTGACCGTGTTATGTACAATTAAAAAAAAAATATGAGTATAAATACTGGAAAGAAATAATATAATAAAGTACACGAAAAAACTGGGATGTCTCTCAAGTTGGCTTGGGTTATGCCAAAGGCACGCCCAACTCGCCTGGGTTCGGCCCCAGCAAGTTAGTGCCTTTGCTTCATTGGGCTTGGAATGAGCTAGGCCTTTCAACCCAATAGTTTTTATTTACTTATTTATTTAACATGTAGGGTTATAGGTTTTTTTTTTTTTTTATAGAATACACGGAGAAGAAGTTTGTACCATGCTAATTCCAACAAAGTATTATAATATAAAATATTCTTTAAATTTCCTTGGATAGTGATTGTTTTTCAAAGTGTTTTTTACTTTTAAATACATTGAAATAATATATTTTTAAAATTTTATTTTTGATATCGACACATCAAAATAATTTGAAAACATAAAAAGAAAAATTTGAAACAAAAAAATTTTAAAAAAAATCAAAATTTTTTTAAATACTTTTGAAGGGATCTTAATCCAGCTAAGCAGTGTGAATCGTTCGTTATTATTGATAAAAATCATATTCTTTTCTTTTACGTAAACAAGAGATTTTCTACAAAAAAAAAATATATATATATATTTCTACATAATAAAATATACTACGCTTTTTTATATATTAAATAATTGCGAGAAGAGAGGCACAAGTAATATATAGTAGCAAATCATGTTTAGCTGGGTCGTGGGCCCCCACTTCCTTCAGTTCCAATATCATCGCCTCGCCTTTTTTTTTTTTTTTTTTTAATCATTATTTTAATGGCCATTGGTGCTGTAGCACTCTAACATTTCCCTCTTGGCGTAAGAGATTATTAGTCCTACATTTTCACTTTAATCCAATTCCAAGCAACCACATTAAAATAAAAGCCGTAGCTATACAACTTGATCGGGTTTAAAGTATTAGATGGGTAAATCTGAATTAATTTAAAATAATGTAATTTTGTTTTGTTTTTTTAAAATCAAATTAAAATTTATTTAAATCTTAATTTAATCAAGAATTGATCTATTGGATCATGAATTAACGTGATTTATGCCTATAAAGCAACGAGCACACCAGATTAATGCGAGAAACTCTTCAACAAACCCAATAATTTCTGCATATCAAATAACCCTTTGCAGAAGCTTACTCATATTTTAAAGAACTGTTAATTCACTTTTTATATAGGTTTTTACATGTAATTTACAATATTATATTATATTATTTTTTTTATATCATATTATCAAATTAATCGAGGTTAAACTCAACTCTCAAATTTCTCTTACTTCTTTAAAATTGCAACTGCAACTACATATTTTTTTCTCTTAAAAGAATTCGGACTGCAATGTGGTATGGACCACCAATCTTGTAAACAAAATCTAGAAGGCATGGTTAAATCACTACCTACCATGCCTCTATTCATACATTTATAAATCATTGTAGATTGTTTTTCAATAATTTGTTTTTTTTATTTCTATATTTTTTTTTTCAATTACACCCTTATAACCTCAAATTAATTGTCAATTAAAGTTAATTAATCAAGGAAGGGAAAGATTTAAAGATGAAGGATTAAAGTGAAAAATATGGTGAAAAGAGGTGGTTGTTTCAAACTTGGAGTGAAAAGTTCTCTTTGATCCTCAAACTTTTCAAATTATCAATTTTGGTCTTAAACTTCAATTTTTTTTTAATTTTTTGGTCCGTAGTTTGAGAGAGGAGAAAGAAAATAGTTAAATTCTGGTAATAGATACAAAGTCTCGATTGACAACAATTCTGGCCATGAAAAAGAAAGACTTTAGTGTTAATGGGTTCTATTCGATGATAAAAGTCTTTTCTAAGTGTTATTTTCTCTTAACCTTGCATGGGATGGTAGATCTGAGCTCGGGAAGAATTTTTATCTCAAATTGATTTTGGATTTTCAAGCTGTTTTTAGGTTGTTTGAGATCATGAATAGGTTTTCGAAGGTTTTTAGTATGTGTTTAGATTAAAAAATGGTTAAAGATTGGTTTTTTAGGTGTAAAGTATTTGTCATAACTTTTCAACGATATGTGGTGGCCAAAATCCGAGTAGAGTAAATGATACGTTGCTTGCTATTAAAAAAAATATTAAGAGACCCTATAAAAAAAATTATTAGACCTGATTGAATCCATTATCCGGGTTAAATATTTGACTAATTAACTTTAATCAGTTAAAAATCCAGCTTCTTGAATTATTGAACATCATAACACATATCTAGTCTATATTGTTATGTAACTAGACGGTTGTTACCCCTTTTTTTTAAAAAAAAAAAAACTTTTACATGCAATAAGTAGAACTTAACTCGTAAGAAGACGAAAACCACCTCATAATTAATACTTAGATTTTTCATCTTGTGATTCGAGGTTGATCTTCTTAAATTGATCATGTTTCGTGAGAAAAACAGCATGCATGCATCAATATCCTTTCTATTTTGATTTGATTATTTCCGGATCCTTTCTTGGTTCCTCGTGCAATAAAAGATCACCAAACAATAGGAGTGTCGATTTTATTTTATTTATTTTTTCTTCTTGTGCTCAGTTTTGAATTAAATTGGGCTTCTAACTTGAGGCTTACATGGACCGGCCGGGATAAAATGTTATGAGCCACTTGATACTTAATGGGCCTATGGAGCTTCCATGGTCGCTGTGATCGGTTATCATCTTAGGATAAAGAAAACAGAGAGAATTAAGATGGAGGAGATTTGCCCTTTAAGAAAACAGTGATCGTCAAAAAATGAAGGAAAAGAAGTCTCACGGAGGAGTGGTCACTCCAAAGCACCGTAGCATGGGTGGTGGACTTATTTTAACCAGGATTCCCGGCCATGTTATCGTCAGATTGTGGCCAATATTGAATAGGCGGCGAGGCTATCATCAAAGGGAGGAGGAGATGTTTTTCCTCTTCCACTCTCTTTCTGTGGTTTCTATTTGTCATGGCCATCACGTGACATGTTGAATCTATTCCAAAGAGAAGTAGTTTCCATATGACATATTATTGAACCAAACATAAGTAATTTTCATATATTATCTTATGAAAAAATTCATATCTGGCCAGCCACATCTATCATATGGCAGGCAAAGTATTGAATAAAAACTAATTGAGTGGCTAAATCACTTTTACCCTCTTCACAAAGTAGTGTTTATTAATTAGAACAATATTACGGGTTACGAGTATTACGGGTTAATCCAATCCACTAAAGTTTTTATGGGTAACCTGAGTTCTTTTTGCAATTGATTTTTTTTCGATTCCATCTCTTAACATTTGAGTTCATTGAAAATTAAATTTTATAATTTATTTTAGTTTACTTTCTATGAGATTATCACATTCTCATGACCTGAGTTAAGAGTTTGACGAGTTAACTTGGGTTGACTCGAGTCTTTTTTTCATGTCATTTTTAACTGATTTTTCATTTATTCTCATCCTTCAATACTGGATTGATTAAGAATTGAACTTCATAGTTTGTTTTGATTTGCTTTCTATTAGGTTATTATGGTCTAATAATCCAGGTTCAGTAAGTTAACCCGGGTTAACTCAAGTTTTTTATTTTTCAACTTCATTCTTTAACATTTGATTGATTAAGTATTGAGATTCAATATGATTTTTTATTTGCTTTCTATAATATTGTCATCGTCTCATGACTTGGATCATGGATTCTACATATTAACCTGGGGTAATCTAGGTCTATTCAATATATTATCATCTTAATATTAAAAAAAAAAACATAGTTTTGGAAATTTTAAAGTCAAACTATGTTTTATTCCGATTGCCTAGGTTATATTTGGACTTGCAAAGTTGACAAAGTCACTTCAAGCTAATCCCTTCATGGTTTTTGTATTTTTGAAAAACAATTAACAATGCTTAGATATATATTTTTTAAATTGATCCCAACTACCAGCGCAGAGCTAGTGGGTTAATGATTCAATCTAAAATATATAAGAAAAAAAATAAAAAAATCTATTTAATTAATTTATATTAATTAAAGAGTTTTTTTATTAGAAAATACATTAAAATAATATTTTTTTAAAAAAAAATTATTTTTAATATCAACATATCAAAATGAATTGAAAATACTAAAAAAATATCAATGTAAAGCAAAAGAAAATTTTAATTTTTTTTAAAAACAATTTTAAAACATAAAACCGAATACACCCTTAAATATATTTAATCGGCTCCAAAATTCGAATTCAAGAGATGAACAAGGGAATAAACCTCCTAAACCATTACGTCAACTCCTTGAAATTGAAAGTAGACAAAATTCATTTAATATTTTTAATTAATATAGGTTTTATTACTCTATTAACTGAATCCAACAACAAATAGAGAACTAATGAATGCATGAAATTGTTTCGGTCACCGACTGCAGAGCTCGATCCTATATAAAATGGAATCTGATTACGGGGAGGTAAAGATTTAGTCTGGTGCGCACAAATGAGTCCAAGATACCCTGCTGCATTTCCAGATTAAAAAAGAGTATCATTCATTTGGATGGTAAGTTGCTCAAGGTTCTTGGTCAGAACACTCGGCCAGATTCTTATCAACGCTGAAAACCCTTTAATTTGGTGTGAGGTGCTTCATTGAAGTGAAGAATCTTCCTCTATAAAATATACCAAGGCCAAGCTAGCTTCAACATGCAGGCCTCATCTCCTTGAATTATTATTATTATTATTATTATTATTATTATCATGTTGCAGAGCACTGAAAAAGCAGCAGATAAACGGTCATTATTGGTTCTTTGACCTCAAGTAGTAAAAAGCAGCAGATAAACCGTCACCTTTAATTTACCATCCTCACTGTCTTATTATCACCGCCACCACTGCCACTCTCGCCTCCTCCTCCTCCAACGCCACTCCCTTAGATATAGAATATGATCTCCACAAAGAGCGTGCACGCCTGAGCTAACTCATTCATTTCTTTTGAGTAATTAAAGGGGATCGAAGCTTAGCTAGCTAGCTAAGAAATTAATATCGTGGATCATAACTCGTTACGAAAGACTGCAATGAGTTAGCTCGTGTAATTAAAGGAAGGGAGGAAATTTAGACCGTCACTCGTGTACGCTCGAGGCAGCGCATGCAAGAGCTATATATATATATATATAAAGAAGTCTGTAAATTAAAAGGAGATCGAAGGGTGGATGGCCCTCCTTCCATGCAGCTGCCAAAGGAGAAGCAGAATCTCAGGGAGAGGGTAACTTTTAGCCTGGCATATATGCACCTACGGTGGAAATTCCTTGATGTTTAATCTGGAAGAGTGTCAATTAGTTAAATCTTAAATTTTTTTTTCAGAAATTACAAATTCAAGAGTCATAAATATTAAGTTTATTGAAGATTTATATAGTTATTAATTTTAAAATCTTTAAAAATTAATTAAAATATATATAAATTAATCCAAACAACCACAGTTAAAAAAGAAAAAAAAGTGCTCGCTGCTGTCTCACATGACTCAAAATTATTTCATCGAAGGGCATATATTCATGTATAGCTTGAGGCGCCATGCTTGCATAATAGACTGCCAAGGGCCACTTTTTTTAAAAAAAAGGTGTTGGCTTTTCTTTGAGCTCCATCGGCATGAGTTGGATACCGGAGGCATTGGGTTCTGATTTTGCCATTTTAAACGTTGGCAGAAGAAAGAATAACCCCAAAGGATTCTTACTCAACTCTATTAATAGGAAATTAATTATTTTGGAATTAAAAAGACAAGTGCATGAACTTGATCCACTCTTTTAAAAAGATGAGAAACAAAGGATTTCTTGGAGCAATCCCTCGGAGCCAACCTTTCCGTATTTGTCATTGTACGAGTATGTCGATTAGAAGCCACGTAAGTCCATATATATATATATATATATATATATATATATATATATATATGTAAATAATCACTTGTATAATTATTTAAATTTAAGTTAAAAAAGATACCCCTAAATGGATTTAATTAGCTCCTCTTAAATTAGCAGTAACATAATCTACTATGTTAGATAAATTCATGTCGTTGATATTTTTGAAATCAATATTATAGTTATGATTTTTTATTAAATGTTTTTTTGCTAATTTTAAAAAAATTCCAACCATTGATCACTAATGTAGTGAAATAAAATCACAACCCTCAATTTTAATATGAATTTACCTAATATAATAGTCATATTAATTACCTCTGACTTGAGATAAGACTCAATCCTCCATGAATGCATGGTACGAGAATTGAGAACATGCACGAGCACTGCACGTCTGAATGCATATAGAGTGAATAAAAACTAAAGACGACAATGCTATATGGATTTTTGAAATTATTAATTGTTCTTAATCATTATTTGTAACTTACAGCACGTACGGTACCGCACGACGCACAGGCTGGAAGTGATGAGATTAATACAAATTAAGAGAAGCTGCAGGAAATTGAGAGGCGACAAAACAATACACTAATGGAAGCTTAAATGGTCAGCTGATGATGCAATAATATTCCTGATGGATGGAGCCATGATCATCAGAGAGCAAGAGTTTGGCGTTCTGGGTCTGAAACCCTAGTTGCATAGAACCTTGCTATGAAGGCTGAGGCCTTCCCATCAATCCCTGGTTCTCCTACCCACCGTCTTCCATCTTCATCACTTGGACATGCTCTCCTTACAGAATACCCATCTTCACTCATGTCATCGCTGCCACTCGAGTAACAACAAGACTTGAATATGCTGAATATAGAGAATAAGCACGATGAAGATTTCCTCTGCCTGCTGTACCCTCCCATGATTAATTATATACCTGTCCTAATTACTTAACTTGTAGTAATTAAGCTTACTGTGTACTAGCTAGCTAGCTAGCTAGCTCGCTCGTTTTCTAAACAGCTAGCTACAGCAATGGTGGAGGTGGCTGTTTTGTGCTTACACGATCGGTTTGATCTGAAGAACTAAAAGATGATATTGCAATGGCAGCAAACCTCCCCCCTGCATTTATAGTACTAATTAACAGGGGGATGGGGACTCCACCCTGTTTTTGTGTAATTAACTGGACGGTCTAGATTCGTTGAAAAGACAAGCTAAAGCGTGCTCTAATTGGTTGTTTAACTAAGATAAAGCATAAGTGTTAGTGTCCTCTGCTTTTGACTGACCCAACATGCAGCAGTAGGTCTGCATGCACTGCTACTAACTCTTTCTTTTGTGCCTAATCTCTTGCTTTACCTTCCTTTCTTTTGCCTTCGAAATATCCCATCTTAATTAATTAATAATTAACTCGTCTTTAAATTAAAATATTAATGCCTGCGGGCCAAGTTGGCTTCTGCTCCTTAGAATTGCTTTTCTTGACGGTGATTGTTCGACGGACAGGACGGGTAATAAACACGCAAAAAAAAAAAAAATGTGAATTTATTAGCAACAAGAAGTTTCGGTGAAGCATCACCCTTTTTATATATATATATATATAACCATGATTCTTAAATAATATCATTATATATTCAAATATCGCGTTTCCAAAACTTTTTTAGGATATATTATTCAATCATAATTTATAAAATTTAAACTAATAATTTTTTTAAAAAATAATTAAAAATCTAACTAGTTAAACTATATCTATTAATATTAATAATATTATTTTACTTGAAAACATGGGATGTGAAAATCATTTTCAAACGGGTGCTGAAAACTAGAGGATATAAATTTCTTTTTTTCAAAGTTATTAAATTCCAGCCACCAGGGATAATAGTTTAGAGCAATATTTAGCTCATGTAAGATGCTTACAATTACAGTAATTAAGAGCATTTCGCTCATGATTTTTTTTCCCATCAAATTAATTAATGTACCGTATATTATTATTATTATTATTATTAATGCTATATATACTGGATATATTCGCTCATATCCAGCTCAAGCTGCTCACATTCCTTTTTGTATCTGGTATATATGGAGATGCTGTGGGTGTCCTGACATGCTAGCTAGCTATAACTAGTAATTAAACGCAAACAGCTCAATGTAAACTCAAATTCGATCCTTCTGATCTCTGGACAACTTTTGGCTTTTGCTTTTATTAATTTCTCCATGGTAATGATTAAACAACATTACAAAGACACAGATTATGTACGTATTATTACATAATCAAGTATTCAATACATACACTATGGGCCGGAATGATTAAACAAGGAGATTTAGGCTAAGATTCTTGAGATTTGGTTGCTGTGCGTGTACACATGTACGTATTTATATATTTGATTAGGAAGTATAAAGTTGCCCCGCGTACGTTGTACTTGACAAGTCTCTTTAAAAAGAAAAGGGCCATTACAGGATTCGTGGGGTTAGGGCAACGTTTTGTATCTATAATCTTTTATATATTATTTATTTATTTATAGATTCTGTCATTTTACAATTAAGAGGTTTCCTTAATTAGGAATTTTCACCCTTTTATTAATTTAGTCATGTTATATTGGATCTAGATCTCATGTCAATTAAAACTCTATATATACATCAAGGTATAAGAAAATTAATTGACAGTGAAGATTTAATAAATGGACAAAAAGACAGAGAAAAATCCCAAATTAACTGAATCTACATACCATTTATTTGATATTAATACGATTTATAATATGATCAAAAGCAAGCTTTATAGCTCTCTAGTCTAGGTGCATGGTAATGAAGTAGTCTTACAGGGCGTTTGGTATTAATGTTTTCAAATTATTTTAATGTACTGATTTTAAAAGTAATTTTTTAAAAAAAAAATATTATTGGTATACTTTTCTGAGTAAAAAATACTTTAAAAAAATAACCACAATCACATTTTCAAACACCACTTAATCGGTAATGCTTTTGGAGAAAGCAATGGCTGTGACGGGCCATTCTGATCAGAAAGTCGCCATAGATGCTGCTGTGCTGCCCTTCCCCGCTGCTGATCTCTCCCATCTTGCAGTGCATTCAAGCTGTCTACCTTTTAGGCTGCTAAGAATATCTATCTGCCCTGTACTGTACACCGCGCATCTCCTCTTTAATTTAATCACCACAATTCTCATCGATAATTAATATTTGCAATTGCATCCTTTCTGCTCTTTTTTATTGGATCACATAGAAAAGGAGAGATACTGCAGCTAGATCAACCCCTATAGGAATTATATTGTAAGAGCCGAACTTTGACACGTGTCAGATTATACACACATATAATGCAGTGAACGGTTTGGTAAGCTGCCACGAACCTAGCTTTATTGTGAGGCTTTGCATCAATCAATAATTATAGCTAGCTGTATTCCTTCCATCGTAAGGTAGCAAATACAGAAGTCTGTTTCACACTGCGTTTAGCTTTTATGGGCCTGTCAGGTTTGTGTATACGTCAGATCTTACGTAGACTACCGGACAATTGTTAAGTACAAACAGAAATGCAGATAAAATCTTTCTTTTGGTTTATTATGATAACATTTACTGACATTCTATCAGTTAATATTAATTGAAAAATTATCTTCATTCATGTATATGGAGAGAATTGCAATAGAAAAATAAAAAATAAAAAAAAATCAAACAATATAAGGAGGCGTGACTTTTACAGATAACATTATCGATATAATTAATTAAATAGTAAATTATATCCATAAATATATTTGAAGAAAAAATTCCTCCGATATATACCAAGGAAATTACAGAAGGTATTGCAGTGGGATTCAAAGAAAGTAAATCGTACGGTCACGTGATATTTTTACCAACAGGATGACCGATATAGTTACTAGCAGACTGTGTTCGTTGGTATATTCTAGTGACTATGACAATTGTCCCCTTCTTTCTAACATTATTCATGGTATTCATTACATATATGTATAGCGATGAAATGTGTCAATCGGTATATTCTAGTGACTACGAGAACTCTGCACTTCTTAATACGCAGATAATTAACGTTCTTTTTACTGTTTATTTTTTCCCAACAGTATCACAGATGGAATGAAAAGTCATTAGTAATATTTGGAGGGTTTTCTGAAAATTTTCGTGCAAATTAAAATTTTTTATTTTACTTTACAAACGGAATCATCGAAGAATGACAATTTCTTTAGTAAAACTAAATTAAATGACTAGAATAAGAACAAACAGGGCTTCATCTTCTTCTTTTTCTCTTTTATCTTCTTCTCTCACGTAGCTTTTTCTCTTCTCTCTCTTATTCTCAATTGAAATCAAGCATTCTATTCTCTTCTCATCCCGAGGGATTTTTTTTCTTCATTTTTCTTTTTATTTTATTTTTTTTGGTTTATTAACAATCTCTTTTCTTTGCTTTTCTTTTTCCTTTTTTTTAATTATCAGTTGAAATAAAGCACGTCATTAAGGTAAGAATTTTCCATTCTTTTTTCTTCATTTTTCTTTGGTTTTTTTGCATTTTTTTTGTCATTATTTTTCTTCAATTCTGTGTTCTTGATAATTTTATGAATTAATAAACGTGTTGAATTTTAGTTGTTATTGCAATATTTTTGCATTATTTTGTTGAATTTTAGTTAATTTTTTTTTCAAATTTGTTGTTCAATTTCAATTAAATGTGTAGGATTAATTTTAATTATTATTTTCAATTTATTCCATTTAGAATAATTTTTTTTTAATTTAGGATTAAAAATATTATCACTAAGACATAATTGTGTTGAATTTAAGTTGTTATTGTAATAAGTTTTGCATTATTTTGTTGAATTGAAGTTGTTTTGTTTTTTAAATTTTGTTGTTCAATTTCACTTAAATGTGTAGGATTAATTTTAATTATTATTTTTATTTTTTGTAAATTTAGAAAAAAAAATATAAATTTAGGATTAAAAATATTATCATGTAGAAAATTTTCATTTTCTACGAAATTAAATTATGCTAAATTTCTAGAAGAAATTGAATAAAATCAATTGATTTGTTACATATATATTGTTTATTTATAGGTTTAAAAACTTTTGGTAGTCTCTCATATAGGGGAGGTGTTGCCGAATTTTTTTAAAGAGTAGGAATAGTTTAATTTGTGTAGATGCTTGGGGAAAAGTTATTGCACATCGCGAGGACAAGATCGTTGTTAGTTCTTTTAGCAGCGATGCTGGCGACCACAAGCCATTAGGTGTTGATTAAGAACAAGCACTTGAGGCACATGCATCTACTTACGATGCGGGCTCGTCGAGGGCGATGCCGCAACGTTGATGGGGGGTCCGTTCACAGCGGGATCCATTTATCTGTAAGTACAAAGCCTAGTGAAAGGGTGACCTTTTAATGTAAGTTTGTTTTTCTTTCACAACGACAAGTTTAATCATTCTTGAAATAATAATTTCATTTAACGAATGCAATTTCAGGTTTACGAACATTGAGGATACGAGAATAATAACATCGGCCATTAAATCATTGATGGAAATTCCATTGTTTCAATGGTATTAGGTTTCCAAACATCCTGAATGGAACACGCAAATCGATGCATGATTTTTAAGGTTTAAGGTTAGTATTAACTTAAATATTTTCTTATGTTAATTTGGTTAGTTTATTCCAGGGAGTGTTGGAAAAGAATTACTGCAAATGTCACTGCTATTGTTAACTCACCAACAGAATTACAGATGATATTTTATCGGTGATATGTTATATTTATCGATGCGTATACCAATCAACAAATAAAAAAAAACTGATGACATTACATATGGTTTTCATATCAGTGATATATTAAATTTACCAATGAAGATACCAACGGAATGAAGTGACTAATTTTTTTTTATGCGCTTTGTTCGTCTGTAAATTAATTGGTATATTTATTATCGACTAACTCACCGGCATTTCATAAATTACTGACGAGAGATTTTTTGAGAGACTGTTTATGTCCGTGAGCCTATCAGTAATATACGTACCGTTGGACTATAAATGTAAATACAAATAGAAATTTCTATCGGTAAAACTGTTAAATCTGGTAATGGTATTTTTGTTTACCTGCACCAAATTATATACACTACAGGAAAAGAAACTCTATTGTTTTTCTCAAACTATGATCTTTAATATTGTAACTCGAATCTCGATTGTCTATCCAATCTTTGTTGGTTTTTGGAAAAAATTCTAAGTAAGCATTGTTGTAGAATTAATAAATATAAAAACATTTTAAGATTAGAAAAAAATAAAAACAAGGTGTTTCAGGAATAATAGATAGTGTTTGGTATGTTGGACAATGATGGACAAGACATGATAATATTTTTTGTGATGTTGTTTAGTGCACCTTTGGATAATATAAAAATCAATTTTTGTTTTGTCCAAGGTTTTTCTAATGGAGAGATTTTTGTCCCAATAAAAAAGATAAGACAAGCTTGTCCAATGCTCTACACAAGGGTTAATCTTAAAATAAAAATAATTATTATCTTAGTTTTAATACCCGACTTGGGGGTCTCTTCAAGGCTAGGCCTAATCAACCAGTCTCGGGTCATGGGTTGGGTTGACCATTGACTCGGGTTAACGTAAGGATAAAAGTTGTTATTATCATAGTTTTAAAACCTAACTAAGGGGTCGACCCAGGGCAAGGCCCAAGTTATGAGTTGAGATGATCAACCCTGGTTGCCTCGAAGCGATGTAAGAATAAAAATTATTAGTATCATAGTTTTAAAACTCGAATTGAGGGTCGACCCGAGGTAAGGTACGTGTTACGGGTCAGGAGGTTGACCTAAATTAAAAAAAAATCAAAGCAACTTCATTTTATTTTTGTGATTTTTTTCCTTTAACATTTTGCTTTTTCATGGTTAAGCTTGATTGAGTTAGGTAGGGATTTGAAATTGTAGCACATACTGAGTCAACTCTAACACAATTAGATTTGGAACCCAGGCTATCCAATGGCCTATGACATAGGGCAACATTAGACAAATAAAAAGCAAATGAAATATACTAGGAAATTATTTTGTTTTTGATTCAAATTTTATTTTTTGCTCGCAAAAAAAAATAACAAATAATTAAATAAGTATAATGAATAACATGTCATGTCACGAGATTGTATTTCCTTATCTGCATCCATCACTTGATGTTTTAATCCAATTTTTATTTGTCATTAACGACTCCTCTTAGCATTTTATATACATATAATTTTCAATTAAGTTTATTTAACACATTGATCAAGCTTTCAATATGTATTTTAGATTTTTTATCGTCAACTCAAATTTTAATATCATCCACATTTTTTTTATGATTGAACCAACTTTTGAATCAACCCACAACATTGTATATGCACCTAGACTACTAGTTTCTATTGCATGTTAAATTAGACAATTCATTTACCCACAACATTGTATAAGCACCTAGACTACTAGTTTCTATTACATGTTAAATTAGATAATTCATTTACCCCTAAACCCCCACCATTAGTAGAAAAGAAGCTCACATGCCAGCTACTGTTGGGCCATGAAAATTGGTACATAAGTGGACTTTGATATTTAATAGTGTGGGTATAGTTATTAAACCTAGCCTAGAGGTTAACTTGACCAAGGGGTCGAGTCTTGGGTCAACTCAATTTTGAATTCACCAAGATTTTCTTGAATGTTATTTTATTTCTATTATTATTTATAAAAATCCAAAAAAATTAAGAAAAAGTTTAAAATTCAAAAGTATATTTTTCTCGAGTCAACCGCATCTTTCCATGAAAACCGATTCCACCAGGTCAATACAGGTCAAACCATGTCGACCAGAGTAAAAAATAAGTTTTCAGGCTGTTTCAGGTCAAAACCATCATTTTCGATCAAAACCGAGTCCACTGGGTCAATACAAGTCAAACCATTTCGACTAAGATAAAAAATGAGTTTCAGGCCGTTTCGGTTCAAAACCGTCGTTTTCGGTCAAAACCGAGTCCACCAAGTCAATACGGATCAAACCATGTCAACCAGAAAAAAAAAATGAGTTCCATGTCGTTTGGGTCAAAACTGTTATTTTTGGTCAAAACCCGGTCCACCGGGTTGATACCCATCGAAAGTTTTTTTTTTTTTAGTGTTTCAACATAATTTTCGGTAATTAAAATTGATTTTTAGCAGTTAAAAGGAGCTTTTTCTAATACTAATTTGAGTTTTTAGTTTTATACATATAAATATTTATTATTATATATGATAAAACAAAATCAATAATGCAGAAAAATTTATCATGTAGGCGGGGCAGTTGTGCCGATGGTAGGCGAAGTAGTTGTGGCGATGAAATTTTTCTTTAAAGCAGATCCGTGTCACCTGCATTAGATTTATGTCCCTTATCATTAGATATAAATAGCCAGTGACAATTCGCTGGAAAAAAGGAGAGGAAAAGGGATAAAGAAAAAAAAGAAAGAAAGAGATATGTGATTACTATTAAGTTTTTTTTTTTTTGCTATTCCTTCACGCTAGTAAGATATTGATTTTTGTAAAAAAAATAATTTGAAAATCCTAAAAATATCCTAACCATTAGATCTAATAGTATTTATTTCTGGACATTTGATTTAAAAGGATACAATAGGGCTTACCACACTAGATTAAAACTCAAATTCATCTCAGCCCTTAAAACAATCTGCCCTTCGATCCTGTTGTGCCATGTCACCTGCTGGACCAAGCTCTCGGTGTACCGAGCCACACTAGATCAAAGCTCAACCCATCCGGACCGTCTGATCAACTTGCAGATCAAGCCAATCACAGTCGAAGGATCAGTTCATCGGAAATCCAACGGTTCACAACCTTCAGCTGCAGCGGTGTACCATGTAAACGTTCACACCGTAGCAAAGGCTCAAACTCTCTCTCTCCTCTCGTCGGCGATTCTCTCTCCTCTCGTCCGATATCCCATTTTCGACCGTTTGAAGCCTGTGAACCACCACAGAAAGGCTACTAGCCTCCTATAAAGCAAAACCCCGGCCGTTTTCAGCTTTTTAGCCTCCCCATCTGGCCGGAAAAAGGCCGTGATTTCGTCGACCACCTCAAGCTTCAAACCGACGATTCTCCCTCATCAGCCATCAAAGGCCGTCGAAACCACCGTTATCAGAATCCTCTCCCTCAGATCTACCAGAATCAACCATTATTTGGTCGAAAATCTCGCCGACAATTTCACCGCCTCCAACAGTGACCGCGAGTGAGCTACACGCGCCACCAGGGGCATTTTTATAATTTTCTGAGAAATTCAAGGGTATTTCAGTCTTTTACCTATATGGTGGCACTCAGGTAATTTTTTGGGATTCCTAATGGTATTTTTAATATTTTTATATATAAGTATTTGTAAATTTTCTTTGTATGTTGTAAAACAAAAACCAAAATAAATATAAAAAGAATAACGATGCGGGTCCAACACCTATCTTATCATGTCATCATTTGTGGGTGCAAAGCCCAATTCTCAAGTATGGTTATACCCATTTCTCAACGATATGAAAATAATTTTTGTTCTATAAATGAGTATTATTTGTTGAAACTTTTTTTTTTTTATAGAAAATGACCGATGTCAAAAATTTAAATACCAAATATGGATTATGTCCATTATCTCTTTTGGTAACCTAGACGTAACTTTCCTTTCTAGGGTTAAACGTCAATATTTTAGACGAGTCTCCTATTTTTTAAGGACTGATGTTATTTTTTGACGTATCTCCTATGAACATTGTTTGTCGACACGTCTTTTTTTTTAACAAAAAAAGGACCGATGTCAAAAGTTTAAATACAAAATATGGATTATGTCCATAGTCTTCTTTTTGGTAACTCAGACGTAACTCTCCTCTTTATGGTTAAATATCGACATTTTAGACGAGTTTCCTATTTTTAGAGACTGATGTCATTTTTTTGACGTGTCTCCTATTTTTAGGGACCGACGTTAATCATCTTCAAAAATATAAATTGCAAATAAGCTCAAAATATAATAGCATTTGAATCAAATAAAAAACACACAAGTAAGGGTAACCTTTCTTTTGAAAGGATGTTTTAAGGATGTTGACTACCTTCCCTTAATCATAATTAACTCATTACCTGAATCTTTGGGACCAGTGTCTAATTTTGGATTTCTAGTTCTCTCAAATTACTAGATGGCGACTCCAATAAAATCTTCATTTCCCTGAATTGAGTAATCCTTTTTGTTAAATAACAAAAAGTGGAGCCGTCGCGCGGCGTCGTGTAGCGACAATGAGTGTGGGTTCTATTGGGACACAAAGAGTGTTTTGTTTGGCCTTACATGTGAAAGACATAATGAAGATATGGTTTCAACTACATCATTGTCTCGTGTAACATTTCAGTGTGCATCAATTTTATCTTTAGTGTGTGTGTATTCAAGCATTGCTTATGTATTTTTTAGTGGAAAAAAAATTAAATCATGTGAAGGTTGACTCGATATAACGTGGTCGACTTGGCAAGTTTAAAAGCAACTTAGATTATAAGTAAAAACATAGTTTAATTTAAAAACAAAACTTAAAAACAATATTTTTTAAAAAAATATTGAGATTAAAACATATTAGATCGACTTGAACTAACTTATCAAATTTGCTACCTAGGTCATTAGACTATAATAACTCTATAGAAAGTATGTCAAAATAAATTATGAAGTTCAACTTCCAAACAACTCAATGTTGAAAGTTAAAATTGAAAAAATAATCTAAGTCAATCAAAATTAGCTTGCCTAACCTTTAACCCGGGTAATAAAACTGAAATAACCCTATAGAAAGTAAATAAAAAAAATGATGAAACTCAATTTTCAGTCAACTCAATATTGAAGAATGAAATTAGAAAAAAAAATCAATTAAAAAAAGGATGCAAAAAAGGACCAAGGTTTACAAACCAAACTTACAACTTAGTCATAAAATTAATATAACCTCATAAAACACAAATCAAAAGAAATTATGAAGCTCTGCATTCAATCAAACCAATGTTGGATGATGAATATTTTTTTAAAAAAAATCCATTATAAAATAATAAAAAAAACTCAAGTCAACCATCTAAACCTGCAACATGAGTTATGAGACTGAGATAATCTCGTAAAATACAAATTAAAACAAATTATAGAACTTAATATTTAGTAAACTCAATATTAAAAAATAAATGATTTTTAAAAAGAAAATTAAAAAAAATATTATTGTTTTGATAAACAGTATTTTTATGAAGAGGTGAATAATGAATTCAACTTTTTTTTATATATATATATATTTTTTTTTGTTAATATATAATAATTGAAAAATATACATAGTGGCACGTGTAAAGAGAGTCACAGGAGCGATAAAAAAGGGTTAGTTGGGCACGAAAACATAGTGGTCCAAGGTGGGAGTGTCGCTGTCTTTTATTTTCAGGGCCCCATAAGGTGAAAAAAGTACCCTTCGGTATCTATAAATATTAAATAGAGAACACCCAATTACCGACGACGGACAAAGGATACCTGCCCATCAGATTTTTTAATATTTATGTTTTATTTATTATAAAATAATTTATATACCAACAAGCTATTCATCAAGATTTAGATATAAAAAATAACCTATTATCTATTAATTAATAAAAATAAAATATTTAATATATATTTAAAGCATGCATATGTATAAATAAAATATATTAATGTATGCGTATATCATATTATATTAAAAAAATCTAAATATTTTTTAAATATATATTAATATTCTTCAATCGGATACGAATTAAATGCAGGCAGGCTACAATCACCCAACACAGCATCCGTTTATTAAGAAGTTCTTACCTACCCAATACCATCCGTCCGTCCATCCATCTGCCCTTCTCCTCATTCCACTTGCGTTGTTTCAAAATTAAATAATTTAATTCTAACGGGTGTAGTTTAATTAGTATTTGTTTTTTTAGAGATTACCAGTTTGAGTATTACAAATCTCAAGATTATTAAAAGCTTACACAGTCATTAATTTCAGAGTCTCGAAAAATTAATCGAGATGTGCGTAAACTGGTCTGGACTTTCCCGTTAAAAAATAAAAAACTAAATAATTTGGAAGTTTAAATAAGTGTTTTATGACGTTTTTAATATTTCATTTTTAATTATTTAACTATGTAATGGATTCAATGGAATTGGTAATTAAATTTTCATATTAATTTTTCTTTCAAGTTTTTAAAAATTCTCGATTAAAAATTTCCGTTTATTTCTAAGACTTTTTCTCCATGTTCTCATATTACGTTTTGCAAGCCCAATAATATTTGTAAGAATTATTTATTTAAAAGAAATCTTTAATTAAGAGATCGTAAAAGTTTAGAGACTAATATAGAAAATGATTTGGGTGTAAAATTGATTAGTATATCTAATATTTTTCATGGTTTTTAAAATGAAAGGTAATTCAACTTATTTCTAATAAGAAAATATGTGAAGATGTATTCTTGAAAAATAAAATTCAATTAATTTTTTTAAAAATAAAACTAGTATAAATAGCTAAAATAATTCAATTTTTTAGTTATTATATATTCAAGGTGTGTCTGGTAGCGCGGTTGAACTGGGCTACTAAAAAAATTTAATTTTTTTATATTTTTGAATTGTTTTAACTAAATTTTTAAAAATTAAAAATATATATTATTTTAATATATTTTTAAAAATAAATATTTTAAAACACAATATTTTCAAAACAGTTAATTACTCGTATCATCGTGAGGTGAAATTTAATTCTATTAAAATAATAATAATAAAAACTAAAAATATATTGCGAGTGTGTTTGGTAGTGTGGTTGTGGTTGTTTTTTAAATAGCTTTTCGTGTCAAAATATATGTCAATGATTTTTATTTTATTTTTTAAAAATTATTTTTAACATCATCATATTAAAATAATTTAAAAATACTAAAAATATATTAATTTAAAATTAATAAAAAATAAAAAAAATTTAAATTTTATTAAAATACTTTTAAAATACAAAAAGAAAACAGTCCGCATCACAGCAGAATAGGAAAATCTACCTTCGAGAACAAAAACGTCACATAAGTCAAATCCAAAGCCCACGCAGCAGTGAGCAGAGTGGTCTGTCTACTCCATCCTCCCACTATCCTCATTCCTCTATCCTTTTTATCTTCCGGTCTCAGAAGCGACGGGTAGTGTATTTGCTTTTGTACTGTTATAGATTTTGATGGAGCAATCATCATCTTCCTCTTCCTCCAAAAAAGAAAGTCTTGACGTTCCCCTGCATTCCTTTGGGTTCCAAATTGAGGAATTGTCCCCTCAAAAGGTCACTGGTCGCCTGCTTGTTACTCCCAAGTGCGTTCAGGTCTGTCCCTCTCCTCCTCCTCTCTCTCTCTCTCTCTCTCTCTCTATAATACATTTATAAGAGGAATTTTATTTGATTTCAATATATTAAAATTGCCCGAATGGAGGGCTCATAATTTTCTTCTTGGAAATGGGCTGGCCGGCCATCGAGCAGCCGTTCAAGGTATTACACGGCGGAGTATCGGCGTTGATTTCGGAAGCGATGGCTAGCATGGGGGCCCACATGGCATCGGGATTGCAAAGAGTAGCTGGGATTCACCTGAGCATCAATCATGTGAAAAGCGCCCGCCTTGGAGACCTTGTCCTCGCCGAAGCCACTCCCTTCAGTATAGGCAAAACCATTCAGGTACATAATTCCCCCTCCCTTCCCTTCACTTCCTTCAGCGTTAGCAAGGGAAAACCATTAAGATAGGCACTGATACAGGTGTGGGAGGTGCGAATCTGGAAATTAGCGGATCCTTCAAACACAGAGTCCTCCAAATCATTGGTATCATCGTCAAGGGTTACTCTCATGTGCAACTTGCCTGTGCCTGACCATGCTAAAGAAGCCACGGAAAATCTCAGAAGCCATGCTAAATTATGAACGCTCTTTTATTGCCTGCCTACCACCACGACTTGGTCGTAGTCATTACTCCTGATATTTTAGATAATAATAATACAATTGTACTACTGTAATTCTGTGACTTCAAGTTCTTGCTGTATGATTCTCAAATTTCAGTCCGAATAGTATGAATAAATTCATCTAATTTACTCCCAGTTAATTAGTTGATGGTTGCTTCCCAATTGATAGTACTGTTAATCGTTCAAAAACTAAAAAAGAAGAATTTTACTCAGCTTAGCAGACAGTCAACGCTGTTCTTAGACACCAACCTCGTGTTTTTTAGCCGTGACTACCAAACCTACTACTTCAATTCCATGGCGTCACATCCAAACTCGTCATTTAGTTTGTGTTTGATAATGCGGTAATAGGTAATTGATAGTCGAATTAAGCTGTTAAATATGATTGTGAGATAAACGCAATCTTCAGGGATACAATTAGAGCATGGAGATCAAGAGTTAGATATCGGTACAATTCATCTAATTTACTCCCAGTTAGTTGATGGTTGCTTCCCAATTGATAGTACTGTTAATCGTTCAAAAACTAAAAAAGAAGAATTTTACTCAGCTTAGCAGACAGTCAACGCTGTTCTTAGACACCAACTTCGTGTTTTTTAGCCGTAACTACAAAACCTACTACTTCAATTCCATGGCGTCACATCCAAACTCGTCATTTAGTTTGTGTTTGATAATGCGGTAATAGGAAATTGATAGTCGAATTAAGCTGTTAAATATGATTGTGAGATAAACGCAATCTTCAAGGATACAATTAGAGCATGGAGATCAAGAGTTAGATATCGGTACAAATGAAGGTAACTGAAGAGGAATGAGAGCTAGAGTCTTAATTATGAAATAATGGGTGCTGGACTTACATAATTTATCACGTTTTGTGGTACTACAGAGAAAACAGCAGCTTTTCCCATATATTTTATATTTATGACGTTCTATATGTTAGATTTACAAGTTAGATCCAAGTAATATATATAAATACAAGACAAAGCAATCCATCGGATTCTGCACAAGGCCAGTTGCAGCCGCTTCCAAAAGAAGTGGGCTAGCTCATGGCTTTTTATTTATTGATTTTGGCTTTGTTTCCACTTTCCATGCTGATCAGTTGCAGAGATCTTTTGCCTTCAAAAATGTAAAATCCTGTTAACTACTAAAGTGCATAAGCAAGCAAGTGGGATTCTCAGATGGAAACGTGGTGAATTGAGCAGGAGAGCTAGGAAAGTAAAATGTATAGCTAACCTGAGCTTGGCAAGTTGTTGAGCGAGTTCATTAATCTCACGGGCAGAGAGCTTGAGAGAAGACAAGGTTCCTGGCACCTCTTCAGAGACGACTTGGAACAATTTGTGGACAGAAGCTCCCAATCTTCTAAAAGCCTGCATCATTGTTCTTATCATGGCATAGGATCCTATACGCTTAATTAAGAATGCAGAGCACCAGTGGGATTGTTATATTAATTATCCAGGAAGAATAAATTATCAAGAGCTTACAGCTATGGTTGGAAGGCAAATGACAGCCAAAGAGAAAATTGCTCCAATAGCCTGCGAGGAGGACGAGTCCACTTTTATGTTACTTACTCGGAGAAAACTGGACAGTAGTAAGGAAGAAAAAGAAAGAAGAGGTTGAAAAGCTAACCATAGAAAGAAGAAACAAGAGAGAGAGGAGGGCCAACTGAGGAGGGGAGGGCTTGAACCCTAGAGATTTGAGATGGCTGGGAGTGAAAGGCAATCGAGTAGAAGAGAGGAGCTTGGATTGCGGAGCATCGGCAACGTTACTGGAAACTCGATTTATGAGAAGAGCTGCAGTACCTGGTGTTGTCCCTCTTGTGATCCCGCCGAGCATCGATGTGTAAGGAGGAACAGAACAGCAAGAACATGGTCTGAGTCTCCCCACAGACATGGAAGGGTACAGACACAATGGGGTCGGTCCAAGAAGAAGAAGGAGATGCATGCTACTATCACCTCTGAGCTGAAAGAGAGAGTTGCTGGACAATCTTCTGGAGGAGGAGGAGGAGGAGCAGCCCTTGCTGTCCGTTTCGTGACACTTGCAAGGATAATGGTTTTCTTCAGCCTCCATGTCCATCGGGCTTTCCTTTTTATCTTGTAATAATACTTGGGCTCAAACATGGCCTCTGCTTTCCTTTCCTTCGCATTCAGGATATAAAAATGCAAGGCGAAATCTTCTTTGAATGGCTTTAAATTTTAATTTTTGAGCCTCCATTAGAATAATAATAATAATAATAATAATAATAATAATAATATAAAGAGCAAATCTTAAGAACATCATCCGAATAATTTTAATTTTACCGCTAAATAGTTTTTATATCAATTTTATCTTTAAATTCTTTAAAATCCTAAATGAAAGACTTCAAAGGCTTTCCATCCATGCATGTTTTCATTCAAATTATACTTTTTTTTTTCTATATAAAAAAAACATTATTTTGTTGAGAATTTAATGCATGAAAATTCTAATTGAGATATTGAAATAATTTGATTGGAAAATTTATATTTGATATTTGTACATATCATATCTTTTTTTCTCTCTCTCTCTCTCACACACATCTCACAAAAAAAAGTATGTGTTTTTCTTTCTTTTATTTTTTATTTTTTATTTTAATTTTATAAGTAAAATCCCAACCGAACCTTCCATTGCATTTAAGTTTATATTGGAGTTTATATATGGTTATTTTTTAAAGTATTTTTTACTCAGAAATACATCAAAATAATATTTTTTTATTTTTAAAAATTATTTGAATTTAAAAAATATATAAAAATTTAAAAAACACATCTCATGACACATTTTAATGACTATTTCCAAAATTTTAATTGATAGTCATCTTATAATATTGTTTTGTTATGCAATTTGGTGGGTTGATAAGACTAAATTTTACAAACACAGTAGATTTTAATCAAATTTTCTTCACAAAAAGCCTATTTACCGAATTGATAAAAATAAAAGGGTAGTTACGGGGGAATTTTCTAATTTTATTTTCTCTGACAAAATTTGTAAGCTTTCAACCATACATTTTCACTACATATATATGCAATATTCAATATCAAATTATTAGATTATTTTTTATCATATTCATACTTTAATGTACAATTATATTTATTTTATTATCGAGAGAGCGTAAAGAATAACAAAATTTATTATAGGTCAAAAATTTCAAAGACAAAAAAATACAATAATTATATAAAGATTCTAAAAATACTTAATTTTATTTATCCATGTTTTATTTGTTAAAAGACTATTATAAGCTTTTATATAGAAGAAACTAGAAAACATTATTAGTACTAAATAGAAAAACTATTATCTTTAAATAGAAAAACTATAAATTAATAAGAAAAAAAAAATCTAAACTAAAAAAGAAGAAAGAAAAATATTTGTTTTGCAAAAAAACTCATGCATCACTCTTCTTGGATTGAAAGGAACTCATCTTCAAGTTCAAATTATTCTTTGGATAGAACCTTTTTAGTTAGAAACCATTATCCACCATGCAAACATCTAGCATAACCAATGTCATCCTATCGTGGATTTTATCATCAAGATTCTCAATAACAACACAAAACAACTAACCACTAATAACTGTTGGGCTCTAATATATGTTCTTTACGATCTCTAACCATGATAATTCAACATTACACAATAAAATCATTAAGAATTGTTGGACTCTGATACTAATTAATATAGCTCGGAGCAAAGGATAAAAGAGCTTGTTACAAGTATTACAAGTTAGAATCCATGAAGACCAAGAACATCATAACTATAGGAAGACTTCCAAAATATTTAATTATATTCATTCATGTCTTATTTGTCAAAACGTTATTACAATCCTTTATATAGAAAAAAACTAGAAAACCCTAGTAATAGTGAATAAAATAGGAAAAATTCCTTTCAAATAGAAAAACCTAGAAAAGCATAATGATAAAGAATAGAAAAATAAAATAAAATAAAATATCTAAAATAAAAAGGAAGAAATAAAAAAAATAGAGGAAAACATTTATTACCCTAAAAAGCTTTTGCATTGGTCTTCTTGAGTTATAAGGAACTCCTTCTCAAATTCCAATTGTTTGTTGGAGTTAAACCTCCTTAGTTGGAAATTGTCATTCACCATGAAAATATCCAACATAATATTATTTAAGCAAAACCTTCTTAGATTAAAAAAAAAAAGATTTGATTCTTTTGCGTGTGACCTACCTTATCATGGGTCCTTAATACCTGTACCTAGATCATTCCATTGTGGATTTTACCATAAAGATTTTCAATAACAATACAAAACAATTTATCACTAATAATCATTCGGCTTTGATGTATGTTCTCTATGACCTTCAAACTTGGTGATTTGACATCGTATAACAAAAATCATAAAAAATCATTGGATACTGATTCCAACTGACACAATTATTGGATCGTGATACTATCTGACACAATTGAGAGTGAAGGATAACATGATTTATTACAAGTTAAAATCTTTAAAGATCATGAACATCATATATTATACTTAATTTTATTCTATGACATCCTGACACCGAACCCTAGAGCCTTGGGCTAAGCAGGGTTACAAGATTCAAGAGCCTTGAATGTGGTTGCAACGCCGGACCTATGAGCCTGAGGTCTGGCTGCTCCGCCTAACCTGAGTGCCTAGGGTATAACAGTCATGCCTGATTCTAGTGTTAGGTGTCTGGTAGCCATGTCATGTTCGAGCACCAAATAGCTTTACTATGCCCCAACAAAATCTGAACTGACCATTTTATCTCCAATTATTCTTTTAATGTAAAATGCATCTCATGAAAAAGATAGTCTTAACAATTTTTTTTTTAAAGACAACTTTATTATTACACTGCTTCAATTTATAGTAATGTGTGTCTTGATAAACCGTTAAAACAACACCAAGTTCTTTTATAATATTATATAATAGTAGAACAAGATAAAAAAAAAAAAAAAAGACAAGAAAGAGAGGATATTTGTATAATATATCCATGCATGGGTTTTGACTGGGTAAACATAGTAAGTTAAGATAACAACGTGTAAAGCTCAATGAATTAGATTCTATTTATTTTTACGTTTCAAAAATATTTTTAAAAAAATTCAATTTTTTTTATTTTTTTATTTTAAATTAATATTTTTTTAATATTTTTAAATTATTTTAATATATTAATGTCAAAAATAAATTTTTGTAAGAGATGGTATTTTTTGGTAGAATCTTCAACTCTTTTAATAATACGTTACAAGACTTTATTTAGCTATACCTAACAAAAACCAAACATTGGTGTCATCGTCAAGGGTTACTCTCATATGCAACTTGCCTGTGCCCTGACCATGCTAAAGAAGCCATGGAAAATCTCAGAAGCCAGGCTAAATTATGAACCCTTTTCAGTTTTCTTTCTTTTGCGACCCACAGCCTGTATAATTGTACTAATTTCATTCTGTGATTCTCAATTTCGTGCTGTTTGGTTCTTAAGTTTTAATACGAAGAAGATAAATAACTTCAAAAATCGCTGTATGTCAGCTGTTTATGGACACCAACCAACCTTCACTCTTTAGCCCAAGCTACCTCCTCCTACTTCCCCTACTTCTGTGGCATACCTATCTCAAAAGGTTTGTTTTATATGCTATTATGCTAAGGCGTGGATATCTATGCGGAAGTTCGAGAATCAGTTAATAGTTGTTTTTTTTAATATACAAAAGTAATATTTTTTATTTTTTAAATTTTATTTTTAATATTATTACACCAAAAAAATATAAAAATATTAGTTTTAATAAAAAAAATTTAAATTTTAACAAATCTCCGTTTATAAGTCGTTGAAGTGGGACACCTTTCTTTATCATCATCATCTTATTGAGGCTGTTTGTTTTTGTGGTAAAAAGTGTGGTGTGGCGTAACCACAGTTAATGGCTGTTTGGAAAACAATAAAATGCTGGTTAAAAATGTGAGACCCATATAATAATTGTGGCCTAATCGCAGGTTCATCAAAAGCATGTCATACCTGCTTTTCATGTTCTTCCTGACCTGCTTCTCATCATCCCTTTGTTTCCATCAGCTATTCATATTTTTTTTTTCATTGACTTTTTCCCTTTTAAAAACTTGTCATTGTTTTTTGATTATCAACTTTATACAGCATGCTGACAATGTTTAATGCCTATTGAACTTATAATTGTTTTTTTTTAATTTTTTAATATTTAAAAAATATCAAAAATATTTTTTTCAGGTATGGTGTTTTATTTGAAAAACTAGTGTTTAACATTATTCAATAGCACTATATAATTTATTTTATGATATAGTAGCAGTAATTAAATCAACAATATTTAAATTACAAACCATCAATATTAATATATATTTTTTAAAATTATTTTATAACCTCAATTTCAAAAGCATTCTTAACCAAACACATTAAATTACTTTTTGGTCAATCTTAATTTCAACCACAGTTTTAACCAAATATATATTTTTCCAAACCAACATCAATTAAAAATACTTTTTATAAAATAACTTTTTTTAAATCACAACCACAACAACAACCGCAATACCAAACAGTACACCCTTCTTCTTCCAACAAGAAACGTCTTTGATGTAGCTTTGGATTCATTTGGCTTCGAATTTGGAGAGATGTCACCTCAAAGGGTAACTGGCCGCCTTCTTGTGTGCGTTCAGGTCTCTCTCTCTCTATCTCTCTCTCTCATGTACAAACATGTATATCTACAAAAGGAATGGATCTGATTTGATTTCATTAAGTTAAAATTGCCTGCCTGATCGAATACTTGTTCTTGTTTTTAAATAATGAATGGAAATGGGCCGGCGATCGATCAGCCGTTCAAGGTCTTACACGGTGGAATATGGGCGTGGAATATATGCGTTGGGTTTTTGCTGTGACATCTATTCAAAAATAATATTTATAATATTAATTATAATACTAATAATAATATTTATAATTCAAATAATAATATTTTTATTATTAATAATAATATTAAATTTATTTGACACAAATTTTTATAATTTTTTATTCATTAAAATCAAATTTATAATTTTTCTTTAATAATAATAATAATAATAATAAAGTTGGATTTGACACCCGAGCCAAATATAATAATAATAATAACAACAACAATAATAATTAATTTTATCTTTCAAATCAAATCTATTTTTTTATATAGTAATAATACTTATTTTTAAATTTAATAATATTAATAAATATAATAATAATTGATCCAAGTTTTTATAGTTTTTAATCTCTTTAAATAAAATTTATGATTTTTCTTTAATAATATTTTTTTTTCAAATTTATCATCATCATCATCATCATAATCATCTAATTTAAGTTCTTATAGTTTTTAATCCCTTCAAATTAAATTTATAGTTTTTCTTCAATAGTAATGATATTTTTTAAAAAAATTTATTAATGATGATGATGATGATTTTTAATTTTACCTTTCAAATAAAACATATAGTTGTTTTCCAATATTAATAATATTTTTTAAAAAATTTAATAATAATAATAATAATAATATTAAACTTGTCTGACCCAAGTTTAAGTGAGTTTGTTTACAACGTCAGATCCAAGAGCTTTGGGCTTCTTTTAACGCTAAATCCAAGTGATTGGGTCTTGTACTCTTGCCAGACCCAAGCAACTTAGATCTTGCGCCCCTTTCCAGGCTCAAGTTATCTGGGTCTGGAAATGCATGCCAAATCCAAGTTAATAACAAAAATAACAACAACAACGGAATTAATTTTACCCTTCAAATCAAATCTATATTTTCTTTCGATTGTAATCATATTTATTTTAAATTTAATAATATTAATAATAATATTAAACTTGTCTAGCCCAAATTTTTATGTTTTCTTCAAATAAAATTTATGATTTTTCTTTGATAGTAATAATATTTTTTAAAAAATTTATTAATGATGATGATGATGATATTATTATTAAACTCGTCTGACTTAATAAGTTCTTAATTCTTTTAAATCAAATTTATGGTTTTTCTTTTATAGTAATAATATTTTAGCTCAAATTTATTAATGATGATGATAATAGTAGTAGTAATAATAATAATAATAATAATTTTTAATTTTACCATTCAAATCAAATTTATGATTGTTTTTCAATATTAATAATATTTTTTCAAATTTATTAATTATTATATTAATAATAATAATTATTAGTATTACTATAATACAAATAATAATATTTTTATATTAATAATAATATTAAACTTATTTGATCCAAGTTTAAGTGAGTCTGACTGCAACGTCAGGCACAAGAGCTTTGGGGCTCTCTTAAATGCAAGACCCAAGAACCTTGGGTCTAGATGCCGGACTCAAGAACTGCGGGTTTGGACACCAGACTCTAGAGTCTTAAATCCTGACACTGGACTCAAGAGCCTTTGATCAAACGAGGCTACAAGACCCAAGAGCCTTGGGTCAAATTACAACACCAGACTCAGGAGCCTGAGATCTATCTACTCTGCCTAACCCAAACGCCTAAGATGTGACAACCATACCTGACCTCAACGTCAGGTATCTGACAGTTATATCATATCCCAATACCCCGGACCTGATAACCCTACCATACCTCAACGAAATTAGAATTGATCATTTTATTTTCAATTATTTTTTTAATAATAAATACATCCCAATGAAAAAGACAATCTCATACTAACTACATGTTTAACAATTTTTTTTTAGTAAAAATAATTCAGTTATTATACTGCTATAATTCACATTAATAAATATCTAGGTAACTGAGCCTTTTTAATAAACTGTATAATAAAAGTAGAACAAGAAATAAAAAAAAGAAAGAGAGGGAGGCATCAAGATATTTGTATAATATATCCATGCATGGGTTTTGACTCGGTAAACATAGCAAGCAAGGCGACAACGTGTAAAGCTCAAAGAATTACTGGGGATGGCTTTCTTTGGTAGAATCTTCAACTCTTCTCTAATAAATACATAACAAGACATTTATTTAATTATACCTAATTATATACCTAACAAAAACCAAACCATGTTTAATTGATTGATTCCATTCCATATTCCAAACAATTCTTTCTTCATGGATCGATCTTCATCATCTTCTTCTTCTTCTTCCAACAAGGAACGTCTTGATGTAGCTTTGCATTCATTTGGCTTCGAATTTGGAGAGATGTCACCTCAAAGGGTAACTGGCCGCCTTCTTGTGAACCCCTTGTGCGTTCAGGTCTCTCTCTCTCTCTCTCTCTCTCTCATGTACAAACATGTATATCTACAAAAGGAATGAATCTGATTTGATTTCATTAAGTTAAAATTGCCTGCCTGATCGAATACTTGTTCTTGTTTTGAAATAATGAATGGAAATGGGCCGGCGATCGATCAGCCGTTCAAGGTCTTACACGGTGGAATATCGGCGCTGATTTCGGAATCGATGGCTAGCCTGGGAGCTCACTTGGCATCGGGGCTGCAAAGAGTGGCCGGGATTCAGCTGAGCATTAATCATGTGAAAAGCGCCGACCTTGGAGACCTCATCCTCGCCGAGGCCACTCCCTCCAGTATTGGAAAAACCATTCAGGTACTTCACCTACACCTCCTTAATTTCTCTGATCCAGCGTAGAAATAAACGACGAAATTATTAAGGGCTGATGCAGGTGTGGGATGTGCGAATCTGGAAATTAGCGGATCCTTCAAACACAGAGTCCTCCAAATCATTGGTGTCATCGTCAAGGGTTACTCTCATATGCAACTTGCCTGTGCCTGACCATGCTAAAGAAGCCGTGGAAAATCTCAGAAGCCAGGCAAAATTATGAACCCTTTTCAGCTTTCTTTTCTTTTGCGACCCACAGCCTGTGTAATTGTACTAATTTCATTCTGTTATTCTCAATTTCGTACTGTATGGTTCGCAAGTTTTAATTAATAATACGAAGAAGATAAATAACTTCAAAAATCGCTGTTTGTCAGCTGTTTTTGGACATCAACCTTCACTCTTTAGCCCTAGCTACCTCCGCCCACCTACTTCAGTGGCATAGCTATCTCAAAAGGTTCGTTTTATATGCTATTATGCTAAGTCGTGGCGATCTATACCGATGTCCGAGGATAATGGGTTAATTGTTGTTCTTTAAAGTATATTTTTTTAATATATAAAAATAATATTTTTTTTTATTTTTAACATACTACTTACGTACATCAAAACAATATAAAAATATATAAATAATTAATTGTAATAAAAAAATTTAAATTTTAGCCAATCACCGTTTAGTCAGTAATAACACACAAGGGGTTGGTCTTCAAAATTATAAAATCCCACAAGTATGAAAGCTTGGAATGGAGAAAGATGTATTAGGATATCAAGAATTGCTCACCTCATCTTTATATGTTGTTGAAGTGGGACAACTTTTTGAAGCACTACTTGTATTGGTTCCACAAAATCAGAGTACCAGCAGCAAGCAAGGCAATATCTTTCCTTTTATTATATATAATAATAATAATAATAATAATAATAATAAAAAAGATTTTAAACACTTTTAAAACATAGCCACAGAGGCATCTGGATAGTAATTCAACCTGGCTCGGTATAAGATCTGAGTTAAGTTATATATAAGATAATTCAAGTTAATAAAAACAACGTCATTATACAATTTTTTTAAAAGTTAATTGGATCAATTTTAGTCACGTTGATTGGATCAATTTTAAATGGATGTTTTCTTAGGTCCTGTTTGTTTGCTAGAAAATAATTTTTTTTGGAAAGTGAATTCCGGAAAAATAAATTATTTTCTGATATTTGGTAGTGTAATGGAAAATAAGCTGGAAAACACTTTCCAGTGTTTGGTTATGTCATGGAAAATGAGCTGGAAAATAACGTATTAATGTTTTATTTTTCTCAAGTTTATTAAAATAATAAGGAACAAATCTTACAAATTAAAAGGTTGAATGAGAATGAAATTGAAAAAAATATAATTTCATAAATTATCTCAAATAAAATAAATAATAATCAAAATAATAGAGATCAAATCTAAAAAATAAAAAAATAAAAGATGAAGAAATTAAAATAATAATAATTAACATTTCACAAATTATTTCAAATAAAATAAGTAACAATCAAAAGAATGAGGACCAAATTTGATACATAAAAAATTTCAATAAAAAAAATAATAAGAAAAAAGCAAATAACAATTATAAAAAAGAGGACCAAAGTTAATATAAAAATTAAATTTTAAGAGATGAAATTGAAAAATAAATATTAACAACAAAATATATATAGCAATTAAAAGTTTGATGACCAAATTTGATATAATCAGCAAATAATATGACATTTCTAAATTTTTTCTAACTTCCGAAAAGTGTTTTCCGACCAAATTTTCCAGGAAAACACTTTTCTGGAAACCAAGCCAAATTTTCCCTTTACTGTAAAGTGTTTTCCGTTGATCAACTTTACTAATAGCAAACAAACACAGAAAAGTTTGGAAAGTAATTCTCCAGAAAGTAAATTCCAGAAAACAATCATAGCTTTATATCAAACTTGAGCTAAGAGCGGGTCGATCGGGTCTCAAATTAACTCGCAAGCTCGGTTTAATAACAGTGGGCATTGAAGGATGTCCATGAGTTATGTTAAACTTTAAGGATGATGGTTTTCAGTCATTTGGTGAATTCTGATGTGAGGTGCATCCCAAAGTATTAGCACTGTGTCAATGTAGCCTTCTTTTTTCTCGAAATAATGGTTTGTTTTATTGTTTAAAAGGTCTTTAATTCAAATGTTTTTTAAATAAACACAAAAAAATATTTACCATTTTTTTTTTGAATAAGTTAAATTATTATAAATAAATATTAATAATATAACTATTTATCTTCTGATAAATACCATAGATTTCTTAGCAATGAACCATTTATAATGGAAAAAAAAAAGTTGGAAATTTGGAAGAGATAAGGACACGTATTTCTCCGTCATCATTCTCATCTCATCCATATTATTCTTTGCCAACTAAATTATATTATGTTTAATTTCTTGTTAAAATAATCATCTTTATATTTATTTATTATTTATCATTTTATTTTAAATCAATATTTTTTTGATGTTTATAGGTTATTTTAATATAGTAATGTTAAAAATAATTTTTTAAAAATAAAAAAATTTATTTTAATATATTTTTAAATAAAAAATACTTTAACAAATAATAATTAATTTAAAAATTAAAATAAATGGTAGTGGATGGGATGGATTTCTCTCCACCTCCACATCTCTCATACTTGACATTACATTACATTGCATCGCATCGCGCAAAAAGAATTGACAAAGAGAGTCAGTCGGTCTTTCTATCTTCTCCCCCCTTTATTTTATTTTATAAATACATAAGAATTGCTGCCAAATCTACCCCTTTCCATTCCATTCAAGCTTAATTTGGAAGATTTATTAGAAAAAAAATCATCTTCAATCACATCAATATCAGCCCATCAAACATGGAGGAAGCCGATGGTATATCTATTCTCTTTTCCCTTTCTCTTTAGGCTCATTACTGATCTGCTTGCTTGCCATGTTCTATTCTTGAGGATCTCTCTCTCCCTCTTTTGTGATTTTTTTTTTAAATTTTCTTTGTTTTGGATGCATTGGATTGGATTGCAGTGGTTGAAACTAAGAAGGGAACAATCTCAGTGGCTTCTGCATTTCCTGTTCATCAGGAAGGTATGGTATCGCTTGATTTTTTTTATAACTACTGCTTGTTCTGGTAATTGAATTATTGTTTTGGATGGCTCTTGATCAGCTGTACAGGACAGAGATCACAAGTTCCTAACAAAAGCAGTTGAAGAAGCTTATAAAGGGGTTGACAGTGGAGATGGAGGTCCCTTCGGTGCTGTTGTTGTCCTCAACGATGAGGTTGTTGTCGCTTGTCATAACATGGTCTTAAAACATACTGATCCTACTGCCCATGCCGAGGTCACTGCCATTAGAGAGGTTTCTTTCTTCTTCTTCTTCTTCTGCTCTTTCTACATTTAACTTCGCCCTATATTATTATATTGCATACCTTTATGGAATGAGATCTGTTTGGGTGCACACCCTTTTGTAAGCGTCTGCTTGAAAACTGCGTTACAAGCCAAAAGGCATAAAAATTTGATGTTTTCTGGCTAGAAACGCAGCAAACCGTGTAGAAAAAGGGGCTCAGGAACGTGCTTGAGAGTTGTTTTTGAAAGTGTTTATTTAATTTTTTAAAATTTACTCTGTTCAATCTCAATGACAAACACCCCTAAGAGGTCCATGTGCATTTAGTATTGTGTTGCATGTAATTTTCAAAATTGTTTTTTTTATTTCAAAATGAAGTAAAATGATTTTTGTTAGATTTTTTTAATTTTTAATATCAACATATTAAAATTATCTAAAAATACTAAATAAAAAAAAACACTTTAATACTTTTCAAAGCAAAACATATATTTTTAAAATGCACCGATATAATTTGAAACACAAAAACAAATAGCTAGAATATGTGCCCCCTAAAAGAAGGTTTAAAACGATACAAGTTGCTAAGCTAATACCAAGTCATTGAAAAGTTAGATGCCCTACTAGGGGGGGCTTAACCAGGTTCCAGCATGACTCAGCTGGGCTGTGAGCAGATGCAATGGCAATTTGAGACCTTAAGTATCTGCTCCATATAAATAAAATCCATGAGAGTTGGCTCTTTTGCACTTCTTTTATTTATTTTTTAACCAAAATGATTATTTTGACCTTTTATTTTCCTTGAGATGGAATGGATGGTGTTATGTTCATCGAAACTCAAATATAAAGGCTTAGAAAGTTGCTTCCCCTCATCTCTTAATGACCTTGTTTTTACCAGGCATGTAAAAAGCTCAATCAGATTGAGCTTTCTGACTGTGAAATATATGCCTCTTGTGAGCCCTGCCCCATGTGCTTTGGCGCGATCCACCTTTCACGAATTAAGGTTTTTTCTGCTCCCTACATTGTCTCAATTCTTTCCTGTCCCTGTGGTTCAGGGTGCATGACATATTATGGATTTTGTGGTGTGTTGATGTCAGAGGTTGGTTTATGGAGCCAAGGCTGAAGCAGCTATTGCTATTGGCTTTGATGATTTTATTGCTGATGCATTGCGGGGGACTAGCTTCTATCAGAAGTCCCAGTTGGAGATCAAGAGGGCAGATGGCACCCAGGCCATCATTGCAGAACAAGTCTTTGAGAAAACAAAGGAGAAGTTTCAGATGTATTAAGCGTTTTCATTTGTTCGTTATGCTAGTTGGGACTGGCTTTACTTCAATTCTGAACGATAAGCTTCGCCTTCAATGCAATTGTTCAATAATGACTTCCATTCAGTGGAGCTTGAAATGCTGATATGCTTTATCATGTTGAACTTCAGATTTACTGTGTGGAATCTTACTAGCATCCACCCCAGCATTTTAATCTTTGATGTTGCACCCTATGTGATACCTTTATCAACCTTTCATTTCAATGCTAGAATCCTGCCTAGGATTTTCTCCCTCTTCAAAGTATGGAAACAGAAGCTCCGAGAGTGAGATGGAAAAGGAGCCAATTCAGATTATTGTTTATATTCTACATGACAGTGTCCTAAAGTGCTTTAAAAGAACGCCCTATTGCTGCAAGTAAAGAGAAAATGCACACCCGATCCAGAAATGCATTTTAGCATACAAGCATACAGTGGAGACTAGGCAGCTTTAGCAAATCCTATCCGGTGATTACCGAAATCAAACACCGTGTGGTATGCTCCCAAAAACACATCTCCAAGAATCCTGCATTACATGAGACATCAATCAATGTTACATTTATGGATCTGTATGTTCATTACAGCAGAAAATGAGGGAGGTGTGACATACCAGAGGGGACCTTGTCGAGGAGGCATATCTAAAGCTGCAAATCCACTCAAGCAAATAGTAGCATAGCTTTCTTCAACTCTAACAATATACTAAACCAATTGCAAAACAAATTAAAAAAAAAACAACTCCCACTATTATATGAACCATCAATGTTCAAGAAATCACTTAAAAGTTAAAACCCACACCTGCTCTGGAGACAGAGGAAAGGATCTGTTTCCTATGGTGAAGGAAACATATGGCATGGCTGTGATTTCATCGCAGTTGATAAATGATTTTCCTAGAGGATTGGGGAGCCTCTCGCACAGCTTTAACATAAAGATACATTTTAAGTGTAATTCCACAGAAAAAGAATAGGGATGAGCTCGAAAAAGTGATCACCTCATCAACATAATGAAATATCTTTTCCTTTGCTTTCTTCTCTTTAAGTTGTACTTGAATCCAGAAAACAATCATCTCGCAGAAAGTACATAAAGCACCACCCTCATCCACTGATAATCTATCTGTAGCTTCACCATCGACCACAGTCTCAATAACAGTGTTGTTGTTGTACAGACACAGTCCAACATCAACGCATATAATTTCAGGCCTTAACTGCAGACATGGGGGGTAGTTTGTAAGGAAGAATGCCCTAGATACTTTTCTTGAGAGTAATCCGTTGTGCAATAAAAAGAAGGTTAGAAGTATAAAAAGTAACTGACTCCAGATATCATCGAATCCCATATTGAATTCCAGTACTTGGACACAACTTCTTTACATTCCAAACTCACAATTCCTCTAGCTCCAATGGCATGGTTAATTTGTGCCACTATACGCTGTAAATGAGAACTGGTAAGAGTAGCATTTTGATAACTAAGAGTAGCTTAAGAATAAGAATCAATGAGATATGAACAGTTACAGTTGGACCGGCAAGAAATGATGTCCCTGAGTCAACAATGGCAGAACAGCCACCAGCACACAATCCTGAAAATCTCAAACATTGATTTAGAGATGATTTGCCTATATATCTAGGGATAAGATTAGAACAATCATTTTCCAATAACCAAATGTAAGTGTTCATTGAAAAAAAAAAACTTCAAGATAGCACTGCAGCACCGCTTGAAAATCATATATATGTTAATGTTGTTGGATTACCTGTTGGATTGTTTGCAATAAAAATATCCCCCACCTGAATCTGTAATGAAGAATCGAGTTAAGAAGATAAACATCAGTTATTTTGATGGGAGGAAGAAGCTAAAAGAGATTCGCCAAATTATTAACTTCATCAGACCTGCCAGTAACCTCTTCCAGTGACTGGGACATATGTATGGTCACCTTTGAAGTGCCTCCAATCTAGACCTCCGAAGACAATTTCCCCTCCCAATTCTGACGATGGATTGCGATTTAGCCAGAGAGAGAAAACTTTCTGGCTTACATGACCTTGTTCAGCCATATTATACCTGTACACAGACCACCAATCTACGAGTTAGATGCATCATGATCTCAGACAAAAAATGAAACAAACACATAAGCATCCATTAATATTTCCTCTCCTTTATCCCTTGTGAAGAGAAGACAGACACTTTCCGTTTCCGATAATTTAAGATTGAGCTAGAAGCCTAGAACTATACCATACTGGTGTAGCTTTTGCAACGGCAATATCCTGAAATGCAAGTCCAAGGATGCCATCAAACTGCACACCCAAGAGTGCTAAAAGTCCTTCTCTTGTTACCTCAGCAAACTCCTGTATGACGGGAAATTAAGGTCATTATTGCTGCAGAAACATAAACAAGTCTCAAGCATAAGACTTTGATGAAGCAGAACTCACTTGATTTATAATGATATCATCCCCAACTTTGACATGATCTTGGCTTAAGAACCCAGAAACAGACCCAGAACCATATTGAATTTTGCATGGTATACCTGAATAAGAATCCAACAAACCTGTTACCTGTAAGGCTCAGTAGACATGTATAATTCTGGAAATTAATGAAAACATATAGGGTTAGATAGAAGGTTAAATTACCGATCTTAGTATAAGTTCTGGATAGCCTTGCAATGAATTTGGAATGGAAATAGCAAGTAATCTGCATGGTAGTGGTGTTTAACAACATATAACCCTATTGAATGGTAGAAGACCAGAAAAGTAGCTAATTACTTGACTGATACTCAACTATAAATGCACTACTTACTGATAAAAGGCATTTTGAAGATGGAACCCAAAGATTGGAGCTGCCAGTATCAAACACAACAGTGAAAATTTGTGGGGGTGATCCAATGCCAATCTCTCCATAATATTGGGTATCAAGATAATTCTTTAAGTATACTATTTCTGCATTTGAAGTTACTCTGGCAAAGGAAGTAGCCCGAGGTCTGGTGATCCTGGCTGCATGTATGCTGTTAAGGTCTAAATTCCTTTTCTTTAGACCAACTCTCGCTAACCCATCAGAAGACAAGGAACCACCCAACCAAGCTCCCATGCAGATTGAAATTAGAAGAAATCTGATCGACTCCATGCTCGATCACAAAAGTTTCTTTCAAGTTTCAATATTTGGGGTAAATCAAAACAAATGGTAAGGCAAGCACTTTATAGAATGCTAAAAATGGGAATGGGAAGAGAATTGGAACCAACTAGTCCTGATCATAAAGCAGGGGCTTGTTTTGTCCACAACTCTGGAGACGCCTCCGTACTCTCATAATCTCATCAATGGAAACCACCGCGTAATTTCCTGATCATCTGTATGGCCGATGGCCTGAATTACATGGCTTCACAAATACATAAATGGAGATCATTGGTAGGAGGGAAGGGATACAGTCTCTTACTTAAGTTGCTGTCGTTGATATACATATATGTACATATACATGTCTTCTCCAGTACAAAATACTGTTCCTCAGTTCATCAAACCCATCTTCAAATCCAATTTTTTTGATCATATCCTAGCCATGTAGATAACCTATAGAACCATGTGATGTCAAGAAAAGGAACACATTAATTTGAATGAGCCTTTGTCTATTTTGCTAATGGTGAAATGCCACTAAGTAACTGAAAATTATGTTCTGGTAATAGTATTTCAATCAAATTAACATATGTCTACGTCAAGATGAGAACCAATTAATCTTTAAACTTTTAACTTAAGAAATCGCTTCCTGCAGTAAAATCAAGAGAAATATATATATATATATATATATATATATATATATATATATATATATATATATATATATTATTACTGGTAATATTCCATTTTCCTTTCTTGTTTTTCTCTAGCTAGGGTGTCACATTCTTGAGAATGCTACATAGTATCTGCCCTGAGCCCCTAGATGAATCCCAAGTTGCTAAAGCTTGAAGAGGATGCCCATATTATGATGGCATGACAGTATATATACAAGTGGCTATTTTTTTCAGGGAAGGAAAGGGAAGGAGGGGGTTTTGTTATTTTGGTTTCTTGATTCTAAAAAGAGCGGGCTCAAACTTGAACTAAAAAGACTCTCAAATCCTTTCTTTTTTAAAAAAAAAGAAAGAAAGAGAAAAACCCTCTTTTCTTGTTGTCAAAATATCAAAATCATCAACCCTTGAGTCTTAGAATTTGAAAAAAAAAAGAGAAAAGAAAATGGAATTGGATGACGACGACTGGGGTTTAAGCGCTGAAGAATTTGATTCCCTTGAAAGAGACGCTCTCCTGAAGATAGCATCTCAACAGCAACAGCAACAGCAACCTTCTGCTTCTTCTTCTTTTAATCAACAACAAAGCCAGCAATTACATTTTAGCAACAAACCCATCTTTAATTCTCCTTCAAAAAAGGTAAAGTCCTCGCCTTTTTTCTCCTTCACAAATTTTATACCTTTTTACCTTTCCTTACTTTTCTACTCACCAGTATTTCAACAACCCGTTTCTTGGTTTCTCCTTTAATTCAAACTTTCCTGGAATTCTAAGGGTTTTCTGTTTCTTCATTGTATAAAGATTTAACCTTTTTTTTATAAAAAAAAATCGTAATTCAGGTTGATCCTTTGCCTGATGGCTTGCCCAAATCATCGCCGGTATCAAAACCAAAGCCTGGTCTGTTCTATATTCTCTGCTCTGATTAATTATCTGCTTTTTACTGGTTTCTTTAATTATGGTTTAGGGTTGCTGTTTCTATATTCAACTTTATTTCAAATTATGGATTAAAATGTTGTAAGTTTAAATTTTTATGTTATATACTATACTACGTGGCTGATCAGTTTGCTACTATCCTATCTGCATACAATGTGGTTGTGCTCAAAAAGTTGAAAGTTCCAAGGCATTACCAAAGCTCTCTGTCAAGTTTATTCTTCACGCTACTGGAAACATTGCCGCTAAATTTTTATACGACCCTGTAATGATTTCCTACATGCCTTTGTACTATTTTTTTTTCCCCATTTTGATTGCATGTGAAGTCCGTTCTTTTTCTCACACATTATGCTTTATATCATGCCAGGTACTAGTAGGGGCTCTCCGCAAGGTCCCCAAAGCCAATTGGAATGCAAAAGAAAGGTCTCTCTTTTTACATATATGTATATGCATACATGTGTGTTTGTCATTATTCAAAGTACTCTAGACCAGCATGAGCCTGTTGTGGAATTTTTCTTAAGTGCAGCCTTATCTTGGTCATTGAACCTGCAGGTTGTGGATTTTCCCAGTATCTTCTTTGTTGTCAGCAGAAAAAGTTCTTAGTGAAATATCTGGCTTTAATGTTGAGGTGATTACTGATCCTTCTTGTTCCTCTTCATGATTTTGAATTTGATTGTTAGAGTGGTGGTTAGTTGAACCATCACTGGTTCCTTTTCATGTTTCACTTCACACATTGCATGATGAGCTCTTTTCTTTTTGCAGCACAGTTCCTAGCTAATCTTAAAATCATGCTTAGCGCTTATTAATTGACCATGCATATGTTTACAATTTTTTTGTTTAATTGTTATATGACTTCACTCCATCATATCATAATGTTTCAAGGTAGAAAAGTTAGACACCTTGGCGCAACGTGCTATTGCTGCTGCTTCTGTTGCTCCAGATCTTCGAGGTAAAGGCTAGATTTGCAAATACAAATCTATCTTATAGTGATAAATGCATTTATAAGTTGCCTTTCCATTGATGATTTTCTTTTTTAACTTCATTATAACAGTAAATCTCTTGTTTTAGAACATTGAATTGGTGTAAACTGTAAAGTTCTTATGGTAATATAAATTTTGGGATGTGATAATCAAAGGTGCTCTGAATTTTTCTTTTGATCCTACACATTGCATTTTAAATACAGAGAAAGAAGAGAACTTTGGGGACTTTGTATGGTTTTACTGGATTCTGGTTTTTGCTTTCTCCTAGAGTAACTGTGTTTATACATACTTCAGCTTTCTTTTGTTTTTCTTCTCTCTGCTGAGTTTTTCTTCCCTTTATAAGACTGGTATGACAGGATACCAGACCATATTGAATCAAAGCTTATGCCTTTTCAGCGGGATGGTGTTAGGTATGGGGTGTTTCCACGTTTTTCATTTTTACTTGTTCTGCGTGGCGAGTTCCCCACATTATTCATTTTTACTTGATCTATTATCTCTTTCAAATGACTAAATTAAGTTCTGTTCCTTGTTTATTTTGTAATATATGAGATAGTACACAGTTTAATTATGACTCTTTTGCATTTCACTTATTTCTTTCTTTTCCTCTTTAGGTTTGTTTTACAACATGGTGGGCGCGCACTCCTAGCAGATGAAATGGGACTGGGAAAGACTTTACAGGCAATTTATCTACTCATTTCTATTTCTATCCTTTCAATATCGTTATGAAAGCTACATGCTGCTTCCATAAGAGTATGTTACTGTGGTAATGCTCTTGGTAATAGCTTCACAGAAGTAGCTGCTTACCTGGCGTGCAAGTATTGTATGAATTATATGAGGGTATATAGGCTGTGTATCTAGCTGAACCTAGGTTCTAATTATTAATCATTGTTTGTTGTAATATCTTGCCATTGTATCAAATTAACTTTCTGCAATGCCCATTGTCCACTACATGATGATATCCATGTTTTTCTATGCTCTATAACTGTAATATGCACTGATTTTTCTATTTGATTCTTATTATAGTGAAGCTAACTGGAGGATGTTAGTTTTAATTTATTTTTTGAAGATTTATCTACCCTCCTTTTGTGCTTGCAGTTGGATAATGAGTTTCAAGCAGCTTATGTTCAGTAGATACCTTGATCTTGTTTTTTAGCATTTGATATTAGAATGGAAAAGCAATACAACAACAAAGCCGTAATCCTGAACTAGTTGGGGTCAGCTATATGGATTTTTTTGTGCCATTCCGTACAATCATAAAACAAATCTGCCACAATGAAAGATAATTTAAATCCTTCGATACCACTTGCATTATTGTTATCTTCATTCTCCCTTGACCTTTGTTCATATCTTCCACTGTCAACTTCTCATTTCTCCAAACCGGGGCCTCTGATGGCCTACGTCGGACATGGGCAAATCATTAAAGGCATCCTCTCATTTTATCTCCACTGTGCTGTATATGGTCCTTTTGGCAGACATGCCCATTTCTAATCTTATCTATTATTTTGTTACCGCACATCCACCTTAGCAAGCACTTCTCTTCCACGCTATCTTATGGGTATCTTGTTACATGCCTAATATTCACTCCATACACATGGCTTGACAGACCAGTAGTGGTTCTCCACTTCAGCTAGCCTTTGAATCTACGAGTTTCGTTCTTATCTATTTCTCCATTCTCTTCAATAATAGAGCTTAAATACCTTAATTGCATGCATTTTGGCACCACAATCCCACCCAGTCTAACCTACATTTCTTTTATGTGAGGTACACTCATTGACATTTTGTCTTGCTTCAACTCTTAAAACCTTAAGCAGATAGACTCAACTTTTGCCAAAGTCACCATTAGGCTATATTCTTTTAAATCATTTTTATGTACAAATTCTTATTACTATCATGCAAAATGGAATTTATCGTGTTTTTTCCAGGCTATTGCTGTAGCAGCATGTGTTCGTAATTCCTGGCCTGTTCTAATACTTGCACCCTCTTCCTTGCGTTTGCATTGGGCTTCAGTAAGTGTTTAACTATATGCTTGTTGCAGTTTCTAACAAGGCATTTTCCCAGTTGCCTAATACTTATGCTATATTGCAGACGATTCACCAATGGCTTGATATTCCTTCATCAGATATACTTGTATGTTTTTATTTAGTCCTTTTTGAAATTTTGTGGTTACTTCTCCTTTTTCCATAGTCAGAGCTATAACTCTGAGCATATTCTCATTGCTCTTCTGCCTCTGTTTCTTTCCCTTTTCATTTCCTTCTCAATACCTGGAAACTTGATTCTCATTTTATTTTGTTCTGTACTGTTGTTTTCTTTTTTCCTTAACAACTGAATGTTAATAGGTTGTTTTATCGCAATCGAGTGGATCTAACAGAGCTGGATTCAATATTGTATCAAGTTCTAGGAGCACTATTCACCTTGATGGCTTATTTAACATCATCTCTTATGATGCAGTCCCTAAGTTGCAGAACAAATTAATGACATCAGAGTTTAAGGTAAGTCCAATAAGTCATTTATTGAGTTGGGCTATACATTCACCTTCATTAGACTAGTCCAATTTTCTTAGATCAATTATCTGTAAGTTGAAATTATGAAGTGTTTATCAGGATGAAGAGGAAAGTTAATGTTATTGGAAATGGGGACATTGAGCATGATACAAGAAAATGCTGGAACATTCTTTTGCTTTTTGTTAATAATTTTCAGCAAAATGTGTTTGAAAATTCACAATGCAAGGATGAATTTGATAGTATTATTAGCTTAAGATTAAATTTACTTCTTGAATAGACGGTGTTACTACTCAAATGTGAGCTCAAAATAACTATTGTTTGACTATCCTAATCTCCTCTATGTACATCTTTACTTAAGGAAGGCAATAAATCAAACATTGAACAATGTTTCTTTTCAATAGCTCCCTGCAAAATGTAGTAAATAGCATGGCAAGGATGGTGCTCTGTATCAGTGTAGTGTAGATAACTAAATTTCTTAAAGGTTTTTGATGTAATGTGCCAAAAAAATTGAACTTGATGAATTAATGAGAAAATCTAGATGTCTATATCTGTGTTTATTCACTTACAGGTGTCAGTTAATTATAGAGCTTAACAAACTTGTATTCTGTATATTTATGACTTGGCTACATTTGGTCCTTGTATCAATATATTTTTTTTGGTTCAGGTTGTGATTGCAGACGAGTCACACTTCCTGAAAAATGCTCAAGCGAAGAGGACAACTGCCTCGCTTCCAGTTATAAAGGTCGTCCTCTTTGGACAAATGAATACATGCTTGCATCTCTTAGTTAGGTTATTGGATTGCAAAATGCAAGAATATGTGCTGCTGTGCAGCTCACCAAAAGTCATTCTCCGTAATTGCTTACAATAAGTTTTGCAATCATATTGTATATGAACTCACTTCTCCAAAATGTTTATAGTTCTCCCAGCTTTCTCTTGTATCACAGAAGTAGGCATGCATAGCATGTACGTGCACGCACTGACACACTTATGTATTTATGAACAAGTTCTCAACAAAGGATAAGTTGTCATAGTCACTGAAGTGATATGCTATGATTTTGTACTGAGCTGAAATATACATATTGAACCGTGAGTATGGAGGTTTAAAGCAATTAGCAAATAAGAATACGATGTAACATCGTTGTCGATGTCAAAGAATTGACTGGTCATATGAAATTGTATTTGAACATAGAAAGCTTTCAATAACTTACTAATATTATTTGAAATACTTTCTGGTTAGCTACGTCAGTCACCAGCATCTCTCTCCCCTCCCTCCCTCCCTCCCTCTCCCTCCCTCCCTCCCTCTCTCTCTCTCTCTCTCTCTCTCACACACACACACACAATTCTTGGTGACTGAAATTAACAACAGTTTCAATTTCAGAAAGCTCAATATGCAATATTGCTCAGTGGAACCCCTGCTTTATCCAGACCCATAGAGCTTTTTAAGCAGGTACTTTGAATGATGCTTGGATAGCCTGTTGCATTTAAGATTTTCAGGATTTTTTTTATATTGATTTTGTATGAAATTAACCACACTTTGTAGTTGGAAGCCTTGTATCCTGATGTGTACAAGAATGTTCATGAATATGGTAACCGGTATTGCAAGGGGGTAAGTAAATATTTCATGATTTACAAAGTTTATTATATTGTTAAGCCTTTTAACAATCAACAGTTGTTGCTTTGTATTATTCTTCTAGGGAATATTTGGAGTTTATCAAGGTGCAAGTAACCATGAAGAATTGCACAACTTAATCAAGGCAACAGTGATGATACGCAGGCTTAAAAAGGATGTCCTTTCTGAGCTTCCTGTGAAACGACGACAACAGGTATGTTGTTTGTTCATTTGTCCTTTGCTTCTGATATGACTCATAACCTGTTGCTAGGGGAGTTTGCACCGGTTTTTGCTCCATGCAAAAAATAGATTTTTTGATTGTTTTATATTCCATGATCGTAATGGCTTGGAGGCATTAGGCATTAACTAAGATTTTTTAATGCAAGAAAAATGGTTTTTAAGTCCAATTTAGCTCTTAACCTGTTGCTAGGAGAATTTGCACCATTTTTTGCTCCTAGCAAAAAATCTATTTTTTGATTGATTCTTGTTCCATGATCAAAATATCTTGGGAGCATTAGCATCAATTAAGATTTTTTAATGCAAGAAAAATGGTTTTTAAGTCCAATTAAGCTCCTAACCTGTTGCTAGGAGAATTTAAACCGGTTTTGCTCCTTGCAAAAAATCTTTTTTTTTGATTGATTTTTATTCCATGATCGAAACGGCTTGGAAGTATTAGCATCAATTAAGACTTTTTAACTCAAGAAATTTTTTTTAAAGTCCAATGAAGCAAAGGATTTTCATCTCGTTTGAGAGTTTTGGTCAGTGGCTTGTTGAAACTTATTGGGATTAAAAAGCTATACTGTGGGAGAAATTCTTATCAGTGATGGAAATTAAACATTTTTTGACTTTTACTCTTGGGAGTTTGTTGGACTTTTGCTACGTTAGATTGCATTATCGTTAATTATTATCACTAAATTGACATTGAATTAATACATTCACACTTGTCCACGACTCTCCAATTTAATTATCAGTATCAATTTGATGCAGAAGAAATGCAAAATTATGCTTGTCCGTGGCTCTCTCAGCTTTTCATGTTTGTTCCTCTGCTTACTTGTCCATGGACACATTGCTTAACTATTTGTATTAGATGAATATGTAGAATATGGTTTTTTATGTGGTTCCTTCACAAAATTTTACAACTGATTTACAGGTATTCCTTGATTTGCCTGAAAAGGACATGAAACAAATCAATACTTTATTCCGTGAGGTAATTCAACTCACTGGTGGTTGATCTCTTACTTGTGCTTGCTCTATAAAGTCAATTGAGTATCTTGGAGTTGGAGGCACAGTTTCTATCCAAAAGTGGAAAGGAAAGGAAAAAAAAAATATAATGGTATTGTTATTCTGTTTTGTAGTTGGAGGTGGTAAAAGGAAAAATTAAGGCTTGTGCATCAGATGAGGAGGTTGAATCACTGAAATTCACAGAGAAGAATCTTATTAACAAGGTATCTACTTAGAAATGGTATGCATGATATGATTGCATGGTCTTCATTGCCTACTTCATCTTCATCATTTAAGTGTAATATGTGCACGTTCCCTGTTTGTACATGTACTATCAAATCAGAATGACATATCTCCGTTCTTGTTCTTTTTTTTTTTCACTTCATTAAATACCAAGGACAATTTTTTTTGCCACAAATGTCCTTGTTACCCATCTTGCACAACTTTATTATCCTGTCACTACTTTATTGAATTGCAGATATATACTGATTCTGCTGAAGCCAAGATATCTGGAGTTCTAGATTATCTGGGAACTGTCATTGAGGTGATTTCATTCTCTTTATCTTTCTTCAATGCATGTTTCTTTACTCTCCAGGGGTGTTCTTCTATTGCTTATGAGCAAGAGAAGGTAGGTTTATGGTCCTACCTCGTGCTTTCATCTTGATGATAACCATGCTGAAGTCAGATTCACTATAATGTCTGCTTATTTGTAATGCTAGTTTCTGTTGCTAAAAGCTTAAATATTCTAGGTGTCAAATCTCGTTGTATTTTGTTGTTACAATTCTAGGGCCTTTATTAGATTCTGGAGCATGTGTGAAAGATCTATAACCTGTATGGAGTACACTTAAATTCTATTTCCTATTGAAGCCCATCCAAGTCAGCCTTGGCTTTGGTAGTGAGAGTTGATTAATCAATTGTTTTGTCCTATGAAATACTAACTAAAAGCAGATTTCTGATCCATGGTGCAATCTTATGTGAAAGTAAAAGCAGATTGGCTCAATTTACACCACACCCCTTATCTTTACTCCAAGTGAGCTTGGATGTAGTTATAATTACTGTTTTCAATATTTTTCCATCTGCCCTGAGGTTTATTTACCTTTTGAAATTGCTTTCCACTTTGTCCACTTTTTAATGGTTAAATCACTGTTGTTGCATTGTTCCTTGCAGGCAGGATGCAAGTTTCTGATTTTTGCTCACCATCAATCCATGATTGATTCAATACATGAGTTTCTTCTTGTAATACAACTTTCATATGACTGAAATTTTCATTGCATCGATTTATTCTTATGAGATCTTCTAAATTCCAGAAAAAGAAAGTGGGCTGCATCCGAATTGATGGCAAAACCGCTGCAGCTTCAAGGCAAGCATTGGTTACTGATTTTCAGGAAAAGGATGCTATCAAGGCAGCAGTGGTATGTCAATTTGTTTCATTTATTTACTTGCCTTTTATTTTTGTACCTTAATATTGATGCTATATTGTGATGTTATTCTTCCCAATATCACTTCCCATAAAATTTCAACCATTGAATTTATGGGATCCATTCCCTTCAATGCATTAGATTTTTTCGGAAGAGTATTGGGTAAGATTAGCATTACTCTTGATACTATGTTTCAAATTGACTGAATTTTGGTGCAAGTTGTGCGTTGAGTCGTTATGGTTTATCTGTGAAAATGTATTTGTGAAGCTATCTATTAGAGCTGGAGGTGTTGGGTTAACTTTAACAGCTGCAAGCACTGTTATTTTTGCGGAATTGTCTTGGACACCAGGTGACCTAATTCAAGCGGAAGACCGTGCTCACAGGATTGGTCAGGTAAACTACAGTCAACCATGGATGTTATTTCTAGATTTATATAAAACCATTAATATACATTGTTATCAATTCTGTTAAGGGTATAATTTGGTGCTGGTTCACTTTGCAATAGGCTGATTTGTTTGATTAAGAATCAGAACACTGCATTTAGTATGGTGAGATTTTGTTTGGCCTGGTAATCAATCACACAACAATTGGAAGCCTTGTATTAGCTTGCTTAGGCTTTAACCTAATACTAGGGATTGGATGTATAATTTTCCAATTTACTGTAATTCCACTTTAGTTTTTCTTACTGAGCTCTCAAAATATGCTGCATAATGTTCTGTGCTAAATGGTGGTAACGAGTAAGAGCTTGCACATGCATTACATTGCTGTGGATAGTTGCTTGTGCAACTGAATTAGTTGTGGAGGCACATTGATAAGTTTTCTGATTTGGAACTTTTCAAAGGCATGGTGGTGGAATTTTTGGATGTTAGGTGATGCCCTTAGCATAGGTAGATGAATAAATGAAAGAGTACTGGTTATGTGTATGATCTGCAGGCAATCTAGAATTCTGAAATTTATACAATCTCCCTCTGGAAAGATGATTTTGATTTTCTGCTGCACTAATGATTTGGGGTTGGTGTAGTTTCCTTTAGATGGTTCATTAAATCTTTCATGGTAGGATGCTTTTGATGACATGTTAGTAATGATCATGAATGTTATGGTCCAAATGATTCAGGAACCAATAAGCTTGAGTTCCATTCTCTGAATACATGCACTATGCCAGGACTTGATCCCAAGACCCTCCTATATGCTTACAGTGCAACCAGAGCAATAGAGCTAATCTCTTCCAGCATTTTTATTTGGTGAATCAATTCATTGGAGTTCCATTAGGATGCCTCTTTGTAAAGTTAAATGCACTCACACACCCTTCAGAACTGCAATCTGCTTTTCCTGTTTTACTAGGGCACCCGTGTTTGCCTATATTTGTCACAACTTACTAGATAGATGAAACTGCAGTAAATATCTAGATAACCCTTGCTTGAGTTTTTTTTTTTAATGGATATCACATGTATCTTTTAATCCTAGCATGTTTGAGTATTTTATGAGATCATAGTTCGAGAGGTAATCGAGTTCTGAGAAATGAAGTTACGAGGCTTACTTTCTCTGGAGTTTCTCATTTACTCAAATTTTGTTTAAAGTTTTTACAGGCAACTACCTGTATGTGCCCAATGTTTTGACATGATTTGGTTCTTGCTTTCTAGGTTTCTTCAGTCAATATATACTACCTGCTAGCAAATGACACAGTTGATGACATCATTTGGTATGTTCACTTCGGTCACACTTGGCTCGAGACTTAACTAAACTAAGATGTTTGAGCATTGCTTTGGGCATTTGTTATGATCTCGCTCTATCAATGCTTGTTAGTTTGACATGATATTTTTCTTCAGGGATGTTGTTCAAAGCAAATTGGAAAATTTGGGACAGGTGATTTTACAAGCACGCTGGGCATTTCTTTAGTGTTAGTTTGTAGCAGGGTATCTGTAGTGATTTAGTGCAGTGGAGTATCCATAGTGATTTAGTGCCTTCATGCAATTGAATTCTATTTATTGATCAATTAGATGCTCGATGGGCAAGAGAAAACCTTGGAAGTTTCAGCCAGCCAGCAGAGAAGCAGCCCTGCGAAGCAGAGAACACTAGACACTTACATGAAGCGATGTAGCAATTTGGATGACTCTGAACATCAGCCTAAGCTCAAATACCCCAGGCACTGAATGACTTGCAATGGAGAATGGAAGTGTATTTATACATGCACATGCATTGTTTGCTGTATGCAATGGTGTTGCTATCATATTGCAGGTTGTTTTCCCAGTCCTCTCTGCGCCAGTGGGATTATTAGTCAATTGGTGCATGTCAGCACTCATACGAGAACGACCCTTGAATTAAAACAACCAAATTGCAGACTGCTACACTGATATAGGCATGTAAATGGTTGTGTAATGATATTCATTTGTATAGCAGCCACTGCTGGAAATCGCTGTTTTTTTGCCAGTTTTTGGAAGAGATGATGCATCAACTGTAGCATGTGAAAAAGTCTAACAGGCCTTGAACTGTACATCAGGAATTGTTAAAATAGCATTCTGCAAAACTATATGGTGTTGTTACAGTAAAATCTTAAATGGAAAACATTGAGGTAAGTACTAAGACAGTTAAAACACTTTCTAACCTAAGCTTCGAAGTTTTGCCATAAGCTATCAGAATATGACGGCATTATGTCTCTTAAGACTACTTGCGGATTACCAGAGACGAAAGGGCGACCTTCAGAAAAAACGATGACTTTGCCATTAAAATATTTATATTTACATAGTGAAAAGAGAGTTTTATCTGGCCATGCCAATAACAATGTAAGCCATAAGCAGGAAAAACACCATTTCAAGCCACAAGTGATGCAAAAAGCTACGTTGGATATCAGCAGTAAGGTGATGATGCTAAGTTGCAAGAGCAACACTCAACTCTTTCCCAAAGAAATTCGCGACGATAACATCTACATCCTCTAAACCAACCCCAATGCAGAGAGGATTAGCAGCCAGAATCCGTACAGAATCATCCACTCCCTCATTACCAGATTTCAAAATCCTCACATTAGGACCATCCCTGCACTTCCCCATACACTTGCATCCAACAACAGCACCCGCTATACCAACAGCCCTCTCAAATTCTTCCAACAACGCTACACCTCCAGACTTCTTGCACTTATTACCCATGCAAACCTCAATTCTCTTATCAGATGTTCCTGACATCATGGAGGAACTTGTAGGATTACAACTAACCCTAATAGCATTGCTATAACTGGTGCTTTGCGCACCGCAGCATTCTTCTCCATGAATTCCCAAACCATGATCATGAAACCCATTAATCTCTGTAACGTTCGATTCTGGAGTCAGCAAGGCCGGGTGGATTGAAGTTGGTTCTTCTTGAGCAACTGATTGCAATTCCCCAATAATTGGCGCTGCAACTGCTTCATTCCTCAAACGCTTCATATCAATCACCTCCCCACATTCGCTGTCGCTCGATTCAGACGATGAGGATGATTCACAGTCAAGCATGGTTTTCATCCTTATAGCTTTCAGCTTCGCCTTCTCTTCTTTTTTCTTCCTCTTTAACTCCTTCTCCTCAGCTCTTAACTGTTCCAACTGTTTCATCAGTAATTGTGTTGCTTCCTGCATACAGAATTTGATAACGAAAAGCACTCAGAAACAGATTTGTTCTGATCTAAATGCACAGGCTATTCAGCATTCATCACCAACATCTTCCCAGATAAAAACGGGAAATTAAAAAAATAGGCAAATCCTAATTGAATTTTGATTAATCCCAATAAAATCTTGATTAATCCCCATCTAAACTACTAATCAAACAATCAATATTGGTTTTCAGATCATGCTAAATCACTATCTCCATAAATTCCAATAAGCAGACAGCTTCAATTCGACCTTTTGATAACTTAAGCAAACAAAAGTTGTCAACTTTCAGCTTCTTGAAGATCAAACACCACCACCAAGCAAATAATCAGAAGCACAACTTATGACACAAACTTAATCTTGGAATTAGTAAATCTCAGACATGCATCTAAAAGATAAAACAACAAAAGGAAAAACATACAGCGATAAGGTTGGCCTGAACATCATCGACAGAATCATTATGAGGAACCACTGACAATTCTTTTAACAATTTCAACTTCTTCTTTGTTGATGTTTCCTTGTCTTTCTTTTTCCCTCCACATCTCACAACTAATCCTTCTGATCCATCATAGTACTTCAAATGCCCTTTATCTCTAAACCCAGTATGAACCTTGCTTACAACTCCAAACCCATTCACAATTCTTCTGGATCTCGAAAAAGCTTCACAACGAGTCTGATGATCGCCAAATCCACTGCCGCCAGAGAAACAGGGTGGCTGACGGGAAATAACACGTGACACCTCCATAACTTCTGGCAAGGTTGGCTAGATTGGATTCACTTTATTTCTCAATACTTTCTGTTTCGCTTCCTTATGCAAGCAGGGGAGGGGTAGAAGAGGTGGCTGGGTTTCAACGGTTTCTTTCCACGTGGACGAAAATGATTGGACATAGATGACGTGGCGTTTGGTTTTGGCGGGCTCGTGACCGTTTTCGGTTGCCACGCTCTGTCTTTCTTCAGACACGATTATGAGTTCTGTATCAGCTGTTGGATTATTTTGTTGGAGATCGTACGGCCTCAATTGAAGACAATAATGACACGTGTATTGCCACGTAGAGACACAAGTGACACATGTGTTCGATTTAAGACACTCATGACCACGTGTATTGCCACGTTGAAACAAAATTAACACGTGGGAATTCGAGGTCAGCTTTTTTTACATGTATATATGAAATCCCAGAATTAACCTTGAGTGCTTTATTATTTCTCCTGCGAGTGTCTCCAATCCATATGTGAAATGACGTGTTATCCTGTTGATAATCTCCTAATCTAAGCTCGTGCATTTATTTATTTTGAAAAAAACTTTTGATTTTTATGCTATATATTTTGAAAAAAAAATTACACACCTTCATTGCAATATTAAATATATAATAAATTTTTTTAATAAAGTTTTTTGCAACTGGGTATTTATTTACACGGTAACTTCTGGTATTAAAATTCACCGTGTAAATATCAAGTTTGTTAAAATAAAAATTCAACCACCTTTTCATGTGAGATCCATATATATTTTTGATGAAATATTGTTTCGTGGCAGATACTTCATTACAATATTAAATGTATAATAAATTCTTTTGATCAAGTTTTTTGCAACTATTAATATTTAGATTGTTAGATGGACAAAAAATAAAAAGAATTCAATCTATTTTGATTTTAAATTGGAATCCTTGAAGTCAAGAGTAAGAATAAAAGATAAAGTGTCCATTATTATCATTATTATTATAAAAAATAAAAATAAAAAAAACTAAATAATGTGTTAAAAAAGAATTAAAAATTTCAAGTTAGATTTCCCCATCCACCGCCAAACTAGGTTTTAGAACAAGGTTCAAAAGTCTAAATATATGGTCAAAGAATGCAGTCCATTCTTCAAACAAACGCTTCACGCCGAATTTGACCGAAATAGAAATCATCCTTCATTCATTCAATAGCATCTTGGATTATAATATGTTTACTTAACATACCTAATTAACCAATTTGGTTTTTTTCAATAGATTGTATGGTTTTAAAACTCCATACAAGATTAAAACTACTTTAAATGAATTTTCTTTTAAAAAATTAATGTATTGATTATTAAATTTTAATCGGAACAAATCTAAATTGTTCAAATTATTAAATTAAATTTAATTTTTTACTAGATTTACCGAGTTTTTTTTTTAAATCTCAAATCAATCCGGATTAATCTGGGTTTGAAAAGAAAAATAAACAGATGAAAATAAAACAAAAAGGAAAACAACTAGTTAATATTATACACTAATTTATTTGTGGTTGCTTGTGTATTCATCCACCATTTCTGTTCCAAATATCTGCCTAATATAAGGTACAATTTCTTCTCAATTTAAAGTTCATCACACAAGTTCCGTATAAGCATAATCTTCATCTCTTTATCCTACCAGATGATCAGGGTTTTGCTTCCAGCTGCTAAAGATATTTTAATAAACATAGCATGGAGAAGAAATAAGACAAATGCTCGAGCTCAACCATTGATTCTTACAAAAACCTAAGCTGGCTTCAAAAGGTGTTGTCTATCTTCTCATGATGATGGTATGGCAGCTAGTAATTCTCGAGATCCTCCTAGGTGTCCCGGAACCCGCTGTCTTATCTCTTCAAAAGCACACATTGTTTCTGAATCAAGACATCCAGCAAACTGCAGGTATACACAGCAGAAAACATGAAAATTGCCCACAACAAGGATTAAAACCACAGGAGTAGCTGGCTCGAGAATTACCTGGTGAGCCCTATATGCAAAATGCAAACCTTGAAGCAGGAGAGCTTCTTGATTGCATTCTCTCTCAGAATTACGGGCCAATTCAAGTTCTGTTATCACTCTCTTCATGTACATCTTTGCCAGCCTCATAGAAGCCTGCTTTATCTGCAATGATATTACAACTTTACAGTTCACGGGAAACGTAAAACAGATCCATGCACTGACAAATCAGCAGCAGTTATTTGAGCACAGACAAGTCCTCATCATTTACCAACACAAGTATATTAGCTGGCATAGCATGAAAAAAGGTTTCACCTCTATAATACCGTGCTTGTAAAAGTAAACAAGAAAGAAGATATAGAAAGAAAGGCATACCTTGCTTACAATTCCCGAATCAAGCATCCAATCGGTTGGAATCTTCCAAGCCTGATAAGAGTTCATAACTGAGTTTCTAAGTTTAATCAGCTTTTGAATGCTTCGCTCTGACCTGCGTAACCGGGAAACACACCAGTTGGTGAATAATAATATTACACTTCAAATGGCATAATTTTAGTTAGGCAACCAAATACATATAATCCTTACTTGTCATGTAAGACAGCCATCTTTTTCAAGGCAGTTCCACATGGATTATTAGAGTCATCCTTGAAGGAAGATATCTCACTTTCTAATAGTTTAAGGCCACGATATTCTATAGCCGCTTCTCTGATTGCATCTGCTTTCTTCTCCGGCCACTTGAAATGCTTTAACACAGCTCGTTCATCAGCCTGTACAAGACAGGGTACAGGCAGACAGATCAGAAAGAAATGCGAAGATGAATGCAGTAGGGGAAACTGATCTAAGTTTTGTAGAGACACCAATCTCATTGACGATTTCAGGTTTTCTAATAACACACAGATTGCCGGTTTCTACCTTCTCTCATTTGTCGTTGGGTGACTATTCATGTCCACGCAACATATATACAGCAGCAGCAGTAAATTATAGAACAACTAATGACAACTCTAAACATCTACCGAGTAACTCAGCCACTGGCTAATGAATGACTTTCAAAGGCTTTGAAACTCACCAAAGATGAGAGTTCACCGTCAAGCCAATCCACGAATTTTAAGACATCCTCAATATCTGTATAAGCTGCAGCTAGAACTTTCTGAATAAGACCATTGATGAAATCACCCTTTGTTTCAATGTCCGCTTTTATCTACAAAAATTCAGCAGTTGACAATTGCTCAAACAAAAATATGGGGCAGAACCAACAGCAACAAAACAAGCAGTTACAGGTCGAAAACTCAAAATCTCAAAATGCTTACAGCTAACAGATGCGTGGAGCGATTTTGGATCTCTCCAACTATGCTGCTGTGTGCACTAGTTTTCTCTGGTTTATACTGACTCCGCAGTCCTGGAGAATCTCTCTTACCCTCTTGCTTTCTTATTGAATTATAGAATTCTACAATTGCTGGAGTTTTAGGAGCAGTAGTTGCTCTTGCTAGAGGCCGCATTGGGGGTAGGGGTGGTGGAGGTGGAGGTGGCATCAAGGATGGACAAGTTGGAGCCTTCCTTTCTGCAACATCAGCTTTGGATATGAAACGTGGTACTGGTGGTGGTGGTGGTGACTGTGGGGTTTTAACTTTACTTGGTCCATTGATTGCTTCCTTCTTAACTGGTGAGTTTTCCAATTTGATGGCAATGAGTTTCTGGATGTCCTTAAATCTTGGCCTCTGGTGCTCTCCAACAGACTCCTTCGATTGAAAATTAAATAGTAACAATTGAAAAAAAGATCATATCAATGAGCATAAGAATGTTTCCTAAAACTGCTGCTCTTTTGTAAAAGCAACTCAATGAAATACATTTGTTCTCACCCGCAACACAATCAAGTCATCAAAGAAGGGGAAAATAAGTTTATATCCTCACCTGGTGACGAGTGTTAAGAGCTGAAACCTTAGCTTCAGCAGCAGCAAGATCCTCAGTGAGCTTCTTGTTCTGCAACTCGAGCTCTTGGTTCAAGCCATTCGCTTTATCCAATTCTACCCTCAAAGCCAAAACCTCAGACTGCAAATCGTTAATCAAAGTCTCAGACAATTCAAGTTTCTCGTGCAACCCCTTTTTATAGCTCTCTTCTTCATTTCTTCTACTAGCATTAATAGGATCCAACACAGGCCTTTGCCTCCTTGGCCTAGCAAATTGCTCGCTACCTGGTCGGTTCACGGAGCGACCCACCACTGTTACATCCTGAGATCCCACAACCAGCTCTCCAGATTTCGGCTTGTTGTTCCCCACCAGCGACTTCCTTACCTTGGTGTCTTTCTTCACATCTGGAGGCACGGATTTTGCTCTTGTTTTGTTGGCTGGTGACGGTACTGGTGACCCATTATTAGCAACCTCGGCTGGTTTTGGTGTCTTAAAATTGACTCTGTGTCGAGATGGGGTTGTGGAATGTTGTGACATGGCTGGCCCCTTTTGTGAGTTTTGCAAGAATATTGACTACGAAATGTTTGCTAAGGATAACAGGGGGTGCCAAATAAACAGTGCTACACTGAAACAAGAAGAAGAAAAACACAACTCAGTACAAAAATGAAAAGGGACAGAGATGGGAAACTTGGCATGTCTTGTGCTAGGGTCGCTTCGTAGGAAAAAGGGAGTGAAGGGGGAACCCTGTGAGCCGGAGGTCAATGTTTCTGGGGCAGTGAATTGATGCATTGACCACCAGCTACTTCAAGAACACAACATGATAAAAAAGAATCCCACAAAAGACTCAAACTTTATGGTTGTTCTTATACTGCTAATCAGTCAAAAGAAGCTACATGCGACTCAGCACTCACTGCTCTCATCACTGATCTTTAACTACTAGTTATGAGAGATATTTAGGTGGAAATGGAATGTTTAGCAGTAACTGAAACTTCTCTGGATTGATTTACCTTGAACAATCGATTAGATTATTTAAACGTAAAGATGCAAGTAGAGATTAGTGAAAAGTCCGAGCTCTTTCAGCTTCAGACAACGAAGCATCCGGGAGCAGTTAGAAAGTGCATTAATAACTAATTAATCACTACCATCTTCTTTTCAGTTACGTTTCGTGTCTCATTGGTACGGGGGGCCCTGTTTGTGTATTTTTATGTTTTAATAGTTTTTTTCTTAAATTAATTTTTTTTACTTCAAATAATTTTTTTATATTTTAAAAGTATTTTAATGTGTTAAGATTAAAAATGCATTAAAAATAATTTAAAATAAAAAATCTGAAAAATAATTTTAAAATATATTTTTAACCTCGGATACAAACAAAATCGACGAGTCAGAGATTCACTTTCAAGGAGTGGTGGGGACGGCTCGAGAGATGGGTCGTTGATGTAAATGGGAGAAGCACACGTTCTGGAATTTGAGGAATAATAAGGACACCCTCCCTCCCTCCCTCCCTTAGTGGAGAATCTTAAAATTGATATGCGTGGATGATTGAAAGGGATACCTTAAAGCTTACAATTTAATCATTGGCCACATATACATTTAATTTGTTGCGAGTACTTGTCTCCTACCTAAGCTCAATTAGACCACTCCCCTAATTTGTAGCCGTCTAGGGTTGGTCTCCAGCTAAAAGCTACAATTTCATTGAAGTAGAAGATCCATGCTTAACATTAGGGATGGTACGATATCGTTTCACTTTTTTGTTCCTAAGAATCAAATTTGAAAACAGAAACCACTGAATTAGCATAATAATAAGGCTAATTAGAGAGAAAATGGAAGTTATGGGTTGAAAAGGCGAAAGAAATTAGGTTGCTTTTGTTAAAAAAAAAAGAAATTAATGATAAAAACATGTTTGGTTGAAAAGATATAAATCCCATAAAAAATTTCGAAATAAATTTTTATACTTTTAAAATAAAATATATAGAAAAACATGTACTTTTCATTCTTATTGTCTCCATCTTTTTTGTTTTAAGACAACAATCAAACTAAAAACTATCATAACGAAAATATATTTGATTGGAGAGATAAAAATAAAGTTTTTGTGACAGTACTTTTAAAATGAATTTTTATATTCTTAAAACACGACCAAGTATATAAAAATATATATTTTTTATTTTTATTGTCCCAAGATATTAATCAAATTAAATATTATCTTAACGATAACACGAGAAATAAGAAATAACCTAAAACACACTTACTACTAAAAATCTATCTTTTGATGCAATGTCTCAACTAACAAAGAGAAATTAAACGACAACCCTTGTCGTATTTCATTCTCAAATCAACAAGAAGCTAGCTAGTGTTACTTGAATTAAAGGGAATCTCTCTACCTTTGCTCCTCGTGCTAAATAAAGAAAAGTTTTTGATGGAGTTGCTTTGAAGTAATACTAGCGAAGAACTCAAGAGAACAGAATTGTATATATAAACAGGTGGAATACTTTAATTAATTCATGTAGTTGTCAATAATGTTTAGGAAATAGTTTTGGGTTTTTTTTTTTATTATTATTACATATAGGAAATCTTAAATAATGTTTAGGAAATTGTTTTGGGTTTTTATCATTTAATTTTATATATTCATAGTTTTTTCTTAAATTTAGAAAGGAAACGTGAATAATTAATTAATGGAGGACTGGTGATGGCTGGCTGTGCCATCATAATTACATGGAAACATTAACAAGGAGGAAAGCAAGCAGAAGGACAAAGAAAGGATGGTTGCTGATGATCGATCCATGCATGTCGTTCGTATTAACACTAATCACCGTTTTAATTAATAATTAAAGCACCCAATTAACAATCTAAGTAATTAAATAATACTTCATGAGCAATCTAAATGTCATACCAAACATTTTGACAAATATTTATTGGGTTTGTTAAGTGATGTGACAATTATTCTAATAGTAATTAATTATATCAAATTAATTTGTGGACAACGTTTTCCCTGTCGTGCGTGTTCTTACAGTCAATGAGTAGTAATTAAATTCATGATGTTAATAAATTACGCAATTAATGACACTGTTATTAAACATGGCCAGACTCTTCGAGTTCATCCGAGATCTAGATTCAGGTTTTACAAAAATTATGGGAGTTCGACTGGTATTATCTTATTAAAAATCTAAATTAACTTGTAATTGAATAAAAAATATATGATTTTTTTTTATTTTAAAAGGGTTTAATTTCTTTTCAAAAGCAAGATTATTTCGTTTTTTTTTTTAAATTGGTGAAACCTGTCCAATCTAGAAACTTGTGATGGGTTAATTTTAAATCAGGTTTAATAACTATGATTAATTATATACCTGGTAATACATGCTTGGAGCAGAACAAACAAATTAAGGTTTAATAATTAGTAGGAACTAAATTAATTAAGCGATTCAATGTAAAAATTATGGGAGTTGAACTAGTATTATTTTATTAAAAATCTAAATAGACTTGTAATTGAATAAAAAATATACGATTTTTTTTTTATTTTAAAAGGGTTTAATTTTTTTTTTGAAAAGAACATTATATTATTTTTTTAAAAAATTAATATAAACCTGTCCAACTCCTAAACCTAGAACTTGTATATATCAGGTTAACCTTAAATCATGTTTAACAACTATAATTAATTATAAACCTAATAATTTGAATAGTAATACAAGCATGGAGTAGGACAAACAGATTAAGGTTTAATAATTAGAAGAAACTATGATTAATTAAAACAAAAGGCGACCATTAATTTTCAGTCATTTTCTCGAAATTTCAAATGATATGTAAAATAAATAGCATGTGATCACCAACTATATATAATATTTTGCTGGTGGTATCTATCTGCAAATAACTGGTGAAAAATAGTGGTTATGATCTGTCGTTGTAATCATAATACGACACCGTTTTATTAGAAAGAAGAAAAAAAAAACTTTGGTGGCTGAAACGCACGGCCAATTCATCATCTGTAATGTATAGCAAGGACTGATTTGAGATGGACAAAAAAGATATTGTACTTGTTTAGGAATAATTATTGTAGTTAATTAATTAGCAATTGCTAATAATTAAGATTCAATTAATGGATATCTATTAATTAAATTAATTACTAAACCACCTCTAAATAGGTAATCGAAGGCATTGATTGGATGTTCTGGATCCAACTTAAATGAAGTGGTAATGATCATCACTTTAATATAGAGCGTAATTAATATTGTTGTTTATTTGATAGTAATAATATTTTCTCACTTATTTATATAAATTAATTAAGACTGAATTTCAAATAAATAATAAATAAAAACAATGAATTACTCGATCCTAATTAATTAATTGTTTGATGCAAATTGCCATGCCTAAAGGCTTTCCCTCATCGAAAATATCATTTTATTCAAGAAATATTTGAAAGGGGATATAAAGAATATTGATGCAATATTTAACCCTCAACATTTTCTATGAACATAAACCTGCTCTTAATTATTGAAATATTTTTAACTAATTGAAACCATTTTTGAAGGAAAAAAAACTTCAATCATTATATATCTTTATGCATGGAATCCACTCATTCAACATATTATATATATTTGCCGTAAATTAATATTATTAATTACTCTATTTTTATCCATAAGAAAGACCGTAGATGGTTCAATTTTCTTCACGAATGATTGATTTTATGACAAGGGAAAAAGGAAAAGAAAAAAAAAAAAAGAAGGGAGCTGGGTAAAGAAAGAAAGAAAGAAAGAAGATTGGAGGGCGTACCTGATGAACACTGAGAATCCAAATTGTTACTACTCCTGATGATAACGAGTATATATTAAGTATTAATTAAATTACTTCAAAGTAAATATTGCAATATATGGAATTAATATATATTAGCAGAGAGAAGCAAATTAGATATATAGTAAATTAATAAACTTGCAGGGATGGATCGATTGCATGCATGGTGGTACTGATGATCGAGAAATTAAATGGTATGCAAAGTTATACCTTGAGTTACAGCATTTCTTGGAGGAATTGTTTTCGAGATTTATGACCACGACGACAGCCTTGTGTGCCTGTGCTAGCTAGCCAAGGAGAGCTGTTGATAAAGTGATCAATAATATTCAGCAAGATCAGAGGAAAGGTAGAAGATTTCCTTTGAAGTAACACTAGCTTCTTGGTGATTTGAAAATGAAATATGAGAAGGGTAAACGTTTCTGTTTGTCGGTTGCAACTTCGCATCAAATGATAAGACAGTAGAAGTAAGTGTC
>Ga0325405_1000181_pt1 | contig 60228 bp, 34 predicted proteins | sample PopdelMetagenome_21_FD_205663 | JGI IMG/M metagenome (GOLD analysis project Ga0325405, IMG submission 205663) | Populus deltoides microbial communities from Bellville, Georgia, United States - Xylem-Control-R2 | ecosystem: Host-associated > Plants > Phyllosphere > Stem > Wood/Secondary xylem...
CAATCGGATTATAAATTGTTAACATGATTACATTAGTTATCTTATTCGAATAATGCTAATACTTGTAAATGTTGTCAGGTATTCATGATTATAACTTATGTTAACAACAAATCAAGTTCCTTTCATACCACAGGTGTCGGTTATACCATACGGTTGGGCTATGAAAGTGCCAAGTATTTGTTGTACCAAGGGTTATACAACATAAATCTAGATTAACCATTTAACAAGCAAAGTATTAAAAGTGAACAAGATAACAAATATAAAACATGTTAACAACAAACATTAAAGTCCATATTGAGTTTATACTATACTTATTCTTACACCATTAGTGTAACCTTTTCACCTTGACATAATAAACTTAGCTAAACATAATGAAAGAGAGAAACATAAATAAACAAGATAAGAACATAAATAAGATATAAGTTAATGAAGTAAAGGAAAGGAAATGAAAGTATAAACAAGAGATTAATACAAACAAAACTTAAGCATTACAAAAATATAAAGAGAGAGAGAGAGAGAGAGCAAGAACATGATCTTGATCTAAAAACCAAGATGCCTAAATGCATGACAAATGCCTCCTTTTATAGGCCAAAATTTAAAACTATTGATTTGATGACTAATTGTTAAGTGGGTGGCCACATCTTGACCTGGTAACAATCCTTATCTTCTTGTCTGAACAAAACGTCATTGCTAACGTCAAAATTTGAACAGATTGTCTTCATGAAAGTTATATAAAATTGTCTCAGCTTTCCAACCAAAACAGAATCGGTGCATTTGGACTTCTAGAACTCGAGATATGGGTTGAACACTGAACAACATCTAGGCTGCAGGACAGATTCAGACTTCTCTTTTGATGCTAAGATTTGGACTTCCAAACAGCATAATTGAGTTTGGACTCTCCTAAATGTTTTAGGCATATGTCTTAGCTTTCTATCCATATAAACCAAACTGAAATCCAAGATCTACAACTCTAGATACGACCCAATGACTGAACAGTGTTCCAGTTTGGACTAAACCAGCATCTCTTTTCTAAGCTTAGCTCTCTCTTTGTCTTCTCAATTTTAGTAGTTAAACTCATCTATCAATCCCTTCATTTATGCGATAGGCCTGCATTTAAGATGAATATTTACCATAAATTAAAGGTATCTTATAGTATTAGACATGATATTATAAAACATGCTCTAGTTAAGGACTTATTGATACTTTAAGTGCAAAATGATGATATAAAACCTTGATAAAAATACACTTTTAAGTGCTAATCAGTACAAAGAGTATTGATGAGTACTTCAAGGAGATGAAACTTGCTATAATGTGGGCTAATGTTGAGGAGGATAGAAAGGCTATTATAACTAGATTCATAATTTGCCTTAATCGCGATATAGCTCATATTATGGAGTTAGGGGAGATGATGCATATGGTTGTGAAGATAGAAAGACAGTTTAAATGGAAAGGTACCGTTTGGCAAAGCCAACAATTAGACCCTTCAAAACCTTGGAAACCTAATTGGAAGGCTAACACCGAGGCTGCTCTATTATAGATGAATAGGGAGGGTAAGGATGAATACCTTAAAGAGAAGAAAGACATATCGACCATTGGTAAAAGAAACAATGATACTCCTACTTCTCGTAATCATGACATTAAATGCTTTTGTTGTTTGGGTTTTGGTCATTTTTCTTCACAATGTCCAAACAACAGAGTCATGTTTATAAAAGTCAATAATGAGTTTGAGACTTATGGGAAGGATGAAGAGGAGAAGATGTCATTATTGTAAGATGCTGATGATGTTTGTGTTGGGTATCTGGTTGAGGGAGAAACATTTATGGTGAGGAGAGCATTGAATATGCATGTCAATGTAGATAAGTTGGAAGATCAGAGGGAGAAAATATTCCATATGAGATGTCATGTTTAGTATAAAGCATGTAGTTTAATTATAGATAGTGGTAATTGCACTAATATAATTAATATTAAATTGGTGGAAAAGTTGAACTGACACACTACCAAACATCTTATACCATATAAAATAAAGTGGTTGGATGATAGTGGTGAAGTGAAGGTGCATAAGTAGGTTTTAATTGCTTTTTCTAATGGTAAATATTTTGTGTGATATTGTGTCAATACGAGCTAGTCATTTGTTGCTTGGTAGACCATGACAACATGATAGAAGAGTTATGCATGATGGGTTGACAAATAGGTATTCCTTTAAGATGGATGGAAGGCCCATAACTCTTGTACCTTCAATACCTAAGCAAATATATGATGAGTAACTAAAATTAAAGAAGGGGAAGATGGTTGAAAAAAAGAGATTTGTATACCAAGGAGATCTTTTTAGCTAAAAAAGTTCTTTCGAGCTTTGATGATGATGTTATTTTTCATTTTGGTACTGATTTGTTTTCTTTAATGGATGATTTTCATGTTATAGATTCAACGACAAGTCCTTTCAAGATGATACGAACCAAATTATGTCAGAATTTTGCCTTAAAATATCTACTGACTAGTTTTGCAAAATTGAATATATCTTTCAAATTGTACATCAGATCAAGATGAAATTTTACATAAGATACTAGACATATAAAATTGTATTATGATAAAGTTTCAGGTCAATTAGAGTTCAAGAATATATTATTTAAATTGGTTGAAGTTGATATTAGTGTTTTGATAGATTCGTCGACAAAGTATTCTTTATTGGTATTTTTTGTCCCAATCAGTCCAGACCTATAATGGGTTAATTTTAAACAGAAAAGACAAATTAAATGAGTCTTATTCAGGCCCTAAAATTATGCATGGGCTTGGGCTACAAGGTTTTCTAATAGGGCTTGGATTCATTAAAGAATTGGAATCCATACTTTGCAAGGATTCCAAGTCTCACATGGACTTGATGTTGTGGCATCTAAAGGGATCTTTCTCTTGGGTTTCTTTTCCTTATTTTACAGGTACTCCTAATACATCAAGGAGACTAAGAGGAGGCAATGTAAGGAAGAAAATTATAGCAATCAAAACAAAGTTTCCTTGTTGAATTCCTATACTAAACGTTTTGGCCAAAACACCACTAAGAAAAGCTTGGAGATTTCAACTACATGAGGAATCCTAGCTTGAAAAATCTATTTTTATTATCCTACTTTGTGATATAGGTTTGCTTTGACATATTAGACATTGTTGAGGGGTTTATTTTATTATTGGACTAATGTTAGTTGATTCCTATTTTGGACTTACTGGTTTACAACCTAAAACGGGTTCATTAGGGTTATTTAGATGAGACTATATAATATTTTTAGAGTAGCAAATTATGTCAACTTGGTGATAATAAACATGAGTTTCTTCCTTTTGATTGTTTGTGGTAATACATCATTTCTTTGCAAGGACAAAGATCGTGCATCCGACTTATGTAAGATTAACTAGTTTCGTGGTTTCATTTGTATACTTTGGGTCTTTATGCAAGTTTATTCCAATACCCTTGGTTCTTAGGTAAGGGTTACCTCTAGATTAGAGTTCTATCAAACCTGATTTTCAGTTTTTCGGGTTGTATTTGAAATGTTTTGGGGTATCTTGACCACGTAATCAAAAGATCCACATCACATCACCTCCTAAATGACTCCTTCCTCCAGTAGTTTGCACTTATCTCCCCCAAGATTTCTTTTTATCGTTCTCCTCTAAAATTTATTTTCTTGTGTGTAACTAGAGAGAAAGATGAATTAATGTTTAATCGATGAGAAGCCACTTCAGGGCTAATGTCTGATGGTTTGAATACAAAATTTGATTTTTGGATATTAAGGAGCTTCATCAATAATTACTACTACCTCAGTTCGAAAATGGAACCAACTTTTCTTTTTATCTCCTTACTCTCTTACCAAGGCTTACTTCTTTCAATTTCTTAGAGACCTCAGCTCCAACCTTTATTTGTTCATTCGAGGACTTTTGTCAATCCAACACCAAAGTCTTCTTACCTTTTATATAGGTTCAGGTACACCTCCTTGAGAAAATTTGGTTTCCCTTTACAATAGCCACCCCCTTAATTGTAGGGAATTTCATTATTAGGTAATTGATACCAATCATTGCATTAAATCCATGAAGGAGAGGTTTACCAAGGATGACATTTTTCCAGCAATCTTGTACATGAATGGAAATTGACTAAGTAATGTAGAATTATAAATAAATAAATGAATTGGACATTGTTATATCAAGAAAGGTAGCTTTTGATTTTAAACTTTTTTCTAGTGATGTACTATTAGATTTACTTAGTTAATTAGTGAACGTGATATCTTGAACTGTTCAACCTTCGATATAAACCAAAATAGTAGGACTCACATAGCTCTCTTCCTAAATTTTTCTTTAGTTCTCATATATGTGTTTATTTTTTCCCTAAACAACTCTTGGCTTTATAAGTATTTGAGAGAATTCAATTTTTTTTTTAATTCTCAAAGAAACTACATTTCTCACTCATATGGATAATCTCTTATTAAAAATATTTTGCAATACTTCACTTGGTGAATCAAGATATAAAAATTATTAAGAGCATAACTCATCCTTGTTAGACTAGAGCTAGCTCCCTTTTTCATCATAGGAACATGCAAAATTTTCTAATTTTCAAGTTTTATTGAGAGTGTCACATGACACCTGACTTAGTTTTTCCTTTGAATCTAGATTTTAGGATCTCCAATCAACTAAGTAAAGTTACCATCACGGTAAATTTAAAGATGTCCCTTCAATGTTGTTACTTCATCATGAAAAATTTCCAATATGTGACAGAGTTCTTCATATCATCATTTTGTTTGTATGATTTCCATGAATTTGTTTCAAATAAAATTATCTCTAAGTACTTTGGTTGTATCTTCCTAGTAGCCAACATGAGGCATACACGCATCATTATCATCAATAATTGCCCCCAGCAAATCTGATATTGTTTATCTTACTATTTCCCCCCAACTAGTTTGGGTTATCATCTTTCCATCAACTATCATGGTGCTAAAATGCATCATCATCATTCTTGACAAGAACTTTGCAAATTCAGTTAATGATCATTTTGTTTAAAAATCATCCTTCTTGTTTTGGGATCATGCCATAAATTTTAATGATTGAGCTTATTTAAGTTCAATTGTTGAAGTAAAATAATTGAAATGTATTTTTAAAAGTATTTTGTTGAAAATTATACTCATTTTATTGAAAGCCCAAGACATGTCATTCAATGTCAATATGTAATTTTGGATATTTTATTGATAAACGACGAGATGTATATGGGTTAGGATTGTAAGAAATAATGGTTGTCTCATGATTTTAGCTCTTTTGTTTTAAAAAAAAATGAATGGATTTTCCAACAATAAAGGACCTCTTTTAGAAAGAAAAGATTAGATTTAAAATAAATGTTTTGGTTTTTAAAAAGAGTAATCTTATTTTGCATTATGTTGATGATTCTATGTCACAAATAATGATAACCAACACATAAATATTTCAACTATTTTTTTAAATTATTCTCTTAGAGATTAAAACTTAGAAACATGAACGAAATGTTTTTTTTTTAATTATTATAAAGGGATTCTAAAATAATGTAACGTGGGTTATGGTTCATGGCTGGGAAGAAAAAGGATATGCATAAGGTTCAAATGGTGTTTAAGGGTGTAAAAACATAGGATCACTTATTATATATAAAGATCATTTAAGCTTGTTATCTTAATTTTGATAACTCGGTGATTGATTTCACTACAATATTAATTCTTCAAGTTTTTCTCGTGCTTTGTCATTGGACATTTATCTTTAATTAAAGGCATTTTAGAGAGCTTTTTGTTTCTTATTTTTCCTTTTCTTTTCCTTACTCTATTTTGTAACACTTTTGTCACTTCTAACATTTTGTCTACTTGGAGAATTTCATTTGCTCTTTGTGTGAGGAGTAATCCTAGTCTTAATTATTATTCAAAAAAAAATATTTTAGGTTTAAATGAGACAACAAAGAATAATTTTTATTTATATGTGAATGCATTATCAAAGATGGAATTTCATCATCTCAAAATTAATTTTTTTATGTTGATAAATCATAGCTTTATTCAAAGCCATTTTTTACTAGGAAAACCATGAGATAGCCTTAGAGAAAAAGTGGTGGGATCATGACCTAAATGTGCATTTTTTGTCATTATTTATGTCACCAAATCACTTTTTTTTTAATCCCTTTTTAAGGTTCATTGGAAGTGAAAAGGGTAATTTTAGGGTTTAAAAAGAGATATTATCAAGGCTTTACCCTTTCAATGTTCATTAAGGGTAAGAAAGAAGATTTTGAGATTCACAAAAAAAAAAAAAAGATTAACCCCTAGTATTTTCTTGATATATCTTGGAATTTTATGAAATTTTTAGAACTTACCATTATATTTATCTATTTTAGATAAAATTAAAATGTCAACTATTACTTTCATAAAAATATTTTTTCATTTCAAAACAACAATTAATCATTGAAAAATTCGCACTTCATTAAAATATATGATATAGCCTCAAAACACGTGAAAAACAATAAAATCTAAAAGATATGTGAGTGTGATAATTTAAAGGAGATGGTTTGGGTCACCAATGAAAGTGTGTTGTTGTGGTAGTTGATGGTAAAGGTGGTTTGGGCTAGAATTCAATAGATAATTGTTTATGGGCATGATAATATGTTAGATTTTGATTGAGAAAATGGATAGAAGAGCGGCAGTTGTTAGAGCTTTTGTTGAACGTGGTTAGGGTGTTGAAGAAATGTATGCTAGTGTTTGTTTATGTGAGAAAAGGTTTTATGTTTGTATTTATTTTTCTATTTCCCTTTTTTTTTTCTCTATTTTCTTAACACATTTTTCCTTGCTTTCCCTCTTTCTTCTCACAAATTTTTTTTTTCTTCTCTTTAATGGTGGCTAGTGTTTTTTTCACTCCCTCATCTCTCTTAAAATTTCTATTCTATTTATAGTCAAAGTTTTGTCATTTTCTCCTAGTTACTTAGAGAGTAAGTAAACAAATTTGACTTTGATCCTTTTTTTTCTTGATTTGTGTTTCACCCACCAATCTTTTTTTTTAATTTAATTTTTTTTTTGTGTTTGGAATATTCAAAATTTTATGAAATGGGCATGAGAATGACTAAAATGCATCAAAAACATTGTTTTTTGAATTTTTTGCTTTTTAGATTCTTGAAAAATATTTTGGAAATAGGAGTCTGAATTTTGCATAATGACACTCCTTATGATTATGTTTAAGGTAGTTCTTGAAGTTTTTCTAATATGGTGGTAATTTTTTAAGAATAGTATTCACTTAGAGAAATTCACTCAAAATCATCCCTTTAACATGAATGTCATGAAAAAGGAGTTGAAACTCTTTAACTTGGCTATAGCAATCCTTGAATCTAACAATCTTGAAATCTAGAAAGTTGTTAAATATGAACTTTTCATATTAGCATCTTCAACTTTGTATTTTAGATCCAAAGCTTCATATATTGCCTTTAAACTTTTGATAAAACCATACACATTGTACAATGAGTTGTCTAAATCATTCAAGATAGAACTCTTGCATATTAAATCATTATGATTTTATGCATCCATAGTTGTCGCAATAATGGGATCAAATTCTACATTAGACAGTTTAGGCACATCTTCAATCAAGAAATTCACTAAGTTCAAGGTGGTTAGATAGAATATCTTTTGTCGTCACCTTTTAAAGTTAAAATCATTGAACTTTTTAAGTTTCTCATTAAGCACTATAAAAAACAATAGAGAAATCTTTGCTACCGAAGTAATACTTGTTATGGAAGTAGTTGTATAAGCATCAAACTCTTAAGTAAAAGTTATAATTATTTTTGCTAAAAGAAACGATAGCCAAATATATATTTTGATTAAAATTTAGCTTAGAACATAGAAATCAAAATTATAAAATAACAAAATTATTGTATAAAATTTATAAATTAAATTAAATAACAAAATTATAGTATGAAATGTATAAAATAAATAATCATAAAGTATATTAAACTAAATAAATAAGTTGATTTATCCTTGAGATTGTTAGGGAAATAGTTTAGTAAAATCAATTAAATACATTTGAAGGATAACAAAAACATATGAAAAAAATATCAACTAAAAGATAAGTACATATATCAAAAAATACTTATAAAATTATAGAATTTCATATCAAAACCAATACAGAAAAGAAATTTATTGTTGATGATTATACCCTCTATTCTTAAGCTAAATTGCTCGTCAACAAGTGCAAATCATCTCAAGGCAACTTGCTTCCCAGGATTTTAACAACAATACCTCATCAGGAAACCCATCCAATCAAGGCCTACAAACTAGAAAAATTGCTCATATTTTGTTATCTATAAATAACAACGAACCTAAAGGAAGCAAATGAGGCAAAGAGAGAGTATGAAATTTCTATCTTTTTCTCGTCTACTTCTCTGACTTTTTAAAAATTAAATAAATTAAATCCATCCACCCCTCTTTATAGAGAAGGCTAGGGATAAAAAAAAAAAACTAATTAGAATTGATTCCTGATAATCCAATGAATTCACAGAATCAATAAAAATTCAATACGACTTAAAGATGGTGACCTATTCAAGAACGAGGTTCAGGAGACGCCACATTAGGCGTCGTCAATATTTGTAACATGGGTGCCAAAGAGGGAGGTGTGCAGCTGACTGATCAAAATGGAAAGAGATGAGAGGAAGAAAACTTATATGCTAGTGATGGAAGAGCATTCCCTGCAACTGGGGTCAATCCCATGATTACCATCCAAGCCACAGCAGCATATTGCACCTTGAAAATTTGCAATTCTCACTGCAAGACATTGCGTCGTAGAGAAACACAACAGGCCCTGTATTTCTGCCTCTAGTTTTGTTTATTTGGGATGGCATGAATCCCCAAAACGAGCAGGCACTGGGTTTTATTATTTCACAGAGGAGATACTAGATATTGCAGTATACATGTTTAAGCTAGTATACATTATTTAATTATTAATACGTAGAATCTGGAAATAGAAAGGAACACTCCCCTGGAAAATGAGGGCAAAACGATGAATATGTTACCACAGCTTCAGCCTGCTTCATCCACTGATATCTTTCAATGCACGACATTCAGAAAACAGTTTCTAGGAAGGAAAAAAAGAAAAAAGAAAAGAGGCTCGAAGCCCTCCATTTCATGGCCTATCACAATCAAAGATAAGACCACCATTTTCTAGCTCAATGACATGGGTGGGTTAACAAAAACAAAAATCTTGAGGGGCAATAAACCTTTGTAGTGGCTATATTATTTTCAACTTTCAATATATTTGATTCACCGAAGTTGTAAGAACAGGGAGGAACACAAATTGGTCTTCGAATCTTGATTCCTCAGCTAGCTGATGCTTTTACTGCTTTCTTTGCAGCATCATCCAAATCTTCTGCTGTGATTAGTGCCATTCCACTCTCCTGTGTATATTAATGATCAAGATAAAATTACCATCGCAGTTCAAATTGAACATCCGTGACTGAAGACAAATGAGTGTGTACATGATTGAATACCATAATCAAAATTCACATTTACCTTCAGAATTCTCTTTCCTTGGTCAACATTAGTGCCCTCAAGGCGTACAACCACTGGAACTTTTAGAGCAACCTTTTCAGAAAGGACCGAGAAAGTTAATGCCTTGCCAAATCAAATGAAATATTTAACAATATTATTCAAAAGTAGGAACTTCTAGTTTTTTTTGCCTTCTATTTTTGTGAAATGACCACGCTTACAATTTATCTGTCATAAAACTCCACACGGCAGTGCATGTGCTGATGTGGCACAAAGAAGCTAGAATGAACTCGGTAGTAATTGTTTTGATTAAAACCTGAACATAATTTGATGTGGAACTCACCTGTTTAGCAGCATTGACAATTCCGCTTGCTATCACATCGCATTTCATTATTCCTCCAAATATATTCACCAAAATTGCCTTTACTTTGTCATCAGAAGTCAATATCTTAAATGCCTCGACCACCTGACTCATAAAATTGCTTTCTTAGAGAAGCATGATGATTTGAACTTGCAGATATATTTCCATCAGCAAAGATAAAAAGGATAAAAACATGGACATATGATGACAACAGTAGGGACTCCCTCAAGACAAATTGGCAAGGAGAGAGGCCAATGGATAATTAAATAAGTAAAAGCAAAATACTTCAAAATAAAACATATTACCTGTCCTTCAGAAGCATTCCCGCCCACATCTAGAAAATTTGCAGGGGTTCCCCCATGCAGTTTAACTATATCCATTGTAGCCATTGCTAATCCTGCACCATTCACCATGCAACCAATTTCTCCATCCAAACCAATATAATTTAGATCTGCCATGGCAGCAGCCACCTATAGAAAGATAAAAAAGGAACCAAAAGATACAGCAATTAATGGAGCATTTCATCATCCTTACTTAGTTACAAAAGCCAACATAGTAGCATTTGTGCGCCATGTTTCAAAACAAGTCAACTCCACTACAACATACTTAAGATGTAACATATGCCCCAAACCCTTTCATCATTCTCCACATAACCAGTGAAGTTGCCCATGTAAGGGAAAAAATAAACATAGCAAACCTCTCTAGGATCCTCCTGTGTTGGATCTCTGAGAGCAAATATCTCCTTCTGACGAAATGCAGCATTATCATCAAAATTCAATTTAGCATCAGCAGCTACCAACTGCTTATCAGAAGTCTCTGCAATGGGATTGATCTGAGCAGAGAGGAAAGGGGTTCACAATGAGATATACGCATATAGAAAATGGAAATGCAAAACTAGCATTTTGGAGTCATTGAAAAAAACAAAAAAGAAATAAACACATCATTAGCAGGAATTCATGCTCACTTCCAACAATGTGCAGTCGCACTCGCAGAAGAGTTTATATAATTTCTTCACTTGCTCAATCGAGTTATTTCTATCAGCAACCTTTGGAGCCAAGCCATCTACAACTTTTGCAGCATCTTCATCAGTAATTCCTTTAAATACATCAATAGGGACCTGTCAGAATGCAGAAACAACAATGGATCAGTTATAAACAATTAAGCAATAAGTAATGAAGAAACTGCACAGATAGTCCTAGTTAAAACATTAGAAGAAGAAGAAGAAGGATGACAAACCTTAATAATCAAGTCAGGAAATTTCTCGGCAAGGTCTTCAATGCTGGTTCCCCCCTTTTTACACGCAATGATAAGCTGGAAAACAAGATATGTGTGCAAGCTTCTTTAATCAAGAACAAGTTTTTGCAAGTGCTTATAAGAAAGGACAAACTTACTGTCAGTGAATAGAAAAAAGAATTAATAAACCAAAGACAAAGCACAAATAATCGTATCAGTGAGTGAAACGTACTGGACCAGCTGAAGTACGATCCAGCATGATAGCAAAGTACATCTCATTGACAAGAGATAACTTTTCACATAGGTAAACCTGCAAAAGAAAAGGAAATTAACTGAACCTCAACCAATCCCCAAGACAATCACTTTTGTTTTCAAGGAAATATTGCTGGATGAAGATAACTGTACAAGGAGAAATCAACTCCATTCTAGCCATTTTTCTTTTTTTGATTTGCAAAGTGAATATTAATATTAGTATTGCAGCCATCAATTATCTGAAAATTAAATAACATAAGAAACAAGATATGGACATTTTATCAACAGCAATCAATGCACATTCTTCTCATCAACCAACAAGTTCTCCATGTTAAGCAAGCATCAACGAGTTAACCAACAATAATTGGCTCCAGGCCAACAAGAATTGGAAGACTAACCAAGTAAAACCTTACAGCCAGATTCATAATTTTCACTGTTTACAATACACAATGAGTCTAAAAAATGTAGCTAACAGTTCACAATCAGTCCATCTATGCCTAAAAATAGATGAGAGAGATCCTATATGAGTCGAATCTCATATGATAGTTGGGCATGACAGCAAACAGATCATTTTAACATGAAAAAAAGATTGAAATACGAACACTGGTTTAATATGCCTAAAACATGAGGTATCCATAAGGCCAAACTTCTGAAGGATGCATATGGGCAGGACTAAAATGAACATCGCATATAATTAGAAGATAAATAACAAACATGAAATGTGAGATGCTTGAGAAATGGAGCTGAAATGCAACTGCAAAAGTAATACCATGAGCATTATTCTTCTATTAAGTAGAGCTCATCTTATCAAGGTATCTTAAATATTACAAGACAGGCATCCAAATATCTCACGCAGCATAATCATCAAATGAGACCATTGAAATCTTTTTATTCCACATCCCCCTAGTTTTCCAGTAAAAAACTAAAGTGTCTCTTCATTCACAAGCATTTATGATTCTTTAACTCACTTCATTGTAAAATCATAACATACCCAAATCAAGTCTTAAAATCATCCAACCATACAAAGTAGGAGCTACTAACAGGCAACTGATCTGCCATGAAAAAAAGCTAACCATGCACTAATTGATCAAAGACTATATGCAACAAATTAGTTCTATAAGGGCCCATTGATGCCAAACCTTGCTGACAATTTTTCCTTGGGAACCAGTTTGTTTAGTAACAAGTATCTGACCAAGCATCTTTCCTGCATTAAAAGAACTACACTTTCTCAATTATATAAAACAAAATAATTGGTTAATCCATCAAAGCAAACCAGGAGCTATGCCTTTCATTCAACAAAAAGACAAACAACAAAAGACAGAAAATTTTTAAATATACCCCCCCCCCAACAAAAAAAAAAAAGAAGAAGAAAAGAATAACTCTCCATCTAAGGAAAGAGAGAAGCCAATCTTCATTACCAGCTGTTTCTTCAATCTTGTCAGCCTTAACAATGTGAACTCCACCCTGAAAACCATTCTTAAATTTTCCTAATCCACGTCCACCAGCCAGGACTTGACTCTTAACCACCAACTGCACCAGAGTCGAAGGTAGCATCAATTAGTTTCGCAGTAGCAACAAGATATAACTAAACTAATCTTTGAATAGTACATTATTAGAAAACTTAAATACAGAAAGAACAACCTAAATTTAATGCATTTATTGTCTCATTCCATAATTTAACACGAAAACACTCGCAACTAATTTTTTCTTCTATTCCCCAACATTTCTTGGGAAATAAAAATTGAATCATTTGCAAATATTTGGAACAATGCTGATTGTAATTACCTCGCTTTCGCCAGGAAATACATCTTGGATAGCCTTTTTAACCTCATCAAGAGAAGAGACGGCCACACCTTTCGGGACATTGACCCCATATTTGCCCATCAATTCAGCTCCCTATCAAAATAAAACAATAGCACAGCAGTAATAGCTGCCATCAATCACCGCATCAGATCAAACAAATCTAGTATTCCAAACTGCTCAATATCTCAAACAAACGCATATTAAAAAAAATAAATAAATAAATTCAACCTCACATTCAACAGCTTCACCGAAAGAAAAAATGAGTAAAATAAAAGGAAAATAGAACTACATAATCTTTCTAATTAACAAACAAAAAAAAAAGCTTGATTTTTGCTTTCAGTTTCTTGCGAATTATACTAAAAAGACAAAAAAGAATTATCGTGCAGAAAATCACAGATACAAGGATCTAAATTTACAGATTAGTTCGCACGGTGATGCATGAAGGGGAGGAGGAGAGGGAGAGGGAGAGGTGACCTGATATTCGTGGATGTTGAGGCGGCGGAGCTGTTGGTGTTGCCATTTGCCAGCGACGGAAAGAGAACAAGAAACGAGCTTGTTTAATAATCCTCTCATTATGCTTTCTTCAAAAACCCTAGACCGAGATTATGCAAGTGTTAGGGAGAGAGCGAAGGGGGATGGCTTGCCGGAATCTAAAAATAGTGATCGGGTCAGAGCAGAAGTGGGACTGGACGCACCCTAGATTTTTCACTTTGCCTTTATTTACCTTTGGCCCTTCTATTTTTATGAATTTACAAGTCTGTGTCCTTCATGTTACGATGATTATCATTCTCTATTATTTTTCTACGTTAGGAGTATGCACTCTGTTTTAAGGTTGGACCAGGTGGTATGATATTATCCGAAGAGAGTTTTTTCCTAGAATAAAATTTCGTTCTAATGAATTTAAGTGAATAAAATTTCTTCATACTGATCCTAATGAAATAAATCTTTTTAACCATTGATAAATTATGAGAAAAACTCCTAGCTTTTCCACAGCTAATAATGGATTGAGCTTCATTTGTGTGTATTGATTTTACATGTAAAACAAATTTTATTATGCTGAAATCTACTTTTTTTTAATTTAGTTATTCAAGTAAAACGATAAGAAGTGAAGGTGTTTTTGTGCATAGCTATTGATGTTTTTTTAAAAAACTTATCGTATGACTTACCTTTCACGGTAGGGTCCAATGCTATCATAACTCATCATACAATGACTGTTAAAGATTCTCAGCTTGTTAAACAAGAGGACAAGCTTCATTTGCTGTAGTAAAGGTCATCTAATTGGCTACGTTGTTGTCCAATAAAGAGTATGGATTTGAGAATAATGTTATTAGACTGTGAGGGGATTTTTTATTAAAAAAATAAATTATAGGATTGTGTGCAAATAAAATAAAAAAAAGAAAAAAAGATTGTAGAGAGAGAAAGATCAGGTTAGGCCTAAGCGACCTAGGTTGGCTCACCCGGTCTCATACTAGGTTACTTGTCTTAGGCCTGACCCATGGCAAGCTAGTGCCCCATTTGCCTTGGGCAGCCTAGAGTGAGCTCACCTCCAGCTTGCCCTAAGAAATGGGTCACCAACTTGTCCTAAGCTAGGTCCAAAGTGAGCAAAGACCTTTAGCTTAAACCATACACACACATACTTAGCATTGCCACATAGTCATTCCTAATAATTTATATTGGAAATGACTTTTAAATGTGAGCTTTAAGGTGAAGATAAAAACATGTCAAGCATACATAATATTTGCCACAAAATGAAAAATGTTACAAACCTAGGTGTGAGATCACACTAACAAAAACACTGATACAGAGATGCCTCGATAAGTGGCAACCTACATGGACAGTGGTAGATTCGGTGAACAAATATGTATAATGGTTTGTATGGATATTAGGTTCATGTTTGGCATGAATTTAGACTTGGGCAATGGACTGCCCAAAATGTGTAGAAACACATTTATTATGGCATCATGGATGTTGACATATTGGCATAGTGATTTGTGAGAGGCAGGTCAAGGAAGATTGAAATGGTTGGGATAGTTATCGATAGTTATCGATAATTACTAGTGTTATGAAACACTGGTTAGATTTATCCTTAGGCTTGAGAAATAGTTTTTAGTTGTAAGATTTCATATAAACTATTTATAAATAGTTCATAATTAGTTTGTAGCATTCATAGTATATACATTGCACACATAAGAAAGACTTGTGTATTGTTTCCTTTAATAAGAGTAATAAAGGTTGAGATTTTCCCTATAAACTTGTGCATTGTTTTGTTCTTATTTACATGTTTTCTTCTACTTGTCTACAACAAATAAGAGATTGGAGAAAGCCTCTTAGGTATGTGAAACACTTAGAATATAGGCAAAACTTAAATGGATTTGGTGAGAATGGCTTACTCTAGTGAGGGACTAGGCTGCCACTTACAGAATGAAATTATGCTGAAAATCTTGACCTTCTGACATGTGGTATCAGACCGTGATTACGTTCAGGATAAAATAAAAAATAATTGTGTTAAAGTCGTCGTTGGAAAGTTCACAAAGTTATTGGCTTGATTTCATATGTCATAAAGTATGAAAGTATTTGGATAAAGGTTGGCAAGTCTAAAAAGCTTGATAGGGTCAATCCCTAAATATAAAGATTGATCGATCAATGATATACTTAATTGGCATCATTGAAAAGGATAATGGTCAGTATGTTAAACTTGCAGCAAAGACAAGCAAAAAATTATAGGCTACTGAGGATGTAATTTTTGTTTTGAAAAGGGTAGTGACACACATTTTAGTGGGTGGGGGCATTTCTAAACTTAAACTGCCATAACCAAAACCATTCGGTGGGGTTCAAAGTTCTAAATAATTGAAAAAAGTATGGGATATGGAGCAATGCTTTAGTGTGGCCAAGATTGATGAAGAAATATTTTTTGTCAAATAACACATACTGGATTGCACAAGAAGACTTAAAATGTTGAAATATGAGAAATCTATTTGGAAATACATAAAAGACTTTAATTCTCTCATTTTTTATATTAAAAAAATATGTGAAGAGGATAAGTTATTTAGCTTTCTATAGAGTTTGCAGCCTTGGCCACAAGCAAAATTGAGGTTAAAAAAGGTGGTTGGCTTGTCTTCTACTATCGATGTCGCAGATGAGCTAGTTAATTTCAAGATAATGGTAAAAAATGGTTTTGTTGCAACCCCTTTGAAATCCATGACAAAATATAAAAGGGAAGATAAGAAGAAGAATAAAAAAATTGGTGGAAGATTCAAGACTTCCAATAACAAGGGCAAAGGCAAGCAACCAGTTGAATTAGGGAAATAATCCAACTCAAATGCAGGTTATTTCATGTGTGATGGACCATATTACACAAAGGGAATGTCCAAAAAGAAAGAAACTTAATGCTATTATGGTTAATGACAATAAAGGTGAAGAAATAATCATGCATGTCAACCCAATACGCAACAGTATCGTATGATGGGGAATCAAGTCAACAAAGAGAGATGTTGACTGTCATTATGCAAGTGTTAGGAAAATATGAAGATATTGATTATCACTACGCAAGTATTGGGACAATAGGAAGACGTTGATTTTCTTTATTAGATTTAAGGTTTGGTTATTGGCAAGTGAGGATTGCTAAGAGGGATGAGCACAAAACAAGTGTGATTATATGTATGAGTTCTTAGTTATGTTGTTTAGCTTAACCAATACTCTAGCAATATTTTGTAATTTGATGAATGATGTGCTATATGAATTTTTGGATGACTTTATGATTAAATGTCTAGATGATACTGTTGATTTCAGTACAAGCATGGAAAACCATATAATGCACTCATCTAAAGTACTAAGTAGACTTGGAGAACATAAGTCATTTGTGAAGAAGGAAAAATATGAACTTGCAAGTGCTAAATTTATATTCTTAGGACACTTGGTAAGTATAGGTCATGTAAAAAGGACTTACAAAAAGTGCAGGACATATTAGAAACCCCGATGACAGTGCCTGAATTGAGTTCCTTTTTAGGTTTGGAAAAATATTATCATCGATTCATTAAGGGTTACAAGAAAATGGTAGCCCCTTTATATGATCTGTTGAAGAGGAATTGGGGTCGAGATTGGTCTGATGAGTGCCAATCAGCATTCGATAAGCTAAAAAGGGCAATAACATTTTTATGAGTTGAAACCGTTAGATGACATCTATTAGGGTTGAAATTCACTATGAAGATAGACAATGTTCCAAATACTCTTTTTAGAACTTAGAAGAAGTTTTCACGACCATAAATTTGGTGACAAGAGTTTTTAGCTGAGTATGACTTTGTATGGAAACATAAACTATGGCAACATGATTAAGTTATGAATGCATTGAGTAGGCATGAGGTGCTCGCTTGCTTGTTTGCTATTATAGAGGTTGAATCTGATATGCTAGAGAGATTGTACAAGGTTGTCACAAGAGACATAACTTATGCCAAACTAGTTAAACTCGTAAAAGAGGGGAAAATCCAATAGTATTGGCTGAAGAATTATTTGTTTTATACTAAAAGGTCTAATTATATGTTTTAAATAGGAAATTAAAGAAACACTTATGTCAAAAAAATCAAGACCTAGAATGGGATGGACATCCAGAACAAGAAAGAATGTTGGCATTATTGTCCCAAACATATTTCTAGCAAAAAATGGAACAAGACATTGAGTTTTATGTAAAAATATATCAGGCACATATCCATGTAAGGTTTATGGTGGAAAAAAGCTAGATTATTACAACCTTTGTCGATTCTAGAAAGGCCTTAAGTTTTAGTTTTAGTGTGTTTTGTTATAGGGTTTTTGAAAATGAGTGGAATGGGTGTTATTATGGTTGTAATTCATAGGTTCATGAAACATATTGTAATTATGATTACGCTAATAGTATGCATTATCAAAATAATTGTTGGGTTATTCAATAAAAATGTTGTGAAGAATTTTGGGGTTTCATCTAATATTATAAGTAATCATGATATATGATTCACTAGTAGGTTATGGACTGTATTATTTGGCTTCATGTAAACACAACTAGAATTCTCAACTACTAACCATCCACAGATTGATAGGCAAATAGAAAGGGTCAATGCTTTGCTAGAGGAATAATTAAGACACTATGTGATAGCAACTCAATGAAAATTAGCTAGAGTTGCTTGATAGCGCTCCATTATATTATAACCTTCATTGATCATCGGCCATATATGCAAGTCCATTTGAATTGGTTTTAGGGGTGTAGACCCAAACCCCAACTAATATTATAATGCATAAATTAAGGACATAAGGCCCAACCATATATAGATTTGCAAGGGAAAGATAAAAGTTGTTTAAACAAGCTTAAGACAATTTATATAAGGCAAGCAAACAAATACAAAAATACACAAATCTAATATGAGTACCATTAAAGTTTGATGAAGATGACAAGGTGTTGCGAAAGTTTTTTCATATATTAAAAAAAATAGTTTGAAAGAATTGACACTGAGGGCTGGTGCTAAATTATAATGGGTTGTTTAGGATTAAGGAGAAAGTAGGGGATGTTGCTTATAGGTTTAACCACCGGGAACACTAAAGTTTCATTTAACATTTTGTATGAGCTATTTGAAATCTTTTTCATAAAGATCATGAAGATCTAGAAATAAGTAAGTCAGATCATTATGGATCATGAAAGACTTGGGCAACATAATTAGAATAGGCGGATTGAGTTTTTAGTGAAATGAGAAAATAACCAAGAGGTTTTGGAGGAAAGAGTTACTGATTTATAAAAGTTCAAAGATTTATTGTATTATTATCTCGTTTATATTTCAATAAAGATATTATTTCCTTCTAAGGGAAAGTTTGTTATAGATTAAGGGTGCAAGGTCACGTTAATGAAAATACTACTATAAAGATGTCCTGGGAAGTGGTAGATTTAGTAAACAATATGTATAATGGTTCATACAGACATTGAGTTCATGTTCAATATGAATTCAGACTTGGGAGATGGATTGTTTAAAATATGTAGAAACACATCTATTGTGGCAACATGGGTGTTGACAAATTGGCCTAATGATTTATCAGAGGCAGATTAATAAAGATTACAATAGTTGGGACAATTATCAAGAGTTACTAGTTTTGTGGAAAACTAGCCAAATTTATCATTAGCTTTGGGAGATAGGTGTTAGTTGTAAACTATGTATAAATAAGCCATAATTAGTGTGTAATAAGGTTGTTAAAAACATTTTTTAACACTACATGAAATATACAATATAAACTTGGATCGTAAAATCATAAAATCGCAAGTAAAATATTTGAACTAATTAAAAAAAGCAACATGACAGCAAATAGATTTTTTAAATGGATGAAACTATTTTAAAATTATAAGCAAAATGTAGCCTACCAAGAGATAATACACACTAGTTCTTATCACTGGTAGCTTAATATCAAAACACTAGTGAATGTAGTCTATTTTAAAATTTATATACCGGTAGCTTAATATCAAAACATTAGTGAATGCATGGTTGTCGAATTTCAAGAATTTGACAAGACTTCTTTTCCCCTAGTTATATATGCACCAAGCAGGGTCACCTGTTTTGAGATTGCCATTATTCTTTCATACATGCTAGTTTTTATTGTTAGTGATTATGGTATTTGCGTGTGTCATATGCCAAGATACATGGCAGCTGCTAATGAAATTGAACTAAAGCAAACCCGATTTATATATATATATATATATATATTTGTTTTATATGCATTCATCGCTTTTCACCTGCTTCTTTTTTATGGGTATATTATATACCCATAAAAAAGAAGCAGGTGAAAAGCGATGAATGCATATAAAACAAGGGCTTGATTCATGGTTGAGAAAGAAGCGATCAAGTATAAATCAATCAGAGAATATATAGAAAAAAAATCACTAAAAAGAGACAAAATCCTTTAATTTTCTATTCCTATCCTGTTTCTATAAGCCTTAGTCTGATGGGCAGAGACAGTTAATATCAGACTTGGAGACTAGCAAACCTTGATTGAGTAGTAGTTGCTAGAACCTTTTATTTTCCTATAGTACTGGATTCAATCAGGAAGGAATACATGCTTCTTTGTAGTAACCATCAAATTTTCAATTTATATTATACAAGCACTTGTGATCAGAGTATATGTACAATAAATGGTCCAATGATTTTTTGATATATAAACAAAACACTCCAACTAAATAATTTCAATTGAAACCAAAACTAATTATTCTTAGATTTTTTTCTACTAATAAATTGTGCAAGAGCCCAATATATATATACACATACAAGACTACACAACTCAATTCGTTCTTAACATTGCTTAGTAAATTCATAGAACAATGAATTGTCGACACAGTCCATTTTTATGACCTGCAGGTAAGGCATGCAAAATTTCGAAAGAGAAAATATTATACACACAGACATGAAAGAATATATGTACAAGAAATAATTGCAATCTCAAAATCTAGCAACATACCGAGTACAAGAACCCGTTGCAGTGCCAAGAAGATTAACTTGATTAATCTCATGGATGAGAAGGAAGAAGAAAAGATTAGCAGATTAACAGAACATAATGTGTTTACCAAATTTTTAGCACCATAAAGATTTCCTCTTGTTGCAAGATTAACAACAAGTTCAAGATCATTTAACTGCTAAGCCACCAAAAAATGATATAAGATTGATGGCCCTCTTTCGCATAATAAAACATGACAGAAAAAAGAGAATCCAACAAGCAAACCTAGCCACTAATGAAAGGCACAATTATTGCTTCATTTACAGTGGTAAGCAAAACCACAGAGAGAGTGAAGAGTGGAGACTGGAGACTGAAGACAATTAGATCAAAGGCAAACGAGGTAAGAAAAAAATGGGTGTTTAGAGAGAGAGATTAACAAAGAGTGGAAGACTAGAAGTTGTTGTGCTGCTGGTGTTAGCCTGTTAGGGTTGAGAATGTGAGATTTGGACAAAAGGCATAGGGGAAAGGGAGGTTGGGGAGTGGGCAAAAGGCAAAGTTGGGACTCAGGAGGGAGAGTCAATAAATTTTATAACATTTGTCAAATCGTAAACTCGATCCGAGTTTACCGAGTTTGCTGGTTTACGAGTGTTTAACCTGGTTTTATATGTTATATACAAGTTAAATCGTAAAATTGTATGATTTTACGAGTCAACTCATGATTTTGACAACATTGGTGTGTAGCATGCAAAATGTGCATTGCATACACAATAATGACTTGTGTATTCTTTCCTTTGTTAAGATTAATAAAGGTGTACGAAACACTTCGATTAAAAACAAAACAAGAGTAAATTTGGTGAGAAAGACTAGGTCTAGTATGGGATTAGGTTTTCATATAGGGATTGAAATTTTAATGAAAGCTTTAACCTTGTGACAAGTTATTTTTAGAGTGCGGTTATGTTTTGGACAAGATAAGAAATAGACATGTTGCATTGTCAGCAAGTTTATGAAACTATAGGTTTGACTTCACATGTCATATGGTATGGAAGTAATTCAAGAAACGTTGGCATGTCTAGAAGGCTTGATAAGGCTAATTCATGAATATAAAGATTGTTTGATCAATGATAAACTTGAATTGGCTATGAAAATCATTAAAAAGACTAGTGGAAAGTATGTTGAACTTGTGGTAGTGATGAACCGAAAGTTATAGGTTATTAAAGATGACATTTTTGTCTTAAAAATGTAACGACCCGGCTTTTTCAAGGCTAAAATCGCTGGAATTTTTTTTCGTTCGGTTTCTAGATGTTTTTCACCATATCATTCTTCAGATTTATCATTGCATTCTGTTCATTAACAAGGCACAATCTATGTAGGATAACGTAAATCAACATTCCCATAGAATGGATTCTCAATACACATGCCCATAATATTATTTTTCTATACTCATAGGTTTACATTACATCATATCGACATACTCATAAATTCACATTCTTGTTCTAATCTTGTTATCATCACGAATTCATATAAGAGTGTCGAACAACACGTTACATAACTAGTACTTTTGTTATCTTGACCCCATGTAATTTTCACAACACGACATCCTCATTAGATGAATACCTCATATGAATATTCATACACATCATATCAACTTGTTCGTACATTCACATCCGTGTTCCATTTCAATTTTTCATTACTGGTCTTGACAAAAGAGGGTCGGATGATTAATTGAGTGATTAACACGTCTGTTCATGCAAAACTCATATCACTCATAACATGCGAATATATATTTATTTTCAAAATGTGTGAGTCGCGAAACGAGCTTCCTTATGCACCATGTTGGTATGATGTTCTTGTTACAGCACAAGGTAATTTCAAGCATTATAAGCAATTTAAAAAAGCATAATATAACAATATTAATGTTACATTTCATTCATGGACCAAAAGAGCATAATTCTTTCATTTCTCTTTATGTAAATACCACCATTAATAATTCATCAATTACTGAGGCCAATTACAATACTCAAACCCGATCATTCATCTCGAATACTGTTAGCCGAACTAATGTTATTCTTTATTTAAAGAATAACAATTTTAGTTCTTTCATATACTTAGTATATACAAAATGTAGTATACATGAACACATCATTTCTTAAAACTAACTCATAACACTCAAATCCGACTATCCTCTTAGGATGCCATCAACTAAAGCCAATAATTTATTCATCCAAGTCATCCACTTAGGATGTTATTGGTCGAAGCAAGTCATATACTCATCCTGGTTATGCAATTAGGGTGCCGTTAGCCGTAGCTAATCATTTGTTCATCCCAGTGATCCATTTAGGATGCTATTAGCCAAAGCTAGTCATTTATTCATCCTGGTTATCCAATTAGGGTGCCATTTACCGAGCTAATCATTTATTCATTCTGGTCATCGCCTTAGGATGCCATTAGTCGAAGCTAATCAATCATTTGTCCTGGTCATCCATTCGGATGCCATTAGCCGAAGCTAATCATTTATTCATTATGGTCACCCCTTAGGATGCCATTAGCCGAAGCTAATCAATCATCTATCTCAGTCATCCATTCGAATACCATTAGTCGAAGCTAATCAATCATTTGTCACAGTCATCCATTCGGATGCCATTAGTCGAAGCTAATCATTTGTTCATCCCGATCATTTGCTTTGGATGCCATTAGTCGGAGCTAATTAATCATCCGGTTATCCATTTGAATGCCATTAGCCGAAGCTAATCATTTGTTCATCCTGGTCATCCACTTAGGATGCCATTAGCCAAAGCTAATAATTTGTCAGTCGTGGTCATCCATTTAGGATGCCATTAGCCAAAGCTAATTATTTGTCAGTCCCGGTCATCCATTTAGGATGGCATTTATGAGTTTCGACCATTCACTTAGGATGCCATTAGCCGAAGCTAATCATTAACCCGTCAATCATTCCAGAGGCAGTTCATGTAATTCTATAAGAAGATATTATATCATTTGTAATACACCAACAAACATTCCATAACAGTTTAGCATTTAGTACAACACAAAAATAAACCCTTCATATTTTTCATCCAACCATTCATGACAATTAATGTTCAATACAATACAACAATAGATCCCTCGTAATACTTATACAACCATTTATGATAATTAACAATTACTATAATACAATAGTAGATCTTTCGTAATACTCATACAACCATTCATGACAATTTCATTCAATATAATACAATAGTAGATCTTTCGTAATACTCATACAGCCATTCATGACAATTTCATTTAATATAATACAACGGTAAATTATTCGTAATACATTCATCACAATTACATTCAATAATATGAAACGGTAGATCCTTTGTAATATACATACAACCATTCATCACAATTACATCCAATAAAAATACAACAATACATCCTTCGTAATACATTCGTCACAATTACATTCAATATGAATTAAAACGGCAGATCCTTCGTAATACTCATACTACCATTCATCAGCAACCCAACTTCATAATAGTCCAATTAACATCTCATATTCGGTTTAATATTCATCACAACACAATAATATATCCACCTCAAATGGGTCATTTTAGAACACTAACATTTTCTTCATTGTTTCAACATTCATCAAGAACTCGATCAACATTTCATAGTCGTTTCGACAATTATCAAGAATTCAATCAAACACTTCATCGTTGTTTCATCATTCAACAAGGATTTAATAAAATATCATCATAAGTAAATCATTTCAAAAATAAACATCATACGAGAAAAAGGTGGAAACCACCTACCTGCTCCACTTGTGGGTTGTCATTGTCCTGGTGATGGTCCGATCTTGACTATATCACCTAAGACATCAATGGTCACAAATTAGTACTTTTGCATCTTTAAATCACATTCATCACCAAACTTATTTCAAGAGTCCATATGTACATATTCAAGTGTTCCACATTTTACACCATTATATAATGAAATTGTTGCAAGCATTTAAGTCATTTCTGCCCAAGGGTTTATTGCAGAAAATCAGCAGCGAAACTGATTCGTCATTGGTCACACAATTCAGTAGTGAAAACTAGTTCGCTGTAGCCCGCACACTTTGACAACGAAAACTAGTTCACTACCAGCCGCACAATTCGGTAGCGAAAACTGTTTCGCTGTAGATATCACAATTTCAACAGCAAATGCTACTTCGCTGTAGTCAACATGCTTTTGGCAGCGAATGCTAATTTGCTGCAGGCAACTTGATTTCGACAGCGAATCACACTTTTGTTGTAGACAACACAACTTCAGCAACGAACACAAATTCGTTGCAGAATACACAATTCGACAACGAACACCTGATTCACTACGAACAACACAAGTTCGACAGCGAACACCTGATTCGCTATGGAATACACAATTCGGCAGCGAATACCTGATTCGCTATGAAATACACAATTCGGTAGCCAAAACTTGATTCATTACGGACAACACAAATTCTGCAGCAAACACTTGAATCGCTGTGGAATACACAATTCGATAGCCAAAACCTGATTCGCTGCGGACAACACAAATTCAGCAGCGAACACGTGATTCGCTGCGGACAACACAAATTCGGCAGTGAACACTTGAATCGCTACGGAATACACAATTTGATAGCGAACACCTGATTCGTGCTGGCAACACAAATTTGGCACTGAACACCTGAATCGTTGCGGAATAAACAATTTCAGTAGCGAACACCTGATTCACTGTGGAATACACAATTCGCCAGGAAACACCTGATTTGCTGCTGACAACACAAATTCGGCAGTGAACACCTGATTCGCTGCCGGCAACATAAATTTGGCAGTGAACACCTGATTCGCTACGGAAAAAATGAATTCAGCAGCGAACACCTGATTCACTGTGGAATACACAATTTGACAGCAAACACCTGATTTGCTGCTGACAACACAAATTCGGCAGCGAACACCTGATTCGCTGTCGGCAACACAAATTCGGTAGTGAACACCTGATTCGTCGCGGAATAAAAAAATTCAACAGCGAACACCTGATTCACTATGGAATACACAATTCAGCAGCAAACACCTGATTCACTATTGACAACACAAATTCGATAGTGAACACCTGATTCACCACGAACAACACAATTCGGCAGCGAATACCTGATTCACTAGTAAATACACAATTCGGCAGTGAACACCTGATTCGCGCTGCAGACAACACAAATTTAGCAGCAAACACTTGATTCGTTGCGGAATACATTCGACAGCAAACACTAGTTCGCTAAAGACAACATAAGTTCGGCAGCGAATATTGATTCGCTGTAGGCAACATAGTTTGCGGTAGCGAACACTAGTTCGCTACAGACTACACAAGTTCATTTAGCAAGGTTTTTCTGAATTCATTTATTCAATGTTTTCAATTACATTATGGTAATACATCAACACCACCACTAGCAATTTCATAATTCATAAGTGTTCATTTTTTGTCATGGACTTAATTCCCTTAAGGTGTTCGTCATAATGAATTCTCTCGTTGTTCCCTCAATACTTATGGTTGGACATTGCTGCCCATTACACTTAGCTACATATGCAAATCATCATATTTCTCACAAGTATAATCACAATCACAATTCACAATTCATTCTCCAGATTCACAATTACACTTGTTCATTCATTAAACAAACAAAATCGAAGCATTATATGGTGTTCTTGTTTCAGCTACAACATGCTTTCAAGGTTCATTAATAACTCAATTTGCTTTTAACATCATTCCACCACCTTTCCATATAATTTCATCAATCAAATATGTAAAATTTACATCATTAACACAAGTATGATTCTTTTATTGATTCAAAAATGTTCCTAGAAGTCTCATAAGATCATCATCCATGCATTTTGTCACTTTAATTCATATTCTATGCAGCCCTCACTTTGGCCGACCCTCCCCTAGGTTCATGCATTTAAAATCGTTCATGTATCTTGAGTAAGGGTTTATACATGTGTTCATTCATCTTTTGTTCTATATAGGTCTGTCCAATTAGTCAAAATTCCTTGAGTTAAAGTGCAAGAACACCACCCCTTCCATTTTCGAGTTTTCTTCCCTTTCCCTTTTGTCTGAAATATGGGGTAACAACCAGCCAAGAGAAGGATATTAGTCTTACCTCATGTTTTTAGACAGTCTTTGAGTAGGTCTTGGTGGTATGGTTCTTCCCTCAAGTCTCGGTTTTCTGCCCTTCTTCCTCTGCTGGCTGTTTCCAGTCGGCCCTAGGCTCTTTTTTTTTCCCATGATTTCAACTGTTCAACCTTCCCTCTCCCTCTCCCTTCTCTCTCACGCCCAAGAAGGGCACATGTAGTTGGGGTTTGGTCAAGATTTCTTTGGAAAGGGAAAGAGAAGAAAGGGTATGCTGCTGGGCACATGCAGCAAAGTTGTTGAGCTCTATTTGTGTTATCTTTGAGCTGGTTTCCATTCCCCTTCTCCCTTAGAATAGGTTGGTCCAACACTAATTTTTTTTGTTAGGTTTTACAGTGTCATTGCCGATTCAGAAATCGACAGCCACATACTGTATCGTTGCCGATTCAGAAATTAGCAGCGAGAACTGCGCCAGTGTCGATTCATAAATCAGCAGCCAGACTGTGCCGCTGCCGATTCAAAAATCAACAACGAGAACTGCACCACTGCTAACTTATAAATCAGCAGCCAAACTATGCCACTGCCGATTCAGAAATCGGCAGTCAACTAGGTTGCTTTTGAATCATAAATTGGCAGCTAAAAACTGTGGCGCTGCTGATTCAGAGATCGGCAGCCAAAAACTGTGCCGCTTTTGAATCATAAATCGGCATCCAAAAACTACGTCATCTCTAAATCAGCAGCGATGGTGGAGTCATTTTTTTATGTTTACAAAAAATGAAAGTGGCATGCGTCCCAATATATGAATGCACGTCCAAACTCAAATTGTCAACATCAAAATCATTTAGTGGGTTCAAAGTCCTAAAGAACTAGGAAAAAAATTTTAGGTTATGAAGCAGTGCTTTAGTTTGGCCAAGATTGATAGGGGTAAACAAGTGGACATCACCGTTATGTACTTGATAGGTGATGCAAAACTATGGAGGAGAACTATAATTAAAGATGAATTTAATGATGGATGACTCATGATTGATACTTGAGAACATATGAAACCAGCATTTATATCAAATAACACATCCTAGATTGCACAATAAGACTTGAAATGGTTGAAATAGAAGGAGTCATTTCAAGAATATATATAAAAGACTTCAGTTATTTTATTTTGGATATTGAAAATATTTTTCAAAAGGGAGAGATTTAATGTTATTTTGGTTAATGAAAATGAAGGTAAAATAACAGGCATGCACGTCTACCTAATATGTGTGTTAAATTGTTTAATTGCTTAAATGAAGGATTTGGTGGATAAATTTATCCTTGTAAAAAATGATCTGATACAGATTGATGCATTGAGATAGAGGAAATTAAGTGCAATAAAGATTGTAATTTGTGTGAAAATTAGAGTTAATGACTAATATGTGATGATCATGTTGGATTTAGGAGCTAGAAACACCTTTGTTGCTTATAAATTAGTGAATTAGCTTAGGTTGTGGTTGAGTAACATTTACACCAAAATAAAAGTAGTGAATGCTAAGGTTAAAGGATAATGGGAATAGCTTACAGTGTGTTGTTAGTCCTAGAATAGTGAAAAGGGAAGCATAATTTATTGGTAGCGATATTAGATGATTTTAATGCCATTCTTAGCCTAGATTTCTTGAAGAAAACCAAAATCACCATAATTCCATACTTTAATGGTATTTTAATTGCCAATAAACTATGTCCTAGTTTTGTTTCTTGCTATAAAGCTTTGGTGGCTAAATATAAAAAGAGTGGCAATAACATGATTTTGACCACCGTTATTGACAAGGCCTTGAGAAAGGGAGAGGAAGTCTTCTTGGTATCAATAACACATGATGGGGAATTAGGTTAACATGAAGAGACGTTGATTGCCATGGTGAAAATGGATGTAGAAATACACAAATCTAAAACAAAGACCATTGGAGTTTGACGAAGGTGATAAGGTGTTGCTAAATTTAACTTCACATATTTAGAAGAAAAAAATAGTTTGGAAGAATCAACTCTAAGAGCTAGTGCCAAGTATGATGAGCTATTTGAGATTAAAGAGAAAATAAGGGATGTTTCTTACAAGTTAAAGACACCAAAAAGACTAAAGCTTCATCTAATATTTTGTGTGAGTTATTTAAAATATTTTCATTAAGATTATAAGGATCTGGAAAGAAGTAAGTCGTAGCATAAGATCATGGATCATGGAAGACTCGAGCAGTATAAGAAGAATAGGCAGATTGAGATTTTAGTAGAATGGTAAAATAACTAAGAGGTTTCATGGGAAAAGAAATACTAATTTGTGGTAGTTTGAAGACTTATTGCAAGAGTATCTCACTTTTATTTTGATGAGGTGTCAAGTCCTTCTGGTGGGGGAGGTTTGTTGTAGATTACGGGTGTGAGGTCGCGTTAACAAAAACATTCTTGTGAAAATGTCTTGGGTGGTGACATCCTAAATGGATAATGATAGAATTGGCAAGCAATGTGTATAACTGTTTATATGGATATTGGGTTCATGTTCAACATAAATTTAGATTTTGGTGATGGATTGTCCAAAATGTGCAATAACACATCTACTTTGGTAGTATAAATGTTGGCATATTGTTCTAGTGGTTTGTGGGTGGCAACCCAAGGAAGATTGTAATAGTCGGGGTAGTTATCGATAGTTTTGTGAAAACCTGACCAGATTTGTTATGAGTCTTATGAGGTATTTTTTGGTTCTATGTATAAGTAGGCTATAATTAGTGTATAGCATGCACTGTACATGCATTGCATGCATAAGAAATATTTTTGTATTGTTTCATTTGTTAAGAGTAATGAAGGTTGGGATTTTCTTGTAATCCTATGCATTGTTCTATTCTTGTTTACTTGTGCTTTTCTACTTGTCTATAACAAACAAGAGATTAAGGAATATCTCTTAAGTGTGTGAAACACTTAGATTATAGGCAAGGCACAGGTGAATTTAAAGAGAAATATCGAGTCTAGTGGGGGACTAGATTGTTGTATAGGGATTGAAAATCTAATAAAACACTTGACCATGTGACAAAATACTTGATTGTCATGGGTGTACTTGTCACATGTTATGGACAAGTGTGTTAATCATGTCATTCATATCTATAGGTGGAGCTTGTGCTTATATGCAATATGGCTTTTGGTAGGTGTGAGTGTAAGTGAAGGGTGTAAAAGATGACAAGCTTTTTTTATATGCATTGAATCTTGAAAATTAGGTGAAAAGTATTTTAGGTGTGCTAACAATTATTCATATGCAATGGAAATATACCTGGATTTGAAAACCTTTACACCATTAGTAACTCATAATGATGTGATGTGGAGTGCATCGTATGTTTTTTTTATGGGGTGTATGCAATGTATGGTTTTTCATTATAAGCAATATAGAGTTTTTGGCGTGAAGAGCTTATAGGATAATAGGTGGACATAAATGGAGTGAAATTTTTGGTGTGGTAATAGAGCTTGTTTCTAAAGATTTTGCATGTTATGGATGTGGAGGGACAATTAACTTTTCAATTTTAATTTGAATGTAAGTTGAACATACGTTATCATAAGCAGAGCAGGCTTTTACTTTATGGGATTTTGTTCTAGGGATGATAATTATTAGGAGTCAAATGCGTTTTATGGAGAGTCACCAGAAAACCTAGAGTGCTTGAATTATTTAGTATGTCTTTCACGGAGAAGCAACTGTGATGTAGATTTCTATTTAAATATCTATTTTTTGCACAAGTGTGCCATGCCATGGGGAAATATTTTAAAAAAATTGAATGGTGTTCTAAGGTTATAAATACCCTTTCCATCCTCCTTTATTCATAATAAAACCATACTTTTCAGCTACACCTTTTTTATTAACCCCAACTATCATTCTTGCACCTTCATACAAGTCATCATCCTCCATCTCTTCATTCTCTACTTAGGTGAGTGTCTATCTTAAAAAATTTTGAATGGTGTTCTTGGGTTATATATACCCTTTACATCATTCTTTATTCATAATAAAACTACACTTTTCAGGTACACCTAATTTTATTAACCCCAACTATCATTCTTGCACCTTCAGACAAGTTATCATCCTCCATCTTTTCATTCTCTACCTAAGTGAGTGTTTATCCTTGTTTTACTTTCTATTTATCCCATCAATATAGCTTTTGTTGCTACTTGGTGAAGGATAATCTTATCAGATAGAAGTACCTATTCCAATGTAACACCATCAGATTCCTCAATCCAATACAAAGATGTTTGCCCAAGTGTAATCACACTCAGGATGATAAAGAGGATAAACACAAATATATTAGGAATATGTTATGAGGCAAAAGTGTCTCATAATAAGGAGAGAATAAGTAAAATCATTAGTGGATAGGAGATGTGGTGAGTCATAAATTATTATACATATATGCATGTTTAGGCAAGGCTATACATTACCTTTGACTAGTTTAGTGAACATATTCACATGCTACAAAATATGTTTGAGTCAACTGCATCCAAATGGCTAGGTGATATTGACATCTTTCATGAGGTTTGTGTCATTTTTTGGAGAAAATCACACATACACACTTTCTGTTTCTAAAACCTATTATGAATTAAGGGGGAACCGATGGTAGTGAGAATACTGCCTGGTTTTTTTATATTTCATTGCCATTCTTGTAGTCCTTTAAATAATATTTTCTAGTTAGGTTAAAATATGTACTAGAATGGAAGTGTGAATAGATATTAGTGAGGTACAATGGACATGTCTTGCTGTTAGGAGGTTATGAAAAATAGGGTTGTTGCTCAATTTAAAGAGTACCTGCATCAGATTGTAACACTTTATCCACTTTGACCAATTTTGAACTAATATTTTGTAACCAACTTCATGATAGCCAATATCATTATGGCATGGTTATTTTATAGTGGTTATTAGAGTAATGTGTTTAGGATATGAAACTTATTTCAAAGTGTCAGTTTTTTATTCCTTTTCGCAATTTACTTTATATTTTCTTGCAACGGGTATAAGTACTGGTAAGAGGTGAGTCAGCATAAAGAAAGCAATAAAAGTCACTAACACAAAGGAGAAAAACTCTCAAGAGGAATTAAAAGCTCATCCTAGTGATGATATGGAGTTAGAGAGAGTCAATCATGCCATTACCAAGTTGGCATCAAGGTGTGGGCGTAATACTTCCCCTTCATGTTATTTCATTCATTGCTACCACTAGCACATGCATTATCATGGATGCTTCTCCCTAATTTGTTAGCAAGCTCCACACACTTAGTTGCCCATAGTCTTCCTAAATTTCAAAAGAGTAGCTATGGTATTAGCTATTGCCAATAAGACTTTTTGAGTCATCAAGCAATCAATTTTGTTCGTCCTAGGGATATTGTGTTGTCAGAAAAACATAGCAATGCAGTTACATAATTGTTTAAATAAAACCTTTAGTTTATAGGGTGAACCACAAGAAAACTATAAACACGTTGTCTCATATTTTGTAGGTAACCTATGAGGTCAATCACTCTTATGCCTATAATTTTTGTGATCACTTGAGTGAAGCTTAATTAATGTTTTTTCTTGTAATCCTTTATTTATCCTTTACTTGTCATTCTCTCTCTCTCTCTCTCTCTCTCTCTATATATATATATATATATATATATATATATATATATATATATATAATCCTGCCTACATTTGTGAATACATAGGAGGTTGAAACATAAAATGTACATGAGTAAATATCCCTTACCAAGAAAAAACTTAAAGAGTCTATAATGGTCTATGTAGATGGCCTAGAATCACCATACCACACAACATTCAAGAATAGAGATACTAATTTTTCTAACCTATTGGTAGTGTGTGAAAAAATGACAGGGTTAGAGAAAAATTTGTCTTTGTTAAAAGGACGACCATAAAAGACCAAGCTATATTGACTGCTCTCCCGACTGAGCTTGCTTCTGTCCAGGAACAATTATCAAAGTTGAAAGATATTAGGAGACCTTGAGGAATTTTAAATTATTTACGAAAACACAATTGCTTTTTTATTATTATTATTATTATTAGAATGCAAGTATGTATTAAGATCAAAAGTGACAATGCTAGTAAACCAACAAGTTCAAAAATATATACAAACTAATCGCCCAAACAAAACAAAACTGGGACTAGCCAACCCAAGCAAAGCTGACTCCTCAAAAAGAACAACCCATTAAAACCTAGAAAAACTAGGGGGAACAAACTCACTATCAAGAACCACGCAGGGTTTGAAAAGAAATTAAACAGAAAGAAGGTTAACCAAGAAACCAAAGGACCAAAAGGCAAGGTTGGTGCCAAGGTTAACGCAAAATAAAAACCAAAAAGAAAAACAAAATGTGCTTACAAAAACACCAAGAACATCAGCAAGTCATGCGACAAACAGTCCAGAAGAAAGATAGTAGACTAGTAAAGGAGACTCTCCATAATAGCAGGCAAAAATTCTACAAGAAACACCTTAACAAATCTTTATAGCCAACCATTCCCGGTACCCCAACAAAAGAGCAGGAATTAGAAACAGATGAAGTTGCAGACATCTCAGACAAGCAAAAAAAATCACAACTTGTAGTAGCAAGAATTATCCACAACAATCAAGAAAGAGCTCTCAGTCAACTCTCAGTCGACCAGTCTTGAGAGAGAATCTAGAGAGAGATGCTCTCCTCCCCCATGAAGTTAATTCCCTTGTTTGTGTTAACAAGTTCTGGGGTTTGATTTTCTCTTGGCTTCCTTGTCTTCCTTGCTCTGATCTCAACCCTTCTCCATTTTCCCCTCATCTTTTTTCAATTCCTTGATTCCCCCTCTTTTTCCTTTTTCATGTTTGTGCTTCATTTCAAATGGCCAAAAACAAACGGAAAGTTGCAGCTACAGTAGCATGTGGAAAAGACATCTTGCATGATCATGTTCCCGATGATCCAGATCATGATGGTTTTATTGTTCTAGCTCTTCAAGCAACCAAATCTGATGTTATCTCCAGTACATCTTTTTCCGTCCCCCCATGTCTCCATCCAAGGTCAGTGTTGTGTGTCCTAGCGTTCTCCCACCTATCCTTGAGCTCGCTTCTGGCTCTAATCTTTTGGATGATTTTACTGTTGAAGACTGCTCAGAAGATAAGGCCTTGGTTGAAGCGCTCATAGAAGAGGAACAATTGGATTTTTCTTTCTCTGATGATAATTGTGATGGTCCCCTCAAATCAACCCCCCTGTGTCCTCCTCTTGTTGATCTGACACCTCCTCTTGCCTTGTCAAGAGGTCGTCCACATATTACAACCACAGTAGCAGGTAACTCCCTCTCCTCTGCTCCAAGCAGTAGTGTATGGTGGGACCTCTTTTTCACTAGTCGACCAACTGCTTCCTGTACAAAACTCTAAAATTTCTCACTCAATCATCTCACTAAAACCTGCGCCATTTCTCTTAAGGACTTCCAACCCTAGTTTGATGTCTGGAACTTGTGTGTGGTTGGATATGTCTCTGGTAAAAGCCTTAGCTATAGGGCCTTGAATGGTATTATCTCCTTTGTATGGAAGTGTGAGGCTACTCTCACTATACATGATTCTGGGTGGCTGATCTACAGATTCAATCGAGAGGAGAACAAGCTCTCTGTTCTCCATGGAGGCCCGTACCTAGTGTATGGTAGACCCCTCATTCTGAGGTCAATGATAATTTTTTGATTTGTCTAGTGAGGAGATGACCCGGGTCCTAGTATAGGTCAATTCCCAAACCTTTATCTCTGTTATTGGTCTCCCCTGTGTTTGTCCAAGATAGCTAGTGTTCTTGGCAAACCTATTCAGTGTGATCAAATGACTTCTAATCTCTCTCGTCTGTCATATGCACGTGTGTTGGTTGAAATAGACCTTTGCGAGGACCTTCAACACTTTGTAGAGGTGTCTTTGCCGTCTGGTCCAATTCTTCACTAAAAGGTTGTCTATGAATCCGTGTCGAAGTTCTGTAACTTCTATAATGTCCTTGGATATACTCGGCTTCTTTGCTCCAAAGCTGCTATCAATACCAACAATATGGCTAGTACTCAGGCTGTGCAAGCAGGTAAAGGGGGAGTTTTTAGCAAACTGGGACCTCAGATCCATCAACATGAGCAGGTTACTCCTACAGGTACACAGGAGCAGAGCCAGCCCCTACCTGTTCAGGTTCCCCCAGCGGCTTCCTCCAACACTCCTATTGTGGCTATTAAGCAGGTTGGCCCTAGTGTTGCTCCTAATGGTTGGATTACGATGGAGTCTAGACGAAAGTCAAATAAGCACACCAGAAGTACCTTCAAGGGCAAAGAGGTGATTGTAGTTGAAGCTGTGTTCGATGAGAATCCCTGTCCAAATCTTGTTCCCTCTGCATATTCTGATGTTGTAGTTTCCATTATCTATGCAAGTGCGGTTGTTGTTTCAGAATGTGCAAGTGCAGTTTTGGAAGTTGCCCCTTCTTTCTTGGAACCTCCCAATCTGGGGGAAGGTATTCTGGCTAAAATCCCTTCAGAAGTTCCTCTCTTGGGGAACCCTGTCAAGACTAATGGGACACATATCTAGAGGAATCGTGCTGGTAGTAGAAAAGGCCTCCCTTTCTCCTGTATCCCTATGATCATTTACAGTTGGAATATCAGGGGTTTAAATAATCTCTTGAAACAACATGAGGTGGTCGACCTCATGAAGAAATACAAAATGGATGTTTGTGGTTTGCTTGAAAATAAATTGCTACCCTCTAGGGTAGCCAACCTACACAAGTTTCGACTTAGGGATTGGAAATATCTTTCCAATGCAGATGTAGCATCTACTGCTAGAATTGTTGTTTTTTGGAATCCTTCCATAGTCTCAGTTGACCTGTTTGCTTCCTTTGCTCAAGCTCTTCATCTTTCTGTTAATAGTTTGGTTTCCTAGTATAGCTTCTGGGTCACCTTTGTTTATGGGTTCAATACTATATCTACTAGAAGGTCTTTATGGGGGGATTTGCGGTGCTGGAACTCTTTATGTCCCTGGATGGTCCTCGATGATTTTAACTCTGTGCTTTCCTACAAACAAGCACAATGGTGAACCTGTTTCCTCCTATGTAACTTCAGATTTTTTATAGTGTTGTTCATACCTTGGCCTTCGGGATGTTAACTATACTAGCTGTCATTTCAGTTGGACCAATGGTACCATGTGGAGCAAACTTGATAGGGTTTTGATCAATCCTTTATGGTCTTCTCTTCAGCGCCTGACTCATGCCCACCTCAATTCTCCTGGAGCTTTTACTGACCACTCTCCTGCCAAAGTTTGTTTGGACCAACATGTGCAAGACAGGAGGAACTTTAAATTCTTTAACATGTGGGCTTCACATGATCAGTTCCTAAAGGTGGTCTCTACTCATTGGTTTTCTCCTGTTTATGGCACTCCAATATATGTTTTCTATCGCAGGCTAAAGCTTCTAAAACAGCATTTGAATGAGCTTAATCGTCTCCATTTTAGCCATATCTCATAGCGTGTTTCGCGTCTTGAAACTGAGTTGGCAGATCATCAATCTATTTTGCAGCACGACAGGGACAACCAGCTTTAATTGGAGAAGGACAAGCTTCTTCGCTAAAAGCTGTCAACTATGAAGTTTGCGGAAAAGCAGTTTTTTGTCAAAAGATCAAGTGCAACTTCCTTAAGGATAGTGATAAAGGCTCCAAGTTCTTCCATGCACTGATGAATCATAATCATAGAATGAATTTCATTCCAGCCATTATGACCACTCATGGTCATCTTAGCTCCTCTCTAGAGGAAGTAGGAGCTGTTTTTGTGAACTATTTCCAGCAGTTGCTTGGCACATCCAAAACCACCATTCCCTTTGATAGTGCGATCATTCACAGTGGACCCTGTCTCTCTTCAAGCTCTCATGATCTTCTTCTTTCTCCAGTTACTCATGAGGATATTCGGAAGGCAGTCTTTAGCATAGGGGACGACAATGCTCCTGGGCCTGATGGCTATTCCTTCCTCTTCTTCAAGCAAGCCTGGCATATTGTTGGAGATGATCTCAGTGCTGTTGTATAGGATTTCTTTCTTTTTGGAAGGCTCCTTAAGCAAGTTAATCATTCAATTATTGCTTTGGTTCCCAAATCAGCCAATGTTTCTTCTCCGTCTGATTCCAACCCAATCTCCTACTGCAATGTGATTTATAAGGTGATTGCAAAGATTTTGGCTGGTCAGCTAGCTCATGCTTTAACAGACATTATCAGCCCCATGCATAATGCTTTCTTGGGTGGCAAGCTTATGAGTGATAACATCAATCTTGTCCAGGAGCTTCTTAGACAATACGACAGGAAGCATTCTTCTCCTCGTAACCTGTTGAAAGTAGATTTCAGGAAAGCCTTTGACTCTATTCAATGGGACTTCCTGGAAAATCTTCTTCGGCAACTTGGGTTCCTAAACAGATTTGTTTCCCTTCTTATGCAGTGTGTCTCCACTGCCTCTTACTTTGTTGTCGTGAATGGTGACCTTCATGGATTCTTTCTAGGACAAAGTGGTGTTAGACAAAGGGACCCCTTGTCCCTATATCTCTTTATTTGCTGTATGGAATATTTTTCTAGGATGTTAAAGCTGGCCTCTCAGCAGGTGGGATTTTGATTTCATCCTATATCTAGGATTTAGGGCATTACTCACCTAGCTTTTGCAGATGATGTCCTCCTTTTCTCACGAGGTGACTCCTCTTCAGTTCGATGCCTCTTTCAACAACTCATACTTTTTGGTTAGACTTCAGGTCTGATGATAAATCCGCAAAAATCATCCATCTTCTTCAGGGGTGTTAATGATGCTCACAAGCAATCCATCATTTCAGAATCTGGCTTCAGGGAAAAGCTTTTCCCTTTCACATACTTAGGGGTTCCATTGAGCCCCCATCGGCTGTTAGCTAGCCAATTTTCTCCTCTTTTACTGGATTTGGAGTTGACAGTACAAGGCTGGATTGGCAAGCACCTCACGTATGTTGGGCGTCTTGAGCTTCTTCGATCTGTGCTTTTTGGCAAGGTTCATTTCTGGCTGAACATTTTTCCTATCCCAAAACTAGTACTCCATAATATTATAAGCATCTGCATGAATGTTTTATGGATATGAGATGTTAGGAGAAGTAGCTCTGCTTTGGTTGCAAAGGAAACACTGAGAGAAGGAAAAAGGGAGGGCAGAACAGGGGGAAGGAAGAAAAAACTGGGGAGAGAAAGAACGAAAAAAGCCAAGAACAAAAAAAAAAGAACGAAAAACACCGTGGAGCCCCGAGAAATCAACCCAGCAACTAGAGCAAAGAACAAAGTAAAAACTAGAGCAAAAACCGAGAAATCAACCCAGCAACCAGAGCAAAGAACAGAGTAAAAACCAGAGCAAAAAAACAAATATACAGAGAGGAGAGAACAAGAGGACAGCACACATAGTGACAAGAATTATCCTTAATATTGTCCTCGTCCCTGCAAACAAAGGAAAGACCCGTATTCATTCAAAGAACACTCACAGCAGACCGGCATCATCTTCGTAAGTTTTAAAAGCTACTGAGAAAGCAAGAAGGAAAGCACAGACAAGTGATCATAAAAGGAAGACAAGGGAAAACAGTAGGCGAGAATCCTCATCAGTGCAGCAAACGTCTTCGGTCTCCAGAAGCAGGTATGACTTCATCCCCTTTGTATCTTCATTTCAAAATGTGATTGTTAGTGCTGCAAGAACACTGTGTGAAGGTAATTTAATTACCTTCACCAATGTTCTCGCACGCATGACCAATTCACGCGTGCCTTTAGTTTTTGCCCAGCCGGGTCACTGGCTTGGGCCAGTGACCGGGCTGGGCCGGCTGGGTCCAACCCAGCCCATGTGGACTGAGCTAGGCCCAGCCCCCCAAAACAAAAAAAAATAAAAATTAAAAAATTAAAAAAAATAGAAAGTGTAGAAATAAAAATTTCGCATGTCTTAGAAAAAATATAATTTTTGTCAATTTATTCACTGATATCAGGATCATGAATAAAAAAGGGAAAAGAAAAGAAAATATACTAATTTTTTGGTAGCTACGAACTTTTACCAACGCCAGAGTTGGAATTATTCGTGGTGGAATTTTTACCAACTCCAGAGTTGGAATTATTCGGGGTGGATTTTTTACCAACGCCAGAGTTGGAATTCTTCACGATCGAATATTCACTGGCACCAGAGTTAGGAATATTATAAACAAATCATCATAGCATAAGCGAATAAATGTTTAGCAATTTAAGACAAAATCAACAATGCAGTCTGCCTCAGGCATAACGTTTAAGGGATGATAATATCTTCCCTTTTACGTAACCAGTCCCGAACCATAGAATCTCTGTTGACCAGTTAGGGTTCCTAGTGACCATAATACTAGGTGGCGACTCCTTAAACAAGACCTTTTTCCTAAAAGAACAAGATGTCAGATATCTGTTCTTTTTCCACAATCGAGAGATTATTTTTAGGGCCGCCGCGATGTCGGGTGCGACATTCATAATTGGAAACAGAGACACCTATTATGTTTATCTTCCTAGGAGAGGATGGAGTTGAAATCTCCAAGGATCATTCATGGAGAAGCTGGACTCCACCTTCTTAAATCATCCTATAAAGCCCTTTTCACAATAATTATGTTGAACCCATATATAAATGTAGCTGCAAAACTATAATGATTCACCAGGCAGGTGATGACAACATGGAGACCTTGGTCAAATATAGAAATAAGATCAACATTAACAATAATAGGATTCCACATAATAATAATTCTTGCATTACAAATAACATCTACATTAGAAAGAAGTTTTCATTGTTTCATCCAAAATTTATATATATGACAAAGCTTGGAAGATAAAAACTTATTTTTTAGAAGACCACATACATCAATACAATGTTTCTTCATGAGGCTTGCAACCTCATGTTGCTTCAGAGGGTTGTTTAGTCTTCTGACATTAAAATAGTAGATTTTCATTACAAGAAGAGAGGGGTAGGAAATTCCCTACTACTTCCTGATGCTTTATTGGTACTGTGCTTGCCCATATTCCTAGTGACTACCTTTTCTAGAGATCCAACAGGAAGTTTGCATTTCAAGGCTATTATGGGAACAACTATCACATTCCCTTTCTTACTGCCATGATCAACCAGAGGGCCTTCACTGTCAGACAAGCCCCTACTGCGAGTTTGGTACCTCTTTTGACTTTTATTTGGGCCTCTGATAGTTTCCCACCCCTCAGCTGCAGCTTCAGCTTGCATCAGATCAGCTATAACAATCACCATGGCAGAGGGAGCAACATGGAGATTACCCTAACTGGTCTGCATAGTAGTAGCAGTTTCCTGGCCACCCTTCTTATTAACCATACTAGTAGAGGTGTTTTTAGCCTTTTTTTTCCCTCCATATGTTGTGTCCCCTCCATCATTCACAGCCTTAACTTTAGCTTGCATAGGGTCGAATAACTGCTCACCACGTGGCATACCCTGATTGCCTTATTGGCTTGCTACAACAGCTATCTCAACACTAGGACCAAGCCTTGCATGAACAAAACCCCTTCTGGCCCTCACAAAATTTGGTTGGGTTATCTTCTCTACACTGGCAGTTGAAGGTTTAAGACAAAATGTGATAGTATGTCTAAGGAATCTACAATGCTTGCAGAACTTTGGGAGAGTTTCATAAATAACAGGTTATAACAAAGGCATTCCATTGGGAAAAATGATAGTGATTGAGTGAGGCAAGTCAGCAAGCAAATCCAACTCAATAAGAACTCTAGCATATGAGAGCCTGGACATGGTAGAGGAGCAAATCACATTAGTAAGGATTGTCAATAACACTTACAATCTTAAACAGACATGTTAAAGACCAACATTTCAGTGGAAGATTAGGAAAGTTAACCCAAACCGGGGTTGTGGTCATTTCAATGGGAGCAAAATCAAAATACTCAAGCATGGGTTTCAAAACCAGTGGTCTCCTAAAAACCAAATATGATCCCCCATACAAAACCGCAAGTTTATCTTCTTCAAAATCAAATTTAAAGATCAGCCATCTGGAATCATGTATGATTAAAGAAGCAGCATATTTCCAAGTGGTAGCAATAAGATTAGTCAATGCTTTATAGCTAGGGAATTTCCCAGCAATATAACCAACAACATATAACAACCCAAATCTTCCACTAATAGAGGACAAGTACTCGTATTATTAAAAGTTTGTTGATCAATTGAGGGTTAAAATACGCAATTTCATAACCAAAAACCAAAATAAAATAGGCAGTAAACTTTGAGACTGACAATTGAGTTTGACAAGAGTGAAATTATATGAAATTAAGAGTTTATTAGGCAATTACGAATGCAATTAAAAGTAATTGTAAAAAAGGACTAAAATAAAATTTGTCAAATACCAAATTAAAAACCCTAATTTTTAGGGTTTAACCTAGGAGACGCGTTGTTCGGCTACTGTTTAGCTTATTCTTCAGCAATTTTGGCTGGTTGAGTAGGCACTTTTAGGTGAATAAATATGGTGTCTCCGACCACCTCTGGGGCTATAACGACCACTATTCAACTAAGAAACGCCTCTTCTACAAAAATCAGCTACTCTCATCAAATGTTTATATTTCATTTTCTTCAACGAACTTAACAGCGTTTTGTCCACGATTAACCATCATTGTATTTTCAAATTCTTTAAGGATTTGACTAATATTTCAATAACCCTATAAATTTTCATTCATGAAAATTAATGGTCAACATTTTGGTATAAATATTGGACCTACCAATAAGTTAGTATTTAAATACTAGGAGTTGACTATAAAATTCTTAAAATTATTTTGGATATTCATCAATTTTAATTAAGAATATTTTTCACTACAATATACGAGTTGAGAAAAACACTTTCACCTTTTAGGATATATGAACTCTGTCAAAGCACCTACATGGATTCTTTTTACAAGAATTTATCTGTGCATACGAGCCCATAATAAATTCCAAATTCCAAATTTATTCATGAGAGTAAATCTTCGTTATGAGTCATAGATGGACCACCGGTTAGAAACCATCAACACATTTAAACCATATCCAGCCCACACAATGTAGCTTACCTTATGTAATGTGTACTAGGAAGGGTGCTAACACATTTCCTAACCACAACCAGTCTCTTACCCTAAAATTTCAGATAAGACTAGTCTAATCAGGTCTCCTAATGATCCTGAACCAAACAACTAGGTAATAACTCTTTGACACCAACACTACAATGCCCCCATGCACACGTGTGGCACTAAGCTCAGGAGCACCTCGCTTTTTTAAAGACCAGATTCATAGATCTAGCCTTTCAAACTCGAACACATCTAGGCTTTACTGTTTTTTACCCTTTACCTTATTTTCTTTCTTTCTTTATTTAATTATGTTACTTTTTTTTAATAAAATTATCTTTAAATAAAGCTATTAAAATGGTATTTAGAAAATCATTAAGTTATACCATGATTTTCAATAGAATTAAAGCTTTTATGGTTATATTAAAAATTATTTTATAAATAATTATATATAAACCTCATGTGTAAAATAAATAAAAAATTACTAGTGAATATTTAATAAAAATAATATATATTTTTTGTTATTTTTTATTGTAATTTTTTATATATAATTTTTTCAATTAATTATTTTTGAATTTTTTCATAAAGTCATGTCAAAATTAGAAAGACATGTATTTTTTTATTGAAATTTTCTTTTTAGTTCATAATAATCTTTTGTTTTTAAAAATATTCTTCTAATAAAAAAGACATGCTTCCGTGAAAAAAAATTTGCATGAATAAGGAATAAAAGTTTTGATTAAATAATACATTTTTTTTATTTAAATCATTAACATAACTATGAATATTTATTTTAATTATCCTATTTTTTTATTAAATGAACATTATGTTGATAAAAATTACACTTAAGGAAAAAAAATGCATGAATAAAAAATGAGAATTTTAACTAAGAAAATATTTGTTTTCTCCTTAATTTAGATTGTTGAATTTCTAAATATTTATTTTAATTTTTACATAATTTAATTTAAGAAATTCAAAAAATCTTTACAACAATTGTCAATGACTATTCAATATTCATGCCTTTTATCCATAGTTATTAAACCCGGACCAGTGCGGTGAGTCGACAAGGGATCCGGTCGACCCGGTGGCTGAATTGGTCCGGGTTTGCCAAAAGATCGGCCGGTGTAATGACCTGGCGGGTCAACCCATAACCCGGGCGACCCGGCAAAACCCGAGCGAGACCTGATTTTTTTTTTTCAAATGTGATTTTTCTCCTACAATCATCTTTTTTCATATTTTTTAGGTGGTTATTAACACTTTTTAAAGGTCACTATATAAATATTAGAAAAATATTTTATTTTTTCAATGTAGGATTTGAAACTCTTTAGTATATATACTCTATGTTTCCAAGAAAAAAAATTATGTTTTTTCAATGTGGGATTTGAAACCCTTTCGTATTATACTCTACGTTTACAAGAAAAAAATTATGTTTTTTCAATGTGAGATAAAAAACTTTTTAGTTTAAATACTTCAATTTAAAAAGATAACATAATACATCTTCAATATGGGATTTAAAGTCTTTTAGTATATATATTCTTATGTTCCCAAAAAATAGTTATTTTTTCAATGTGAGATTTGAAGTCATTTCGTATATATATTTTATGTTCATAAGAAAAAAGTTATGTTTTTTCAATGTGGGATAAAAAACTTTTTGGTTTAAATACTTCAACTTAAAAGGACAACATAATATTTTTTTTTTAATGTGAAATTAGAAACCCTTTAGTATATATACTCTATGTTCACAACAAAAAAGTTATGTTTTTTCAACGTGAGATTTCAAATCCATTAGTATATATACTCCTATGTTCCCAAGAAAAAATTATTTTTTCAATGTGAAATTTGAAACCATTTCGTATATATACTCCATGTTTACAAGAAAAAATTTATGTTTTTTCAACGTGGAATAAAAAAAATTTTGGTTTAAATACTTCAACTTAAAAAAATAAGATAATACTTTTTAAATGTGAGATTTGAAGCATTTTAACATATATACTTTATGTTCATAAGAAAAAAATTATGTTTTTTCAATATGGAATAAAAACTTTTTTAGTTTAAATGCTTCAACTTAAAAGCATAACATAATATCTTTTCAATGTGGAATAAAAAACTTTTTAAAATATTCTTTTAAACTTCATTATTTACAACATGTATAATCTATATTCATATGGATTTTTTCATATAAAATATTAAAACTTTAAATTTATTTATTTATTTTTCCGGGTTGACCATGAAACCCAGGACCTGACCTCTTGGTCGGGTCAACCCCGGACCGGGTTTGATAACTAAGCTATTATCTTGTGGGGTGCATAAATGTTAACAGATTCTCTCGGATACATTATTTGATCATTCCTGGATTTTTCAGTAACAAGATGTCACAAGACTTGAGAAAACTAGAGTCATACAACTGGTCCGGACAAACATTAAGCATCATAAAGAACAGTTCTTTCTAATCAAGGAATGATTTAAGGACAGCAGAACGGGGCACTAAGCTGAAAATCATACGTGACAGGTGAGGACCCTGTGTCTTGGAACAGGCAAAGTTGTCAACAAAAAAACATGCCATCTTTTTTCGGTTGAAAAGAAAGTTCAGATTACATCAATACTCGGAAGAAATACTCAAAAATAGATGAAGAACTAGAACCAGAGTTAGAATTAATTAATACTCCAAAAATACTCATCCACGTAAACCCAATCCATACATACAAAGCTTATCACAACAGCACTACAGTATGTATGGCTTCAGATTCTTGAATATCAAACTCGACAATCTGACTTATTCCAACATGTATGGTTCAGTTGTCTCTAATTCTTTGACAAATCTGCCACATTTGGAATATATCTAGCCTTTTCTGGTGAGAAACCAAAGAATTTCTGCTTTGACAAGAAGAATCATTTAAATAAAATTGCAAAATATGTAATGTGTTCTATTAACAATAATTGTTTAATACCTGATTAGCCATTATAAGAATGTGACTTGATGACAAAAACACTTACTTTCCCTTATAATTTTATAGTTTATCCATGATTCAATCACAATTCCCTCATCCAATCATCAAATACAGCATATCAAGGACACTGAGGTTAGGATCCAACCTGATTAAACCATAGTCAGGTCAGGTTGCTGGGATTCCAGAGCAAAAGTGACAGGGACTGGCAAGAAACATATAAGGTGAGTCATTCTACAGATTCCTTCTTCATGTTTTATCTGCATGTCGAAGGCATAGTATTGAGCAGAGCTAGATGATAAAAAATGGATGTGCTAGAATTAGATATTCACATACTTGAGTGCCTTGTGCCTTGAGAATTATAGCCAAAATTTAAGGGCATAAATTTGCATTGTTAACACATGAAGGTTTCTTAGCATTGTAGTAGAAATGTGCGATCATCTGGACCAACTCATCTGCAGTTCGAAACTCTGCAAAGACCATTATTTTCATAAGAACATGGAAAGATAGGAGCTTGAATATGTCTACTTGTAATTCTGTTATGAAAGCAATGTGCCTTACCTTTCTCCCTATACAAGATCTTATTTCCACGTAAAAACAAAATCTGAGGGCATTCTTTAACTTTAAGAGCATATGCCAAATCTCTCTCAATATTGATGTCTATCTTCACTGTCTGATACCAGAGAATTTCAAGGTTAACAAAATTAGCAATCCAAAGGAAACAAAATTTGATAAAATCCAAGGAACCAACTTCTAGGGACAAGAAACAGACTACAAACTGAATTGAATTGAATGGCGTCACCCTAAACAGTCCATAAGTAACATTGCGATCCATCAAATGAACCTAAATAACCACTTTATATTCTCGCAAGTTTAAATTTAGTTTGGAGATACAGAAAAAACAGAAAACATACAGTTTTCTCGTAAACCAGAGGTGCAGTGAATTTACATTTGAAACTTGTCCGTAGAAGTTTAAGTGTAACAAAGAGCAAAGTCAAAACATTAGGAAATTTGATGCAGTTCAAATGGAAACAACATAGTGCTCATTTTACCCGAGGAGGCAATCGATCCTTGGCACCCCTATACACCTTGGCTGCCTTTTCTAGCTCTTTCAAAGTCTTCCAATTATCAGTTGCCCTGTGGATAAAAAGGAGATTAAGCACACTTTTTTTAGTGCAAGTAACAATACTCAATCCACATATACAATTTTCACAGTGCACAATAGACCAATGCAATTTGAAATATTAACAATTAAAGAAGAAGGAAAGCAATTTCACATATCAAACATGAACATCTTATTCTTGGTTTTCCCAGTAAATTATATTAAGTGGTTAGGATGCAAACTTGCTAGCAGTACAGGCCTACTAAAGAATGCTTAAGTGGTTAAGATGAGACATGAAAATGCTTACAGGCCTACTAAAGAAAATGCCAGAACTATGAACATCCAAAATTCACCGTTGAAGTTTGAACTACTCTGATTTTCATAGAAGCTACTTTATGCCTGTTTCCAATTGCTAGATCAATCCTCTTGTACATAAGGAAAGCATAGTACATCAAAAATATAAAAAAGAAGCAGCCTACGCACATCTCAACTCTCAAGCAATTCTTTCTTGTGAAATCCGTAACTACATTGACATGCTTATTTAATTCTTATGCCATTAATTAGCAACTGTAGTTCAAGATGATTACTTGCAAACAATACTCTACCAGTAAAACATTCACACGCACCATAAAAATAATGAAGTGATTTGATATTTTAAAGGAATATCTACGAGTTGCATAGAAAACACGAAATCTTGCTCTTTTGTCTCTAAACTTATTGCCAAGCGTGTGTAGAAGAACTCTTTAAAGTACGGTTGCAAAATCTGCTGGTATGAAGAAAAAAATATCAAACATACCTGCTATATCTCTCAAATACAAGAACAATCAGTGGACTTGGATGGAAGGCAAATCTCTCCCAGTCTAGGCAGTTAATCTCATTCACCCAGTTATCCTCCATCTCTCCTTCCCAGTCAATCTCAAACCCATCTTCTCCTACAACATTCTTTATTGGATGCTTCTCAAAATATTCAGACGCCCTAACTCCCCACCCCACATCGGCATCCAATGGCCAATCTCGACTTTCCTCCTCAACCACCATCTTCTTTTTCTTTCCTTTCCCTTTACCATCCTCACCACCACCTTCCTCCTCCTCCTCATCGTCTTCATCATCATCATCACTCGTTTCAGAATCTATATTTTCATTAACTTTATCCTTCATTATTTCCTCTAAAACATCCGGGTTCTGCTGCCTAATTGATGCAAATGTTCGTTCCAGCGAATCACGCACGAAGTCCTCAACCGCAACTGCTTCACTCCTTCGACCACGTTTTGGCTTCCTTGGAATTGTGGTTGGGAAAATTTCCCCGCCTTCCTTTCCACCATCTTCGTTTTTCGGTCGGCGAGTTCTTCCTCTAGAATTCATTTTGGGGTTAGAACTGGATTCAGGGTCAGATTTCTTTGAAACGGAAAAGCAAGGAAAACGTCTTGAGTTGTGCTCATAGTGTAAAGCATTTTGATGAGAAATTGCCGGAAAGCGGGCAAAATTAGGTTCATCGTTTATTGAACGAAGATGCGAAACGGGCTTCGGCACGGCCATCGTTTGAAGGAGAGACATTTTTCTCCGACAGAAGAGATTGAATGGGAAGGATAATGTCGGAGACAGTGAGCAAAAACCTAAAACCCCTCGTTTCCTTCCGACCAGACACCACACGATGAGTTTTATGACTCCATTTTGCTATGGATATTTTTTTTTTTTCGTTTTCTGGAAAGGTGGTTTTTTTTTTTTAATTTTAATTTTGGGCTAAAAAGTCGAGAAGGCTTGAGGCTCCAGGAGTGGGCTTCGAACGTTAGACAACTCTTTCGAAACCCAAGAGCATAAACGAAGACAGAGAATAATGATCATTTCACGAATTCCTTCCCGTATAGTAACGCCGTAACGGGGGTAGAAACTTTAAAATCACGGTCATCTTTCATATGCATATTCCGAAAGAATTTTGGTAAAATATTCATTTTCTTTAAAAAAAAAATTATATAGCTATAACTTTGTCATTACAATTAAAAAAATTAATTAATAAATCCTAATAAATTACAAAATATACTAAAATGACTAGTGAAACACTAGCGTATCTTTTTTGTCATCAAACATTATTTTTCAATTGTAGCTTTACATGCCTAGTTTGATGGTAAATTCGTTAATGGTGAATAAAATATAAAATAAAATATGAGGGAGTCAACCAATAAGAAAAAACATGGTCAATTTAAGATTTTTTTAAAAGTTCATTTTAGCCCACATACTTTCTTTTTTCTATCTCTATAATTTCTATATATTTTTATATTTTAATTTTTTATTTAAAAGTGTATATTCTAGACATAGAGTTATAGAAAGGAGGAAGAAAATCCGATGAAAATGATCAAGAGATAAAATTCATTGGCTTTTGTCATTTTTTGAAGATAAAAATCTCTAGTTTTGATGTAAACTAGTTTCATTTAACGAGAAGAGTTTAATAATGATTTTTTTTTAAAATAAATAAAAATCAAATTCAGTTTAGAATTTTTTATTTGGTTCATTTTGGTTTTTTAAGTGTTTTTTTATTTTGTCTTTTAGGATTATTAGGTAGCTTAGAAAGGTTTTTGTGGTGTTTTTGAGATATTTTTAAATAAAAATAGCTTGAAAAAATAAATAAAACAATTGCCCAAAAAATTCTCTCTCTATTTTTTTAGCCACCTTTGTAGTTGTTGAGATTTTGATAGCACATGACAGGTTGTTTAGAATTGTTTTTTTTTTAAATAACAGGTAATAGGCTGTCTGTCCCTTAATAAATAAAAATAATAATTGGCCCAAGCATACGGGCCAGGATTAATAGGTCCTTTTGTTTGGGCTTTTTTTTTTTTAGGTGTAAGCACAGCAGGCCATCTAAGGCCTTTTTTTCTCATTGTTTTTTCTTTTTTATATATAATTTTTTATTTTTTAAATTTCTTATAAGGTTTTCAAGTTTTTTAATTTTCTTATTGTTTTAAGTTGTTTTTTTTAAAAAAAATATTTTGGTGTTTCAAGGGACATTTTTATCAAAATAAATATGATATATAAGAGAAAATGTGAATATATTGCTATCAATATTTATTTTTATTTCTTATAAAAAAAATACTCAATCTTAGATAAATGTGCAATCATATGAATAATTAAAGATATATTCAAATTTTAAAAATACAATTATTTAAAAATATATATTGTTAAAATATAGTAATCAATATATTCACCACATGAAATGATAAGTAAAAGATTGATTAAGGCATCTTTTAATTAATTTAATTATCATCATTTAATAGTTTCAAGAAATTATAAAAACTTATATGTTCATGTTATTTTAAAAATCAAAACTTTTCCCAATTGTTATTTGTATAATATATTCTAAAATTTAATAAATATATTCTTAGTCTAACATTTTTTTCCCCTAATTTTAGCTTTCTATATTGGATTTTTGTTGATGTTTTTTTCAATTTTATCTTTGAATTAGTCTTTATTTATATTCTTATCATATAACTAAATTAAAAAAAAAATGTTATTGGATCCATTTGAGTCTATTATCCGGATCAGGGTTTTGACGGGTTAATTTGAATTGTTCCAAGTCAATCCAATATATCACCATTTCAATATTATTTTTTTATAAAAAGTAAAATAAAATTGATCGTTTTATTATTAACTTGAAAATAAATAAATGTTTTAGAATTGTTTTAGATATTAAACTTGTGTTAGATGATTATTAGCTTCGGCTTGTTGGTTTGCAGCCTAATAAAGGTCCATTAGGGTTATTTAGAAAGACTATATATATTTTTCATAGTTGTCAAATCTTAACAGCATCTATTTATTGAATAATTTAGATTTTTTCTTCGTGTAAATTATGTGCAAATTATGTACTTTATAGGGACAGATTAACAACTGACTTTTATCAAGGTATAACTGACTTTGTGGTGTTTTCACATACTTCGAGTTCTTATTGGGCTGTAAACAACGGGTCCAAGTTCTTTTCTAATATCTTTGATTTTTAGATACAGGGCTATCTCTAGGTCAAAGTTTTTTTATCCGAACTTGAATTTCAGCTTTCTTTGGTAGTTTATCCATTTTGTTGTTGGTTTTAGGATTGTTATCCTAGGATTTGCATTAACTGGTATCAAAGCTAGTCGTGTATGACGTTGAATGATGGGGTTTTTTTTTTTAGTCGAGAGGGGTTTTAAATGTGTTGGTATAAATCATATAATTATTATTTGAAAGGTTCAGGAGTCACCATCGAGTATTATAGTTGTTAGGAAATCTAATGGTCTGCGAGAATTTGAGTAAAGGTACTAGTTGTGCATAGGAAAGACACATCACCCTCAGTGTACCATACCTACGATAAGTTGCTTTGTTGATTAATTGTTTTTCTTTAAATTTTGTTTCTATTTATTAGTTCATCTAAGGTTAAAAAAAATATCTTTCTTAGTAAGATGATCTTTATCTTATCAGGCTAAAACCTAACCTTTCTAAAATCTAAATTTTAACGATGTATTTATTTATATTTTGTATCTTTTAATATCTGATAATATACTTTACAATGTATTTTTATACCCTCAAATAATAAAGTTTGTAGCTAATTTTTAATATTTATTGCTATTAATTCATTTAAATTAATATCGAAGTGTGTATTACGTTGTAAAATTCATGCCCCGAATATTAATTAAAAAATTGATTTTTGTGATATTTTTAAAATTTTTGTCAAATTCTAATGGATAATCATAAATTAGTTATGATATTCATTCTTTGTATTAAAAAAAAAATGATAAAATTACATTTTTTGTATTTTTTTATAGAATATGCATGAAAAACTTTTAGGATTTGACCCTATACACACAAACAAAAACATATTTTTGTATTTTTGAAAAAAAGAAATTTTTTCAATTTTCAATGTTTTTTTGAAATTTCAGGAAAAAAAACATGTATTTTTAATACCAAATCCATATCTTACAGTGCAGATCTACAACCCAATATTAAATGAAATTGTTGGAAAAACACACAAGTAACCCATAAATAATTTTAAAATGATCCCTGAATTTTTTAAGATTTTTTAGTGCTTGTTTGACTAGATACTAAAATAATGGACAAACTAAAGCTAAAAGGGGGGCAATAAGGTGTCTTTGTCAAACACACCCTTATCATGAAAATAAAGACATGAAAAAATACCTCAAGACTGTGTTTGACAAACATGCTTTAAGGACCAAAAAAAGGGATTTTTCTTTGACAAAAATAAGGTATGCCAAGTATGCATTTATGTTTGAGTTAGGCTTAGCCCAACCATATGAGCTCGTTTATTGGGCATAAGGCCCAAACTCACATGTACAGTTTGAGCTCATGTCATCCCAACCAAATTTTTGTTGGGCCAACAGAAGGCCTAAAGGATTTTTTTAACTCAGCCTAGCCATATGGGCTAGGTTGAGGCAAGAGGCCTAACCCCATTTCTTTACCATTGGTTTGACCTAGTGGTCTTGTTCTCTAACAAATATCAACACTAGAACATGAGTTATTTCTTCATGTTATCCATATATAGCATCATGAATGAGGGATCAAGGGAAAAAGAAAGTGTTACTTGGCTGGTGGTGGTGCTTCCAGAGTCACAATGGTCCACAGTGGAGGCTAACGATAGTGGTTCGGAGGTTGTGATGGAGAAGATAAACATGGGTGAAAATGGCTTTTATAGTGGTCTTTGATGGCTGTTTTTGGCTGGAATGAAATGGGGTTGTAGTGTAAGTCTTGTGAGTCTTGATTGGACTAAGGAAAGGGTAGGAGAGAGGCTCTCTCTCTTTTTCTCTCTCTCTCTCTCTCTCTCTCTCTCTCTCTCCCCTCTTTGGTTTACTTTCTTTCCATTTTAGTCTTCTTTTTCCTTGGTCACCTGAACTTCACCCCTATTTATAGAGGGTGAATGAGGTGCTTGGGGTCCCTTCTAGGCTTGAATCCTGGCCCTTGATTCGTCTATAAAGGGTCCCAACCATTGGTCATAAGACAACAATCTGGTATTGCCAAAACTAGGTTGTTAATGCTGGCATCTCTAGGGTGACAATTTGGCGGGAATAAAGTTGAAAATAAAGTACATTGTCAAGGCATGAGAGTGATGTGTTTTTTTTCTCTTGTTTGGTAAGGGGATGAGAGAAGATTGTTATAACTCAATTCTGGTTTATTTCCCAAAATTTACATTTTTTCAAAATAAAATAATAAAATAAAGGCTAGCAATGTAAAGAAAGCAAGCTGGGGAAGATTTCGAAAATACAAAAACATCAAGCTACAATTTTGGAGGAAATTCAAGACCTAATTGTATCCCATTATGCCTAAAAAATGGAGAAGCAATGCAAATTAAAGGTCAATTGTGTGTGTTGTAAATTGTAATATGATTAGTACTTAAAAGTGCATTTTTATCAAGGTTTTATATTATCATTTTGCACTTGAAGTATCAATAACTCCTTAACTAAAGCATGTTTTATAATAACAAGTCTGATACTATAAGATACCTTTAATTTATGGTAAATGTTCATCTTAAATGCAGGCTTATCACATAAATCAAAGAATTGATTGATGAGTTTAACTACTAAAATTGAGAAGACAAAGAGAGGGGTAAGCTTAGAAAAGAGATGCTGGTTCAATCCAAACTGGAACACTATTCGGTTATTAGATCATACCTGGAGTTGTAGAACTTGGATTTAGATCTGGTCTATATGGATGGAAAGCTAGGACATATACCTAAAACTTTCATGAGAGTCCAAGATTCAAAAAGGTCGTTTTCAAGTTCAAATTGTAATAAAAATAGAGAAGTCGGAATCTGTCCTACAGCCCAGACACTGTTCAGTGTTCAGCCTATATCTCGAGTTCTAGAAGTCCAAATACACCGATTTGTTTTTTGTTGGAAAGTTGAGACCATTTTCTAGAACTTTCATGGGACTATCTATTCAAATTCTGACGTTAGCAATGATGTTTTCTTCAGACAAGAAGATAAGGATTGTCATCAAGTCAAGATGTTGTCATCCACTCAACAATTAGTCATCAAATCAATAGTTTCAAATTTTGGCCTATAAAAAGAGGCATTTGCCATGCATTAAGGCATCTTGGTTTCAGATCAATATCATGTTCTTGCTTTCTCTCTTTATATTTTTGTAATGCTTAAGTTTTGTTTATATTAATCTCTTGTTTATGCTTTTCATTCCCTTTCCTTTACTTAGTTAACTTATATTTTATTTATGTTCTTATCTTGTTTATTTATATTTCTCTCTTTCATTATGTTCAGCTAAGTTTATTATGTCAAGGTGAAAATGTTACACTAATGGTGTAAGAATAAGTATAGTATAAACTCAACATAAACTTTAATGTTTGATACTAACATGTTTAGTATTTGTTATCTTGTTCACTTTTAATACTTTGCTTGTTAAATGGTTAATCTAAATTTATGTTGTATAACCCTTGGTACAACAAATACTTGGCACTTTCATAACCCAACCGTATGGTATAACCGACACCTATGCTATGAAAGGAACTTGATTTGTTGTTAACATAAGTTATAATCATTAATATCTGATAACATTTACAAGTATTAGTATTATTCGAATAAAATAACTAATGTAATCATGTTAACAATTTATAATCCGATTGGAACCTCCTTTGTGTGTGGTTTCCAGTTGAGTAATAAAAAGAGTTTATACTATACTTGTTTGAAATACCATTAGTGGATCCTCTAACTTTGACAATTATTTTATCCTTGTTTAATCCTTATATTAATATCAGATCTCAAAACTCTCTTCAACTCCTTTTCTGTTATTATCTATTTTTTTATTTGTAGTTTATACAGTTAACTTTCCTATGGTTCGACCCCGGTCTTGTTGGGTTATTTGTTACTTCGACACTCCTACACTTGAGAAAAGATATCAACTCTTTGATCGTGTCATAATAGATTATGAGTTGAATTCAAATATGCTTATAAATTCAACTCAATTCAACATATGATTTGATTCCAAACATATTGAAGTATCTATCAGTCAATTTTTTGCACACCAAGACTTACTTAAATGTTAACATGAAAAACTAACGTACCTACAAATCAAGCAAAGATCTTTTAGATATTAGGTTGTGCCTATAGTTGTGATTTAATTGTGATTGTATTTATAATTATAGAAAAAATATTTTGTTAAAAAAAAGTTATTAAATTAAATATATGTGGTAAATAATAAAGAGAAACATATTAGAAAAGCTTCAAAATATAATTATAGTTTTTCTAGTTTTTTTAACTTTTAGATTTTTAGATATGGAATTCAATTAGATTTCATGAATGCTTGGGATTATAAAACAAGTTTTCTTTTTAGAAAAAAAAATCAATTTTGAATTTGAATTCTCTCGGTTTTTTTTAATTATAAATCTAATAATTGATTTTAAATTTAATAATTTAAAAGACATAAAAAAATAAAAAATAAATTTGTTATTATACACCAAATGATATCTATATGATTTGAATTTAATAATTTAAATTTAAGAAACATGAAGATTTTTCTCTCTCTTTTTTTTTTTTTAAAAAAGGGAAGATCTCAATTGACTCCACAAACCATTATTTTAAAACTCGGATTGGCCCAGCGAATTGACTTAAGACTTAGCTGACCCGAGACATGAATTGGTCTTGATTTAAGAAAAAAATAAATAAAAAGAAAAACCCTAACTGACTCGTTAACTCGATCAACCCGAGTCTGACTCGGTTAAAACTCAACCATCAACCCATTACCATTTTTTTTGAAGTATTTTTTTTTATCAAAACAATGTTGTTTTGATTTTCAAGTTTACCTATTTTATTTGTGATTCGGGTTTTGTCTCAGATCGACCTTAGTCATGTTTTAAAACAGTACCACAAACTCATCTTCAAAACCAAATTAACATATACTAAAAGGGCTTGGATGTTCACTATAACAATGAATAGTGAAATGTCTAGCTCTTTTTCACTTTGGTCCTCAAAAGTTTTGAGGAGTTTTTATTAATTTTAGATTTTTTTTTTCAATTTCATCCTCTCAACATTGAATTTATTGGGTATTAAACTTTATAATTTGTTTTGATTTGGTTTTTATGAAGTTATCTCAGTTCATGATCCAAGTCATATGTTTTGCGAGTTAGTTATGTTGACTCAAATTATTTTCTTATCCTTTTTTTTTAATTGATTTTTTTTCTCAACTTCATCCTTTAACATTTTGTTGACCGGTAATTGAACTTCATAATTGTTTATTGATTTGTTTTCTAAGCAATTATCACAGTCTCATGACTCAAGTCACAAGTTTTGTGGGTTGAATAGGCTGACTTAGTTTTTTTTTTTTTTGTTATTTTTGAATTGAATATTTTTTTTTTAATTTCATCCTTCAATATTGGGTTGATTGAGAATTGGACTTTATGATTTTTTTTATTTACTTTCCATGGAGTTATCTCGATCTCCTGACTCGGGTTTAATAGGTTGACTCGGGTCATTTTTCTTCCTTCTCTTTATTTGATTTTTTTTTTCACTTCAATCCTTCAATATTAGATTGACTGGGAGTAGGACTTCATAATTGTTTTATTTATTTTCTATGGGGTTATCACGGTCTTATTACCTGGATCATGAGTTAGGCCGGTTAACTCAAGTTTTTTTTGTTTTTTTTAGTTGATTTTTTTTTTCAATTTCATCCTTCAATATCTGACTGATTGAGAATTAAACTTCATAATTTATTTTGATTTACGTACTATGAGTTTAACCTGGTTTCATAACCTGGGTCATAAGTTTGGTTGGTTGATTCAGATGGTTTTTTGTTTTATATTTTTAATTGATTTTTTTTATTTTATTTTTCAACATTGAGTTGATTGAGAATCAAACTTTATAGTTTATTTTGATTTGCTTTCTATAAGGTTATTTTAGTATCAAAACTCAATTCTGATAGTTTAACCTAGGTTGACTCAGCTTATTTTTTTAGTTCATATATATTTTCGATTTCATCCTTTAACATTGAATTGATTGAAAATTGAGTGTTTTCTTTCTTTTTATATAATTATCAGAGTCTCATGACACAGATAGTAGATATAACAAGTTTACCCAAGTTGATCAAAAATCGATCTAATATGTTGTTATTTTAATATTTTTAAAAAATAATATTTTAATTTTATTTTAACTAAACTATATTTTTTATGGTAAAAAAAATTGATTCAACCCACTTGTATCTAGTGTATAATAAAATATTTTTGGCTTTGCTCTCCCACCTAATATTTTTGGAGGTGTGCAATTTATTTTCTAAAGTTTTTATCCAATTTGTCAATCACTGTTGAATTCGATTGGCGTGTGGCCAAACATCCAGCTATCCTGGCGGGGTTGGCTGATGCTTCTGCCTTTGTCAGACGGCCATATTGTTTTTTTCTTTCTAAAACGTCCTCATACTTTGCGCTTTTTATATTTTTCATTTTTTTTTCTCTTCACTGATTTCAAAGTGATTCGGATCAGTTGTTGAATTAAAAAATAAGAGGAGAAAAGGGTTACAATATTGGGTTTTTTTTTTTTGAACCATATTAGCATAATAAACTTAAAAACTTAAAGGAAAGATGGTGTTTAAAACAAATCCTACGCAAATGTAAAACGCGATATAAACTAAATATTGTATTTTTAAAACATGGTATTTGGAGATTAAAGGTTCTAAATCATTATATTTAATTGATATCGCATTTTAAAATATAAATTTTATTTAAATATCATGATTGTAAAGCACGAAATGTAAAATTTTAATTGATTTTAAGGTTCACAAGTGCCACATCAATTAGATTTTGAAATGGCTTCATATTTTATTATATGAAAACCTACTTGTGAAGGAAGTAAGAGGTACGAGGTCAATCTAGTTGAATTGATTCTTTTTGCCTGGCTAGTTGATTTGGTAGGAGAAAAAAGTGTTTCTATGAGAATTTTTTTGTCAGGAGCAATCGTACAAATGCCATCAAGGTGTATATAAATATTCTATTTTAAAATTGTGATAATTATATAAATATTATATTTTATAAATACAATAAAATATTAAATATCTTATTTCTGAAGCGCAATATCTCTAAATTATATTATTTCACTATTTATTTATATTTTATATGCTAATTGGTCAATTTACCCTAAAACATTATATAAGTATAATTGTCGTTTAATAAGTATTTGAATTTTACCAAAAATGCTTTCAAATTCGTAAAATGCATTTAATATTTTTTACTTTTAAAATTTTTCAATTATATAAAAATAATGCAAACGATATAATTTAAAGGGTAGTAGTCTCAGGGCATCAATAATACTAGTATATTGACTCATGTTTTTTTAATGTAAAAAAAAATTAAAAGTAAAAGAAAAATTTTAAGCGCTTTGAGTTTGGCGGCCATGAGTATAAAGAATATTTTAATTGTCTTGCGTTTGACAGTAATATCAAACCCAACACGCACCAGCAACTTTTAAAATAAAAAATAGAAAAGACAACGTCCCCCATAGTTCTTTGAACATTTACAGTTTGGTTCACAGTGTAAAATACTCTATGTCTACAGTGTGGCTAAGCTAGACCCAACACCCCCGTGATCATCTGAACATTTACAGTGTGGTTCACAGTGTAAATACTCTATGTCTACAGTGTGGCCAAGCTAGACTCAACACCCCCATGATCCTCTGAACATCTATAGTGTTGTTCACAATACAAACACTTTATGCATACAGTACCAACACAATAATTTTCTCATGCATTTTAAAATATAGTATAATATGCTAGGAAAAAAAAGATATTAAATTTAATATATACACACACATTTAATTAAAAAAATAATTTCTCTTTTCTTGATTTTATTTGATCAACTGTTAATTTCAAAACTGACACCTTGGTGAAAAAATTAAGGTTATGTTTGGTATTGGGAATTAACTTTGTTTTTAATTTTTTGAAGTTTTAAATTATTTTTTTATTGTTGCAAGTGATAATATTAAAAATAAATTTTAAAAAATAAAAATATTATTTTAATAAAAAATATTTTAAAATGTAACTCCTACCTCACTGTTATCTTAAACAGCTCAAGACAGAGACGAAGAAACTAGGGAATGCCGCCTCCTCGCATCACAAGTGAGCCCTTCTGTTTTAGCCAGTAGTTTCTGCTGAAAATTCACACCAAAGAACATTCTCTTGGTTATGAAAGCTTTTTTTTTTTTTTTTAGGCTGAATGAATGTCTTATCGATTTTGGATGGTTTTAATACAATATATCGAAACAATCTAAAAAAAATATCTAAATGAGTAAAAACTATCAATCTTTTTTTTAAAAAAAAAAAAACTAGTATTAGCAATTCCTAGCAAATAAACCCTGTTGTGTTACTTTGAGAGAGAAGGCACGGTGACTGCTTCCTGAAGTCAAATTCCACTGTGTTCCGGCAAGGGGAATTTATTCTGCAAAGCTTGAGGTAAATCCAACTGCGTGAGCATGCATGGTTAATCAATATCTACAAGTTTCAAGATTCAGAAGAGAGTCGAATTGAGCTTAAAGCATCTGAAATCATTTTGTGGGATTTTCTTTAAAGACTCTATTTACTCTCTTGGTTTCTGTTTGTAGATGACGACAGAAGACGCCATGTACAGCTCAAATATTTCTGTTTTTCTTTTTCTTTTTTTGGCTTACATGTTTTTCTCTGAGCAATACATCGGTTGTCAAATCAAACATCCACTCCAATATGCTTCGAACTTGGAAGCTTTTAGTACGGACAATCAATGCATCTATCTCCTTGTTCAGTTTATCATCATTAGTAACAAGCCTACCAGACCGTGTATCAAGGTTTGTGGGGCCCAGGGTTGAACTCCATGGTTCTCTGCAGAGGATAGGCTGCTCTCTTGTATTATTATGGTGGAAAGTTCACACCTCGTTTAGCATCCGATGACCTCACCAACACATGATGAAGACAGGAATCTACTTCGTGTTAGGAAACATTGTTTAGATGCCCACTTTGAATGCAACAGAGATGAGGACTGCTAGCAATTCTGGAACTACACGCCCCACTCTACTTTGCATGAAGCGCATCTGAACAGCACAAATTCCAGCAAGGCAATGTGGGAGGCAACTGGGGAAACGAAGAAGAAAGATTACTTTAAAAGAAAAAGGAAATGAGAGCACAAAACAAACTCTTTCAGGGCACTGAAGTCGGAAAATTGTATGCAGGTGAGTGATACGGGGAACCACATATGGAAAACCACCAAAGGGTAGCCGACTGCTGACATAAAGGGAGCGAGCAATTCACTGAAGGTTTCATATTGTATTATTCCATGTGGAAAATTTATCCTGTATGCTATGGTGATGTTCAGAGTAAAATCCCATGAGTAGGATTTTGAAGTGTTATAACCTGGTGTTCCGTGACTTAACATTACGAACAAATATTTAAATATTTAAGATCTGTTTATTTGTTAGAAAATAATTTTTTTTAGAAAATAAATTCTGAAAAAATAAATTACTTTTCAATGTTTGACAGTGTAATGAAAAATAAATTGAAAAATATTTTTCTATATTTGGTTACATTATAACTTGATATTCTGTACCTTCCCATTACAGTAAACTATTAACTGAACTCTTAAGGGAACATTTAAATCTAGTTAAGAGTTCCCCAGGTGAACAGTAGGCCGAAAAATACATAATCAAGTGCTAAAGCAGACGTTTAACGCCTTTTTCTAATTCTACGACAGTTCAAATTTCTGATTCAAACTGTTTCACTAGAGGATACGAAATCGTGTACCTTCTATTCTATAGGTAATTCAAGAGTGCATCAGCTGAAGAATTCTTCAACCGACAGCTCTGTCCCAAGTGAACATCCCCAAAAAGATATCTGCGCTCACCATTAATCAAATAGAAAAGAAATAATTTTAAAAAATAAATATAGATCAGAATAGTTATCAGAAACAAGATTTGTAGAGAATGAAAAAAACCTATATTCACAGTACTCAGGCCACGAACATCGAGCTTTCCCATAGTCCCAGTAACAATCTTCATCTCTTAAAGGTCCACGCTTAGCTATTATAAAAAACACATCAGTGAACATATTCAACATAAGCCTTGAAAAAAGAGAGAACATGCAAGTCAAGATTCACCTTTGGTAACAAATTTTGATTTTGCACCGGGATGGATATCGTGCCACATCTGAAGCCACAACTCTCTCATTAGAGCTGGGGATCTAACAATGTTCCTGTGACTTGCTACATGGAGAGATGGCTTCAATTAAATTTGATCTATAAGAAACCAAATTTGTCTAATGCTCTAATTACACGAGATAAAAACATAATTTCAGTGCAAGGCAACCGAAATTTGCAGCCTAAACATCAACTTCTCAGCAAATAAAGTTGCAAAAGAGAGAGAATTCCTTCTTGCTGTTGCATCACTTAAAATACCTCCATTATGGGACTTCCAGGATTTTTGTAAAAGCAAGATTCCGGGGGGGGGGGGGGGGGGGGGACAATAAAAAAAATTTTTTTTAAATTTAATAAAAATTTTT
>Ga0325405_1000182_pt1 | contig 60098 bp, 24 predicted proteins | sample PopdelMetagenome_21_FD_205663 | JGI IMG/M metagenome (GOLD analysis project Ga0325405, IMG submission 205663) | Populus deltoides microbial communities from Bellville, Georgia, United States - Xylem-Control-R2 | ecosystem: Host-associated > Plants > Phyllosphere > Stem > Wood/Secondary xylem...
AAAAAATATTAATATTTTTTAAAAATACTTTTGAAATACAAAAACAAACATACCCTTAAAAAATTAAGATTTGAAAAGTCTTTTTCTTGTATATTAAAAATATACAAGATTATTATTGTTAAGAAATCTAAGCTTCACTTATGTTCAACCTAGATTTTCAATTAAATTATTATTTTGATTTTTTTTATTTATCTTACACAAAAAAATAAAATAAATATTATATTTTTGTGTTTTTTATTTGATTTTCTTAAGAGTTAATTCACAATTTTTAAATATGTTCCTTCGTATTTATGTGCTATCATACCACTAAATCAAGATTGAAGAAAATAATTTTAAAAAAATTAAGTATAAATTTATGGTGTAGATTCTCATAATTGAATTCGATTAAAAAACATAGGAAAAGTAAAAATTAAAAAACCCCCGACCTTTATCCTAAGCATAGAATACACAAGAGTATGTATAAAGAGCTGTAAACTAGATATTTTTTGTATTTTATTCAATTAAATGGATATACATGTTATATATATATATATATATATATATATATATATATATCATTATAAGCATGTTTGGCAGTGTGGTTGCGGGTGCTTTTCAAATAACTTTTCGTGCCAAAATGCATGCTAATGATATTTTTTTATTTTTTAAAAATTATTTTTGACATCAACACATCAAAACAATCCAAAACGTACAAATTATATTAAATTTTAATAAAAAAAATTTAAATTTTTTTAAAATGCAGCCACAGCCACGTTACCAAACGTTATTATTAAAGAGACTGGAGCATTTTCTTTGGCTGACGTACCAACACTTCTATTTAAAGGCAGCAAGTTTCATACAATAATAAGCTCTCATCTCTAATTCTATCTTCGTAGCAGAGACTAGAGAGTGTCACAAATATCATTCTTGTAAGATGGGGGATGAAGACAAAAAGACTCCCACGTCACTCGAGACCTCCATGGAGAATGGAAGGGAGGAGAGAGCCACCTCAAATGACGAGCCAGTGGTTAAATACGGAGGAATTAAAGCCATGCCCTTTGTCATTGGTAAGCTCACACAGCTTATTTTTGTCTGATTTCTCTTTCCATAGGCAGAAAAAGTTGGCTTTTTTGGATGTTAAAATCTGTCCATGTCCGTACGTGATCTCTTCATGATAATCGATATGACATTTATATGCGTGTATATGTGCAGGAAACGAGACCTTTGAGAAGCTCGGCACAGTTGGCTCCTTGACAAATCTTGTTGTGTATCTGACAACAGTTTTCAACATGAAGGGTGTCACTGCCACCACATTCCTTAATGTCTTCAGTGGAACCACCAACTTGGCACCTCTTCTTGGAGCTTACCTCACTGACACTTACTTCGGACGCTACAAAACTTTGGGTTTTGCTTCGATCTCTTCTTTCGTGGTAATTCCTTGCTTTTTTTATAACTCGCCTCTTGAATTATTCTGGAAAAAACAAGGAAGGGAAAAGATGTTGTTCAGCAATGAAGCAAGTGAAGGGAGTTGAGGCCAGTGTTGACCCTGCAAAAGCACAGGGATAGCTGTAGCACGATGCTACCACCTAAGCACTTTCAACTTTCAAGGATTTAAACAAATTTAGAGTCTAAACTTTTCTTTTACGTCCTTGGTCTCAAGTTGATGAGACTTACAGCGCAGATCTTGTCTTCACATGCAATTCATTGACATATGCTTTGAATATGGAATTAAAAAAAATGCATGCTTCACTTATTGACAGTTTCGTGCTGCTTTAGGTTATATTGGTAGGTGTCATCTCCAAAGAAAGAGGGAAAAACTTGTCGTAGTTATATATTTTCTCTTTGAATTACAGTCTTGTGTTCCAAAAAAAAAAAAAAAAAAAGGAATAGAAAAGAAAACTCTTTCGATCTGTGGTTGTGTGAGTCACTGTGCAGCAGGTCAGAGAGCACATGGTACAATAATTTTTATATTTGTTAATTATATTTTATAGAATAAAATTATTATAATCATGTTTGTTTTTGTGTTTTTTAAAAAATTAAATTTTTATTTTATTTTATTTATTTATTTTAAATTAATATTTTTTAGTGTTTTGAAATTATTTTAATTTGTTAATATTAAATAAAAATAATTTTTTAAAAATTAAAAAGTTAACTTGCTCTTGTTTACTCATGTCATGTTCAGTGTTCCATTCAACAACCACACTTTTTTATTCAGACACCACGAATTGATTTGTCGATAATTTATATATACAATTTTTTTAGTATTCCTGTCTGCGCGGAGTTCTTGGCAGTAAATCCAGTGAAGAAAATTTCTTTTATTTCCCAACGACGTCAAGTATATAATTATTACGGTTGCTCTTTTCTTATACTACGCTTTTTGTATCATGTACAGCAGCAATCTAGTATGAATTCCCATATTAAATTTTTTTCATCTGTTTCTATTTAGGGAATGGTGGCGTTAATGCTAACAGCAGCAATCTCCACCCTGCACCCTCCAGAGTGTGCGCCAGGAGGTGCGTGCGCTGGGCCAACACCTTGGCAATTAGCCTTCCTGCTGAGTGCGTTTGCCTTTTTGATAATCGGAGCTGGTGGCATACGGCCCTGCAACCTAGCCTTTGGAGCAGATCAATTCAATCCCAATACTGAATCTGGCAAGAGGGGTATCAACAGTTTCTTCAATTGGTACTACTTTACCTTCACGTTCGCCGTGATGATATCGGTGACTGGCATTGTCTATGTGCAATCAAACATTAGCTGGACCATTGGTTTCGGAATTCCGGCATTCCTAATGTTCCTTTCTTGTGTAATGTTCTTTGTGGGAACAAGAATTTATGTTATAGTGAAACCTGAAGGCAGCCCCATAAGTAGTGTGGTGCATGTACTTGTTGCTGCTACGAAGAAACGAGGCCTGAAGCTTCCTGAAAACTCAACTGTCTCTCTTTTCAGCTACATTCCGGCCAAATCTATCAACTCTAAGCTTCCTCGCACGGAACAATTTAGGTGAGAAGGATTGATTTCTGGACAACATTTAAGCATGAATCATTTTATAGAACAGCATCGTCAGTGGAGTACTTTCGTGTGTGAAGACTCGGCAGCATACATTAATTATTTGATTGCCAATTATAGAATCAGAGGTAATTTTTATTTTTCATTTTGACTTTTAATACTCAATGATCACGACCACTGCAGGTTTCTTGACAAAGCTGCAATCATTACAGATGGAGATCAAATTAATTTGGATGGTTCAGCTACTAACCCATCGAAACTTTGTAGCATCCAACAAGTCGAGGAAGTGAAGTGTTTGCTGAGGATAATTCCCATATGGTCAACATCCATACTTTTTCATATTCCCTTGATCCAGCAAACTACTTATGCAGTTTTCCAAGCCCTTCAGATGGATAGACATCTGGGCACCAGTTTTGAGGTACCTGCCGCAACATACGTAATCTTTACAATGATAGCCCTCACCATCTGGATTCCCCTCTATGACCGAATCATTGTTCCGTTTCTTCAAAGGCTTACTGGCAAAGAAGGTGGACTAACATTGCTTCAAAGAATGGGAATTGGAATGGTTCTAGCAATGCTTTGTACCATCGTTTCTGGGTTGGTAGAAGGAAACAGAAGGCACATTGCTTTAACAAGGCCAACCATAGGCATTACAAGTAAAGGAGGCGCTATATCATCATTGTCTGCCATGTGGCTGATACCACAACTTTCACTCTCTGGACTTTCAGAGGGTTTCAATTATATTGCACAGATCGAGTTCTACTACAAGCAATTCCCAGAAAATATGAGGAGTATCGCTGGGTCATCCTTTTTCGCAGGTATTGCCATCTCTAATTATCTAAGTGGTTTCCTAGTTACTATAGTCCACCGCATTACTTCAGGGAGTAAATCTGGGGACTGGTTGGACGATGATCTTAACAAAGGGAAACTGGATTACTTCTATTACATGATCGTTGGTCTGGGGATCCTCAACTTGGGCTATTTTCTTTTATGTGCCAAATGGTATAGATATAAAGATGGTGATATTTCCACAGTGGAGATGGCTACAAAGGGATCGCAGAAGCATATTGTATGAATAGGAAAGCTTCAAGCCTTGAATGGAACTGGACCACGTACTGCCAGTCGTTTTCCTTCCCAGCATCAACACAACACGTCAAGGAGTTCATTTAGAGAGAAGACCAACAGAAATGCAAGCACTATTCTCAATTAGAACGATAACATATCTCATGGAATGTTGTCACCCTGTAAGGAGCACTGGCTATAAAACCTGCCATCAATATATATATATATATATATACTCGGGCTGACATTGTTAGCTAGCTTTGTTCCTGTGAAGTATCAGGTTGTATAAAATATCCATTGAATAATAAAAAAAACCCCTTGCCATTCCACCCATCTTTTTATGCTAGACACTAAACATAGTCGTCACCTTCCTTTCCTTTGATCCCTCACTGGCCACCATCTCCAACCATAAACCCCTGAATCTCGCCAAACCATAAGATTATCACCACACGAGCTGTCGAAGTGTAGAATTCATCTTCAAATTGAATTTAGAAACTACAAGATTAAAGTCCCCCTTTCCTGTGACGAAACCCACACAACTGATATTATCACTATAAGCCCAACTAATTGATTTATTCAAATAAAGCAAGAATAAGTCCACCAGATCAAACAACAAAACCCACATACAATAACAAAATGAAAGAATCACTGAAACCAAAAGCTAATTCTCAACATTAACACCAAATGGGATTAGAAAAGGATTAGCTAAATCTCAACATCAACATGCCATAGCTCAGTGAATGTGAAGTGAGAAAGAGAGGAGACAATGGAATGTATGATTTTGGATTTTGTTGAGTGTTTGGTAATTTCTTATTACACAAATAGATTTGGTAATTTTTGAGAAAGAGTTTTTTTTGTTTGACATGCCTGGTGAATATGCATACGAAATGCAGACAAATTCATGATGTGTACATTATATTTCATAGAACGCCTTTAGGGATTTGGTTTGTCGGAATATGGTTATTTATGGTTATGCGTAAAATGGGTTTACTAAGGCATAGCAACGTTGTAAGATATATATATATATATATATATATATATATATATATTCGGGCATGAGTAGGCTTAGAACGTACTTGGGCACCAATGGGCTTGCGATAATAGGGGCCCACCTTCTTCTAAATAGAAGCCCCATTCTTAAAGGTGAGAAAATTAATCGAATTATTTTTAGAATATGATACAAAATTAACCTAACCAAATAGTTTTAAAAAAAATTCGATAATTTTGGTTAGAATATTAAAAAAAATTCAATTCAATTGGATTTTAATTTTAAAAGTTAAAATAAAAAAATCAAACCAAATTAAATAAAAACACTCATTATAAACTAAAAACGAACTAAAAACCCATTAAATTAAAACATGTCAAAAATAGTTGAACAAAAAGACCTATTAATTGAATTAGACTTATTTGGTTTTTAAAAAATAAAACCAAATAGAACCAAATTGATCGGTTTGGTTTGATTTTTCAATTCAGTTCAAAATTTTAAAAAGAAAATTTAATTCAATTAGATTTTTTTTTAATTCAAACCAAACTGTCAATGCTTATCCTTAGCTACCAACCAAAGGGACAAATCATACATACAAGAAATATTGGCATGCCTCTCATCTAAGTGTCAAATAAAGGATTGGTGTAAGAGTAATTATCAGTTGTATATTATACACAAACCCTAAAATAAAGTTAAGTTTTTGCAATGGCTCGTTATCATTTTGGGCCTTTGCTCCCAAGTAGTCTATAATTATATTTGGCAAGCAGATTGACCATTCTACCCTCAAATACAACATACAGACGTGAGTTTAAGGCTATATAAACGATATTGAACTCCAAGGTAAAGAACTTCCTTTTTTTATTTTTTTTTCATATCTTACACTAAAAATCTATTTGCAGCTCAACCACATACATGTAGCCCTGCAAGGCTTTTTTTCTCTTTTAATTAAACTGACTTTAGCAATTAACACAACATATATGATAACAAGTTTAACTGATTGCTAACGAGGTGCCATCTACTCTACAAGTGTATATGTAGTCTTAAGCCAAATACATGTCCTATCCACCTTATTTACAACTAGCTTAATCAATAATTGGATAGTTTAGTGCCCTATAAATTGCCTTTCATCAAGCCAATCTCAATCTTCCTATACCTAAGGACTTTTTGTTGATCAACAAGTTAGGAGAACATGTCTAGTTGGCTATTTCAACAAAGTTTTGATGACTCATTCAATGCCAATTCAAACTTTGAAAAAGATTTTGAAGAAGTTGAGTAACAATTGATATCATTCGTAAAACTTAGAAATGGATAAATATTTAAGGTTATTGTATTAAGAAAGCTAAAAAATGTTAATAAGCCTATTAGTAAAGAAGTAAAATAGACCAAGGTGGCTAAGTGAAATATCCCACTTTTCATATAATTGTACCTAATAGAAAGGACTTGGGGGGTAAAACTGAACATAATGGTACACGACAAGAGCTCAAGATCTTTAGGTCTAAAAAGCCTATTGAAAAAAATAATGTAAACAATAGCCATAATATAAGTCATCAAAACCCAATAATAAGGATGACAAATAGACTAGTGATCGCTAATATTTTCTAAATCTAAAAAAAGGTGACTATAAGGTTAGCTAACAAAAACCCAATTTTGAAGGATACAACATTAAAATACAATGATGAAAAATGATGATGTTAAACCATATACCTTACTAAGAGAACTAGTTTTGGGATCAAGAAAAACTAGTCATTTAGTCAATAATCAATAAACAATAAACACCAATCATAATACTAACATGTGGTGTTAATGATTAACTATAAACATGATCATTACAAAATAGGATTAAGCCTAATCTAGTATAATAATTGGCTATTTGCATGATCCAATGGTGAATTTTTTTAATCAACTCTAATTATTGTTTTGTGGCTAAATGACCTCATTTCAGGTTATTCTTATCTTATGTATGGTGGTTGAAACTAAAAAGAAAATGACACAAAAACTACCTGTTTTTTTTTTCTTTTTAGTTTTTAAAAAAACCCATTCAAGTAAACCTAAAATATCTCAAATCAAGATTTATCTCCAAGAAACCCCAAGAATCAAGATTTTTTTTCATATGTAAAGCAAGTGGCCGAACTTTGGGTTTTCTTAATAAAGATTTGCGACAAACCCTATATTTTTTTTATTGTGATTTTCCTTGTTCTATTCTTCATAATACTTTATTGAATCAAAATCACAAATAATTTCCTTTTTTTACTTGATGCTGTTACTAGTTTTTAGAGAGGATAAAAAAACTCGACAATAATGGAGTATACAACAACTTGAAGATAAAAATGGATATAACCTAATTTTGAACCATGCTCTGATACCAACTAATATGAACCCTATGGATATATAAGTCTAGAAACCTATAGTCAAATTGACTTTTCCCAAGAAAGCTAAGATCAGGTTTGGAATTGAGCTTAACACAATGATACCCTGCACCGAGACACTAAGACTATAAGTAATCGAACCTCCACCCAATGCTTATAAAGAAACGTGAATGAGAAGTATAGTAGATACCACAAAACTTGGTTAATTCTTTAATAAGTCAGAGTAGTTCAATGAAGAACAAAACAATATGAGTAAAACCTCACACTCATAATGATAATTACTGAAATCAAAGTCTATAAAAAAAAACTAAATACAAGCTAAATAATTCTATTTATAACATGTAAAAATGTCTTAAACAATACTGAAAAAATAATAAAAGAGTTTTAAAATAAAATAAAAAAAGAATTTCAAATCAACCTGGAAGCTAATATAATTTCTGCATAGTAGTTTTATACGTTATTGCAAGGCCTTTTTAATGTTTGATTGCTTTTAAAATTTAACCCAAAATAGAAAAAGATCTCTTAAAACTTCTAGTAAAATTTTAGCCCGATCCATATGCAATGGATCTAACAAGTATAAACTTCTGGCGAAGATTATGCTTGTTATAATAAAATTGTATATTATAAAAAATAAGCATTTAACTTCCGAAATTTATTAGCCCATGAAGTAAATGGATCATACCTTTTTATACATAGATTAACTAAGGTCTAATCATAACTTGTTGAAGATGTAGTCTCTATGGAATTTACATTGATCCAAATACTCTAAATAAGTTCATTGAATGTATCTTTGAGTTTATTTGCCATTGATCTTGTAATTGGCATAATTAAAACTTGCAATTGATCTTTTAGTATAGTTTGGATTGCATTAGTTTATTTAGTTGTTTTTTTATTGTTTTTCTTATTTTCCTGGATTTTAATATTCCTATAATCTTATTCCCCTAAATTCCAATGCTTTCTTTCCAAATTCGTGCTTGCTAGAACCAACAATCCTTTATGATGATTTTGATTTTAGATGTAAAGTATTAACATCTCATTTGATAAAGATTGTTATCGTCTCGTCACATGTTGAATTCTAAGTAAAATTAATTAACAATAATATAATATCCAAATTATGGTTGTAAGCTTATATTGTTGAATTTGTATGAACTAAATTTTAATTAAAAATAATAGGCTAACAAAGTTTTCTTATGAAAATTTCATAAAAATAATATATCAATTGACGAGTGATAAAATAAGGATTTTTCATAATAATAACCTATCTATATGTCATGAAATTAAAAAAAAGGTACAATATATGTCTACATGATATATAATATTATACATTAAAATTTATGAATAAATTAATCTTTCTATTTTAAAAAAGTACAGTTTAATCATCTTACAAACTTTGATCATTAACTATTTTTTATTCATTTACTCCTACCATATCATAAAATAGTTAAATTATAAACAAATATGAAAAGTGAAAACATAATGTCTATTAAATATGAAGTAAGTTAAAGTACAATGACTAAAAGTTTAGTTTTCTAGGAACTCAAGGACTGAATAATATTTTAGTCATCAATTGTCCTCACAAACAGAGTCGTCCTAGTCCTGGTAGAGCAGGCAATAAAAGGAACCCTATATCCCCTCATTTACTTAGATTTCTGTATTTTTGCTCTGCATTAGCTCAAAAAAAAAAAAAAAAAAAATCACAGAGAGAAGAAAAAGAGAAATATGGGAGCCGTACTGTCTTCCATTGGATCTATACTGTCTTACTTATTTGGAGCCTCAGCCGGCGGAGAAGATTCAGCATCGGATGGTCAATCGGGTGTGACAGCGTTCCACTCCTCAGCCCGTTGGCAGCTCCACTTTAATTCCATAAAAAACACCAACCAGCTGGTAACACAATCAACCCATCTATCTATCTATCATCATGTCTCTCTTTACATGTAATTGATTGATTTTGGATAATAGATGGTGATTGATTTCGCGGCATCTTGGTGTGGGCCCTGCAAGCACATGGAACCAGCAGTTCATGCCATGGCTGCCAAATTTACTGATGTTCAGTTTGCCAAGATCGATGTCGATGAATTGCCTGTATGCACTAACTACTCTCTTTCTTTATAATAAGCAAACCCAATTAATTATTGTTTGATTTGATTTTTATTTTTGGGTTTTCCTTTGGGGTGGTGATGATATAGGATGTGGCACAAGAGTTTGGGGTGCAGGCAATGCCAACATTTGTGCTGGTGAAGAAAGGGAATGAAGTGGACAGGGTAGTGGGAGCTCAGAAAGAGGAGCTTCAGAGGAAGATTGAAAAACACAGGCCTCGTTAAGCTGCTTGTTGATTCTTCAATCTCTTGGTTCCGCGTCCTTCTTTATTTGCTTAAGCATAAAAGAATTGAAGCTTGTCAGTTGCTACTATTTCCATCTTTTTCTTGAAGTTGAATGAAAAAGGACGAGGATTATTTATGTACTTATTGAAACTTGGAATCTGTGTGATCTTTTGCATTCGATGCTTGGTCTTTCTTTTGTGGAAAATATGCATTGCATACAAATAAATCATTCATCTAAATGTAGGTGACAATTGTGGATTCTAAGAATGGTAAATGATTTGTTTATACACATTTACAGGACTCTTTTTTTCTTCTTCTAAATTGTGTGTATGATCTGTTTGCTTCTTATTCCGAAGCATGACTACAATACAGGGAATGCTCAATCTTCTGAAGGCTATAATATTAAACAAAGATCATCTACTTAATTGTTGCATGCCATCTTCCAGTTTGTTATCTGTTCAATGGTTAAACCAAGTCCATTACAGGGTTTGTTGTTTCTGCATTTTGATACTTTATAGCCTGTTCAGTGTCATGCTACTTTGGTATTTAATTAGATGTGACAGGCATTACGAACAAACGACAAGCTTGACAAAGTGCAGTAAAGCACGCCCATTCTAATGATTTCCTCCATTACATTTCTTAGTTTATTTTCATCTCGTTGAATTGGAGATGAATCAAAGTGAAAGACCACCACATAGGACGCCGAAGAGGTTGTAAGAATGAACATCAGAAGAGGTTGTAAAGCCAGACTACCTCAACCGCTCCCTTCAATAGCAGCGAAGCTGCAATTCGCTTAGGCATCCATCAGGGTAGCAATTTGACCATGATAGAATAGAACAACAAATAAGTGATTTTACTGCTTGTATTGCCCACGATTAAGATATACAGGACAGAGTAGACGTTCATTGACCAGCCTAGCAATAACAAAAGCAGCAACAAGTAGAAGATCAGGATGCTCATCACTTGCAGGTAAACTGCAGAGGCAAGCATTCTGATGTCCTCCCGATCCTTCTTTCGGAGGCTTGAAACCCCAAATATACGCTGGAAGTTGAATCATGTGACTTATCCCAATCAATGTGTTAGGTGAGGAATCTTAAACTTGAGGAGTAAGAATGCATAATTTAGTGAATAAGATAACACAACATCTGGTGCAGGTAATTAAAATTCCGTTCATATAGTAAGAAAGACGCTACTTAAAAAATTAAAAGATTATAAAGATGAAAATCTTAAAAGCATAGATGCTTCAAGTCCGTGACAGAAAAGCATCATAGAAATTGAAGAGGATTAGCATCAAAGTTTTTTGCTCTTTGCGATGCTTCTGAATGTCTAGTGGTTATCGCTTAAGAATTTGTGCTAGCCTTTCTAATATGTTTTTTATTTCATAAATTCTCTACCGACAACAATAATAGCCTACAAAAATGTTTAAATACAAGAAAAATATTCTAATTAATAAAATCTTAATTAAATTCAAACCTAATTTGAGCATGAAAAAACAATTTGATAGAATTTTACTTCTAAATCAAAAGTTTTACTCTTTTTTTTTTTTATGTTGCAAGGACTCCTCAAAATCTAGAAAATCTTAATAAAAGTAACACAATATAATAATTATATTATAAATAATGAAGATAGTGCTCCATGTCACAGTTAGAACAATGTTAGAAGCTTTATGAGATGCATCAACCATTGTTATTCCAAAGTTAGTCTTTTTTAGAATCGGAGCATCATTTACTCCACCATAGTCATTTCCGCATGTATGATTCCTACCTCGCATCCATTTCATTTCACGATCTTGTATTTGTGCTCTATATCGATAACAAAGAGAGCCCAATTAGAAGAAGAAGAAGAAGAAGAAGAAGAAGCAAAACCAGAAGGCCCACTTAATATGAGGCTATTTAATTGATAGTGAAGGTTGGGAACCTTCCTATTTTCTTTGAATTCTCACCCACTCATCAAAGGGTTTGAACCCTAAAGTCTCCTTGTTGGAAATCCAAAGTTCAACCGTTGGAAATTCCATTAAAGACAATTATAGTATGGTCTTATGGCTATACCAAATCCAAACATAAGAAAATCAATTGATCACTAGCCCTAGTGATCTAGGAACATCTATGAACTTCTTAACTAGACTAAATGATGCAAGTTGTGTAACATCTTATATGGAATGTCTCATAAATTATTTATGAATTAAATTAAAACTTAAAAAGAAGTTTAGATGAGTCAAATGATCATTTTAATAGAAACATATATAATGTTTACCTGATTATTGGATAGGACATAAAATTTATGAAGAAGTAATATATGCCTAGTCCTTATAAAGATGGCTAGCTAGCAGGGTGAGGTTAAAACCATGCCCAAATTAGTCTTAAAAGTTATTTTAAATTCTTCTTTATTCTTCTTATTATTTTTTATTCGATTTCAAAATTTTATTTGTTTTGAGTTTTGATTAACTAGGTCGGTTTACCTACTATTTAAATAATTTTGTATATTTTTTTAGAATAGTTAAGAATCATTAACATTTAGAGTATACTATATTAGAACTATATACACAATTTAGTTGTAATTTATGGCTTATGAAATCTTTTTTCTTTCTTTCTGTATAGGTTCACATGTTCAATATACATAGACATTGGCAACATCTTCCTACTTTACAATGCAAATCAAGGAGTACAAGTCATTTAAGGCATTGTCAGGGCTCAAGAGACAATAAATAAAATCCTATCATAAAGACATGATCAGCTGGATCAACTACTAAGGAGAGGTATGAATAAGGATCGTGTGATGAGGAAAAGAACATGGCTAGAGACTTACCTTAGGACATACCTTAATTATATTAAAGCATATAATATAATAATTACATATCATTGATTGAAAGTTTGTAAGCCACATATCAACTTGTTTTTAGAGTTTCCCTTGCTTTCTTTATCTTTTTTTTTTTTTCTATCTTTCAGAATTCATGCCCCTTCAACTTGGTTTTCTTTCTATATTTTCTTAGATAAATCTTACTTTACACATGCTCCTTTGTAGGCTTAGGTTTCTCTATTCACCTTTGCTTCTTCATTTTTTTTTTCAATATTTTGTCCCTTTCCTTTTCCTTTTACCTGTTGACCATTTATGATTTTTGATTTGAGTATGGCTGATTGACTTTATTTTAAACAAAATTGCATAACATTTTGGTGTTTCATTGGTCGGGGGAAAAAAAACTTGTACAACCTTTGAGTGACACACATTGTTGCCTCAAAACAAATTGTCAATCATTAAAAAAGGTCGTTATATATATTTATTATTCTAAGAAAAAATGAAACCAATCTTATGGTATATGTTAGGATAAGATCATTAACTCTGATCATATTATCAAAAACCACGTAAGAAAGTTTGTGCTACACTATAAACTAATACGTAATTAATGCTTTTGTCCCTTTTTATTTTTGAAATAGGGCATCTTTTAACCATTTCTTTTTTATGCACTTAAATGGTTTCAACTCTTTCTCTATTTTCTACTTTCATTGGTCATTAGAAAGTCTTAGGCAAAAATAGCTTTAAACATGAAGAAGCCCCTATATTGCAACAACGTTCCACCTTTTTACTACTATACTTTACTAATAATTTTCAATTTCTCCATCAAACAAGGATCACCATCTTACTACCAAACATTGTTCTTTAACTTATTCAACCTTTTCAATCACATTTCATCAACAAAACCATCGTTTTTCGAGGCAAAGAGACAACTCAACTTTCCTACGGATTCTTATATGCAAAATAATATAAGGTTTGCTCTTTTTTTTGCTCAACTCAATTAGTTAGATTGTATGCTCATAAATCATACATTAAACATTTAAGCCTCTCTTATTAACTTTTTCATTTACATTATGTAAACTAACTATCTTTACTTAATGGATACAAAAAGAGCTTTAGTTTCTAAAAGAGATTTCTACACATCTATTTGATCCATTCTATTAGTTATATTATTTTTTATTTATAAAATTATTTGATTGGGTTATTGTTATAGATTTTGATTGTCTCAAAATTTTTAATTGCATAGCGTTATGTTAATTAATTGTTTTTTTATCTTTTCCCTTCCTATTAGCTCTCACAAACCTTTAGTTAGCTCGAATGCAAGTTATTACCCTACTAACATGTTCCTTTCTCCTATAAAAACATAAAAACTTGACAACAATGTTGCATCTGTTGCACTAGAGATGCATTGGTATATTCAACTACCAATGAATCAACTTTTACACTTAATAAACAAAAGATCTCTAACACTACCACAACAAAGGTTTTATTATTCATCTTTTATGTATAGTTTGCTAATCATTACATCATTCTGCTACCCTTTCATAACTTTGTGTTTTATTCTCCTTTTAAACTCTCATATGTGGTAGCATTGATATAAAAAAAGTAAATAGCAAAGAAGTGTCAAAAAGGTTCGACGACTACAACTTTATTTGATTTTCTTGAACAAATACCTTGTATTTCTTATAGCTTCATGTTTTGCATTCATAACCCTTAATTTTGTTTTTAAACTTATCTCTAGGTTTAAAAGGTAGGTTTTTAATATATAACTAAATATGTTTGGTATCTATGCACTTTTACGCTAGCTTCTAAATGATTTCTATCTTATGCTATAATTTTTTACTTCTTTTTTAAACCATCATTTCTCACCCATCATGAATCAAGCTCCATTTAATATTAAGAAGGAGATTGTTCTCTTTAGTTTGTTTCATTATGTCACCTTGTTGTCATAACAATTGAGATTCATCATCAATTTCTTTTCCCGTGTGTTTAGGTCCATTTTTATTATATCACATTTCAAAATTGAATATACCATTGTGTTTCATTTGTAAAAAAAAAAAAAAAAAAACTATAATTGGCATTTTTTTCAATCTATTATGTTTATACATATGCTCAAATAAATTATTATTGGCAACTACATCACATATTAACTCTAACTATTAGTGGAATTTTTATACCATAGTGAACACCTTTATTTTTACCATTATGGTTAATTTAATATATTATTCATGTTTTTGAATGGGTCTCTCCATTGCATTACTAATTGAAAAATGAAGGTTTCCAAGTTATATGTTTATTAGATTTTCAAAAAAGAATAATTTAAATTACACAATTTATCTTCCAACTACTATGCTATTAATTATAATGATGTCTATGACATAGAATACTACTGTAAATGGATATCATGTGTCGTTATAATAAAGTGAATATAATAATATGGTAAGAAACTCGAATACGTTTAGATTAAGGTGCAATTTGTTATAATAATAATATTTTATTCTCGATGCTTGCTACTACTATGCTTAAGCTTTTTCTTTTTCTACTTCATGATTATGTCACACTCTTATCACCAATATAGGTATAAAGAATACAAAATGTAAGAGAAAATCATAATTGATGTCTTGAAATAGGTCTTATTTTGCACGTGTATGATTCAATTATGTAATTATCTTTGTTTGGTGTATTTGTCATAACCTAATTTTTCACCTTAAATTTCAAAATATTTTTCAAAAATTCAAAAAAAACATTAAAAAATGTGTTTACAATTTATTTAATTCGTTCACACACCCATTTTGTAATTTTCAATTATTTTTATCTTGTAAATGTCTTCTTTAAAAATAAAAAAATATATTTTCAATGTATTTGAGCTCATTTTTTTAATTTTCAACGTCTTTAAAAAAATCAAAAACCCAAAAATATGCTTTTGATGCATTTTGACCATTAACATATTCATTTCATAATTTTTTAATTAATTTTCTTATTGATTTGACATTTTTTTATATAAAAAAAACCAAAATGCAAAATAAAATAAAATTAGGGAGCAAAATGGACAAGTGGGCTAAAATGCAAAATAAGAAAAAAATGAATGACCAGAAAAAAAAATACAAAAAGGATATTCTTAGAATATGGGATTAAAAAAAAAGAATATTTCTAAGAAGAGTAGTATAAATAAAACTTATCTCTCTCATAGAAAGGAGGAGAAAAAAAAAAGAAAAATCATAGCCACCATTAGAAAAAAAAAATTAGAAAGAAAATATGTGAAAAGGATGAGAGAAAAATATTTTTTTAAAAAAAAAGTGTAAAAAGAGACGGAAATAGAGGAAGAAAAAAAAAGAAAATATAAGTAGATCTTTCTCTTTGATTCTCTCACCATTTTAAAAAACAAAGACAACACCTATTAACCCCTCACCTACCGGATTCTGGAATAGCAACCACTAACCCAACTCTGCCAACCATTATGGCTATTGCACCAACAAGTCTAGTTGTCATTCTTCTTTTCAGCTAACATCAACTCTCTCTCTCTCTCTCTCTCTCTCTCTCTTTCAAAAAGCCAAAATCCTCTCTCTTGCTCTCATTCTTTTTTCCATCACTAATGACACCCACCAAACCAACAATCCATAGCAGAGCGGTGTCAGTCCTTTTCTCCACTCTAGTTGATCGATATCTCTTTATTTTTTTGTCAAACTCAAATCAACTTTCACAGCTTTTAGCCAAAATAACACCTCCATCATCAACCACTTCGCATTGTCAGCAACACACAACAAAAACACCAGTCCCCCATACCAATCACACTAGTGGCCAAGTAGAAAAGAGAGGAAGACAACCCGCAATAGAAAGAAAAGAAGAGAGAGGATTGAAGTTTCCTATAGCCATATCTTCCTTCTCGAGTGGTAGTTGACTTAATCGCTACTTCAAAAGTAACAAATATAAAAAGAAACTTCTAATCTACTACGCAACACCAAAGATACACGTGGTTCTATGCTCTAGGAGCACTAGTGATACATGAATCACACGCATCACTATTGTTTTAATTCAATTCCAATAGTGTCATCCATGATTCTAGTCATTTCAATAGACTCCAACCATATTAAAATGTCAATTTACAACACCTAATAAATTTTATTGCTTGTTTTCTAAGAAATTCTAACATGTTATTGATTTTATGGTGTTGTGATGAGATACTTAGATTTGAACAATCTTTTACATGTTTATTATTACATATTATTGTGAAATATTTAAAGTGTCAGGTTCCATATCGTTGTGTGGCAACCTCAGGGGTATAATGCTACTAAGAAATTTATTTTTTAGTGTAGAATAAGGATGGAAATAAATACATTATGATGGGTTGGGAGATTGAGTTGTAACAGGTTTATCCAAGGTGTAATGGTTTGGCCTTGATGTGAATTTTTAATGTGTATTGATGTTTGTTTATGAGTTGTGAAATTTATACGTGGATGCTTGATATTTCTTGTATGTTTAATTTTTTAGCATGAGGTGTTTTGTGAATAAAATACTGTAGGATCATTTTCACATAAAAAGCAAAAAAATAATATAAAAAAGAAAAAACATAATTGCATGATATTTAATTGTACCTTAAAAAAAAATTGTTAAACAAAAACATGAATCGGTGAGTTGAAAGGTGACTTTAGTGATACCCTCTCGACTTATTTCTCCTTTGTACAGTAAATTGGTATCCTATCAGCAGAGTTGCTCTTGAAGTGACTATATATGATTTAAAAATAAAAAAGTTTTTTGTTCTTTTTATCATCTTTATTTGTAGGTATTTTTTGTTTATATTTTGTATGTTTATGTCATATCATCTCTTTTATTATGAATGGACCTAAGCTAGTTCAACCCGACCCCACATAACTCCAATGAGTATTAGCAAATATTCTAAAATTAGAACATCGATGTGATTGTTAAATATAGTAACACACCCTTGGACAAATGAATTCATAGAGGTCATTGTTTAAACTAAGTTCACAACATTGGTACCACTAGATCCTACCACTAAGTAAATCAACCTAAAATAGTAATTGCTTCGATATTTTACAACTAGGATACAAAATCCTCAATCAGCCAAAATTACAAGAAAATCCTAGTACCATAGGATAAATAAATATTAACAAGCATTATCCATGAACCACTATTGCATAAACAAAATGTTTAAGGATAAATCCTTTAAAGATCTAAGTTGTGTTCAATGTGGCCAACATAGGTCTACTCGATTATTCACCAACAAGGCTTGATAAAATATTAATAGTCATATGTCATGATCAAGAGTAAATTGGCATAAAAATATAAATTTACCAAACAAATTGGAAGATTAATGACCCCAACTTTTAAAAGCAATTTCCATATGTTTTCATTTTCAATAATGTCAAAAACTAGGTAATTGTTTTTGTAACAATCTATTGTCAGTTTAATAGTCAACTAGATTAATTCTGTCCAACAATTTGGTCAATCGGTCTCTTTAAAAATTCTTAGATTTATCTTACCAATTGATCAATCAGTCAATTGATTTCTCTAATTGGTTGATCAATCGGTCGATTGGTTTTATTAACTGTTTGGGACAATAATGATTTTAATTGTTCATTCCATCAAATGGTCGACCAAATCAATTTGGTAATCCCAATAATGTTCTGAGCAGAATCATTCATTTTCATTATTTATTCTTTAATTATTTATCAATTTTTAATGTAGCATTTGTTTTTACTTATTTTTATAAATTGATAGCATTTCTATCGAATCTTCAGTAGAATTTATCTTTTTCTTTTTAATTGCACCATGTTATCAACAACTTCCTCACATCTTAAACCAACAACATAAATCATGGTTCAACTATCTTGGACCTCATCTCATCTCATTATAATCAAAGTTTTATAGTATGTACAAATTTTCATGATGCACAAAACGTTAATATCTTGAATTAAGACTATCTATAGTATTTTTGTTTACATTAACATAAACATCAACACTTGTTCATAAAATAATCAAAACACTTACAAGTTATCGGTTTCATCATTATTTAAGATATATATATATAACAAAAAATTTTGACAAGTGCTTCTCATCCTAGAGTTTATAACATAATTATGATACTTATTAGTTTGATTCCCTAGAATTATATAATTAACTCTATAACAAAAAGTAAAAAGGTAATGATATAAAGATTAAATAATTAAGTCTATAACTCTAGGATGAGAAGTATCTATCAAATTTTTCAATTTTCATATTTTATTAAAATACAATACAAAGATTAAATAATTAACCTCATGCATGACTAATTTACTTATTAATTCATTTCATAAAACAATTTAATTCTTTTCCTTATTCTCAATAATACACACAATTCTTATTTATACTATACCTTTACAATATGTTGAAACTCCCTAATAGTCACGCAATTGGTAGCAACCAATTTCATCCAGGAATTAATCGAATAAAGTTATCTCGGCAATCTAACCATTGATGTCAGTAGCCCTAAAATGGTCAACTAGTCTAATTATTACATTCTGATCATCCAAACATAAATGTCGTTAGCCTCATTACAGTCAGCTAGTCTAATTATTATATCTCAATCATCTAAACATGGATGCCAATAGCCCCATTACAATTAACTAGTCTAATAAATTGTATCTCGAACATCCAAACATGGATGCCACTAGCCCTATTATAGTTAACTAGTCTAGAAATGTATATCTCGATCATCCAAACATATGTCACTAACCCCATTATAGTCGGTTAGTCTAGCAATTTATATCTCGGTCATCCAAACATGAATGTCACTAGCCTTATTAAGGTTGACTAGTCTAGCAATTTGTATACCAGCAATCCTAACATGGATGTTATTAGCCCAATTACAGTCAACTAGTCTAACAAAGTATATCCCTATAGGCATTTATATTATAGATATTGAACAAACAATATACACTAAGAGCATATATATGAAAATTTAGAAAATTCTTTATAAATAGTAATGGGGTGAAGAATACTTACCTGGTGCCTAAACTCATATAGAAGTTCCTGGTTGTTTACTTGACCCCGCGACCTCTCCTATACCAACAAGTATACTGTTAAGTCCTTAATTCATTACAAAATTGAACTTTGCACGGAATCATTTTATTCCTTGAGATAACATGTTTAAACACAATATCCCATCACTTTAAACTAATCATTTATTTTTCTCATAATATAATTCTATTTAATACACTCACAATTTAATCATTATTTACAATTCAACCTGTATTGAAAATTTCATTTCAATCAATCCACATTCTTGACATGATTAACAAGAAAAAATTCTTATAATTCATGCACACATATACACTAATACACAAATTTTATTCTTATAACATATATCATTTAATTCTTACATCAAGAACAATTCTAAACAAGGTAGAAGTTAGCTAATTTTAGTCGATTTAACTTAATCACTCAAGACCACTATTTAATATTTTAATCATAACTAAAGTTATATGATTTAGTTTTGGGCATGCGTTGTCTCTTTTAAAAGCTAAGATAAGAAGCTACAACTTTATTGAAAGGAAGAAAACTCAGTTCTGCTATTAACGCAACAATTTATCCAGCAAGATTCAGTTCGACCTTTCTTTGGTTTTTAATCCATATCTAGAGCTTTATAACTCCAAATTAAACAAGGTCAATCCCGTTTGAAATTTATTTGAAATTTTATCATTTTAAAATTCAAATCTCATTTGGAAGTTAGGTAGCGAAACTGTCAAGTTTTCAATCTATGGATTTGACAAGCAACCAAGTATTTTCATTCATCTCCTTACCATTCAAAACAAGCATTTTCATTTTATATACCTTACAGCACCATTAAACACAATCCTCCTATAAATCAACTAATCCAATTTTATCTAAATTCTTCAATAAAGAATAATTTCAACACAAAACAATAGTTTAGCCTACACTTCCACAATTTTTCAAAGTATACAATTCAATTAAGAATTCACCACCATTAAATAAAAATAATTCAACTCTTTAAGATTCATCATTTGCATAATCATATTCACATTTATAATACATTCCACAAACATTGTCATAACAATTTTTGACCACTTATTTCTATAAATACTTTCAAAATACAAAGAAAACAAAAAAAAAAATGTTCTTGACATGTCTACATCATTTTTAGCATTTTGAGCGTCTTCTCAAAAGAATTCAAAATTCAAAAATTTCTTTTTAACACGTTCAACTTTTAATGCGTCATTTTCAAAATCGTTGATTAATGTTTCTTATTGAGTCAATGTTGACGTTGTCTTTTAAAAAAAAATCAAAATATAAAAAATATAATAAATGGACAATAAGACCAAAAGTAAAAAGAAAAAAATAAGGGACTAAAGTAAATTTAGGTTGCTTAGGGACCAAGAAATTAGGAGAAGACAAATTTCTTTATCTATAAATAGTGAAGGAATCTCACACAACAAGGAGGTTATTATAAAAAACAAAACTAACAAAAAATTACTAAAAAAAAAAAATAGAGAACTCTCTCTAGTTCATACAACATAAAAAACCCTAACCTATTTTTTACACTAAGTCGCTAACTACCAAACTAAAAAAAAAACAAAAACCCTAGCCCCCATGTTTACAACATTAGCCATTCTCACTCTCCACCAGCTCTTCTGCCACCTATAATCCTCCTCACTACTTATGCAGATTGGTCACTATCAATAAAACTCCAGCCATCAACAATCTAGCAACATCTAACGTGAGATCCTCACTAGCAATCCTCTTTTCTAAGCCTCAAACCCATCATCCCCAAACCCATAAAAGAACCCAAACTATGCCTTTTCTTCTAAAAATCGTTGTCCTAGCTCCATCTTCTCCATTGAAACCCAAACCAAACAGAAGCCTTTCTCTTGTACTTCTTTCTCACTCCTTAACAACAACCAGCGTCTATTTTCCCCATTGTCACTCATCATTTGACCACCATCAACCACTAATCAGTTATCACCACTGACAGTCGAGACCTTCTTTTCCATCGTTGGTTACCCCCTATAACTAAAATAACTCATTTCTCTATTATTGTCAAAACCGAGCAACAACCACACTGGTAGCACCCATGCCTTGAGCAGTACTAAGCTAACATCCCTTTCCCCACTCACGGTAGGAACTAATTCTTTAGTAAACCCTCTTAATCTAAAAACCAATATGTCCCCTGATGCGAACCTCATGATCATGTGGTCATGCAACCCACACACAAAGACACCAATTCCCGGAAAGCCAAGTAAAGCAGGTTTGATAGGAGTGTGACACAAAGATAACTTATATCTAGGCACCGACACTATTGAAAATGGAAGTCCCCACCCAATAAAAATTGATTCATGAACAAGAAGTATAAAGATGACGTCATAAAGTCAGTTGTTTTTCGATAAGTTATTTTTCAGCTCTTTAGAGAACCAAGGAAGGGAGATTATCCCACCAACACACAACAAGTGCAACAAACAAGAAGTTTTATTAATCTAAATTGTCTAACTTACATGACTGGTTATACCTTTATTTATACTAACTCTAGACTTAAATAAACCCTAATGGACGCTCCTTAGGTGGACTTATATGAGGCCCATTTATAATTAACTCAAATAAGTAATAATAACCCAAAGACTAAGAAGAAAATAATAAAAATCAAAAAATCAAAAAATTATTATCCTAAATATGCTAGAATCAGATTTCTCACCCTTAAAAAGTTCCAAATAGACTAGGCAATCTGATCTGAAGGTAGAATTAATTCTAAAGTCTTATTTCCTTGTTGTAGCTAGGATGAATAAGGAATCTTTGTAAGAAAATGATTTTGAAACATTTATGAATCCTTACCACACTTGGAAACTATATTGCAGCCCATTAAAGATCCTTGTAGAACTAGGAGATTCCAAAAACAAGCTGTCACATCCTTGTAGGAAAAGAATCCTAGACAAATTGAAAGTCCACAAGTTAAAAGAAAGTAAATAACAAAATTTGTGCAGCCTTTGTTGACCAATATGGCAATGCCTTATCGAACTCCGATTGACTTAAAAGTTTACTCCAAGGTAGGAAAACATGTCAGGAGACTCCACATAAACTTTCAGCCCGATCCAACGGTCGGATTGAGAATTATAACTATTGTTGTGAAATTGGATAGTTATGCATTTTATGTTAGAATCCGAATCTGATTGTTTTTTTATTACCCAGATTGTATCATTCCTTGTCTTTTAAATATGATTCATCCTCGAATCATTAACAGGGATAAAAGACAAAGTTTTAGCCTCCTTTTGAAGCCTTTGAAGTTCTTTTCTTGCCAACAATCATCGCCAACAACTTTGGATGAAGGTAGCAGCCCTTCTCTTTCTTCTATCATCATTACAATGTTTTCGCTCCTCTCTTTCTGAAGCTTGCTTGGCTTCGACTAATGCCATTAACACATCAAGTTTTTACTGTATCTCCCCTGAAATACGACATAGAATCTTGGTTTCTTTTTTTAGAACACTAATCTCTTTATTTATCTCCCTTTGATACCACCTCTCCTTTGGAATCCTCCTAATTTTTTTTGCTATAAAACCTCGTCAAAATACATGAAATCCTTTTTGTAAAAATCCCCTTGCATTTTTTTTATATCAGAACTTAAAATGAAATCTAATGACAGTAAACAAAGTAAGAAGACATTGAGGACTGAATATTGACCCAAAATTACAAGGACTTTCAATTGATAAACGTAACAAACCCTTTTAAACCCAAAAAAGGACACTAAATTAAACTATTTCCAAATGGTCAGAAATTTGATATTTAGAGCAAATTCATGCCAAAAAACCAGAATATAAAGTTTGATTTAATTTCGAGTTGATTTGATATATGGACAAGAATCAAACCCTTTAAAACCTAAATTTGGAATCTAAACCAAACGATGTCCAAATGAGTTGAAAATTGATATATTGTGCAATTTCACCCTAAATAATCAAAATATCAATTTTGACATAATTACAATATGGTTTGATAAGTGGACGCAAAACAAAAGCAAAACAAACCCCTTTGTCATGATTAACATTTTTTCGATAATTTGTTTTACTCTAAAAAAAAATTATGGACAGAAAGACTAATATGACACTTTTTTTTTAATTACAAAAGACTCATTTCAATGCAACTAATCAAGAATAACATAGGAAGAATACAATCTGACCGAAACTTTTTTGAAACAAGATCAGGCCCGAAACAAAGACGACACAGAAAAATTGACGTGGAAGATAAAAAAACAAAAATACAAGAAATAAAAGGATATAACCTGTTTAATGGAGCCAAACTCTGATACCAAATGATACGAACCTCGTGATCACGTGGTCATGCAACCCACATGTAAAGACATCAATTCCTAGAAAGCCAAGTAAATCAGGTTTGATAGGAGTGTGACACAAAGATAACTTGTACTTAGGCACCAGCACTATTGGAAATGGAAACCCTCACCCAATGAATATTGATTCCCGAATGAGAAGTATAAGGATGATGCCACAAAGTCAATTGTTCTTCTACAAGTATTTTTCAATTCTTTAGAGAACCAAGAAAGGGAAATTATCCCACCAACACACAACAAGTGCAGCAAACAAAAAGTTTTATTAATCTGAATTGTCTAACTTACATGTCTGGTTGTACATTTATATACTAACTCTAGACTTAAATAAATCCTAATAGACCCCTCTTAGGTGGACTTATATGAGGCTCACTTACAATTGACCTAAATAAGTAATAATAACCCAAAGACTAAGAAAAAAATAATAAAAATCCAAAAATTACTATCCTAAATATGCTAGAATTAGATTTCTCACCCTTAAGAAGTTCCAAATATACTAGGAAATCTGATCTGAAGGTAGAATTAATTCTGAAGTCTTATTTCCTTGTTGTAGCTGGATGAATAAGGAATCCTTGTAAGAAAAGGATTTTAAAACATTTATGAATCTTTGCCACACTTGGAAACTATATTACAGCCCATTAAAAAATCCTTGTAGAACTAGGAGATTCCCAAAACAAGCTGCCACATCTTTATAGGAAAAGAATCCTAGCCAAATAGGAAGTCCACAAATCAAAGGAAGTAAATAACAAAATTCATACAGCCTCTATTGACTAGTACTGCAATGCCTTAACGAACTTCGATTGACCTGGAATTTTAACCAAAGGTAGGAAAACATGTCAGGAGATCCACATATAATTTTAGCCCGATCCAACGGTTAGATTAAGAATTATAACAGTTACCGTGAAACTGAATAGTTGTGCATTTTACATCAGAATCCGAATCTGATTGTTTTTTTATTGTCCGGATCGTATCATCCCCTCTCCATCACCAATTTTTCCAACCAAAAAAACACACCTTATGACAACAACAGCACCAGCTTTTTCACCCATCTCTCGGTTGAACTTCTCTGGTCACATGCCACCGTCTTCTTCAACCGAGACCGACCCATCACCTCCAATGATAGCCACAAACCTCAGCCTCTCCTCTAGTTCCCCATAACTAATGCCTTATCAACAACCTTTAGCAAGCCAACTAACATAGTCTTTCTTCCATTTCCATCCAAGACAAACCCATATCACCCCATCTGACCAACTAACAACTATTAGTATAAAAAAACCTAGCTTCAGTTCAACCCCAAACAACCTTCGATTCAGTGGCAGTAATAGAAAAAACTGGTAGAAAAGGAAACAGATCTACAAAAGACAAAAAACATTATTTGTGTGATTTACTTTTGTATGTAATGGTTTGAGGCAATGCTAGCACAAAAAGAAAGAAAAGAAAAAACCCCTTTAGATCCACCTTATTTCCTAGTTCACTAGTGATGGCACACGAACCACGCGTTGACAGTGACGGTGGCATGTGGAGCCATATGCCCGCCATTGTTCTACCATATTTATTATTGTTCCCTTCGTTAGAGCAGCCCCTCCAATCTATTCTTAATCATTGAAAGGTTGATTTATAAACTTTTTTGGCAAACTATTTAAATTGTGAAATTTGGTACAAAATACTTATTGATGTGTATAATTTTTGGACTATTTAGACACTATTAACTTGGTTTGATGTGTATTTTTTATTTTGAAATGATATGATTATTTGTGTTGAATTATAAGTTTATTTTTTAGGTTCTAATTGCTTTTTAGACATTAAATGTTAATACATAAATTATGTTTAGGTTCGTATTGATTCGTTTGAATTAATATGTGATTTGAATATTTTTCGTGAAAACCGTCAATTATATATATATATATATATGAACTAAATCAATATGGAAATATAATTTTTTATGTAAGAAAACAATCGTCTTATTATATATATGGTTTAAATAAGTCGTACTCTATCAGCTGGATTTAAATGAAGATGTAATGGAAGATTAATTGTTTGATCTAAGTTGCAGTTTAAAGTGTGGTAAAAAATTACATCACCATGTGAAATTTCATTCATAAATGTATACAAAATGTGAGCCATAGTTCCAAGTTTGAGCAAATCCTTCCCATCACGGACACACAAAAACTAATCTCTTTATATTTTACAATATCCATCAATCATATTATTCTATATATATATATATATATATATATATATATATATATATATATATAAATGAATCATAGCTTTAGTTTGTTTCTTCCATCTTTATTAAAATTAGCAATCATGTAGATTGCACATTATAGATACAATGTGAATTGATAAAAAAAAATATCCCTCTTTAAATTGATAGATTATGATTCAAACCTAGGTAAAGTTACCTACAAACACATACTACAAAGCTATAATATCATTTATGATCAAATATCCAAAATAAATATATATAGATTATTTTATAGGAATTTGGGAAAAATGACACAAGTCATTAACATTTTCACTTTTATATAGGCCAGTAGCTCAGACACAATATAATACACCTATTCTTAAATTAAAAAAAAAATATTAATAGTCTCTTGTTTATATAATAATTTAATTAATTTATATTTTTTATAAATATATTTGAATTTACATTATTTCAAAAACAAAATACACCATCAATTATATTTTTAATCTCACTAATACATTTTCTTTTTTTAAATTATACTTTTAGTTTTTTCTTATGAAATATTTTAGTTTGGAATAGATTTTAAATATAAGAATTATCTTATATACTAAATTATGTTTGTATACAACACTACTAAAATAAAATAAATTAACTAATATACTTTTAATAAAATATTGTAAACTTAAAATATATTTCAAAATTTAAGCCAAATGACTTAATTTGTCTTTATATAATTTAACGAGTTTCTAATGTGTCTCTATATTTGCATCTATTATATATTTATATAACATAGTTGTCAAACTTGACTCGAGATATAATCTATTGAAAGTCCTAAGTCACTAGATCACCGGGTCAACTTTCAGATCAATAGATTAACTCATTTTTTTATTTAAAAAAAAACTAAAATAATGTTGTTTTAATTTTATTATATATTTTATAGTTAACTCGATTGGGTTTAGATTAGGTTAGGCTAATTCAACCAAGCCAACGAGAAGTCTTATATATTCCATTGTATTTTTAATTACATTTATTATGTCTTTATGTAGCTTAGTTTTCATACCAAACTCGAGGTGTGACTTAGTGAAAGACTCAAGTCATTAGGTGAGTAAATCACATCCTAAAAATTAAAGGATAAGGAAGTTTTTTTTAAGTTAAAATCATCAAAGACAAAAAAACATCATAATTATAGGGAGACATATAAAATATTTAATTTTTATTTAGTCAAGTCTCACTTGTCAAAGGTTATTACAATCCTTACATAAAAAAAATACTAGAAAACCATATTAACATTAAGAAGAAAAATAAAAATAGAAAAACTAGAAAGCCTAATAATATTGATAAGAAAAACAAAAAAAAAAAATAAAATAAAATTCATGAACTAAAAAGAAGAAATTAAAGTAATTATAAAAAATATTTAATTTAAAAAAAAAACTCTTGCATCAGTCTTCCTAGGTTGGAAAGAACTTGTCTTTAAGTTTAAATTGTTCATTAGAAAAAACCTCTTTAGTCAGAAATCATCCTCTACCATAAAAACACCCAACATGATATTTTTTTAGTACAACATCATCAATTGAAAACTAACTATCTTTTTGGGAGTGAGCCTCCTTATCACGAATCTCCAATACCTTTGTGTGGCTATCTCATCATGAGTCCCACCACCAATTGTTCTAATAACAATACACATTAGCTAACTACCTGGAATTAATGGGCTCTAATACCAACTGATATAGTCGAGAGTAAAGGATAACAATGTTAATTATAAGTTAAAACCCTCAAAGATCAAAACCACCCTAATTATAAAAAGGCTCCAAAAATATTTAATTTTTTTTCATCTAAGTCTCACTTGTCAAAACATTATTACAACCTTCTATATATATATATATATATATATATATATATATATATATATATATATATATAAACTAGAAAACCCTACTAATATTGAATAAAAAAAAATAAAAGTAGTTAAACTATTTCCTTCAAATAAAAAAACTAGAAATGCATCATAATATTGATTGAGAAAATTAAAATAGAAAAAATAAAATTTCTAAATTGAAAAAGAAGAAAAAAATAATTAAAAAAATATTTATTTTTAAAAAAAAATCATACATAAGCGAATCAATCTTCAAGTCATAGGTCAATTCATTTGAAAGAAAAGACATCATTTTGATTCTTTTTATATTTCATAGTTGACTTGAATGAATTTGGATCGGGTTAAATCAAGTTGACTAAATCAATCAGGTTTTCATTAATCGATCAAGTTTTATTAGGTCAACTCCTTGATTGGTTTAATTTCAAACTAACTTTAATAAGACCTTGGATTATTGGTTTTTTAGTCAACCAATAAGACCGAACCAAATTTAACAATTAGTGTATAATATTCAATTTTTTACCATGTCATGCTTTCAAGTTCATCTATTCAAATTGTCATAATTGTATTTTCCACTCCAAATACTCTTAAGCTAATTGTATCTTAAAATAATTAGATTCTTTTTCTTCAATTTGCTCTCAATTTTAACAAAGTAAAAATTATTATAAGAAAACCTAAAAGGTATAGAAAAACTGTTATAGCAATCCACAATAAAAGGATGATTTTACCTTTCTCAATACAAAATAAATAACTAGTTATTAGGGATAATAATGTGTATTAAGAGGGTTCCATTGATCATTAACATATTTATGAGGGATAAATTTTTTTTTTTTTTTTGCATTTCTGACGGACAATGAAATGATTATATTGCCCTTTAAAACTTCAAAGCAACCCTTTAATTTTTTATTTTTTAAGATTTGATCCCTGTTATTTTTTTATTTTTTTTATATGGAATAATTTATAAATTTGAAATAATTTTTCAATTTTGTCCCCTTTAGATTTTTTTATATTTCAAGTTAGATTCCCTTTCTTTTTATTTCTATTTTTTTCACTTTGAAATTTTTTTAAAATAACTTTTTTTCTCAATTTCATCATTCATCATTAAATTAATTGAAAATGAAGCCTTTTGATTTAGCTCGGGTTTAGAATTTTACGGGTTGCGAGTTTTAGAGATTGACCTGGATTTAGGAGGTTCACCTAAATTTAGTTGTTTTTTTGCCCTTTTTTTTTTCTAAGCTCATGTTTTTTCAGTTCCATCCTTCAATATTTATTTAGTTAGAGATTGAGCTTTGTTAATTTTTTTTGTTTGCTTTTTGTATTATTTTTCATGAACTAGATTATCTCGAGTCTTTTTATTTTTCATTCTTTTTTAAATTTAGCTTTTTTAAAGATATTTTATTTTTTTAATTAGATCAAATTAATTGATTAAATGTAAACATGAGATGCTCACTTCATGATATTTTAAAATAAAAAATTATTGGGCACACAACGTTTTATTGGCTCATATAATTGTTTAATTGAATAAAAAAATTATTCAAAGAAAAAAAATTATTAAAAACAATTGTATATACTCCATATTGTGTGATCATATATTTCAATCTACATGTATCTCTTAATTTTTCTAATTTAGTATTTACTTATCATTAACAATTTTTTTATATATATTTATTAGCATGAATAACTCTTGATTTATTTAATTATATGTACACATAAATTTTTTTTATTGATAAATTTTTTATGGAAAAAAAATGCCTCCTTTTCTGAAAGAGTCTATTTATTTATATTTTTTGCTAAAAAATAAAATTATACAACCTGCAAGATTGGATTATAATTGGCTTTTACACTGGTTTTATTCGAGTCAAGTACTGAAATATTAAAAGTTGGTCCAACACTCCAACCACCCACCCAGTGGGTGACCAACACCATGACCACAACCCTTGTCCAAATCACGTGCCCACTTCCTCTTAAATTACCAAAAAACCCCTTCTCCATGAACCATAGGAAACAACAAAAACTGTCTACCTAAGTCCAAGAAGTGAAAAAAAAAAAAAAAAAAAATCCCTTACATTACATGACATCCCATCTCTCACGTCTCAATGTATATCGAGGAGGTGTTCATTGAATATAATTTCTATATTATTTGATTTTAATGGGTTGAATAAACTTAAATAATATAAATGAAATAGTTTTTTTCTAACACGCGTGGACACGAGTCGCGCAATAGAAGTGGCGATGCAAACTATGTTGGTGTTGCTGTTAATTAATTTTGTGGTTCCAAAAAAAAAACATAGGAATCATAGCTTACTCTCCTTTTCTTTTCTGCAGTCCCTCAATTTCTTCGCCCCCTCCTTCTCTCTCTCATTTCTCTTCCTGCATTTATAAATTGCATCCCTTTCACGTACTTTCTCATCCTGTCTTCTTGAAAATCACCAACCTTTTCAGCCATAAAGAAAAGAAGAGCAAATGGCCACCATTTTCCAGGGATTAGGAGGTGGAGCTGCTACAGCTTTAACCAATTCCTTCGATTCAAAGAAATTGCTTTTGCCTTCCACTCGCAGATCCCTCTCGGGTTAGTTTCCTTCCATTTTCTGTAAAAGATTCGTTTTTTATGCTTTTATAATAATGGGTTTTGAGTTTTGTTTGATTTTAGAGAGGAAAGTGAGCTTTTCGGTGGTGAGATCTGATGGGACCGTGAATCTGAATCTTGGGGGTTCTAACGCTAGAGCTCGCAGGGTTGATCAATTGATTACAAATGCAGTTGCAGTTAATCTCCTCTCCTCTTATTTTAAGTTTGTTCTCCAAGTTTGATCTTGTTTGTAATTGTGTCTGTTTGTTTATCTTGTTTTGTTTTAGACAAAGGCTGATAGTTCCGCAGCTTCCTCTACATCGAAACCCGGGTATGTTTGCTTCCATTTCTCGACCCACATATATATGCAATGCTATGCTTCATTTGGTGTAATCTATTCGTTATTTTAGCTCAATATTCATGTCACTCTCTTTAATATGGCATTCCAATCCGTACGACGACAACAATAATTCCTATTCTGTGGTTACTGTTATAGGGTGCAATAGTAACCCTGCTGGACATTACTAATCTGTGGACTCTTTGGTATATAGCAAATATTGATTCTCAATACAACTTGGTTATATTATATATATTCTGGATCGGATATTTGGGTAGATTTTGAGGATACTTAACTGTAGTATTAACAACACACGGTTCCTTTTATTGAGTTTTGGTTTCTTAAGAATATGATAAAGATTAGAGTAGGAAAAAGAATAATCTGAATGGATGTTGTATGACAGAAATAATGTCGATTAGAAATTAGTAGTTTCATTTTATCTGAATTAACTGAAAGGATAGTTGAAGATTTCTGCAATTTTCACAAAAGACTAATTCCTTAATTTGCTCTCATCTTTAAACAGGATAGTTTCATTTGCATTTCTGCAACTTGAATGACAAACCATGTTTGTAGGTGTTTGTTTTCTTTTCAACAATTATCTAGGAGTTGTAGGATATGGGTTATCGAGGTCCCAAGCTACACAAATACCACCACCACAATATCTAGACAGATTTGTTTCGCTTTCAAGTTTCTCTCTTTGAGTAAGAAACTACAAAAAGTGGGCCAATTAGCCCAGCCCTGGCCATGATTGTTGTGGTAGGCTCCCCTGCGTTAGTTAGAGAGGCTGTCTGGCTCACTGCCACTTATAGTAATAACCTAATATCTCCGTTGCACATCTTGCCTCTATGTGTGCTTTATCTCTTTTAAGTTTTCTATATTGATGTGCATATGATAAGCACCTTGTCACCTGCTTGTGGGTAAATAATATTTTCGTATTGCACATTATATATCTGCTTAACAAATCTGCATTTTATATGAAGGCATGAACTGTTACTTTTTGAGGCCCTCCGAGAAGGTTTGGAAGAGGAAATGGACAGAGATCCCCATGTCTGTGTCATGGGTGAAGACGTGGGTCATTATGGAGGTTCTTACAAGGTGACCAAAGGCCTGGCTGATAAGTATGGGGATCTCAGAGTTCTTGACACCCCTATTGCTGAGAACTCCTTCACTGGTATGGGCATTGGAGCTGCCATGACTGGCTTGAGGCCAATTATCGAGGGCATGAACATGGGATTTCTTCTTCTAGCCTTCAACCAGATCTCAAACAATTGTGGCATGCTTCACTATACATCAGGTGGCCAGTTTACTATACCAGTTGTCATTCGCGGGCCTGGGGGAGTTGGCCGACAACTTGGAGCTGAGCATTCACAACGCCTTGAGTCATATTTTCAATCAATCCCGGGAATCCAAATGGTTGCATGTTCAACCCCTTACAATGCCAAGGGCTTGATGAAAGCTGCAATCCGAAGTGAGAACCCAGTCATACTGTTTGAGCATGTCTTGCTTTACAACCTCAAGGAGAGAATCCCAGACGAAGAATACATTTGCAATCTCGAGGAAGCTGAGATGGTTAGGCCTGGAGAGCACGTCACTATCTTAACCTACTCCCGCATGAGATATCATGTGATGCAGGCTGCCAAAACCTTGGTAAACAAGGGATATGATCCTGAAGTAATTGATATCAGATCATTGAAGCCATTTGATCTTCATACGATAGGAAATTCTGTGAAGAAGACACATCGTGTTTTGATTGTGGAGGAATGCATGAGAACTGGTGGTATTGGTGCTAGCTTGACTGCAGCTATCACTGAAAATTTCCATGACTACTTGGATGCTCCAATTGTGTGCTTGTCCTCACAGGATGTGCCAACTCCTTATGCCGGGACATTGGAGGAATGGACAGTGGTTCAACCTGCCCAGATTGTGACTGCCGTTGAGCAGCTTTGCCAGTAGTTACCCTTAACAGTAGCATACGTAGTCCATGCTATTGCAGAAGACTTGGCAAGTTCCTCTATTCTTCTTCTCAGCTTCGTCCAAAACTGTTATTGAATTTACTCTGTTGAGAAATTTTGTGTTGTTGAAACTCTCAATTGCTACAGTCCTGTCAAGGTGAGGTTTTCAGTCTGTTCTTGTTTGCTCTTATTGGAAGTAAAGCAAATATTATGCATTAGTTGCTGGAGGTAGGTATGTGGAATTGGTTTTCTTTCTTTTTTTATTTATCAAGGCTTGTTTATGATGATTAAGTTATGCGACCACTGCCCAATTGTTGTGTGTAATGTCCTCAGTTACATGGGGGTAATAAAAGTAAGAGAGGCCCATTCGGACTTTCACATTTGCAGTGTTTTGTACGAAGTTCTTAATTCTTGCTATATTTTCTTATCGGGGATGGTTGTGAACGTGGGGGCTTGAAACAGAAAACCCGAGAATGGAAGTAGAAAAGGAACCGCAGTAACTGAAAAAAATAAACTAGAACAGGAACTTGTGCATTCAGTTTGCAGTTATAGTTTTTGTCCCTCTCAAATCAATACAAGATAATGGCAAGGAATGAAAAAAAAATTATATATGCAAGGAAAAAGAAAAACAAACAATATTTTAGTAAAATTACTGAGGTGGCCTTTTCTCCTCCAAAAGTCATAACTGCATATACACAGAGAATGAAAGAAAAAGAAAATGCTCCCATTTCGCATAATTGGGACTTTGCGGATCATTTAAACAAGTCGAAATTAGAAAACAAAACTAGTTAATGTTTTGATTCTTTATCAAGAAACAGGTTAAACCATGACGCTACAACCTAGCTTAGCTGTGACCTACTACATGAAGAGAAGGCAATGTCATGTTCTAGCTACTTTCAAACTTTAGTTGGGAGAATATCAGGGAGAAGTTTGGACGGACTTAGCTTCATCGCCATTCTTTCTCTCCACCAAGAATCAATCCGACTTTCCAAACATCTGAAAAAACCTACAGTGAAGACTTAGCAAAAGATGAAAAAAAAAAAACAATCTAATTCATAAGTACACATTGATCAGTGTGTAAATTCTAAAGAAAGATAAGAATCTAGTGATGGGTAATTTACTGTAGGGAAGAAAGAGTGATGTCATAGGAATTACCCATTTAATATGAGCATACTTTAATGTTTTAATGTTGTTTCATGAACTAGTTACGATAATAGAATACGTGAACATTTAACATCCGATACAAACCATATCAAGGGTTGGTCCCATATCAAGGGTTGGTAAAGTAGTTGGAGTCTATCTAGGTGAATAACCGATCAAGTATATGTTGTCCAAACAGACATGTTTTAGTCAAGGGTATGTCATCTAGCTAGGTTGACCGGTTTGTCAGGGCTTCTCATTAGATATAACACTGAAATGGACTAAATGGGTTCTCTAAATATATATGCACCCTGAGTATATTAGTTTTCCTCTCGAGTCTCGATGGCATGGGTGGCACAAAGACAAAATATTCATCTGCCCTTGTCAGTGTTGGTGGTGTTTATTTAAATGTCATTTAGGGTGAAGGGTGTTGATCAAAACGGCATACCCTATCTAGACAACATGCATTCCTCTAGATGAATAAGGAGTAATTCCACATTTCTTGTTGACTATGATTCTTTAAAGGTGCAATGGTGTGAAAGCATATGAGAAAATATGCACACAAGAAAGTCATATAATTGAGAGTTTAAGAATTACCGTGTAAGTGCATGCTAGGATTCAAAATGTTGGCGCATGGATAAGCAAGTGAAAATCTTAGGGGTTTTGAATATTTAAAATTCTAAAAACCCGTAATAAATGATGTCATGTTATGAGTTGAGTGGACTAACTTTTTAGTTATTATTGACCCACTTAGCTCACCCTATGTATATGTGTGGAGAGAAAGTAGAGTCAATGAGGGGGCTCATGTTGCATGCCATGTGGAATGGCCTATATAAAGGTCTATCATTTTCATTTTTTCTTATTTCTTATTTTGTTTCACTATGCTTTGAGTTTGGTGGTTTTTTTTTATGAGTGTCATTCTTCACAAGCCTTTTTTTTTTCAGTGGTCATGTGATGTTTTGGCAACCATTTAGTGCTTATGGGGAATTTTAATCATTTTCTCTACCATTCAAGGTGTTTTTGAGAGGTTTGGTATAGTTGATCTTCAAGAACACCATTGTTCTTCCTATTTATTTCTCAATGAATGAGGTATTTCTAACTAGGTTCTTCCACACTTTTAAATGAGGGATTTCTAGCTAGGTACTTCCACATTGTCACCCTTCCTCTTTTTTTCTTTTTCTTTTTTATCTTTTTGTATAAGGTAACTTAGGACATGGTAGACCATAACCAACTTACTAATGGATTTGGGGCCACCCCGAATGTGGGGTCTCGAGATAAATAAAAGGTAAGAGAACCCTAATAAAGGGTTGGAACTCTTTAAGGGATGATTAGACAACCTTGAGATTAATATATAACCTCTATGAAAACAAAATGACTTTGGAGAAGTTAGAGTATGTAGCTCGATACTCAAGCAACATAAAAGAATAATAAGTCTACATTCGAGTAGGATCTGGACAGGAGAGGTTGAGATTATTTTCCTAGTCTGTATATTTTTATATGGATACACCTTTTCATTGTTGGGATTTGTAAGGGGTGTTTTGTACTTCATTAATTTGTGTATGAAGTAGTCACACTTGAACTATTAAGCTATTATAGTAGCTTTAGAGTAGTTGTATACTTAAAAGAGAGACTCTAACTTCAGGGTAGTTTAGGGTTTGTTGCTGAACAATCAATTGCTCTTATGATAGGCAAAAGATGATGTGATTCTATTTTTTCTTGATCCTATTGAAGATCCTATACATTAAGTGATCTTAGGAAAAATTGATCACGTGAAAAAAGATATGTCTTTATTTCTAAAAAATATTAAATGGTTTATAATTTAGTATAGATGGTGCATTTCAGTAAAACTTATGAAATATGGATGTGTTCTTATTTCTAAAGAATACTACTTGGGCTTTAGAACAATATGTCTTTCTAAGAGTTGTAGAGTGAGCTTTTGTTGATCAGTTAAGGGAAATGTCCATGTGTTACAAGATCAACACCATATCATAGGTTATAACTTAGGAAAAAGTCAAACTTGTTATGCCTTATTGTTTTTATTTTTTATCTTTATAATTTTGTTTTGTTTTTTCCCTCACCATTTTTGTTTGTTTTTTAGGAGTTGTTACTTGAGTTGTGAGCTCTATAATTAAACAACTTGGTCCATCTAGGGCTTCCAAGAGAAAGAAACAGAAAGTTAAATGTCAATTAATGGATATGGTCCTCTATCCCCTGCATTGAGTAATCCACAGCTAATTCTTTTATACTCGAGTCATCAACGTGTAGTGCTTTAGAAAAAATATATACAACCTCAAAGTGAGCACCCAATAAGAGGAATATGTGAACCAAGCTCTATTAGAGGAATCTTTAGTGTAAGTGTTCAATTTTATTTTTTTTTATCTTTATATTTTTTTTTTTACTTTCCTAGCTATCATAGATGAGTTAGATGTAATTCCACTAAACCAAATAGTGGAAAGTGAATAGGAGAAATAGGATAAGGTTTATAAGTGGTCAATGAGATCAAGACAACTATGCTTGATTTATGAAAGGAGTTGTAGGTGCCGACTTTTATCGAGGTTGAGTTAGAAGTAAGGCTTTGTAAGGAAAAAAAAAGAAGAGGAAGCAACCTTTGTAGCTGTATAAGTAGCTAGCCAAGCTAATTGATGTTGAACAGTCCTTGAAAGAGGAGGGGTAAAGAAAAAAAAGCAATAGAGGCTAGTTGTCAACTTGACTCGAAAAAGGGACAACATCAAGCAAGAAGCGTTTTGGCTAAGATAAGTTGGGAATTTTCCAAAAAAAGCTCATCAATATATAATAGAGGAGTTGAGAGTGTAAAAGGTCCTAAAAGACAAGCTTTTCACATTGATAATAGATTCGACTAAGAGGTTTTAGAAGGCTGGTAATGGATTTTTTTTAGTTTTTCTCCCTAATCAGGCTACTTAACTTCAAGAAGCTCTACTTAGATAAAGCTATTGCTGCTACTCGAGGGGCAATACTTGTCCGACCTGGATGATAAAAACATTTTAGAGGATGAAGATAGAACTAAGGATGAGGTCGTCTAGGGTGACCAAGAAAAAAATCTTCTAGATTGAAGAAAAAATAGTTCATAATTTACTAGAGGATATAAAGCAAGCTCGAATAGAGATAGAGCTCCAAGTGGAGATTATAAAAGAGACACCAACCCAAGACTCGGTCAAAATGGATTAGGTCTTTATCCATTATAATTAGTTCATTTCACCCTAATCTTACAAGTATTGATTTTTATACTTAGAATATTTTCCTTTTATGGTCTTTAAATGATATTTTTAATATTAATTCAATTCTTTATTTCTTTTCATTGTTTTTTTTCCTTTTCATCTTGTTATTTGAGTTCAGGACCCCCATTGCTTCGTAAATTAGGGTTTACATCCCTAAACCTAGTTATTCGAGGTTTAAAGCTCTAATAAAGTGTTACCTGGGATCTATGGCTCCCAATGATAAACTTTATAGGATATAGGATTCAAAGTCCCCATTTAGTGTATCATTCGTCCTTTTTGAACGTTAAAGATTCGAGTGGGTCTTGCTCATTTGACCATGCCCATGATTATGTATTTTATAGATTTTATGGTTTTAAGTCACTTGAATGGGTTCTGACTTTTTTTTTTATGGTAATTTTAAATTATGGTTTTTTTGGATGAAGTTGCCTCTATATTTAAGGAAAAATGTTCAACAAAAAAAATGTCTCATATATGAAGGGTTTTTTTTTTTTTTTCCTTTATACATAGACAAGGTTCCCCCTTGTGCCTAAGAGGGATCAAACATTTATACTCAGGCAAGATGTGTTCTCGTGCCTAAATGGATTTTTTTTAAAAAAACTTGGATAAGGTGGCCTCTCATATCTTGGGAGATTTTGTATTTATACTTGGCAATAATATACTTGGCAAAAAAAACTTGGATAAGGGTGAGCAAAAAAATCAAAAAACCGATTAAACCGAGAAAACCGGAAACACAATTGAAAAAACCGAACTGTGAAAAAAATTGATTAAACCGATTAGAATTTTTAAAAAACTAACCGGTTCAGTTTCAATTTTATAAGCCTGAAACTGAAAAAACCGAACCGAACCAAACAAGAAAAAAACCGAATCAAACCGAAAAAAACCAGAAAAACCAAGCCAAATCGAAAAAACCAGTTTGAACCAGTTTTTGTTCTAAAATAACCATACCGAACCGAAACCGGTCGATTTGAACTGGTTTTGGTTTTTTTTGTTTGGTTACTTTTTTTGATAAAAATCGAATCACCCTAGACAATATGGTTTTCCTAAACCAAGAGGATTATTGTTTTTATACGTAAACATCTTATTTTAATTAGTAGAATACTCTAAGAAAAATTTTCATGAAAGCCAACAATTTATTAATGTTTCATGATTTACACAAGTCATTATTATTTATTAATGGTATGACTTAAGATGATCTAAATGTTATAAGTAGGGTAATATCTTCCCTTCTTTATATTATAAATGGTAAGTGTTGGTCTTGATTAAGTGGATGAGTTTTTAAGGTTTATCGTATTTTGATGCTTGCTTTCCCTTACCTTCCATATTGCATATACATCTAAGCTTTCTTAATATTAGATCTTTTATACAAAAACATCGACTTTTTACTCAAATATTATGATATTAGGCAACCTTTTTTCATACACCTCATTCCAAACTAGTGTCATTATGTAGGTTTCTTCTAGGAGGTCCAAGTTGGTCCTAAATTTTTTATCAATAATTATGATAGAATAACACTAGACTCGATAGTTAGGGAAACCAGTTTTGGCTACGATAATGGTTTTAGTCTTATATATCAATAAAAATGTTGCTTTGCCCATTAAGGATTTTTTAGTCTCATCCATATGCCATCCACTTTACCTTTAACCCATCAAATTTCTTCTTAAACCTATTTAAAAGGATCAAATTTGTGAGCTCAATCTGTCCATTTTTTTGATGATAGGATATTGAGAAGAATTTATGGTCAATTCAAAACCTTTAAAACTACTTTTTTATTTATTTATCAAATTATGAGCCATTATCAATGATTTGAACTTTGGTAAAACTAAATAAATAAATTATGTTCTTTCACATGAAAAAAGTCATATTGTTAAATGTGATTTTGACTAAGACTTCAACCTCAACCTATTTGATTAAGTAATCCTCAACTACGAGGACAAACTATTTCTTTTTTAAAGACTTTAGGAATTGGCTTAAAATATTCATTCATTATTAAAAGAATAACCAGTGGAAAAAGATTGTTGTCTTATTAGTGTAAAGTAAGGAAAATGAGCAAACCTTTGAAACTTATCATACTTCCTAACCATTTTCATTACATCATGAAGGATAAGGGCCAATATGACCTTATTTAGGTAACTACAACAACAATTGGCTCTTACCATCTTATGGATTCTACATATCCCTCATGCATCTCCTTTATTACTTATTAGCTTTTTTATATATATATATAGGGTACAGTTTAGGAGAGGGGCCGATCCTGATCTTTTATAATGATGCCCCTTGCTAGAATGTAATTTGATACTCTATTTATAATGATGCTCTAGAATGTACAGCAACTGGGACTAGCAGCACCAGATCTATCCCTTCACTCTCCCACTTTTTATAAGATCTAAAAAACAAAAATAAATAAAATTAAAGTCAACTGTTTATGTGAATTTCTTGTCTTTTGCAAGTAACGGTGAGTTACCGCCAATAGAAGGAGAAGAAGAGAAAGAAAAAAAGATCGAAACCTTTAACCAAGTAGATCTCTTTTCTCAGAAGTTATTTTGTCTAACCTTCAGTGTAGAAAAAAGGAGGGGAAAAAGGAGTATCGGATCTATCAGTTCATGCCCATCCAATAATGGCGGCGCATGAATCCATACACTGATATGCCACGTGCCACCTTTGTTCCAGCAACACTTTTGACCCAATTTCAATATACCCCAGATTGTTAATTTGGTTTAATTTGTGCTTGAATTTTGAAATAATTTAATTATTTGCGTTGAATTATGAGTTTATTTTTTGGGTTTGTGTTTGTTTCATAGACGTTAAATATTGATGCATGAGTTATATTCAAGTCGGTTTATTTATTTGTTTAGCATGAAATTTGAACGAAGTAGGTGACATTAATAAAATATATGTGAATGTTTGACGTTGTTTGGTTTTGAGCCGATAAATAATAATTTATTTTAAATTAACATCATACTTAAAATAACTTAATAAGAACAATGCCTTAGTTTGGTCATTAAATCATTTTTGCAATTAATTTTAAGTTTTTCATATTCTTACCCATTCATATTTAATATGTATAATTATGATTTACATATGAGCTATGTTTTCAATATTAAACCAATCGGTTCCCTCCCGCAAAAATAATAATAATAAAAAAAATTTTCTTTAAAAATAAAATATTTAATTTACATACGATCAATTCTCTCAAAAATAAATTATAAGATGCATTTTCGATATTAAATTAAAATATAGTTCCTTTTATTTTTATATTAACATTAAAACAATTAGATTTTTAACTTGATAAAATAAAAACCTCCCTGCTAAGAGTACTTTTTTTTTACCATGAACATGCCAACAATTAAAAAACACAATATTTTCTTAGTTTATATCAGACAAATAAACAATACAGCTTATCTCAAATAAAATATTATCAAATCCAATCATGTTGGGCATACCAGCATACCCCGGGGAAAAAAAATAAATCAGAAGCACGCTCCAAAAGTATTTTTCCAAGATAAGCTCGAAGCATACCTTAAAGCATCAGCACTGTGGCATGAGATAAGCAAAGAATTGTGAAAATGGAATGTTCAATCATGAAAGAAAACAGGGACAAAATGTTTGTAGCTACTTTCCATTAGCACTTGCATGCTTATCATGCTTATGGAAGGGCCAAAGATTAACAAGGCGCTCAAGTACTGCACTTTTTGAGAAGTAGCCCGAGAATCCAGCAGGGGTGGACGGTGGAGGAAAGTCTTCTGCTGGCATGGCAAAAGGACGAAACATCATCTCCATTTTCTCTAATGTGGGATAGCATCCCACTTCTTGCAGCCTTTCTGGACCCATTATTGGAAGAGTGTGCTCCTGATGCAACGAGGTCGCCTCACTGTCATTCTTCTGTCAAACAAAACAGAACCAAACTTGACGTGGCTCATTCAACTATGCCTAGTTTAAATAGTATTTAGCCTTTATCCCTAGTATCAAATCATTTTGACACAAAATGAGGTCATCTTAGTAAAAAGAAACAGACACCAGCGAACGACAGAATAAATCAAGATGTTTGACTCTATTGGAATTTCTCCTTTAAAGCATGTTTGCAATTTATTGTACAATCTGAAGGTGTCTAGACAGTGTGTTGATAGAGCCACCACTCATCCACCTTCACAGTGTGGGAAAAAAATAGTTGGGTGAGGGGCAAATTTTTACCCTCCCTTGTTTGAATAACTACGAAGGGGAATGGGAGGGAGAAGTCATCTTTATCTGGAGATGGGAAGGTAATGAATGTTACATCTAGTTAGGACCCTTTCAGATTGAAAGAAAGATGATGAAGTGTCGAATACGGTTAAAAGGGTTTATTTGTTGAAGAAATAAAATTGGGTTTCTAAAAAAAAATTATGGTTAAATAGGAAGTGTCTGAATTAAAGTTAAAATAGGAAGTCTGTCAAAAACTTATAGGGCTATTCACCTCCCAGTACGGGGGTGAGACTTTGGAGGGGATATGCCTAGTACCGTATTACTCCAAGCAGTGATGATTGTCATGCTCACCATTATAAAGACTCTTTTGCCGAAGTGAAATTCAATTTGTATTCCAAACATTAAATGCAAATAAAGGGAAAAATATTATTCTCTTCGTTTGTGTGCGCATATGTTGATTAACTTCCTAGATAAAGTTCCAACTTTCCTACTGTTATTCTTATTTTCTTCGTTTCCTTTGGAAAACAAGTTAAATTTTAAATGATAAATGAAGAGCAGCACCATTACATGGAAGCTCTCTTAGCAACAAATGAATATATGCTTACCTCCAACGGGGACAAGTCTGCCCCACGGCTGAAAGTCATCTCTATGCGGAACCTTTTTGGGTCTTCCAAAGCAACCTGAAATATCAAATTGAAAAACAAATAAAATTGCCTTCCTAAGTTTAACTTATTGTCTCCAATTGCATATTAGAGAGAAGGTAAAGACCGAAAATTTATCAGACATTGACGGCTGTAACTTCGCAATGGAAATGCGAACCACATATCATGGGAGCGACTGGTTTATCTAGTCACACATGAACACACACAGCTCTGTTTGATTTAGCGATAAGAAATCAGTTCCCTCAACATGAAAATCTACGACATGGAAAATTATAAGGTTTCAGGCATGAAAATGAATGGCCTGGAAACCTCTTCCTTTTTTTTCTTTTTTCTTTATCTCTATAACTCACCTGAAACTTGAAAGACTCAAAACCATGAAGACTTACAGTCAAACACTGGCTTTATTAGCTAAGTTCCTTAATTGAACCAATTCAAGGTCATGGATACCAGTTTCTGGGCTGGACAGCCAACTTGGGTCAAGAATAATACTGGCTCTAGCTTTGACTGAAAACAATTTTATTGAGTAACAGTCTAATAAGCAAAAAAGGAAAATATGGAATTAAGGTAATCAAGTGGAAAGAACATTCTAAAAATTAGCCAGGATTACCACCTCAGTATTCTCAAACATCCTCAGCACAATATAGCTCATGTAGTCAAGCTCCTTGGTTTTGTACAAACGCTCCAAGGCATTCTGGCAAACAAGGCTATCCTCACCTTGAAGAGATTCATCCAGGTTACAGTAACGGAGAACATTCATAAGGGAATGTATATGTGATTCCTGTCATCCAAGTTGCATGATAAAAACTTCAGAGGATATGATGTATCAAAAATAAAATCTTCTGTTTAGCAGCATGTCAAATAACTATCCCGTTTATATCCAACTGATGTAAATATTTGAGATAGTGCAAGACTTGAGAAAATCAATAACGAGGAAAGGTAGGAAAAAATTGTAGCGTGTGCTAAACATATCAGTGGCTGTACACCCTTGGTTGCCAAAGTGTGAAATGAAAGAAGTAAAACTTGTTTCATTGAAAGAAGTTGAAGGGTGAGTCTATAGAACTCACTTATTCATCAACACTGGGGGTTCCATTCCATAGCCCATTAACATCATCAGCATTGAGATACAACAGTTCACAATGGAAATGTTCAAAAATGAAAACCAAAGAAGTTTTAGTCTAATGATTGGAAATCCCATATAAAAATATGGTAAGTCCTAGTCTTTAAAAACAACTCAGCATTTGAAAAGTGCATAAAAAAATGAAGTTATTTTTCCGAAGAAACATAAATCTGTCCTCTTCATAATGATTGTTAAGTAACCAAGGATCCTTCAACCCTCTGGTCAAAAGTTGAGAAGGTGGAGATCATTCAATTGCCCAATAGGTTTCTATATTAAGTATTCCCGGATTTTAAACCAATAACAGAGAATGTAGTATTATCAAAGAACGTTTCTTGTTTTACAAAAAGCATTGAGTGAGAGAGAGAGATGGATGTCTGTGTGTCATAGAAAGCACGGGACAGTATTTTTCTTACCGATGTAAAATAGAGGCGTGTACGCACATGGCGTCCTGGGGTCTTTACATTTGCATACCTAATTAAAAGTGAACATTACTAATCAGTGATTCTATATAATGTTGAAGCATCAAGAAAAAGGTTGAAATATTTACTTTGGATCCAAACGGTATTTTGTCTCTTTATCATCATCATCATCCTGATCCATTGATATATCACTAGTGGTGCTAGTTCTTCTCACGTCATCATTCTTAATTGAAAGCTTTAACTGGTAATCTGTGTCTTCCTTTTCAGACTTCTTAGAAGTTGATTGCTGATCTTCATTACATTTTAATTCAGCAACACTAATGGCTTCCTCACGTGTGTTCCTAAGATCAATCAATATTTTACCCAACAAACGACGAGCTATCTGAATTGAAAAAAAAAAAAAAGCACAAGTAAGAAACAATATATATATATATAAAAGAGACTAAAAGTGATGCAAGAATCAAAAGATTCACACACAAAGGTGTAGGAACCATTTTTTATTAGAGCTCCAAACATCAATCACTCCAGTAGTTCCCTAACCCCTTCTCTCACCCTGTCTGGATCTCTACTATTCGAGGAAGGGTGTTAAATAATGTTCTACAGTTGACGTGATAATACAACAATGTGACTTTGAACATGTGCAAACAACCTAATGGTAACTTACCCTGAGATCAAGCCATTGATCTAGCCTGAATTTATATGATTTTAAGAGCATTTGGTATACTTAATCAAGAAATATTCTTCAGAATGTTTGTAGTTAACATCAAAAGTATGTTTGCCAAATATGACATACTGCATAAATTAAGCACCCCTATCAAGTGAATTTTCTCAGTAACATGTGGAAGCATCAGAAAAAGGTACTTCACCTTTGAGCCAATCTTCAATCTCTGCTTTGGATTAATTCCATACTCATTAGGAATGACACCATCAGCAAGTAGCTGCAATAACAATATTCAAAACACAAAGAGAAATTACAATGATTATCCAATAATAGCTCAATGCTATGTATATTTGCAAGAGAAAATTGATTTGATATGTGTACTCCATTGCCTCTAAAATTATATTTCATATAGTCAACAGTTATGTCAAATGTGTCCTTAATTCAAGAAATAGGCACCGCATACTGAAAAGAAGCCAGACATTGCCATCTTAATCAGCATATTGTAGGGGAATAGTTTTTACTATATCTTTATGACATTCAGTTCCACAGTACAAAAGCAGACCAAATCTGCTAGTGATGAATGCTTAAAGACAAACACAACATCAGTTAAAAAAGCATAAATTGTTGGATCAGAGTCCATTTATACCTGAGAAACTTTGAAGAGTTCATCCAGCCCCTCTAGATTAAGGTGAGCATTGTGTAACAGATCATATCTGTAAAATGGTAGATCAAATAAAGAAACTATATAACAGTCGGAAAACAACTACAGTGAGAACATGGTACCATGAATCTTCAATAAAATTAGTATGCCAAAGGTTTTTGAATAAGGCAAGTCAATCACCATCAGCAAAAAATAAATATAGTTTCATACCAATTTTGAGACAATATAATATAAATAAACATTTATAGATATCCTGCCTCTACAAGCATCCTTCACCCTTCCATGTCAAGGCAGCAAATATCAGTCATGCCAACATGCATGGACAAATGGATGTCTTTGTAATACCTTGTGCATTATAGATGTTACCATGCATCTCACTATAAATTAATGCCATTACTGGGCCCACTCAGATTAGCACAAACCAGCCCAAACCATCACTTGGTGTGCAGTCCCTTAATCTCAAAGATAATTGAAAAAAGAAAAAAAGAGAAAAAAAAAAAAGAACAGGAAGCAAGACAATAAGAAAACCACATACTGCAAATATGCAGTAAAAAATGTTAAAACAAAAAACCACAGAATTTCAACTTTCATGGCCTGTAGACAACCATAAATTGTGTAGTTAAGCTTAATAAAGATTTTGAGTGCAACAAAACAACTGCAGGAATATTTTTCACATTCATGATCGTTAGAAGGTAATAATTTAGTATCGGGTGTATTATTACTTTCTAAGAACTTGAAACAAAGCATATACTGGAAATAGAGAACTTACTTGCAAGAGTCATAAACATCAGGAATTTGTGTTATATCAAACCGCCTGTATGTAAATCAATAATTAAGAAATGTTAGACAATATGTAAGTTTACTAGAACTGTTCTATCATATTAACAGAAACACTTCTTTTTTAACTTTTGTTAAAAAATACAGATGCTGAAATTCCATATTCTTGAAATGAATAACATTGAAGTAACATTAACATATATGTAAAAGGAAATGCAAGAGCAGCAACCCCTTAATCATTTACACTCATCACACTATCAACAACCAACACAAATAATAGCAACCACTTACACTTTGCGTTCATTATACAAGTCTCTTTCAAGCTTCTTCCAGCGAGCATACATCAACAAGAATCCCTCACTTCCACAGGGTAATCCAGCAGCAATACGATCTATATCAATATTTATTTTACCAAGAGCCTTTGCTTGGTCATATGGTGGAATTACTTCATATGAGTTTGTCTCTGTAAGTTCGTCATCTTCATCCTTGGCAAGTAGTCTCACTTGTTCTGTCACCTTCTTGGTCAATGTTACCTATTCACGTTGAAACAAAAAAATGAGGGGAAGATGAGAAGTTTGGAAAAGTTTTCTATGTCTAACAATGAGATACACCTCATGGAAATTAGTAAAAGAACTCCAGAAATTGTTACATATGCAAGAGAGAGAGAGAGAGAGAGAGAGAGAAACTAGCCACTAAGGTAGGAATTTTTATTATAATACAGTGGAACAGCCATATATCAACTACAAGTTAGCAGAAGGCACCCGACAGAGTTGATTTAACAATTTCCCAAGGGCTGAGATTCAAATCTAATAATGATAATATCACTCTTTCAAGTACAGAAAAGTGGCATAAAACTTAAGAGCATCAAAACATGAGAAGCGTTACTCTATTTTTACCATTAACGATTACTCAGCAGGAATTAGCTTCTTGTATGCATCACTTGAAACCTCATATTCATAATGGAAACCCTTGGGTCCATATATAAATAAGAGTTCTTTTGAAGATGTAAAGATACAAAAATGATAGAAAGTTAATTATAAATAAAAATTATTGATTTCAGGTGAATGATCCAATCAGTTTGACTATCATGGAGTTAAGATACTGATTTCCAATTAAAATAGAGAGAACAACTTTTTTGTGAAGTACGTGCAACACTTTGCATCTGCAAGAATAAAAGAACTTAGAAGTTAAATGCCTGCTTTGACCTCGAACAATGCAACAGTCTCCTAACAATCCTCGTGTGTTTTTTTTTAAAAAAAGAAAAACTACTGACAAAGCCTCCAAGTACAATCAAGCTTAAAGAGAGTGTTTTGTATTATCAATATAGGCATGTACCATTACAAATATCCACAGAAGTGTGAACCTGTATGTATAGACATTAGGCTCATCATGTCACTAGCAAGAATATTCACCAGTTTAGGGAGAAGTTCAGAAGCATTTGAAGGCAGTCCAGCTCCATCAGTCATCCAAGGACACTCAGAGGATCCATTGCTATGAACTATCTTTGCAGCAGATGTTATAATCTCATTCAACCTAGCCTGCAAAAAAATCAATAAAACAAAAGGAAATCACTGTTAGAATAGAGCACAACATCATTCCAGACTTTTGGAGATGATTGAGCCTAGCAAACAATGAAAGGAAAGAAAGCAATTAGTTTATTCATATTGGAGATGCTTAGCTTGTGTCAATCGGGATACATGACATCAAGTAATGTTTAATAATAATAGGAATAGAAAAATATTAAGGATATGAACATCATCTGAATTTAACAGTTTGGGGTCATAATCATGGTCAATTACTGGATATTAAATTCAGCCAGTAGAAGATAAAAAAGCGCTAATGCATTTCAAGGAGCAAAACAAACCTTGGCTTCTTCCATCTCACTGCTGGCATTGTCAAGCCCATCCAGCATGGAGGAATCCTTACTAACAAGGGAAACCTTGATAAAGTTTAACAGGTCAGTTAAAAACTCAATATCCAAAAGCAGTAAATCTAAAGAAAAGATCACAGACCAGAATTGGTGTTAGCTGTCCTTCCAGATCGAGGAGGCCCTTTGCAAATGCCGCTGCGGACATCTGTCAGAAACAATTTGTGAATGATGTGTGGCAATTCAGTCCATAATTGGAATAGCACCCAAATAAGAAAACAAAGCAACCAAAGATTAAGTGCAATTTTATTTACACGAACTACTATGCTATACCTGTACACGACCTTCGTCAGAGCTGTAAATTTTAAGGTCATGACGATATGTACTATGAAGACGAAGCAGTCCTGTGCCTTCACCTGAAATTTTATACATCTCCATCAAGAGAAGCAAAGATATACAATCTTGAAACTAAACCACCATAGTTTATGCTGTTCTGCTTGTCAATGAAAAAGGGCCTCCCAAGTCCAAACTTAAAAGAAGCATGCAACCATTCAGACCAAAATTCATCCACAAAGATAATAATTACTAATTGCGCTGGAGAACATGTGGCAGCAGGAACATAAATCTACTTTGTCCTGGGTACGTCTACTAACATTCTGGTCAACAGCCATGGTGTAGAAATTAAAGATAACATCACATCAATTGTTAATATCTTCCATTGAGCAGCTGTCAACATGTTTGAATGAATAAATCAAGTGAGATGACATAAGTAGTAAAGAAAAAGGTCTACCAGAACAGTTAAAACAAGAGGAAAAGCCATGTATGGTTAAGAAACTAAAACTGCCAGATACTAAAGTCCCGGAGTAATTAATGAAGAAAATATTGCAGAATCTAAAGTGGCTCCCATAAATCATGGCCCAGAACAGACTACACAAGGACTTCAAAAATTGCCCTTGATAGGATGGAAAAGCGGCATCGAATCTTAGTAAAGGAGTTCAAATTGCCTGTACTCCCACATGTAGCTAAAGTCACCTATAATTCATTTATTTGAAAATCTAGTACATGTTATACAATCATCTTGTGAAAAAGACATCAAGCAAAAACACTGCAAGTTACATTTAGTAAAGCTGACAGTATACTGCAGGCATCCATAGAGTTATATTTCAAGAAGCAAACTGAACAAGGAACACGAAAAAATTCTGAGGACACTTGTAAGACCTAGACTCAAAGTTCTATCAGTCATAGATGATCAAAGAACACCAAATAGCAAAATGTCAGAACAGAGGCCTAATAAAATCTTGGACAAGCATATGCCTGATGATTATTATCTCCTTTAAAAGAAAAAAGGTTCGTTATCTTGACCTGGATACATATTATTTCGAAAATATCTACCCAGCTCTTCTGCCTGCAAAGACATCAGAAAAGCAGAAATGAAAATCAAAACAAAGTAAGGTGGTTATTTTACTGTCAAGGGTATGAAGAATTTGGCATAGTATTACTTCACTAGAGGAATCTTTAGATTGTCACTATGTATGCAAAATAAATTAAACATAAGATCAGCAAGACATCAATTATTAACACCTGCTTTCTGCCAGCATGGGTAAGAACACCTCCATATTTAAGGACCATGAGAGCTTCAACGGGTCGTTCTTCCTCACCTTCACCATTACTTTTTGGAACTTTAACCCACTTTAGAGGTTTTAGCTGGACCTTCCTATAAATACCAGAGAAATGCCCCCCCTGGAATAAGAAACACTTCAAGTATCAGACACATAATAGCAATATGTGAAGATGCTTTAACAATATATTAAATATGGCTACTTGAACTCTAAGCATTGAGCATGGAATGCCAAATCAACTCTATTCCTAACAGCGTTGTTCCTGCATCATCAGAGTTGCTTTCACGATTGCTAAAAGCAAGTTGAGCCATTAACATCAATCCAATCACAGCTTGACTACACTTCTAACCATAAATGATCAAAATTTCACCCTAAACTCACTTATGAAGACAAAGTGATGGAATAGCCATGGGTAAATGAAATGGAACAAGTTATAAACCCATAGATCTACAGAAGATATACTTAAATCATAATAAACACGGACTGCGACAGGATATCTTGAGACATCAAATATTCAAGATAAATGAAACAACCTCCTCAAGAACTGCTTTAACTTGTCGTAGCTTTTCAGCATGCTCAAAGTCTTCTGCCTCACTATCACTTTCTCGACCAGGTCTATATAGCAAAAGGAGAAAAGTTAAATAACCAACAAATATTAATCAGCATTGGGAAAAAAAATATATGGACAACGCAATTTCCAATGTTCATAGCAGCCGGGCAAGATATGACATGAAGAGCAGTTTCAGTACCGTGACAGATCCAGCACTCTCAGTGCTCATAAGTTCGCATTCCTATTAATTTTTAAATGAAAATCATATGGACCATGAACGTATGATCAATCTATTTTTCGGAAAGCAGATCCCTGCCCCATGAAGAAAATTTGAACTCCATCTTCCAGATTATAAGCATCAAGCAGCCAAACACCCACTGTCATGTGTAACTAATTGGCAAAGCTTAATGCATGACACTAACAATGATAATAGATAAGCCACAAAATTTATTAGCAAAGTGCATCTCAAACAAACTGTTGATGATGGTAATAACAAATGTTTGAATGCCACATTTATGAAATTCTATAATGTATATCGCTAAAAGGCAGAACGATATTAAAGCACAAAGGAACCCATCTTTGGCAGTTAAATCAGTGGAGTTTTTGAGCTTCAAATGATATATTAGCAAAGTGCATGTCAAACAAACTGTTGATGATGGTAATAAAAAATGTTTGAATGCCACATTTATGAAATTCTATAATGTATATTGCTAAAAGGCAGAATGATATTAAAGCACAACAGAACATATCCTTGGCAGTTAAATCAGTGGAGTTGTTGAACTTCAAATGATACCTTGTACGAGGTACAAGTATTCGAGTTGCATCTAACAGATCTTGTAATTGAACAGCACTTTTAAGTTTTGTCTGAGGAAGAAAGCAAAAAAAAAGCTGATATAAACCAACTTAATAGTACTACAAGACAACAGAATAGTAAATGAATAAAAAAGGGATAAAAACATCAGCAGTACAGTTAGTTTTAGCGATTTTCTAATTGAGGCCTTGTGCTTCATTTTTTTCCAAAGTACATGTATATTTTGCAGAGAAACAGATCAGTTCATACAACTAGTCTCCGTTTAAAATGCAGCTGATATGACCACTATCATATGAAGTATCTCCATTATGACAATACATGTGAGAAACATCATCAAGATGGAGAAAATTAGCCCAAAAACTCAATGAGATTTTGTGGTTTAAGAATAATTTCTAAAAACACTTGTGACTGCAAAAGTATCCAAAACTGGGATAACCATGCTAACAAAACAGTGGCCCCACACACTTATTCCCAACACTGTAGAGTTGATGATGGGAAAGAATCAGGGGAGATCATGCCATAAAGGGAAATAGAAGAGGAGGCAAAGACATCACATGGGTTTTATTTTTTTTCACTCAACATAAAATGGGAATCAAACAAGCAAAAATAAATAAGGTGTTTGATCATCAACCTTCCAATCTCCAAACACGTGATTTTTGTTATTGACATTCTAGCCCCAAATCTGATTTATCTTTCTAATAAACAATCCCATATCTCATATATGATTTATTTAGGGTCAATGTAAAATGACAAGCAAATAAGAAAAAATGGGATACAAGGAGGGTTTTTGATCATCAACCTGCTAATCTCCAAACAGCTGAAAATCTTTTTTTCGACATTCTAAACCCAATGAGATAACAGCAACACCAGCACTTTTAAATGGAGACTAAGAATATGAACTGATTTTTTTTTACTTTATGAAACATGCAAGAATATTTTCCTGAATAAGAAGTTAAGGACTAAAATAAAAATAAAAATAAAAATAAAAATCATCAAAAGTACATGTACCACTGATGTCTTTAACCCAATAATAAAGGAATCACCTCAGATCTGGGTCGTCCCCCATTGTACTTTAACATCAAATTCAGCAGCTTTTCCTCCGTGACCTTCAACTTCACCTTCTGTTTGGGAGTTCTATCACCACTGACCACATAAAACACAAATAAGAAGGTAGATTTGAAAATCTTAAGTGAAGTAAAAAAACTAAAGGAAATGATATAACATACTGACGAATAATGGCAATCACACAGCGTAGCTCCTCAGACTGCCCAAATGTACCAATAATCCCACTTCCCTGACGAGTTAATCCCTCAGAAGGCTGTACTGGTTCATTGACTTTCCATGGTAAAGTGGGGGGAATTGCCGATGAAAGATGAGGAGCTTTCGCATCCAAAAGCATCTTTCTCAATACACAAGCAGAATCATCATAATATCTGTTTTGAGAATGGAAATGATGTAAGAAAATTGCGAGAATTGTGAAATTGGTAGGAAGAAACACGAAAATAAGTTAACCAAATAATAAACAAGTTCCAGTTTTGCACAATCAGGATATACTGTGAAAATTCAAATAAAAACTGATAACTATAGAAAGTAAACATTGTATTACTTTTCATAATTTCATGTAATATGCCAACACAATAAAAGAAATGAAGACATGGTAATTAGTCCAAATAAAAAGCTCAACAGGTTGAGGAATCAGGACGCATTTGTCAGATTTTTCTTCCCTTATTTTTTTAGAAAAACAGCAAGGGAGAGTTTGCTTTCAGAATTATTTTGCAGTTTTCATCTCAGCTCTTTTTAATCTAGAAAATTGTCTCACATGAATAATTAGAAAAACAGGTTTGCTAACCACGAGTTTTCCAAAATAGAAAACAAGGAATTCTTTTGGTTTGCCTTCCAAATAATAAGAAAATGAGGTTTTTTTCTTAAAAAAAAAAAAGACTGACCAAAAACAGCACTTGTTTTCTAGAGTTGGAGTATTTGAACAACTTTCACTACTTCCCAGAAATGGAGATCGAAAACACTTGTTTGAGAAAGTATTTTTCATTTTTCAATTAGAGAGCATGTTTCAACAGTTCTCAGTTTTCTAGAAAAATGGAAATTTTCCACAAGTATACAGTCTTAACATTTTAGACTAAACAGTGAGCAGCATATGACTAGTTAAACAAGCATCTATGAAACTAAAATTACTTAAAAAAATATAATGACCAGTACTTGTAGGAATTTTTCACAAAACTCCATCCATTTACATCACAAACATATGATCGTCCTTCACAACGCAGGAGATCAAACCCACAAACCTGCAAGCAACAATAATTTAGTATTGACTGACAATACAATATCAGTAATGAAGACAGCACTAATAATATGAAAGTAAAATGGAGAAATCACATTGTACTTATTTATAGGAAGATATGTTTAGCTGTTACGAATAAACAGCATTGAAAAGATCAGCAACCACAAACTACATGCTTGAAAATGACTTAGAAGAAGACACATGAGTCTTAACAGGGAGGCTAGGCTAAAGCAGTTGTACTAACAGGATTCATGCGGCTATTGTTGAGCTCAGTCATTTTTTTCACAAAGATAAGAATGACAAAAGGTCACATAAAACACATTGGATGACACTAGCAAAATGAGCTCATTGCAATAACTAATCATGTCAGTGAGAAACATCAATAAACTAACCCATCTAATGCACCTACACTTATCAATCATTATTGAATATTTACTGTGGATCATCATGGCAGGAGAAAGGCATACTGTTGCACTTCGCAAAAGAAATAAAAACTAAAGCAATGACAAACCAGTCTTTTTAAAGCAATGAAAAACCAGTTAGCATAAGGTATTCGTGAGGAGACACAATCAAGTAGAATAATAATATCTTGGAAGCCAGAAATATATTAAGTAACTAAAACCAGATTCTAATTCCATACCGCCTGCCTAAATGCAATGCAAACATCTCTTGCCATTTGCTTCTCGTTAGGTGTCAGTAACACTGGATACCTTACCTGTCAAACACGGTAAGAGGATTTATGACACAATCATCATAAAACTCTGAACCAGAAATATAAATGTAAAAAATCAGTTCAGGAGTATCATGCATTCTGATTGCAGTATTCTTGCATTAGGAAAGAGTACATGTACACACGCAGGCATGTATGTATATTGGAATGTTACTTCTCTTATTTAATCTTTTTCTTACGAGTTTAACAATTCATCACTTGAGAAGCAAACTTTGTTCAGTTAACCAGTCGTCAAATCAACAGAAAAATTTTAAAGGTAGCTTGGCAAGTCTGTTAATACACAAAGCTAAAATTTAAAAATTAAAAGGTTCCATGCAAAATTTACTTGAGAGTCAATACAATTCATAGAAGTGTTATGTGTCAATTCTGACACCTGTAGTCTGAAAGCACTATTGAACTGTGAGACCTGAACAAGAAGCATTTGCCAAATTATGAGAAAAGACCTAGAATGTTGCGCTAAGGAATGTGATATAGTAACTAGTGAGAAGAGGCAACTGTGCATTGCTTGCATAACTAGACAAAAGAATTACTGGAAGAGTATATATCTATTTGCTGTAGCATCTTTATCCTAAACTTTGCAGCATATCACTTTCAATGCACTATTTTCCAAAACATAAAAAGTTAGGAAACTAAGTTTGCTTCTCAAGTGTTGGATTTCACAAAAGTGGAATACAAGGAAGCAGCTGAGAAAGTGAATCTGTGTTCGTGGATGCAAATTACTTTCAATGCACTATTTTCCAAAACATAAAAAGGTAGGAAACTAATTTTGCTTCTCAAGTGATGGATTTCACAAAGTGGGAATACAAGGAAGCAGCTGAGAAAGTGAAAGTGAATCTGTGTTTGTGGATGCACGTGGTTTGGTTTCAGTCAGTCACTCATGCGCACACACAGAATGTGTGTATATGTAGGGGGGGGGTTCAGTAGACTCGGTTGCTACAGGAAATTACTTCTTTTCCATCAGGATTCCGCATGACAACACCATCAACAACAGGAGATTTCCTTGCCTCAGCGTGTGCATATTCAGGACCAACAGTATACACCTATAATCATTTAATGATTTACCAAGGCAATCATTTGTAAATGTCAGAAACAAACAAACACAGGAAGAATTGAATCCTTCATGTATAAAAAGAAATCAAAACTGATAGCGTGAACATAATGGTGCTCGCACAAAATAGTTTCAAAACAAACCATCCAATGCTTTCATGAAGAAGGATAGAACTGCAAGCAGCATGGACTAAAGCAATAACAGACCCTCACCACTAACGGTTGATAGTGAGCCAAAAATACTTGAAATACCAGAAACATAAAAACAACCTGATGTGTGATCAAATAGAATACATACATCTTACAAAAGTCAATTTGTTAATAGGTTTATGAAAAATTACTTGTCACACTAAAATAAACCAAGGGAAAGTTCAGAAATGTGTGTGGGAAGACATATAATCAAAAAGTGAACATAGAAACATGGTGGACATGGTGATCCTTTTTTTCAAGTAACAGGTAAAGTTCAGACTGAAGCAAAATTTGAATCCTACTAGCATCTACAAGTTACCACAAATTTCACACTGTATAGGAATGGATTGCATTTTCTCTTGGGAGAATACAAAGTACGCCAAGCTATCTCATAACATGATGCATATTACTATTTTATACCACAGGCCAATTATGCATCTGAACAGCTCATATCAGTTTAACTTGACTAAGCACTTATATCAGTTTTATAGGTTCACATGTTCCTCCCATCAATTTCTTTCCATCCTTTCTGTGATATTATTGTGACAGGTTAGAATTCAAAACATAAACACCACTGAAATCTATAACATGCTCCATCTGTATTGTTACCATGCAACCAAATTCAAATCCTATTAGCATGATCAAATTCTGTATCTCTCTTCAAATTAAAATTAATCAACAAAGGAACCTGGACAAAATGCCCCACCTATTTCAAATCAATCACAAGTTCTAATGAACTTTCTAAACGTATTGCAACATGGACTATGTGTGTCTACATCCTATCACAATGACATTAACAAGTAAAACGAAACAACATCAGCAAACTTTCAACAGAAAACTATACAACCTTCACATCTGTTCCTCCAGTTGGCATAAATTCTTCATATATGTAAGAGCCTTCACGCCTCACTCTTCTAACATCTGGATGGAAATCACTTGACCGATTACCAACCTGAAATGAGACTGATCAAGTACTTGTACTGTGATAGATAATGGAGAAAAAAAGGATCAGTAAATAAAAACTTTTGCAACATCCAAGCTATCAAGCATCTTGAAAAGTGAGATGCAAATAACTACATGGAAGTATGATTGGAAGGTATGCCTTAATAATACCATAGCTATGCACAAATAGGGTGGAAAATAAACAAACATAGCAAAAGAAAATCACACCAAGAGAAACATATTATGGATTGGAATCCTTGTCTATAAACCAGGAAATGCAAGTAGACAAACAGAAAACAGAAAGCTAGAATTGACCGTGGCTTAACTGCAGAAAGAGAAAATTGTGTCTAAACCAATCCAATCATTAGTTTTTTCATATATCTGTAAATGCTTTTTATGTCTTAAATTCTTCCATAGAATAATCACTAATGCTTTAATAATGTCTCCATAGCATTACAGAATCACTTCTGGCATGGGGAAAAAAAAGGAAAGAAAGAAAGAAAGACAAAGAAACAGAGTTTAGCTTCCAAATTAGAAAAACAGAAGTTGTTGACAAACTTACCTTCCTAAACAATTCCTTCATACCTCCACCTGCTGCACTGGGATAATATATCATGATGCTGTGGTCATCGCCTTCTCAAAAGTACAACAAGCGAGTCATTGTCATGCGTGCTAATAATAGTAAAGCAAACTCTACAAATAAATGCAGGTGCAACAAATAATGAATAAACAGTTATAAGCAGTGTCTATTTAAGGCTACATCTTTATGCAATCCAAGCACAATGCTCCATCTAGGGCTTCTAAGTAAAGAGGAGAATTTAATCAATGGATATGAGGAGCACAAAACACATCACTGTTGGCACAAACTGATGACTTTAGAAGCCAAAAGCATCAGAAAAATGGAAATGCTGATTCGATGCAAAGAATTTTTATTTATTCATTTATTTATTTTTAAGATAGAAAACTTCAAAATTATAATAAAAAAGCTGCCATATACGAGGACACAAAATTCAATTAATGAACTAAATTCTCTCATCACTGAACAATTGCAATGGATACATGCACATTATGAGATGTCTGGTCACATGAACAAATACAAAGGTGAACTAGATGTAATGTCCAAAGCATAAATAGTGATGTCCTTAGAAAATAACTATAGTGGTCCACTATACAAGCATCAAACAAAATACATGGAGCAATGCTGCATTGTTCAGCCCAATCTTAATGGGCAAAAACAGCACAAGTCACAGAACTTGATAAATGTATGAAAAATGCTCACCATCAACAGGCTTCTCTACAAAGGGTTTCCAAAAACGACTTCCATGGACCTCAACAAAATCTTCTTCTTCAATAAAATAATCCAACTCTTGATATGGAAACTCCCTATTAACAAGGGCATATCTCGGGACAGGAATTCCAAACATTTCAGCACGCTTGAATCCCCAAAAACAAATAGAAAAGAACTGATTACTTTTAACCAATTAAGAAATAACAATGCACATGAAATTAAGAAATAACAATGCACATGACATAGCTCAATTATAGTCATTAGTATACTCCATCAATGAGGGCTAGCAGATTTCAGGAAATATATCATGCAGTCCAATGAGTTCATTCCATGCAGTAGAATACTGACCAATCATGGTTGAGAACTTGCCTTCAGAACCCTAGGGGAAAAAAAGAGAAAGAAAACGAAAAACTGCAAGACATTTTTCAAGAGGGTGGGTAGAAAAATGTTTGATGTGCATGTGTGCGTGTGTGTGTCATAATAAAATATTGTACTATGTCATGTAATATTTCGTACAAAGCACCATGCTGCCAAACAGAAAATAAGATGGAAGTTTAGACTTCATACCTCATACACCTTCCGCCGGTCATGAAGAAGATGTTGTGGCACCAATTCATTCACAAGAAAAGGCCTGAATCAAAGCATGATCTATTCAACATTGAACAGCATTTCACTTGGATGTGGACAAAAAATGAAATAGCAGCTTGAGCGGTGGAGTAATAAGGTCTATCGGTAACAGTGGACTAGATATAAAAGGAAAGTTGGAGGCACACAAGTATGGTATTCTTCAGTGCAATGAGAATGAACAGAAACAAGGCATTTGTTCAATTTATTCCACCACTAGGATAATTTTCTACTCATTTTTTTCATGGACCAAGAAAAATATCATTCCTTGTCCATATTCACATACCGCCGACCCCAGTTTAACTTCAAGCAACAAAGTGGAAATATAGATGAAGCATGCATTTAGAAACTACAAAAAAGATTTCAGCTTCTCGAAGGTGAGTAGAAAATAGTTTGCATGTATGAAGTTCCCAGCTGACTCTCATCACAAGAAGCATAGTCAATTCATTAATCATTTGAAATGGGAACATGAGCAAGAAATGCTACTTACTTCCTTAAAGTGGCATATGCCTCAGCCTTTTCAAGGGGATAACCAGTGGAATAGAAAGCAATCAAGCAATCACATATTGGCCAGCTGAAACAAGCAAAAACTGCAACAAATCAGTCAACCTCTAGAAGACAGTGAAACTAAGATTCTGAGTGCATTCTCAGATTATATTAACTAGCTTAGACTAAAAGCATCTTCATAATCACGAAGCTAATTACAGATGGCACTGCCAGCAATAAGTCTCCAAATCCTGCCAGCATTAGTGACTGCACAGCACACGTCACGACTCGTGACAGTACTAACCCCTCCAAAAAAATATCTTTTCAGCATATGATAGCGGACGAGTATAAAAATCCAAAAATGTGGACTTGTCAAGATATAGACAGAAAACAAAATCAACGGTTCCATTTTTTGTCGCTCTACAAGCCACATCCTTGTTTTTCATAAAATGAAATCCAGTCTCCAAAAACAAGAAACAGTAAAAGAAAGAAGCATGCATCTCAGTAAACCCAAAGACAACCAAACACTAAATGAACTAAAATTTAAGTATTACCTCTCAATTGGATCCTCAAGAATCATTTTATCACCGAAATACATAACCTAAAAATCATCAAAACGGTAAAGGAAAAGCGCTAATGGAATTATACACTCAATTAAATTCCGAGAAAAAAAAACTACTTCGAATTCACCAAATGCTTGTAATCTATCAAGAATCTGTCCCATGGGAGCTGATAACACCTGAAGAAACCACCAATGCAAAAAATCCTTCGTTATTAGAGGTAAATCAATAGCGAAATGCTTTTATTGTATTATATTAATAAATATTTTCATAGCTTCCGGTTTCTGGTTTCGAAAAGAAAAGAGAAAGAGAACCTCAGAGCCGCATTTCACCTTCTTTTCCATCACACAAACTCCAACTTTTATCTTCTTCTCTTCTCCTCCTCCTCCTCCTGCTGCTGCTTCTGTCACCTCCCCCATCTCTCTCCGCGTCTACGCTTGGTTGGTTGGTTTTGTATTTGTATTTATATTTATATACGAAGAGGAAACAGCTAGGGAGTCACGAGAGGAAAAACTGAGAGCAAGCACTCATTTCTTTCTCCGTTATTTCCTTTGAGATATATAATATATATAGGCATAGGCGGGGGAGAGAGAGATAAGGGAGTGTTTGGAGAGAGGATTGGCCTTAAGGATGGATGGATTCTGGAATATGCAATTTTAAGGGGGTGCTTTAGGATGAATGATGAGGACGTGTAAGGATCTCTGTACCTCATATTCTTTTATTTATTTATTTTTTTTAATTTTAGTGCTTTCTTCTTGTACTTGGTGTAGTCATCTCCGTGGACACTTGGCCACAAATTTATGTATAATTAAAAAAATCATATGTTAACAAAACCCTATCCTTACTATGTCTCTTTCATGCGCCTTTTTCTTTCCTCTCAAAAATCCTCGACAATATAATATCATTTTTTTCTCTACTTGCATCAATCTTTTTGGTAATATGCGTGGATGACAGTTGCTTGATTTTTTGAATTTTTTTCAACGAATATTTAATAAAAAATTAATATGAGATTCATTTATTTATGTTTTTTCATTATTTACAAATGAATAGTTTTGATGTTTATTAAATAAATATGTTTGATTTTTAGTAATTTTATATAAATTTTTACAATTCTAATTAAATTAATCCTTTTGATTTCGAGACCAAAATAACTTTTAACTGGACTTAAGGAAATAGGGATATAAATTGAATTATTTTATATGTTTAAATTTAATAGCTTTATGGTATAAATTCTCAGTTATATTTAATGTTTTATATTCATGTATTTATCCATGTAATATTATTGTTGTAACAATTGGAAATTACGTGACTAGAAAAAATATAAATTTGTGAATGAGCATGAATATTAAGAAACAAAATGGATGTATTGTTTTGTGGGTTAGATATTTTTTTTTTACAGATAAATTAAGAATTATTTGTGTTAATAAATAAAAACAAAAAATTCATTTACAATAAATGAAGATGAAAAAGAAAAAATTGA
>Ga0325405_1000184_pt1 | contig 59278 bp, 21 predicted proteins | sample PopdelMetagenome_21_FD_205663 | JGI IMG/M metagenome (GOLD analysis project Ga0325405, IMG submission 205663) | Populus deltoides microbial communities from Bellville, Georgia, United States - Xylem-Control-R2 | ecosystem: Host-associated > Plants > Phyllosphere > Stem > Wood/Secondary xylem...
TTAATTTGCTGCAAACAACTCAATTTCGACAGTGAATTTCAAATTCACTGCAAGACACACAATTGGGAAGCGAATCTTAATTCGTTGGAAACAACTCAATTTCGAAAGGGAATTACAAATTCGCTGCAAAACACACACATGCATTTTCAATTCCAGCACATAATATATCATTAAATCCCAGCAGAGTTGTATGGTTTTAACATGAACACACACATGGATTTTTCATTCCAGCACACATCAATCATCAAATCCCAGCAGAGTCACATGATTTTAACGTGAACATACACATGCATCTTCTTACACATTGCATTCCAGCCAGTCCCATTGTTGTGGCCAGCCCTCTACCAAGTTTTATTCATTCCATTTTATTCATTATACTTAGTTAGATGCTCTAGAAATTGGCCTTATTTCATCTTTGTTACTTATCCTCTTAGTGGGTTTCAGTTTCCTTTATAATTAGCCTAGAGGGTTTAGGTCAATTTTTCTTAGGGACCCTTCATCATTTTTCAGTTCTGGGCTTGAAGAACAAGAGGGCAAAAAGAGACTACATGACCCATACCTTTCAAACCTAAGTAGGTCTAGATAATTTTATAGTATTTTCCCTCTCTCTTTCTCCTGTTTTGCCCCTTCTTCTTCCTCTCTCGGTTCTCATTTTTTTCTATTAGTTTCCTCCCACCCTTTCCTTCCCCCTAAGCAGCTACTCAACCTTCATTCACAATCTCAACTCTCTCTCTCACATGTTCAAGAGGTATTATTTGCTGGTTTTGGTTTGAATTATCATTGGGAAGGAGGAAAAAAGATACATACAACTGAACATGCAGCTGCTACAAGCAGATTTTGAGAAAAGGAAGGGTCAATTTATCTCTCTCCTTCCATTTATACTTCACATAAACTGAGGTGAGGTGTTTGCGGTTGGGTTAAAGGTGTTCTTGTCTGTGTTTTGGTCTGTCTAAAATCGATTTTACCCCTCCCTCTTGGCTTTTTAAGACAACCTGATTGTTTTTCTAACTTTTAATTAGGCTGAGTCGTTGCCGATTCAGAAATCGGCAGCAAAAACTACGTAGCTGCCGATTCCAATTTAAAAATCGGAAGCAATAATTGCGGTTTGCCGATTCAGAAATCGGCAGAGAAAACTGTATCGCTGCTGATTCAGAAACCGGCATCGGCAGTGGGGTTGTTTGGAACCCTTTTTTTTTTTGTTTACATTCTCCCTCCCTAACATGAATTTCATCCTTGAAATTTAAGAGGTTTCATAATCCATACCTGGTAGTTTGAATAAATTAGGATATTTTTTCCTCATTTCAGACTCCCTCTCCCAAGTTTCCTTTTCTATTTGAGCATTTTGCCATAAGATTTTGATGATAGGGATCTTTTTGTTTCATAGCTCCTTCACTTCCCGATCTAGTATCCTTATAGGCCTCAATTCGAGCGTTAAGTCTTCCTTGACTTCTATTGGAACTTGAGGTAGGATCCGGGCAGGGTCCATGTCAGCCTTCCTTAACAAGGAGACATAGAACACATCATGGAATTTGGCTAATTATAGGGGCAAGTCAACTTTGTAGGCTAATAGCCCCACTCTCTGCAAGATTTTGAAGGGTTCAATGAAACGGGGAGTTAACTTCCCTTTCAATTCGAAATGTAACATGTTCTTCCATGGGGCTTCCTTCAGGAACACCTGGTCCCCCGCACTGAACTCGAGAGGTCTCGTCCTCACATCAATATACTTCTTCTATCTATCATGTGCGGCTTTGATGCGATCCTTGATGGTTCTTTCTTTCTCCTTGGTGACTTGAACCAACTCCGTGCCATACAACTTCCGATCCCTAACTTCTTCCTAATATAAAGGAGTCCTGCACCTCCTACCATACAAGGCTTCATACGGGGCCATCCCTAATGTGGCTTGGTGACTATTGTTATACGTGAACTCTACCAATGTTATGTGTTCCTTCTAGTTTCCTCTAAATTATAGCACATATGCCTGTAATAGGTCTTTCAAGACTTGGATGACTCTTTCCAATTGGCCATTAGTTTGAGGGTGAAATGTAGTGCTCATGTCCAATCTTATCCCCAAGGCACGTTGTATGCTTGGTCAAAGTTAAGAGGTGAACCTGGGATCTCGATCCAATACAATGGACACTGGAATCCCATGAAGCCATACCACCTCGTTTATGTAGATATTGGCAAGCTTATCTACCGAGTCAGTCATCTTTATGGGCAAGAATAGTACAGATTTCATGAACCAATCTACGATGACCCATATCGCATCATTTCCTTTCCTCCCTCTGGGAAATCCCAACATAAAATTCATGGTGATCATCTCCCACTTCTATTCTGGAATTTGTAATGATTGTAAGGGTCCTGCGGGCCTTTGGTATTCAACCTTGACTTGTTCACATATCCCGTACTTAGACACATACTTAACTATTTCTCTTTTCATATTAGGCCACCAATAGAGGTGCTTCAGGTCTCGATACATCTTAGTGCTGCCAGGATGTATGGAGAACTTGGACTCATGTGGTTCTCATAAAACCATATGTTTGACTGTTTTGTCATTAGACACGTACAACCGTTGTCCCATCATCAATGATCCATCATCCGCTATCTAGAATTTCATTTCTACCCCGACCTCCATATTATTCCTAATCTTGGACCCCTCATTGTCACGGAATTGGGCGTGTAGTATCTGTTCCTGATACGTTGGTCGCACCATTAGTTGGGCTACTAACCCATCTCATGTATTAATGCCTAATTTTGTACCCATCTCTTTCAATTCCGCCAATTGCTAATCCTTTCCCATTATTAACTTACCCAAGGTAGCTTTTTTTTTATGACTGAGGGCATCTGCCACCACGTTTGCTTTCCCCGAATGGTATTCTATGGTGCAGTCATAATCCTTAATGAGCTCATCCACCTTCTTTGTCGTATATTCAACTCCTTTTGCGACATTAGATACTTTAGGCTCTTATGATTAGTAAAAATTTGGGTTCGATAACCATACAAATAGTGTCTCCATATCCTCAAGGCAAATACTACAGCAGCCAACTCCAGGTAGTTCACCTCATGAGTCTTTAACTGCCTTGATACATAGGCGATCACCTCCCCATGTTGCATCAAAACACACCCCAATCCCTTTCTTAAGGCATCACTATAGACTGTTCGAATGACCGGGACAAATGCATGTGTGTGTTCACATTAAAATCATGTGACTCTACTGGGATTTGATGATAGATGTGTGTTGGAATTGAAAATGCATGTGTGTGTTCATGTTAAAACCATGTAACTCTGCTGGGATTTGATGATATATTATGCGCTGGAATTGAAAATGCATGTCTGTGTTCTACAGCGAATTTATATTCACTACCAAAATTAAGTTATTTGCAGAGAATTAACATTCGCTGCTGAATTGTGTGAACTGCAGCGAATTTGGGGTTCGCTGTCGAAGTTGAATTGTCTGCAGTGAATTTGTAATTCGCTGCTAAAATTGAGTTGTTTTCAACGAATTAACATTCGGTGCCCAATTGTGTGTCCTGCAGCGAATTTAGGTTCGCTGCTGAAGTTGTACGGTCTGAAGCCAATTTGAAATTCGACGCCAAAATTGAGTTGTTTGCAATGAATTAAAATTCACTGCTAAAATGTGTGTCCTGCAGTGAATTTGGAATTCGCTGCCGAAGTTGTATGATCTGCAGAGAATTTCAAATTCGCTGCTGAAATTGAGTTGCTTGCAGCGAATTAACATTCGCTGTCGAAGTGTGTGTTTTGCAGTGAAATTATGATTCGTTGCCGAAGTTGTATTGTCTGCAGCGAATTTGTGACTCGCTACCGGAATTAAGTTGTCTACAGTGAATTTGTGACTTGCTGCCGGAGTTGAGTTGTCTACAGCAAATTAGCATTCACTGTCGAAATTGTGGCACCAACAGTGAAACAGTTTTTGCTGCCGAATTGGTCAGCCTGCAGCAAACCAGTTTTCACTCCCGAACTGTCCGCGCTGCAGCGAGTCAGTTTTCGCTCCCGATTTCTATAATAGATCTCCTGGGCATAAATGACTCAAATGCTTGTAACAATTTCATTCTATGATGGTGTAAAATGTGGAACACTTGAATGTGAACATATGACCTTTTAAAATAAGTATAGTGATGAATGTGATTCAAAGATACAAATGTACTGATTGGTGACCATTGATGTTTTAGGTGGTGCGGTCGAGATCAAACCATCAACAACCAGCAGGTGGAGTAGGTAGGTGACTTTCACCTTTCTTTTTCATAACATTGAATTATGGAATACTTTATCATGAATGTTATCGTATTGTCTTAGTACATATATCAGATTGCCAAATGCTTTAATGTTGACAAATGATTGATTAGCTTCGGCTAATCGCATCTAAATGGATGGTCGGGACAAAAGAATGATTAGCTTCGGCTAATGGCATCCGAATGGATGCCAGGACAAATGATTGATTAGCTTCGGCTAATGGCATCCAAATGGATGACCGGAACAAATGAATGATTAGCTTTAGCATGGCGGTGAATTTGGGGTGTTTAGGGTTGGGTTAGAGGTGTTCTTATCTATGTTTTGGTCGATCTAAAACTGGTTTTACCCCTCCCTTTTGGCTCCTTAAGACAACCTGATTGTTTTCCTAACTTTCAAATAGGCTAAGTCGCTGCAGATTCAGAAATCAGCAGAAATAACTGCGTCGCTGCCGATTCAGAAATTAGCAGCAATATTTGCTTCACTGTCAATTCAGAAATCGACAGCGAAAACTATGTCACTGCCGATTTAGAAATCAACAGCGACAACGGGGCTGTTTGGACCCCTTTTTTTTTGGGTGCTTACAATTCAAGTCTAAGAACCCTAATCTAGAATTCAACATTAAAGCATCAATTCGTAATTGAATTAGAAATGACTTATAGGACCATGTTTAGAACTCTTTACCTGGTGAGAATCAAGGCTTCGATCTTTAACTAGTCGAAAATCGGGTAGTCTACATGAAAAATCTAAAGAGGCATAACTATGTGGAAAACTTGTAAATAAATTGAATAGTGCCCCTTCCTTCCACACTAAAAATCCAACCAACCATTGTAAAAGGAGAAAAAATAAAGAGCTTGAGAGGTGAGAATCTTAGAGAGAATTCATTAAATTAAAGGGTTTTGGGTGATTTAAAACACATAAATCTTGAAAGGAACAAAGAAATTTAAGAGAAAAGGTAAAAGATTAAAGAGTTAGAATAGAAAATATAAAGAGAGAAAACTTGAAACAAAGAGAGAGAGAGAGAGAGAGAGAGAGAGAGAGAGAGAGAGAGAGAGAGAGAGAGAGGAGGCTTGAATTTGAAAGTGAGGAAGAAGAAATGGAGGAAATGGCTAGAAAAATTAACTTAATCTTGCTATGGAAACTACGGGTAAATGATCATTATGCTTGATTTCTTTTGTTTTAATGTGTAGTTGAAAGAACTAAAAAGTTAGTGTGTTGTGTGGTTTGGGCTAGGGTTTAGAAAGTTGAAAGATGGATGTTTTGTTTGTTTAAATGTGATAATTGATTGTGAATGATGTTGTTAAAGCTTGAAAGTGTGTTAGGAACTAAAGAAATTTCATGTAAATTTAAGGAAAGAAAAGATAGAGATTTCTTGTCATGGTTAGTTGAGATTATGTTGAAATCATGTTGTATGGTTATATATAATATTATTAATGTATGGAAACATGAAGGGAAAATAAAAGAATCCATTTAGACTATAATTTAGACTTCGATGAAACTTAGTAGTAAAGGTGGAGGAAACTTGATTTGAAATTCTTGATTTAAATGGCTTTGGAATAAATATTTGAATGTTAAAAAGATATGTTTAAAGAATGGATTAGGTGAAAATTTCATAAAAAATGAAAAATAGAACTTTGATTCTTTTATTAGGATGGTTTGGCCAAATAAGTCATTTAAAGGGGAGGATAGATTGACTTAAAACATGTATGTAATTATCATTGAAATGTACTTTTGACTTAGTTATGTTAAGTTAAGTTGAATTATGTTGAGTTAAGTTGAATCATGGAAGCAATTTTAGGAAAAATTCATGGGTGGTGTTGAATGTAGTTTAATCATGAATATTTTGACTATTAAAATTCTAGCTAAATTTAGAGCTTAAAAACAATTTAATCTAGAGTTAACTTCTTTATAAAAGTTATAGATATGGATTTTAGCTTTCAAATGAAATTGGTCTTCCATAAAACCAAATTATATAACTTCAGATATCAGTTAAAAACTGAGTGAAGGTCTAATCTAATATAACTTTGTAGAGATTTTGAGTGCTACTTTTATGGTTGATTTTGAGCTTTAGAACGATGCAATTTAGAGTTTTTTTTTTTATAAAAGTTGTAGATATGGATGTCTTTTTTCAAATGAAACTATTCTTAATTAATTCAGAGTTATATAACTCCAAATATGAGCTAAAAACAAGGAAAAGGTCTAGACCGTCATAGAACTAGACAAATTTCTTACACTATTGTAATAAGTGATTTAGATGTAGATGTGTAGATGGAAAAACTCAATGTTGCTTCCTTCATGAAAGTTGTATCACTATATCATAGCTTTCCATAAAAATAAACCACACTTAAAACTGAGTTCTATAACTTTAGTTATGATTAAAATACCAAAAAAATATTTGGGGTTAGATGGAATAAACCGGCTAGGACTAATCAATTTCCAATATTTGCTTAGAATTGTTGTTGATTGAGGGTTCTAATATTTGAATTGATAAGAATAAGAATGAATATTAAAAATGTGTATGTGTATGAAATTTTATGGATTTTCCTTGTTAATGGTTTGAAAATAATAGTTGAATGAGACGTGAAATTGAAATAATGGTGTTGGTTGTATTGTTGATGGTTATTATATCCCTAGTGGTATAGGGAAGGCTACGATAACAAAAGAATAGCAGGGAGTAGCAAAACATACACAAGCCTAAGGTAGATGCACTGCACCTTTTTCTTCTTATAGAATTTCTTAAGCTTTTAGAACTGCAAATTCTTTAAAAGCGCATGTATTTATATGAATGTTAATTAAGAAAATGTTGATCGATTAATTGTCCTGAATGTAGCTAGTGATGTCAATGTGATTGACACATGGAAACATGTTTATGCATTTATATATAAAGTGTTGATTTTGATTAACAGAGTGAACTTGATATATGTATATAATGGATATGTAACTGTTGAGATGTGAATGCCATGAAAAGATTAAATTGACCAGCTGCTCTAAGTAGAGCTAGTGATATTAGTGAGATCGATGACTAGGATGTTTGATGAACTAGTCGCCTCAAGTAGAGTTAGTGGCATTAGTGAGACTAATGACCAAGATATTTGATTGATTAGTTATCTTAAGTGTAACTAGTGGTATCAGTGAGGCTGATGATTGAAATATTTGATTGACTAGTTGTATTAAGTAAAGCTAGTGGCATTAGTAAGACTAATGACTATAATGTTTGATTGACCAACTATTTGAAATGAGTTAATGGCATCAGTGAGATTAATATCCAGAACATTTGATTAACTAGCTGCCCTGAGTGGAGCTAGTGGCATCAGTTAGACTGATGACCAGGATATTTGATTTGACTAGCTGCTCTAAGTGAAACTAGTGACATCAATGCATCTGATTGCCGTGACATTTGATTGACTATCTGATTTCCTAGTATTCTAAAGAGAATAATTGCATAAGACAAGATGTTGATATAAGAGGTAAATATAACTTTGAGGTTTATGTTAAGGAGCATAAAGGATGGAGGAAGGAAATTTAATTATGCGAAAGACCCTACAAGTTAGAGGAACCTATTTAATAATTGGAGAATGAGAATAGAGGGTATGTTAGTAAACATAACCTTAGAGTGTTAGAGGCTAATTAAGCAAATAAATTATATTTATGTATGGATTGAGTTTGAAAAGGGTTTTGGCAGCCCAAATAAGGTTAAACCAATAATGATTAATGATCTAGATGTATTAAAATGTTGGTTGTTTCAGCAATGGGTTTATGTGTGATTTAAGGCTATTTTAATAATGTGATGTATAAAGTTTAAAAGTTGTATTTGGAACAATAATGAGGATGCATCAAAAGAGTTACTTGATAGCTCAAAAGAAGAATTGAGGACTATTTTGGGGTTATTGCGTAATAAAGGTATAGTATTTTAAGGAACTGTGAAGTCAGTTTTCATAGTATTATACTGGCAATCAAGGCATTGATCTAGGAAATAATAAAAGTGAGATATATAGATAATGTGAAAGACATTCCATAGTCATTATGTATAGTTAACTACTTGGTATATTGATTAAAAATTGTTGGGAATTGTATGATTAGACACAAGATGGTACTTGTTCCTCGGGGAACTGTGTGATGCATACCTGAGGGAGGGATTTACTTCCAACTTGACATGATAAAGGTAGATGATTTCACAAATAAACATCACGGGTAGTGAACCTTTAAAAGAAGATTTAGGAAGTATACCTTAAGATGGTCAAGGGTACGAGGTGTGACTTCAAGTATGAAAATACACTTCTGAATTGTTATGATAGTAAAAATATATAGCATGTGTGTTGAGTTAACGTGTACGTATGATCCATTAATGGTAGTATCAAGACAATGGAAGTAAGAACAAAGTAAAGGACTTTACCAAAGAAAAAAAGTGTAATGACCTAGTATAGGTTATGGAGCAGGGGGTGTTTGCTAGTATATGGTTAGAGTGTCTAAGACAAGGTTATAAAGTAATATTTTTGAATCTTATATAAAGCCTAGTATTGTAAATTACCTAGCATATCTTTCTATTGGATAAAGTAGGCAGAATGAACTAGTTGATGTAAAAAAAAAAAAGATTATGTCATTATTTATAAGTATTGAACTTGAAATGATGAAGCAAGTTGATGTGTGGATTTGATATTAAGTGATTCATGTCATTGTAGTCTTATGTGATATATATTTGATTGCAAGTGCTTCTTATAATTAAATAGAGTTGTAGATTTCAAATATACCCTTTTATTTAAAGTAATAATAATGTAATAATAGACATGCTAGATTTCTTTTGATATGAACTACAATGCTAATCTTTGGGTGATGTAAACAAGACTAGTATTAGCAATGCAAGTATCTTAACTTTTGCTTTCTATTATTGTGTTGTAATTCAACATTCGAATTACTCTTGTATATTAAATTAATTATACATGCAAATAAATTATAATGTTTTTTATATACTTAATTCTTAATGTTATTTGCTAAATAGATTGGAAAAAAATAAGACCGTGTTGTTGATATGCATGCAAATATCGATAACTTGAGAATATCTTGTTTTAAATAAAACTCTATTCGAATTTTGATAGAGATTTAATTGGTTTTAAAGAGTTTAGAACCATGGGAATATGGAACTAGTATTAATTTGGGAAAAAAATTACCCAATTTTTCATTGAGTTCAACGCTCAAAAGCTTTTAAAATTATGGGTTGTTACAACATATCTTTATCTATGCATGTTTCTCAACTTCATGACTTAAGCCTTATTTGTTTGCTATAAAAGTTTTCTTAAAATATTTTCTTGACTTTCTCATGTTTGGCTACATTGTGGAAAGTTAGTCATCAAAATTTACTTTTTGGTACAAAAAAACATAAGTTATAGATGGAGGAAAGTGCTTTTCGGTTTAAAAAATTGAAAAACACTTTCCATGAAGGACCCAAAAATTAAAATTGTACAATGCTTCGTTATTCTTATATATATATGATTTTTTTAAAATATAATATTATTAAAAAATAATAAATTACTAATATATTTATATAGGAAATAATATATTTGGATATAGTAATATATAATATAAAAGTATATTAATTTGATATATTAGTGCATATACTACTTTAATTTAGATAATATTGTTATAAAATACATTCGAATACAAAAGATGTTGTATTATACAATAATTATACATTTTAAATCATATAAATTGTGTTATAAAATTCGGATACCATAGAAAAATAATTTATTTTCAATGTTCTTTAAACACAAAAAATGGTCATATGTCTATAATATTATATTTAAAATATTTGTATTATATGTATAGTTAAATTTTATAAAATAAACTATATATAAATATATCATATAATAAATGTTTTTTTCCATCATCACACTTTTTTATCTCATTTTTTTAAGTGGTCAAATAGTTACAGTTAATGTTCTATATATGTTAGTAAACTTTTTAAAAAAATTTAAAACATTAATAAATAATTTTTCAATTTATTTTTCATATTATAGTTAAACACTGGAAAGTATTTTTCAACTTATTTTTTATGATACTGCCAACACATCAAAAAATAATCAATTTTTTAAAAATTCACTTTATGGAAACCATTGTCCAAAAAAAAATTACTTTTTAGAAAAAAAAAACAACGCCTTAGTTTTTAGTTAGCATAAAAATCTATTTTTAGCATTTATTGGCATATAATTCTTAATCTATTTTATTAAACGTATGCATTAGATTTTCACTTCATGATTAAAAATTTTCTTACTACTAGAAAACATGTTAGTATCGTTTGGATATTTTTAAAAACATTATTCAACCTTTTAATCTAATGTTAAAAACCTTTTTCTAAAAAATTAACCAATATAAAAATTAATGATAAATTTTGTTTATCTAAAAAATTAAATACTCATATCTCTTATTTTCTAATAAAGTTGTCTAATTTAAATGTCTATAAATTTCTTGCATTGAAAGCTTTTATTTGATGATGATGAAATAGTTATGTGATACTTTAAAAGAAGTGTAAGTTAAATCCTTACACTAAATAATATCATTATTTAGTATAATAGTAAGCAAAGGTTGTATGGTAATAATATCATTACCATACAAGGTTGTTTCTAATTAACAAGTTATTAGCTCAGGATATACAAAAAGCTCTAATATGACCAATAAAGAAAATGAAACTCAATAACCCATCTATATGATACAGAAACGTATATTAAATATTAATCCAAGTTAATTAGGATAATATATATATATATATATATATATATATATATATATATAGAAGATTCTTTCTGTTCATGTGTGAAACTCTTCTTCTTTTTTTTAGTTTTTTAATTTTATTCTTAATTTTTTTTATAACTGATCATGTTGTCCTTAAATTGTTGAAGTCGATTGAATAATGTTAATGCAATTTTTAGATAATTTATTTTTAAACTTAACCCAAGTAAAAAGTTGGTGAAGAGATATATATATAGAAAGAAGATTCTTTCTCTTCATGTGTGAAACTCTTTTCTTTTTATTTTTTTTAGTTTTTTTATTTTTTTAATTTTATTCTTAATTTTTTTTTATAACTGATCATATTGTCCTTAAATTGTTGAAGTCGATTAAATAATGTTAATGCAATTTTTAGATAATTTATTTTTAAACTTAACCCAAGTAAAAAGTTGGTGAAGAGTTTTTTCTTTGTAGATTTTTTCTTTTTTTTATAATTTTTTAGTAGTTAATTGTGTTGTTTTTATACCAACTAAATAAACTAAGATATCTAAAAACACCTCTTACATAATTAAATTTTAAAATCATACTATATAAAAATCAAATCAAAAGATTTTAAATTTAATTTATTATACTTAGATTTAATAATAATATTAAATAATTGTATACAACCTAGATATTTTTTTATTATATTTAAAAACAATTTGATCGAGTGCTAGTTGCATGTAACTGACTTTACGTCTATTCAAGATTTATTTCATGAGAACCCAACCCGAGTTTGTCGTTATTGAAAAGAAAAAAGAAAAAAAAAATACTATACACACGCACGCATTCTAGTACTTCTCTAGGTCCCCTCTTCCGAAGACTCGTACGTGAATGATATGATAGTTGATTCAATACAATCATTGTGGGTTTACATAAATCTGCAAACAATTTTCACGTGGTTAATGTCATCGCCATTTTCTTCTTCATCATCATCAAGAACTACAACGACCGGTGCCACTACACCCACACGTACGTTATATCTTCGATGTGTGCGATCGACATAATCTCAAGACTGATCGCAGGCTTCAGTTTACACATTTTATTTGCTGCATAGGAGATTTTGTAGGATATTATGTGAATCGTGTAATTACATAGTCATACAATCTATAATAAAATTAATAACAAAAAGCTCAAAATAGTCTAATAAAGATATGATACAATGAAAACATATTTCAAAAATATTATATATTATGTTTGAGGTTGTTCTAAGATCATTTGTTCTGATTTTCAATTCAAGTGCAAATTGAACATGAGTACATGGTGTCCTATTGTCAATTGTTTCGAACAGGGATCTAAGATTCACATCAAAGCTGTAGCCAAGTCTACAATGGGCTTCAAGCACCAAATTGAACCTGAGTACTGCGTTTCACCTTCAGATGGATGGTCAGTCTAAGAGAACTATTTAGATTCTTGAAGACCTTCTAAGAACTTGTGTGTTGGAATTTAGAGAAAATTGAGAAGATTTTTTGCCTTTGATGGAATTCACGTCGAATAATAGCTACCAAGCCACAATTGGTATGGCCTTGTACGAAGTTTGTATGAGAGGAAATGTCGCACCCTAGTTTGTTGGGATTAAATGGGAGAAAGGAAATTGATGGGACCGGAAATGGTACAAATGACAACTGAAAAAGTAAGGGTAATTAGAAAAAAGATTAAAAAAACTTAAGATAGGCAGAAAAGTTACGTAGACAATCAGAGAAGGCCTTTAGAGTTTCAGGTGGGAGATAAGGTATTCTTGAAAGTGGCACCATGGAAGGGTATTATTCGGTTTAGAATCAAAGGGAAACTAGCTTCGAGATACAATAGTCCTTTTAAGATTATAGACAGAATCGGACCTATTGCTTACCAATTGAATTTTCCGACATAATTGGATAAGATCCAAAATGTATTTCATGTATCACTATTGCGGAAAACAAAGGTAGACCCCTCAAGGATGTTGCCACAAGTTCTTATCATAGTTAAGGGAGATTTAACCTTGGAAACCAAGCCAATTAAGGTTCTGGAGTGGGGTGAGAAGGTGTTAAGGAATAAGTGAGTTTCATTAGTAAAGGTGTTATGGAGGAGCTCTCAAATAGAGAAAGACATGGGAAAAGGAAGCAGAGATGAAGGAGAAGTGTCCGCATCTATTCAAGGATGCAGGTGTGAATTAAAATTTTGAGAACAAAATTTCTTTTAGGAAAGGAGAATGTAAACCCCAGGTGTAAATTCAACGTAAAATTGAAGATGCTTGGTCAAAGTTAAATTGGATTAAATTGATGTTTGTGACATAGGTTGAAATGAGTTGAAATAAAAAGAAAATTTGAAAGAAAATTTATAGCTATGTACTAAGTGTATGGCTGGCCAATAATGTAGGAAGAAGAAGGGTGTTTTATTTGAATATTTAACATGATGATGTGTACTTATATGAATTAAAATGATGAGAAATGCATGATGGAATAATAATTAAGGTGTTAGAGAGGATTAAAAAGAGTGTTGATTGATTAGTTAATGAAATTGGGCAAACAAATTCTTAGAAGGTGTTTGTAACATCATTATAGTGTATATAACATAGAAAGGAATTGGTTTGAATAAGGATAAGTTAAATTGGTGATGTGTGAATATTTATGGAATTGTCGACGAAACTAGATAGTTTTGTCTCTTGGTCTTCTAGAGGGAATTCGAACATGGAAATGAGGGAATTTGGACTAAGTCTCTGCATAGAAATTATAGCCTTGGAATTTAGCTATCCAAGAGAGTTGACCTTGCTTACTTTTGAGTTTTAATACTCTAGTTATGGGCTAATAATCGAGAGGGGAATAGGACAGACCCTACTAGACAGTTGGTCATCTTCTTGATAACGAGTAGTTTTTAGGGCTTTAGGAGCAGAACTAGGTTCTTCTCCCATCAGTGGACTTATAGCCTTATGTCTTATCTTTCCAAAGAATTAAAACACGCCTTAAGACAAACTATTTAATGTTAGTTATGGATGAAACACAAAATAGTGTTTGAATGAGCAATTATACCGACTGTAATGTTGATTTGCATTTTTGTTAAAAAACTTAAGGAAAAGATTTAATTGGAACATAAGACATAAATTTAAAGAAATAAAGATAACAATGAATGAGATGATTAAAAAGGAATTGTATAGATTATTGATTTAAAAGGAATAAATGCTCGTGAGTAATGACGTGGTATGTCTGTTAATGCAGGGGGAGCCAGAAGACCTAAACAGCAGTCGGGGACTACCAGTCAAGCTTTTATAGTAGGTAGGTGGCCAACACCTAAGGCTTTTTATTTTCTACCATTTTAAATTAGCTAGGTATATAAGTGATTTAAACTTGGTGATCTATATATATGATTTAAATTTGGTAGACTATGTCTTTGTGATAGATATGAATAGAATATTGTGATGACATTGATTAGCCATCCCGGAAATTAGGAGAGCTAATGGTATCGATAGGGTTCCTTCGGTACCAGCATTTCAAATAACATTGATTTGCTATCCGGGTTTGGATAGCTAATGGCATCAATAGGATTCCATTGGTGTCGACATTCCAAAATTTGATTAGTTGATCCTGGGTAATTGGGTGACTAATGATGTTAGTAAAGATTACTAACATCGGCATGGTTGCTCCCGGTTAACGGAGAAAGATAAATTGATTAATTATTCAGGGTAAAAAACAGTTAATGATATTGATGGGTCACATTTGTATCGGCAATCGTTTATGGTGTGATTAGCTACTCCGAGTATGGAGGCTAATGATGTCAAGGGTTCTTAATATTGACAACTTAGATGGTAAACCAGATATGGATAAGAATTGATTAACTATTTCGGGTTAGGAATAATTAATTATATCAATCAATTGTATTGATATTGACAATTGAATGCAATTGATTAGTCTAACCCGATAATGAGAGACTAATGATACTAATGAGATTCATTAGTATCGGCAATTAATTTCTGGAGAATGGGAGGAGAAGTGTTAATTAGTTATTCCAAAAGAACGAGATAAGTTAATGATATTGAGAGATGAATATCTTGGTATCAAATGGGGATTGATCCATAAAGAGATGGTGTTCAAAATCATTTTAGTCATGTTGTGATTTTCAAGATGAAATTATTCTCAGTAATTGATTAGGATATTAGATGTAAAATACATATTGTAAAGAAATCTATGTTTAAATTTTATGTGTCAAAAGAAATGCCATGAAAATTATTACCTATTGTTATTATTATCGTTGTTATTACCTTTTATATTTATATGTAAATGTTATTTGTTATTTTTAAGTATATCGGGGTCACTTCATGAGTGATCTTAATTTAGCTATCTTTCGCCATGTAATTATGTTGTAATTCAAGACACTTACCTCATAAACTTAAAATGTAATATTGACACGTAAATTCGGATGTATGACTTTAATCTAATGATGTAATTCTAAGTACCTATTTTAACCATGCATGTTTATAGTTGAAATTGGATCCTTCACTTGAATTTTATTATATGATATTATTACGCATGATATAGTTTATGTAATGATAATATGTAGCAATTGAATTATGCATTGTTTTCTTTTGCAAACTTGAATTTTGTAATATTATTGAATAAAATATGTTGTGTTAATGATAATGAGTTTGGTTGAGATCCAGGATGATTGGATCTGGTTGTGAAATGACATAAGAAGTGTAAATCTAGTATTGTCGATAACTTGAAACCTCCTAGTATAAGGGAGACTCCGCTGAAATTTTGATGGATTTAAAAATAAAAAATTCCTGAAATTTTCAATTACCTGTTGTGTGTTGTTTCAGAAGTTGAGACTGTTACAAACTTGACCTTCTAACTAGGGTGATGAAGGATCTGAAAGATGAGATAGCTTCAATCAGATAACAAAGTAGTAGGATAAATGGATTGAGAATGAGGGCTGATTGGAGAGGAAACACCATTTGAAGGGCCATACTAAATGTTAAAAATAACTTTGATGAAAACACATATGTATATGATGATGACCATGACCTTGCATTCATGGATAATAAAGATCAATTTGGGCAAACTCGAAGCTAAAAGATAGTTAGTTTCGGCTAAGGTGGAACTTATAGTCAAAAGAAAAACATCTTCCATACACGTTACCATGTATAAAACAAGGTGTATAGTTTGATTATAGATTATGAAAGTTGAGTTAATGTAGCTAGATCGTGGAATTTGTGTACAATTAAGCATAATAGACCTTAAAGGTTGTAATTGTTGAATGATTGTGGTGAGATGAAAGTGACTAAACAGGTTTTGATTCCGTTTTCAACTAGAAAATATGTTGATGAGATTCTGTGTGACGTAGTTCCAATGCATGAAAGTCACATCTTGTTGAGGAGACCTTAACATTTTAATAGAAAGGCTAGACATGATAAATTTAAAAATATGTATTCTCTTAAGAACGATAAAAGAACATACATGCTTGCATCATTGTAACCTAAACAAGTTTACAAAAAAATTGAAATTGAAAAAGAAAAGTGAAGCTAAAATGATAATACAATAATATGAGGTCATGATTACCATGCAAAAATATGTACAAAAGTTGTTAGTAAGACGTGCATATCTTAAATTATTATCAACTACTACTTTCATACAATGTTGTTGGAGGGAAGTGTAGCCAAGAAAAGAACTTCAAAATCTTCAATAAGAGACTAAAGAATTGTCCATTATATTTATAGACGATTTGAGGATGAATCATCTTGAAAAGAGAGGGAGTGATATGATCCAAGCAAGGTCAGATTTAAGTTTTGAAGTAAAATTTTTTATATTCTAGTTTTATACTATCAAGCATAACTTTCAACTCAACCGTTGGATCAAGCTTAAATTCTTATAGGAGTTGTTAGATAAATTATTCTATGTTGGGGTAAAATTTTAGATCAATCAGAGGTTAGGAAGACTTTGTGATATAGGTCAGAACATGCTGTATAAATTTTGTTATTTATTTCCTTTTGACTTGTGGACTTTGTATTTAGTAAGGATCATTTTCTTACAAGGATATAAAAACTTGTTTTGAAAATTTTCTAGTTTTACAAGAATCTTTAATGGGTTACAACATAATTTTCAAGTATGGCAATGATTCATTAATGTTTCAAAATCCTTTTCTTATAAGGATATTTTATTCATCCTAACTACATAAAGAAATAAGATATGGTGGTATTTAATGGCAAATTGGTTAGCTTATTTTGGGGAGTTTGCTAATTCTACATGGAATGTTAAAGGAAGGTAACAAGGGTTCCCATATTTTGAGAGGATTCTTTAAAGCTATAATTAATTATCCTAGACAAACAAGAAAACTAAAAGAAAGACAATTTCAACAATCAATTTCCTTGCTTATGACATTATTTAAACTAGAAAATTTATCTTAGTATATTTTTCTTAATTAGGTAACAATTTTAGTTTATGTGTTAGATATTTTATTTTTATTATTTTCTTCATGTTTAGACTTAGTTAACACACTTTGGGTTTGTTGCAAGTAGATAAATATTAGCTCACAAGTTTTGAGTCCATTAGAGTTATTAGTTGAACTATTATATAAAGTTTTGTAAGTTAAAATTATTAGCAACCATGGATTTATATAAAGTTTTGTAAGCTGAACATTGCGTGATGCAATATATTTTCTTTGCTGGGACAGAAAACAAATTTGATTTATTTAAGATTAATTGACTTTGTGATATTTTTTTATATTTTTTATTTTTAAATTAGTATTTGTTGGGTGAGGGTCTTATTCTAATAATATTAGTATTTTAAGATAGGTTCTCATTATATGTACTCCTAACAAATTTATTTTGATTTTTCAAAATTTATTATTAATCTTATTGTGAACTGCGTGAGCATGTTGATCACGATGATGGCTTCAGCATATGCTTGTTAAAAAGTAATACACGTACAAGTTGCTTGGATTCTAATGTACACGGCAGAAACCACTATGACAACAACCAGGCACAACCACCAAGAATATTCGAAATGCATCAATATCTCTTCAGCAGATTGTTGAGGGGACGCATCCAAAAATGTGACTAGAATTGCTAGCCGAATTACATGGGGCACTAACAAAGAATCAAAGATGCCAATGTTGGTGCAACCAGCTGCAAAGTCAAAAACCACATCTTTTCTTTACAATTTTGGGATGTGAAGAATTTAAAGTAAAAGTAGCGATTTCCCCGTTCAAGTTTACCTTTGTTTCTTAAGTAATTTTTGGTGGCTAATACTGCAGTCTGAGTTAAGTGTTAATCTGATGCAAACTCTTGCCAGATATATAAATGGCAATTCAATAAATTGAGTCTAGCGTTAGATATGCTTGACTCAGTTCCACCTCTTTAGGCTTTTTGCCTTATTTTTTATATATATAACTTTGGGTGTTCCGGCCAGTTTATGCGCACCACAATTAATTCCCGGATCCACTGAATATTCTACAAGCCTAGTAAACAAGTAAAGCATCGCAAGAATAACAGACATGCACACAAAGATTCGAACCTAGAATGCAGAGGCAAATAATTCTCTGCTAGTACCGCTAGAGCACGAACTGGTGTGGCTTTTTGCCTCTTGACTTGCTGACTAATTGCTTGATTGGGATGTCATGAAAGCCACTGCCTGCCGGATGTAATTAGTTAATTAGTAAATGGAAGTTGTGTCATTTACACCCTCATGAAACATTCCACCCTCGGTCTTTAATTTCAATCATAATATAAATACAGTTTCCACCATGCGAGAAGTACAAGATCAAAATTCACGTAGTAATTATTATCGCTTAGACAATAATTAAGAGGGTCAACAAGGAAAAGTAATCATGGTAATTAAGGGAGAGGAAACTTATACATACATACATATACATACATACATACATACATACATACATGTATGTATGAATGTGTATATATATATATATATGTTAAAGTCATAGAAAATCAATTGTTCGGTTATGTAAATGGATCCGTCCTCATATATTAATTGTGGTAAATTTTTTGGTGGTCTTATTTTCTGGCTGCCGCATAGGGAGACAATAAGTGGTCTTGATTTTGATGAAAGATCGAGAATATGTATTTTGGTTAATTTGTTCAGATCTTATTCTCTGTATTACAGGTTGAAAATCTTGGAGCAATATTTTTCTACAATTATTATCACCTTGAAATTAAAGCAGCGCTCCCCACAATGAACAAATTTATTGCTGGTACGGGAGATACTTCTGGTGAAGGCTGCACCATAAGAAAGATGATACATTATTTTTGCCTAATGTTTTCAGTGAATGATTCTTCTGTAGACTTTCTATAGGCGAAAAATATTCGTTTCTCAGGTTAGATTGTGGTCTCTACTCTCTGGTCTTACTGGCTTTCCTCCTTCCAGTTCCACCATGTAGTGGGGGTTGACAGGAGATCATGAATCTTGCCGGTAGATTTTTTTTTTTTAGAGGAATTTTGGCTGGATTCAATTATACACGTCGTCCTTCAATTTCAATCGAATAAAATATGGTTTATATGCATATATAGGCCTATAATTATTATGGGTTGAACTTTTGCTACTTTTTCGAAATTAAGTCAATAAAAAGAGAAATTTTTGTACATGACTTGACTTGTATATATTTTTTTATTGAATCTCTTTTTTCTCTTACATAACATATAGATATATGGATCGCATATTCGGCAGGAAGTATTGTGTTATATATATATATATATATATATTCTACAATATGTATAGATGATTGACTAAGTACATATATATATCTGATTATTTGTAGAGGTATCTTAAGCTTTAGTACTCTTGATGATTGACTTTTATGTGTGTGTATATTATGTGTGTGTGTGTATATATATATATAATTTTGAGAAACCTCCATTGAATAAATATTCTACTAAACTTAACTAACCTCCCAAGAGTGTCCATGTCTTTGACGAAAATGTGAGCGTCTATCTAATATTGTTGTGCAAGCCCTAGACAATTTTAAGGGACATACCCCTCATAAGACATGTAATAAGATGGAAAAGCGCTGATGTTAGGCCCTTTTTTGCGCTGCTAAAGTATATTTTTTTTGTCTGGGTTTTAATGCCCATGACTTTGTAAGTGGACTCAATTTCCTTCCCTTGTACTTACTCTCTAGGCCTCTTATGGCATTTAATTGCAACGAATTTCCTGCTTAGTTCGTGCAAAGCAATAAATAAATAAACAAAGAGAAAGAGTTGATACGTGTTAGTTTCCCAGTTTTGATAGTTAAAAATTGCAAGCTCAAACAATTGAAGATCAGAGGAAAGTAATTCAACAATAAGATAGGACTCTCTATTAGTTTATATATTGAATATTATTTAGTCGTTTAAATTGTTTCTTAAAGAGCTTAAGTGATTTAAGATTATACAAAGTTTCAAATTTAAAAAGAGTTTGAAAGGTTATTTTTTTTTAATCAAAATCGGATGTTGTTTTTTTTTATCAACAGAGGAATACGTCCAAGATGTTTTTTTTTCTTTGGTCACTAAAGTTAAATTATTAGATCAAATTATATTAAATTTATTTAAAAATGTAATTATAATTACTTTTCAAAGTAATTTTCACTTAAAATTCATTTAGTATTGTGATTAGGGATGCGTTTTATAGTTGTTTGATTAAAAGTTTAATGTCTGATTTAGAGATAGGTCCCACTAAAATATAAGTTTTTATCGCAGGTTTTGCTAAAGCTAAAAATTAGTGCTTTTATGTTGCCCAGCATTCTACACCGCTTATTTTTTATTGTCGTCTGTGCAGATTATTCACTATTTTTACTGTTACATTACAAAAGTGAAGTGGAGAGTGAATTCTGCATGTAAAAGTAAGCAAAAGTTAACAGTAAAAAATTTTAATTTTTAATTATGTTTTATTAAAAAAAATTAGTGTTTAATATTATTGAATGATACCATATAAATTAGAAGGAAATCGCATGATGACATAACATTTACAGAATTTGATCGTAATCCCAATTTTATTCCTAATGATATTTTACCTGATTTTGTTACACCCTCAAAAAAAAAATAGAAACTATAGTAATGGAATTGTAGATAGTTTAATGAAATAATAAAAGATATTTTATATAAAGTAGTATTATTTATTTCATGATGTAATAACAGTAGTTAAATCTACAATATTTAAATTAAAAACCATCAATATATATATATATATATATATATATATATATATATATAAAACCTTAATTTAAAAGGCATTCTTATTAACCAAACACATTAAATTATTTTTTGTTCAACCTCAATTTTGACCAAAGTTTTAACCAAACATATATAAATATTAAACCAACCTCAACCAAAAATATTTTGTATAAAACAATTTTTTTCAAACCACAATCATAATATCAAACACACTCTAGAAATGTATTAAAATTATTTTTTATTTTTTAAAAATTATTTTTGATATCATTGTATCACAATAATTTAAAACCTCTAAAAAAATATTAATTTGAAGTTAAAAAAATTAAATCAAATTAAATTTTTTTATAAAAATTTTTAAAATACAAAAATAAACATAATTAAGTACTTTACGATGATGAGAAAGATTAGTCGCACATTAAAAATTTAAAAAGAAAAAGAAAAAATTTTGTGAAGAATAAATACGTGATCAAAATGGGCACAAATGAGGTGCCACGCAAACAAAGCCTCTACCTAGGATCTTTCTCGACGTGGTTACAAGGACGACGATGTGAGTTTGGCACTTTCAGTGAGAGTGACTGCTCAACTTTCCTCGTTCTTGAGTCGGGGATTGGATGAGGAGATGGTGCCTTTATTCATTTGTCTTGTCTCTTGTTTGGCAGACTCTCATTACCTAAATTTACAAAAACACGTGCCTGCTTGGTGAAATATGGACTAAATTACAAAGTCATCATTACCACAAGCATGGCTTCTTAAAGTCAAAAGGAATGTTCTTTAATTTTCCCCTTCCACTCCCAAGCTGACAAATCCAATTTTCCCTGATCAAAACGTATCAAGGAAGGGTCATGCCTGCAGCTTCTCAAAGGCCATTTACGCCAATCCATCTGGCTAAACCATCACATTAAGCAGTATCACATTAAGCAGTCCAATCTTGCACTTTGTGTTGTTAATCCCTAAATTCAGTAAAACTGTTATGACTTGTAGCCAGTCATTTAGTTCCAGATAGAATTGATTATATATATATATATATATATATATATATATATCCCAGTAATTGCTCAAATAATAAGTGACTGTTTCTCTTCGATAAGAAAATACCACAAAGTTTAGATACTAATTAATTATCTTTATTCATAACTTTCAGCTGTTTGAATAAATAAACAATTTGAGATTAGCACACATAAAAACAGAACATAACTCGTACGTAACACCAAGCATTTCTAACAAAATAAAAGTATCATAACAAACTGAAATAAAAGTTACAAAAAGTTTGCAACTGCAAATGACTCAGTCTTATGTAAAGGAAGCATGTGTTAATTCTGCTCAAATGAACACAGAGCATGTCTAGCCTCAACTCATAGAAAATATTCTTTCACTAATTCTGTTTTTAAGAGCTGATTCTAAACTTAAATTATATAGGTGTACATTGTAACGGTAGCATAGACTTAGCTTTATCATTTACAGGTTTCCTAAATTACACTCTCAATTACTCTGTATATAACAAAGAACCTCTATCAAATAAAGTGTGGGAAATTTTATTCATTGCAATCACAAGAGATATCTGCTTGCGTTATAGTATCAGAGCTACCAATCTCTAACTAGTCACAGATCTAAATCGCCACCATGAGCTCTTCCTCCGATCAAAATCCAAATTTTACTCTCAACACCAACCTCCTTCCGCAGCAAATAAGCCATTAATTGCCCTCAACATCACAGCCCAAATCAATGAAAAGCTTACTCCCTCAACCTTCCCTCAATGGCGTGCACAATTTGAAGCTCCTCTTATTGGTTATGATCTACTCGACTACGTCGAAGGCACTATTCAGTGTCCCCCATCTGCAGGTATAGCAACTGATGAGCTGCGCAAGACCCACTAAGTTCGACAAGATAAGCTTATCCTGAGTGCTATTTTAGCCTCCACATCTCCTTCAATTACTCCACTCATTGCTACAACAAAGACTTCCCATGAAGCTTGGAAAAAACTAAAAAACCTATATGCTAGCAGATCAAGAACTCATGCTATGCAGTTAAAGGAAGAACTCACCTTAATCCAGCGTGGAAACCGGTCAATTCTAGAATATCTTCATATTGTGAAGGCCTTGGCTGATGAAATAGCCATTATTGATCATTCAATTTCAGATGATGACCTAACCCTTTATGTGTTAAATGGTTTAGGTCCAGATTTTCAGGAGATTGCAGCACCGATTCGAACAAGAGAATCATCATTGACCTTTGAAGAGTTGCATGATCTTCTGGTTGGACATGAAGCATATTTAAAGCGCCTGGGAACTGCAACGCAACAATTGGTTGCCTCTGCCAATTTCACGAAGACAAAACAGTATGCTCAAAGGGGGAATAAATCATGGTCCTCAAACAACTATTCTAATCCACGTGGACATCAAAGCTATCACTCAGGCCGAAACAACACTCAACATGATGGATATCGATCCAACAACTATTCTGGCAGGCCAAATAATTTCAATAGGCATTCCCAGCCTAAATGCCAAATTTGTGACCAGTTGGGCCATACTGCTAAGTTCTGTCCACAATATCATTCGCAGAATGCCTCTGCCAATTATTCTACAACTTCTACTAGAAAGGAAAAACTTGGTTGCTTGATACAGCTGCCTCTCATAATATCACAGGTGATATTTTAAATTTATCTATTCATTCTTAATATGATGGGACTGGTGAAGTAATTCTCGGTAATGGTTCAGGTTTGCCAGTTTCACACATTAGTTCTTTGGCTTTACACTCACTTCATCGCACTTTCACATTGCGTGATACTTTTTATGTTCCCAATCTCTGTAAAAATTTGATTTATATTCGTCATCTCACCAAACAAAATAATGTCTTTATTGAGTTTCACTCCTTTTATTTTCTTGTGAATGACGAGATCACGAGGATGATTCTACTAAAAGAAGCATGTAACAATGGCATCTACACCTTCCCCACCTCAATGACGGCGTCCAAAAAGGTTGCTAATGTGTATGAAAGGACTTCTATTGATGGATGGCATAAGCGTTTTGGGCATCCTGCTCTTAAAATTGTCCATCATCTTGTTAAGAATTTTTCTCTCCCTACTTCATCAACCAAAAAGTTGTTTTTATTATGTCATTTGTGTTTTATTAATAAAGCACATCAACTACCTTTTCGTGCAAATAGTCTTCAAAGCCATAAGCCTCTTGATTTAATTTACACAGATGTGTGAGGTCCTTCAAATTATACTGCCATTGATGGATCAAAATATTATCTTATTTTTATTGATCATTACACAAAATATATATGGTTCTATCCAATGGTCACAAAATCAGGTGTTTCTACTATTTTTCTGCATTTCAAAAAGTTTGTTGAAACCCATTTTCAAAAATCCATCAAAACACTATACTCCGACAATGGTGGTGAGTTTATAGCTTTAAAATCATATCTTTTACATCATGGCATAACTCACCACATCACTGCTCCATACACACCCCCAACTAAATAGTGTCTCCGAATGTCGTCATCATCATCTTGTTGAAACCGGCCTTACGCTTCTTCATGATGCACACCTTGATTTTTCCTACTTGCCATATTCTTTTCAAACAGCATCTTATCTCATAAATAGACAACCCACCCCTCTTCTTCAGGGTAAATCCCTTTTTGAAGTTCTTTTTGGTCAACCACCAAACTACTTAAAATTAAAAAAAAAAATTGGTTGCATTTGTTATCCCCTAACACGACCCTATAACTCTAATAAAATGCAACCAAAATCAAAAGCTTGTCTTTTTCTCGATTATTCCAAAACTCAGAATGCATACCAGTGTTTTGACCCTCAAACAAAAAATTATTTCTCTCCCGCCACGTGCTATTTGATGAACATCACCAGCACAACAGCCCCTTTCACCCTGTATCCTCAATGTCACCATAGTCAAATCAGGAAACTCACAATCTTCTTCCCCTTTTTGATGCCCAGCTGACTACAGTGCCTCCATCAGTGATGTCCAGATCACTTGCCTCATTGACATCTTAGGAAGGTTCACCTGCCATTGTTACGTCCCCCTCAGGTAATTTTAAACCCTCTGTCTCTTTACTTCCTGGTTCGTTGACAACCCATCATCCTATCATCACTCAATCGCATCCCCCTCCAGCTCGAAATCGAACTGGTTCTCCATTCTCTTTGTCATCATCATGACCTACTGATACACATCTAGCTCTTAATCCTCATCTCCAAAACTCCAACTTCACATATCCAACCCACCGCACTCATAACATGACCACCAGATCAATGAACAGAATTTTCAAACCCAAACAAGTTCATACAGTATCCAAGCATCCCCTTCCTCCAATTCTAGAACCAATGAGTGTAAACCAAGCCATTTCTCATCATCACTGACGTGAAGCTATGTCTAATGAACTTACTGCTCTAATGAAACATGGGACTTGGGATCTTATTTTACCACCTTCACACTGCAACCCCGTGGGATGTAAATGGGTATTCTGGGTAAAAAGGAAAGCTGATGGTTCAGTGGAAAGATTCAAGGCCCGTTTGGTTGCTAAAGGCTATAATCAACGTCTTGGCGTTGATTACCAACAAACTTTCAGCCTTGTAGTTAAACCAACCACCATTAAAACTGTATTGTCACTTGTAGTAATGAATTCGTGGGATTTGCGACATCTGGATGTTAACAATGCTTTTCTCAATGGTTAACTGACTGAGACTGTTTTTATGGTGCAACCACCGGGGTTCAAGGATTTGTCTAAACCTGACCATGTTTGCAGGTTAAAGAAGGCGATTTATGGTCTTAAACAAGCCCCACAGGCTTGGTACACAACACTAAAAACAGCCATTCTCCAGTTGGGTTTTCATAATTCTAAGGTCGATTCTTCTCTTTTTGTTTATAGCCAAGGATCAAATCGCTGTTATCTCCTAGTGTATGTTGATGATCTTGTTATTACTGGAAATAACACTCTCCTTGTGGCTCAGATTATTTAGCAGCTGGGTGATATGTTGTCTCTCAAAGATATGGGTCTTCTTCATTTTTTCCTAGGGGTTGAGGTGATTTCTATCCATACTGGTTTATTCCTCTCCCAATATAAATATATTCGAGAACTGTTAGCCAGCACTTCTATGAGTGGTGCTAAGGACGTCTCTACTCCTCTCTCGACAACTCAATCTTTTTAGTTGGTTGATGGCTCTGCTGCTTTAGATAGTTCAGAATTTCACAGCATCATTGGCTGCCTTCAATACCTCTCATTGACACGCCTTAATGTCTTTTTTGCAGTCAACAAGCTTTCTCAATTTATGCACAAGCCCACTAACAATCACATGGCAGCCATCAAACGCCTTCTTCGCTACTTAAAACAGACAATTTTTCATGGCATTCAGCTTTAAAAATCTAGCCATCCAGTGTTAAGAACATACTCCGATGCCGATTGGGCTGGCAATGTGGATGATCGTACATCCACCTCTGCATATATTAGTTTTATGGGCTCTAATCCCATTTCTTGGAGCTCCAAGAAACAAAGAGCAGTTGCCCGATCCACAACAGAGGCTGAATACAAGGCCCTTGCTATTGCTGCCTCAGAGACAATGTGGTTGTCCACACTTTTAAAGGATCTTGCATTCCCAGTGCCAGAATCCCCCCACCTCCTCTGTGACAACCTTGGCGCTAAATATCTCAGCTTCAACTCGGTCAATCACTCGCGCATGAAGCACATTCAAATTGACCTCTATTTTATGCGTGACCTGGTGTAGAAAGACTGTCTCCAAGTAAAGCATGTCCACACTAATGACCAATTGGTTGATCTATTAACCAAACCGCTGTCCAAACAGCGCACAACATTGCTTGGTAACAAGAATGGTCTTGCTGATGGAAGCTCAATCTTGCGGGGACGTGTAAAGGAAGCATGTGTTAATTCTGCTCAAATCAACACAAAGCATGTCTAGCCTAAACTCATGGAAAATATTCTGTCACTAATTCTGTTTTTAAAAGCTGATTCTAAGCTTAAATTATATAGCTGTATATTGTAACGGTAGCATAGACTTAGCTTTATTATTTACAAGTTTCCTAAATTACACTCTCAATTACTCTGTATATAACACAGAACCTCTATCAAATAAAGTGTGGGAAATTTTATTCATTGCAATCACAAGAGATATCTGCTTGCGTTATATCTTATAGGTGACCTAGTCTACCCCAGCGTAATCTTCTCATTCTTCACATGACCATAAACTCTCTTCTGTATGCATGTCGTATGCATTCGCTTTTCATGTCCAACTTCCTAAGCTCTCCTCTGCATGTATGGAACATGCAATTAGCATTTTACGTCCTGTTTCACAACAAGTATTTGGGATTTGACCTAAGGGCCCTTGCTGATCGGCGTGGCTTATCATTTTTTTTTATCTTTAATATAATCTAATGTTTAATTAATGAATTTAGGGTAAAAATAAGTTCACATGAAAACAATATTTTGCAAAGAAAATTATAAAGTTGTTATAATTATAAGATTCATATTTCATCAAAGTATTGTTTCTAAATGCTCCTTATCAATATTCTATTAAGAATGGATATCAATTAGAGCTGTTAAGACTGATACTTATTATGTTCCTTTCTTTATGAAAAGAAACAGTTGTTGTTCTCATAAACTGAGGTTATGAGAGATACCTAGAACTAATATGTAGGTGCTTGTCAGATGACATGTACATTGAACTGATCCGCAAGAGAATTCCATATGGAGAGTTCACCAATGTCTATGGAATGCTCATGTGATTGTTATGTAGGTGATCCTTAGACTTGAGATCACTAAGTTATCTTATGTAGGAAGTGTTATGTTTTGATCCTGACCACACGTTGTTCAAATCAAGTGTAAAAAACGGGTAGATATTAAGTATAACATAAACTATATAAAGGTATTTGAGTAATTAAGAGAGAATTCATCATCCTAAGTGAATTAAAAAATCATATTATATATGTTCTCAAATAGTATTGATTGTGAAATCCTTGGTCAAGGTAGAATGAGTTTTGAAAAGAGTTTCAAAATTTTATTCAAAGAATCAATGACTACAATGTTGAGATCTAAAATAATTTAACAAATCAGACATACTCCATGCTATAATGTTTAAATCGGGACATTCATGATGAAGGGATAATAATTACATTGAGAAACTAGTCACTGAAAGGTTAAGTCAAACCACATATGACTTTTCTAATACTTGGAGATCATGACAGGTTACTAGACATTGTAATTGATCTTTAAATATAAATTAATCAATTATTAAATTGATAATAAATTAAATTATTTAATTTATTGAATCTTATTTTATTTAGGATTATGATTTATATTTGGGCCAACTTATTAGGGAACTATTTGTCAAAAATTAAAATGGAATGATTAATCAAGTATAATTAATATAGGGGATTACAATTCTAGACTTAGAAAGACCTAGTAGAGACTTAATTGAATAAATTTCTAAAATTATTCAAAAATAATATATGTGATAATATTTAAGGGGCAAATTGATATTTTATTATTTATAAGGTTTTTAGATTTCCCTGTAAATAGAATGTTATACCTCTTATTTCATATCAAAGAGATGGGTAAGAAAAATATAATATATAAATACCTAAAACAAAACAAAAATAGTCAACACTCTAAGGTATAACAATATATCTCTATTAAAAGGATTTAAAAGATTTTTCGCTATTGATTCATGTAGATTACAGTTAAAGGTGGGAAACTTGGATGACTTGTAGTTTACGACAACTTAGCCTTAAAGCAATTATTCAAAGGTGAAAAAAAACATCTAATCTTCAAGTAATCTTCACATAAATCTTAAATAACTTTAGATGTATCTAACATTAATCCCCCATGCTCCTTAAAAATATTAAATTTACCTTTTCTGATGGTATGTTTTGTGTTTAGGAAACCAGCAATAACCCCGTTAAGGTAATGCTGGTTCCATAATAAAAGGATAAGTGCAGCCTACAGCCACTAGCAAGATGGGGACCAAGAGAGGCTTCATCACATGAGAAGACTGGGAAAAGCCACGCTAATGGCATACATGCAACTGCCCCTTCACACTCACGTACCACACCTTTACAAACAACCATCAATCCGTGCAAGAGGCACTTGCATTTGTGTGAGCTATCATTGTATAAGCTTAAATTGGTCCCCCTGGTGCGTACTCAACCCAGTTAATGGGTCCGCCATAGCTGGCCAATCACTTTGTCGCTGAAAATCACAATATCGTCGGGGATCTTCTTTTTTTTTGTCCCATACTGTTGTCCTTGGCATTAATCTTGCGGTCAGTTAAAATTTCTTACTATTTATTTGTTGTTATAATTTGTATTTACGTATTGATCCATGTATTTTGTAGTTTTTATCTTTAAATGATGGTATTTTATTTTCTTTATATTTTTATTCGTAAAAAAAATAAAAATTGAATGGTGTTTCACCATGGCCAATGACGAGATTAGTTATAATGCTTGGAGGGGTTTTTAACTGCAGTTATGATAATTTTAAGATTTTTGGAAGTAAAAATGGTAGAGAAATTGAATTTGGAGGGCCCAAATTGATGGCCTCCCGATTCTTCGACACCTAATTCCTCGAGGAAGATGCATTGCCTACTTTTTTTAAATAAAAATCTAGGTCGTGCACGTCCATCACGAGCACTCGGGTCTAGTAAGTGCCGAGGACCTTTTACTTTTCTATTTTTTTACTTTTTTTATATAATTTTCTTTTTCCTTTTTTATAGTTTGCTCAAAATCAATTTTCTGCCATTGTTACAGAGAATTAATCATTATTTTAAGGAATCATCGTACAACGAGGAAGTCATTATTTTCTATGATTTTGACTTTTTTATATTTAATGTCAAAATTAATTATTTTTGTAAGAAATAATTATCAATTACAAAAAAACATATATGATAATAAATTCTTGATAATTAATAATTAATAAATAAAAATGCAATTTTAAAAATAAAATTATTACAATGATACTGAAACGTAGTTGATAAATGATGAATTTAAGAAACTCAAAATGTTAGAGCTGTGAATAAATTAGCATTTGAAAGAGAAAAAAATCTAAATAAAAAGAATTTTATAGTAATCATTATCTATAATTATAGGATATAATCTTTTTATTGTTGATTGCCTTGTAAAATTCACAGTGAAATTACTTATATTTTTAGTTATAGATTTTTTTTTTCTTTTTTTTTCTTTTTAATTATTTTTTTATTTGATTTAGTTAGTTAATATTACATTTTTTTTCTATTTGGTTATTACACTCTCTTGACACGGATCTCAAGTTTGACGAGTTAACCTGATTTGTCGAGTTAATCCAGTTGATTCAATTTTTTTTTCTTAATTAGTTCTTTTCTTCCAAGTTTATCTTTTAATATCGATTTGATTGAGAATTAAACTTAATGATTTGTTTTGTTTATTTTTTATTAGATTATCGTGATCTCATGAGGGGATTTTAATGTACTTTTTCTCGCAAAACACTATTCATTAGAATAGTACTTTGCTTTGCTTTTTTTTTCTATTTTTTTCCCTTTCAATTAATAATTTTTTTATTTAGTTATCATACTTTCATAATACAACTTTACAACCAAACTCACATTCAAGACTCTTGTGTCTGGTTTTGCAGTCAGACCCCACTTAAACTTGGATCATACAAATTTAATATTATTATTAATATTAAAAAAATTATTATTTTTATTATAAAAATTATTATTTTTATTATAATGAATATTGCTAATATAATAATTAATAAATTTGAAAAAAAATATTATTAGTTATAGATTTTTTTTTCTTTTTTTTTTCTCACCATGGATTGCACTGTGCAAATTCACAGTGAAAGGCAGATGCCTTTTAGTTATAAGTTTGTTTTTTTTTCTTTTTTTCTATTTTTTTCTTTTTAATTAATCTTTTTTTGTTTAAAATAGTTTGTTAATATTAATTTTTTTTTCTATTTAGTTATCACACTCTCATGACACGGATCTCAATTTTGAAGAGTTAACATGGTTTGACGGGTTAACCTAATTGATTCTGATTTTTTTTCTTTTCTTAATTAGTTTTATTCAATCAATTTCATCTTTTAATACCGATTTGATTAATAATTAAATGTCATGATTTGTTTGTTTTTTTTCTTTGTTTTTCTCTTTTTAGTTAATCTTTTTTTATTTAATTTCATTCTTTAATATTAATTTTTTTTTATTTTGTTATCACACTTTCATGACATGACTTTGCAGTCAGATCCACATCCAAGACTCTTGGGTCTAGTGTTACAGCCAGACCCAAGGCTCTTAGGCCTGGCAATGCAGCCACATCCACTTAAACTAGGGTCATGTAAGTTTAATATTATTATTAATATTAAAAAAATTATTATTTGTATTACAAATATTATTATTTTTATTATAATGAATATTGCTAATGTAATAATTAATAAATTTGAAAAAAAATATTATTAGTTATAGGGTTTTTTTTTTGCTTTTTTTCATTGTTTTTTTATTTTTAATTAATCTTTTTTTATTTAGTTTGTTAATATTATTTTTTTTCTATTTAGTTATCACACTCTCATGACACGGATCCTAGATTTGACGAATTAACCTGATTTGATAAGTTAACCTAGTTGATTCAAATTTTTTTTTTAATTAATTTTTTTTCTTTCATTTTTTTTCTTTTAATATCGGTTTGATTGAGAATTAATTTTCATTATTTTTTTGTTTACTTTTCATTAGATTATCGTGATCTTATGAGGGGATTTTAGTGTACCTTTCCTCACAAAAGCACTATTCATTGGAATAGTGCTTTGCTTTGGTTTTTTCTTTGTTTTTTTCTTTTTCAATTAATCTTTCTTTTTTTTTAATTTTATTATTTAATATTAATTTTTTTTTCTATTTAGTTATCACACTTTCATAACACAACTTTGCAGCTAGACCTACATCCAAGATTCTTAGGTTTGGTGTTACAGCCAGACCTAAGGCTCTCGGGCTTAAGGTTGCAGTCATACCCACTTAAACTTGGGTCATACAATTTTAATATTATTATTTGTATTATAAATATTATTATTTTTATTATAATGAATATTTCTAATTTAATAATTAATAAATTTGAAAAAAATATTATTAATATTAAAAAACAATTATAGATTTGATTTGAAAAGTAAAATTAAAAACTATATGAACTTAGGTCAGGGATTTATAATATTATTAATATAATTATTAATAAATTTAAAAAAATATTATTACTAATGGAAAAAAAAATCATAGATTTGATTTGAATGATAAAATTAAAAATTATTATTGTTGTTGTTGTCGTCGTTATCGTTGTCATCGTCATCGTTGTTGTTATTTTTATTATTATTATGATTATTAGCATTATTCTTATTCTTAATATTGTTACTATTATTAAATTTGAAGAAAAACTATAAATTTAATTTAAAGGGATTAAAAACTATAAGAACTTGAGTCAAACAAGTTTATTATTATTAGGGGAACCAGACCCCAGAACCTTGGGTTTGGTTGCGGCACCAAATCCAAGTTTACAATCATTAGTATTATTCTTATTCTTATTCTTATTATTATCATTAATAATTTTTTAAAAAATATTATTATTATCGAAGAAAAACCATAAATTTGATTTCAATGGATAAAAAACTATAAGAACTTGACTAAGACAAGTTTAATATTATTATTAATATTAAAAATATTATTATTTGTATTATAAATATTAATAGTGGTATTATAATTAATATTATAAATACTACTCTTAGGTCAGGTGTTGCAGCTAGAGGTGATCATTTTCGATTCGGTTCGGTTTTTATCAAAAAAAAGTAACCAAATCGAATTTTTTTTAAAAACCAAAACTGATTCAAACCGACCGGTTTCGGTTTGATTCGGTTATTTTAGAACAAAAATGGGTTCAAACCGACCGGTTCCGATTTGGTTCGGTTTGGCTCGATTGTTTTCGGCTCGGTTTGGTTTTTTTGGTTTCAGGCTTATAAAACCGAAACTAAACCGAACCTGTGGGTTTTTTTAAAATTATAATCGGTTTAATCAGTTTTTTTTCACGGTTCGGTTTTTTCGATTATTTTTTTTTTGATTTTCTTGGTTTTTCAGTTTTTTTCTCATTCCTAGTTGTAGTTATATCCAAGGCTCTTAAGTCTAGGTTTGTAGATAAACCTAACGGTTTTAGATTTTAATGTTTTTTTTTATAATTGTTATTCTTGATTGTATTACTAAAAAAAGGCTTGGGACGGATTACTTGTTCATGCAAACAGTAAACCGGAATAAGTGTTTTACAGCACAGCCGTGTTGTCGCTCAAGTAGTTGAAGCACGCGTGGTAAGCTTAAGTTCATGAGGTACGAGTCGTATTGGGCACGCTATTTTCTTATAAAAAGATAAAAAAAATACTGGGCAGGTGCAAAGGCCTCCATCAGCTCACGCGCTTGGCTGTTTTGGAAAGATGTAACTGTTTTTTTTTAAAAAAAATTTTTAAAAATTTTTGGTTTCTTTTCCAATTCTATAATTTAGTCTGATTTCTTATTGAATGTTACGTTTTAAAATTAATTTGATAATAAATTAATTTTTATATTTTTATTATATAATAAAATAAAATAAAATTAATTTGACACATTAAAATTTATAATTTAGGTTACAGGTTTTGTAAGTTAATTAAATATTAATCAAATATTTGAGTCAGAATTTTTTTGTCTTTTTTAATCTCATGTTTTTTTTTCTACTTTCATTATTTAATATGAGGTTTTTATTGAGTTTTATATTTTATTATTAGGTTAATGATAAATTAATTTTTGTATTTTTTATTATATAATAAAATAAAAAATCAGTTTGACTTAGTGAAGTTCATAACTCAAATCATGAGTTTGGTAGGTTGAATAAATATTAATCAAAGAGTCAACTGGAAATTTGTCAAGTCTAAACTATTGTATAGAGTTTAATGACAATAGTGAAATTTTTTTTGATGTTCTATGTATTATATTTTTATGTTTTAAAAACTTTAGGTACAACCCATAACAAAAACACGGCCAATAAACTAGTTGTTCCTATTGTTACTATACATACTTAAAACCCTTATAATTTACAAGTTAATAAATTACTATTTGCCATCAAGAGTTCACAGTAGAATGTGAATTGTAATAATATTTTTATTTTTTTTTCTACTCTAATCATCAAATCTTTTTTTTTAATTTATTCTTACACAGTGCATTGAATTAAAATTAGACTTGATAATTTATTTTATTTTTCTTTGTATGTTATCAATTTGCCAAGAAAATATATCCGAGTATTAGAGTGATGCTTGATTTTGAAACATAAATTTTTGGTTTCATTGCCTACAAAAAATTAAAACTATAGAGATCAAAATTGATAGCGAGTTTTTTTTTAACTGTTCATGGAGCTTCTTTTTAAAGATTTTTGCAACAAAGATTTTTTCATTTTTTTTATCCCCTTAGTTTGAAAATCTTAAGTTTTTGTTTGAAACTCTTATGTTTTGATCAAAAACTTTATTTTATTTACATTTGAATTCATAAGTTTGAAAAATAAGAGAAAGTTACTGAAAAATAGTGAAAGTTAAAGAAAGCGGTCATTCGATAAGATTCCATGAACAAAAAAAAAAGCATTGATGTCAATGTGTTTCTCTTAACGAGGAAACTGTCATTGAGGTATTTCTTTAGCTTCAATGTTGTAAAAAAAAAGTAGTTCAAAGTTGTGAGATATTTTTTTATTTTCCTAATGTAGTCTTGTATTTAAAAAAAAAAATGAAAGTAGGGGTATTTATAGTATCAAAATTAGTTTAATTAGATTATGTAGTTTTAGACAAAAATCAGGTTAAAATTTTAATTTGTGAGTAAAAAAAACAACATGATTTTCCAGGTACCTCTCCCGTGATTGAAATCTAGGCAAGTAAACATCGCATCATCTATTTTATTTTTTCAAATAAAAAAGTATCCACTTTGGGAAGAAATTAAAAAAAAATCTGGCCAGTGAGCATAACTTTAAAGGCACACATGCATTGGACCTTTTTTCTATTGGGCCAAGCATGTGAGGCTATCTCCTTAGCATATGACCCCTTGCTATGATTTTGTTTTTCCAAGATTACTTTTTAAAATTTGATTGACATGCACTTTTAAAAAAATATTGAACATGATAGTTAAATTATTATTAAATATTGCCATGGTTCTTAAATAATAGTACGAGTTTTTCATGTGAATGTTAACAATTACTTTTGCAATTATTGTGCACCTAATATGCCATAAACATATTTCTTAAAAATATTCAATGAAAATAAAATTTCTACTCTTTAATTTTTTAAAAGATTTTTCACATAATTTTATCATATTTCTGATCTGTTTTCCTTCAATCACATACAAAATATTGAAATATTATTTTAATATATATTTTAAAACTTACTTTTAAAATCATGATAAGTTTTTATGTATGAAACAATGTTTAAGTTAAAAATATATTCTTTTTTAAAACAATATAGAGATACCTTAATAAGAAAATGGAATTTGAATTTAAGAATTATATTTCTCCTCAATAATTTTATTCGTTGTCTTTCATGAAAATATATATTTTTATAATTATTTAATTAAATAAAATATGGATTTCAAAATGCAAGGTTATTAAACCTAGATAGGACCATGATGGTAAAGACTCACAAAATTTACCAATTCATGATTTAATGTTTATTCATAACGAGTTGAAAATGGGGTGATATTTTTTTTTCTCTTTTTGTATTGTTATGTTCCATTGATGCATTGCGTAATATCATTTATAAATTCAGTAATTAGACATCATTAGGTAATGTAACACGTCACACACACACATGTATAATACCTGATAGCATCATAAAAAAATACACATAGTTATTGCATTCATAGCATGAAGTGTTCATCCATAATATAATTCACATTCATGATTTTGAAACTCATCTTTATAAGTTTTTTCAAAAGTGCCAATCAGCAATTCATAGCCATTACATATTTGTACAAAATGCATATCGTTTAATCACATTATTACATGATTTATCCCAAAATACATAGGATGGAGTTTCTAAGTGCCATGGCTACGAGACATCCCTATTACAAATTAAGTTCAATTTAAACATAAAAACAATATCTCATAATATAACTGAACAATATATATATAATTACATTACCAACTTAAATAGATAGGTTCTTGTCATTGTATTCCTATTATTTTTGTTTTCAAGGTTTCATTTCACATCATCATACGGCCTTACATTACATTATTTCTTGGACTATAAACATACCCCTTATTAACGTGCATTACGATTTAGAAGCCTTAGTATATTGGGTAATCTTCCACGAATAATTATACTCTTTGAACTATGTTCTTCTAATCTGCGGCTCTTATAACTTAATCGTAAATGTAATTGATACATTATTATTCTTACTTAATATATCTTAGACAACATACAAAAGTAGATATCATTATCATTGTCAACCAATACCAATCTTATTTAATCATTTTGGTCACCCAACATGGATCTTAAAAACCAAAACTAGCTTTATGGCTTCCTTCTGGTTATCAACCGAAGATACCATTAACTGAAATTAATCACACTATTCAATCTCGGTTATCTGATATGGATACCATTAACTGAAACTAAACACATCATTCAATCCCAGTTATACGATATGGATACCATTAGCCGAAGTTAATCATATTATTCGATCATGATTATCCAATATGGATACCATTAGCCAAAACTAATCACATAATTTAATCTCAGTTATCCATTATGAATACCATTATCCAAAGCTAATCACATCATTTGATTTTGGTTATCTAATATGGATACCATTAGCCAAAGCTAGTCACATCATACAATCCTGGTTATCCAATATGGATACCATTAATCGAACTTAATCACATCATTCAATCATTCCATTCCATGAGTAACTTTAATCAATGGAAATCAAGTGAAAACATTATGTATAATTACTATGAAGATTTAATAGAAATCAATTAAAGGTAGGAACCACCTACCTGCTCCTCCCGTAGTGTGTCCTCATCTAAACGAAAATTCGATCTCGATCGCGCCTCTTGATACACCAAGTAATCATTACTCAATACACTTGCATTTAGATAATTTCAAAGACCATTTCTACATATATCCCAGAACACATATATATTCATTCAGACATCTCCCATAGTCTTATAATTACATAGTGATAGTATTGTAACAAGACATTTGCCCTTAATTTTAATGAAGGTTATCCACGAAAATTATATCATTCTGACACTAAAAATATTCAATCAAAATTATGTCACTCTAATGAATATCGTCAACAAAACTAAGTCATTTCTAACACTGAAAATCATCAATGAAAACTAAGTCATTTCTACTACGTCATTTCTGACACTGGAAATCATCAACGAAAACTAGTCATTTCTGGCACTAAAAGTCGTTAACAAAAACTAAGTCATTTGTGACACTGAAAATTATCAGTGAAAACTAAGTCATTTATGACACTAAAAATCTTCAATGTTTAGCATGTATTTCCTTTTGTAAAGTTGCCAAAGAGCAGGCTATTCGCTCCACAAAAACTAAGTCATTTCTGCACTGAAAATCATCAACAAAAACTAAGTTATTTCTGACACTGAAAGTTATCAATGAAAACTAAGTCATTTTGATGTTTCTTTTCTTTAAATTTATGCCTATTGTCAATACCAAGTTCTCCTTCTAAAATCCATACTTCAACTTAGTTTTGGACATAGACCATAACCAAATTCACTTCCAAAGTTTATGAAGCAAAGACAACATGTAACTATTCCATTACAATATCATACATTCATCAACATTGTTAAAGAGAACCTATTAATCACCACTACCTTCTAAGATGGTCAAACCCTTTGTCACTTCCTTATCAAGCATACTTTGAGTTCTTTAAGTGATATCATAAATTATCATTCATTATAGCATGGTATAAGGTGTTCTAGGCATTCTAGCTTACTAAGTACTATCTAGCATGTTTAAGAACAAAAATCATATTCTTTTCCATGATCTCATCAAGTTCATCACAATGTTATCAAGCAATACACAATTAAGTCTGAACATGTACATTTTCAAGGGTTCTACTATCCAAGCTTCCATGGCTGAAACATAACATTGATATTAATTGTTCATTCCATCATTTTTAATTGTATCATTCCAATTCATCAAACACAAGTTAATATCAATTTCATATTACACACAAATTCCATTTCCACCATATATTTTATTTTTCTAAGGGTGCTCATCATACAAAAGTTTTCTTTATTGTTCTTCCTCTTGGTTGAACGTTGCAGTTCCTTTCTTTCTAGTTTACTCATGCAATTTATCATTTCTATTACAATTATGTTTATGTTATCATACAATAATCACACATCCATCTTCTAGGTTCATAATCAAACAAGTTCTTTAATTCAATATGCAAAATCAAGATATTAGAATAGGTATAAAATTCCGTTTCAGCTCAAGCATATTCCTAAGAGCATAATAAGATCACAATTGACACATTTTATCATCTCATTCCATCCTTCTTTCATTCTTTCAACATGCTGACCTTTAGTTAGGGTTTGTTCTTCAACATGCATCAATTTCTTTTGTTATAAATTCTGAAATTGTATCTATTTTATCCATATTTTCCTAATATTTCCATTTAATCTTTTTGAAATTAAAAGTTTAAGAACTTTAGGTCATTCCATTTAAGGTTTCCTTCTTATCTTGTTGCAAAATCTTAAAATAACAAGTAGGGGAGTGAGGTTACTTTTACCACATGATTTTTAAACAAGATTTGGGGAAGGTTTTGGTGTTTTCCTCCTCTCCCTCCTGATTTTTCTCTCCCTCCTCTATTGTTCCAGATGGCCCTCTAACCTTTTCCTCTCTTTATGTTTTTGGTTCTTTTTGCACTCTCCAACTCTCTTCCCACTCTCACTCAAGTATTCAAGAGGGGTGACATGTAAAGGTGGTTTGAATAGGAGTTTCTTTGCAAAAAGGGCTTGTTGCAGCTAGGGTTGCTGCCGGCTTTGAGGGAGAGGAAAAGTCATTTCTTTTTTCTCTTCATGTATTTATACCCCCTCTTAAATGTGATGGGTTATGTTTGGGTGCTTAGTGTTCTTATCCTTGCTCCTTTTTTTGGTTATCCTTAGGTCGGTTCTCTCATGTTTTCCACTTAGTATAGGCTAGTCCATTTCTTTCTCTCTTTTTTAACAGGGTTTTACATTCTCCCCTTTTAATATGAATTTCATCCTCGAAGTTAAGGAAATTTTGTATTTCGTACCTGGTTTTTCGAATAGTTTGGGGTATTTCTTCCTCATTTTAGATTCCCTCTCCCAAGTTTCTTCTTCTATTTGTAAGCTTTCCTATAAGATCGAAACGATGGCGATCCTCTTATTCTGCAACTCCTTCTCTCCTCAATCTAGAATCTTTACGGGTTTCACTTTGAAAGTTAGCTCTTTTTTAACCTCTACTGGAATTTGGGGTAGCACTCATATAGGGTCCACACCAGCCTTTTGTAACAAGGAGATGTGGAACACGTTGTGAACCTTGGCCAACTACTAGAGCAAGTCTGCTTCATAGGCTACGAGTTTGATATTCAAAGGGTCCAATGAATCTGGGAGTTAGTTTCCCTTTCAGTTCGAATCTCAACATATTCTTCCATGGGGCTACTTTTAGAAATACTTTGTCTCCTACATTAAATTCGAGGGGTCTCCTTCTAATATCTGCATACTTCTTTTATCTTTCCTGACCGACCTTTATCCGATCCTTGATGATTTTTACTTTTCAGTAGTAACTTTGACTAATTCTGCATCATACAATTTCTTATCCCCAACTTCTTCATAACACAAGAGAGTTCTGCACCTCCTACCATATAGAGCTTAATATGGGGCCATTCCTATTGTCATTTGATGAATATTGCGGTATGTGAATTCTATCAATGATATGTGTTTCTCCTAGCTTCCAAATTCTGAAGCACACGCTCTTAATAAATCTTTTAGGATTTGGATTACTCTTTTGGATTGACCATCGGTCTGGGGGTGAGATGCAGTGCTTATATCTAACCTTGACTCCAGAGCGTGTTGTATGCTCAGTCAAAGGCGAGTGGTGAACCTAGGATCCTGATATGAGACAATAGATATCAGGATTCCATGGAGTTGTATAACCTCATTTATATAAATCCTAGCAAGTTTATCTATCATTTTTATCCTCTTCACCGGTAGAAATAGAGTGGACTTTTTTAAGCGATCTACAATGACCCATATTGCATCATTCTTCTTCTTTCCTTTAGGTAGGCCTGACTCAAAATCCATGGTAATCGTTTCCCACTTCCATTCAGAAAATTATAGTGGTTGTAACGGTCTCGCTGACCTTTGGTGTTCCAATTTAACCTGTTGATAGATGCTGCACTTTGACACATGCTCAACTATCTCTTTTTTCATGTTGGCCCATCGATAGTGTTGTTTCAAGTCTTGGTACGTCTTGGTACTACTTGGATGCATAACAAATCTAGATTCGTGTGCTTCTTGCAAAACCTTTTGTTTGACCACAACTATATAAAATTACAAATAATAAATGGAAAGGAGTTAAAAGAACTTTTGAGATGAGATATTGATGTAAGGATTAAACAAAAATAAAAAAATTATCAAGGTTCGAGGATCCACTAATGATATTTCAAATAAGTATAATATAAACTATTTTTATTACTCAACTGGAAACCACACACAAAGGAGGTTCCAACGAATTATAAATTATTAACATGATCATATTAATTATCTTATTTAAGTAATGCCAATACTTGTAAATGTTGTTAGATGTTCATGGTGATAACTTATGTCAACAACAAATCAAGTTCCTTTCATAGCACAGGTGTCGGTTATACCATATAGTAGGCTATGAAGAGGTCAAGTATTTTTTGTACCAAGGGTTGTACAACACAAATCTAGATTAACCATTTAACAAACAAGGTATTAAAAGTGAGTAAGATAACAATTATAAACATGTTAATATCAAACATTGAAGTCTATGTTAAGTTTATATTATACTTATTCTTATACCATAGTGCAAGCTTTTCACATTGACAAAATAAACTTAGTTAAACATAATGAAGAAGAGAAACATAAATATACAAAATAAAAACATAATAATGATATACATTAACTAAGTAAAGTAAAGGAAATAAAAAGCATAAACAAGAGATTAATGAAAATATAACATGAAATAAAACTTGAACATTACAAAATACAAAGAAAGAGAGCAAGAGCAAGATCTTGATCTAAAAACCAAGATGTCTAAATTTATGGCAAATGCCTCCTTTTATAGGCTAAAATTTGAAACTATTTATTTGATGACTAATTATTGAGTGGGTGGCCACCTCTTGACTTGGTGGCTAGCTATTGACTTATTGGCTTGACAAAACATCATTGCTGACATCAGAATTTGAACAGATAATCTTCATGAAAGTTTTGGGCATTTGTCTAAGCTTTCCACCAAAAAATGAATAAGTTCATTTGTATTTCTAGAACTCGAGATATGAGCTAAACATTGAACAATGTCTGGGCTGCAGGATAGATTCAGACTTCTCTTTTGTTGCTAAGATTTAAGCTTGAAAATGACAGTTTTGAATCTTAGACTCTTCATAAATGTTTTAGGCTTATGTCTTAGCTTTCCATCAAAACGAACCAGACCTACATCTAAGGTCTACATCTCCAGTTATGACCCAATAACTGAATAGTGTTCCAGTTTGAATTGAACCAACATCTCTTCTCTAAGCTTAGCCTTTTCTTTGTCTTCTTAACTTCAATAGTTAAACACATCAATCAATCCTTTAAATTGTGAAATATTCCTGCATTTAAAATGAGCATTTACCATAAATGAAAGATATCTTATGTTATCAGACTTGTTATTATAAAACATGCTCAAGTTAGGGAATTTAATGATAGTTTAAGTGCAATATGATGATATAAAACCTTGATGAAAATGCACTTTTAAGTACTAATCACTAATCGAACATGATTTCCTTTAATTAGATTTATGCATAGTTCATGGAGGAGAAGAACACCACTATGGCTAGATAAAAGGATGAAAATATAGTTGTCATAGATGGAACAACTAATGTTGCTTAAGATTTTAGGTACCTAGATTTATTGTATATGATATATATCTTATTTGAAGGATTAGAAAATAGTGGTGGTGGCCTCCTAAATCCTTCAAACATTAAGCTTCAACATCGAAAGTTAGTGAAGATAGAGAGAAATCACTATGATGGTTAATTCAATATAAGTGAATATTGTGTAAACAAATCATATGAATGTATAACATATAGAAATAGGGAAAGGAAGAAGGAAATGCATTAAAAGAAAGCTCTCTCTAGAATATGTTAGTGTCTCTAAGTTATCCCAGTTTTGGAGATCTTTCAATGCTTAAGTTAACACTAGTGGTGGAGAAAAAAAGCCTTTGAAGGCTGTGTTATGTATATTTGTAGAGCAAAGCTTAAAGAGGAAAAATATGAAGTTTTCTTATAAAGGAGAAGATTTATCTTCAGGTTCAAGGCTATTTATATAGCCTTTAACACATGTGGGTGTGTCTATATAAGGGTAACATGGTTAATGTACTTGCCATCTATATATGTTTAGACTATTTGAGGATAATGACCTAGAGTAATATCGAGACACTATAAAAGCTAATTTTATTTTGAATTTTGTAAATTGTATATTATTAATGATGATAACATGACAATATCTATATAGACACATAGCTAAGGACGTGCCCTTATTTAATGTATGTATCCTAGTGGTTTAAGAAGAGTGTACTAGGTTTCTCTATATGGTAATGTATCTAGGTGTAGTAGTTGGATTTTTGGTGATGAACCCCAATCCAGGATAGGTCTTCATGGAATGTTAAAAAGCTTTCTATTTTCGAGATAATGTCTTGTTTGACCATGTAGTCATCTCAAATCCAATCAAGTAGGTTTTGTAGAAAATCCCAAATTTCATTTCTCATCAACATCTCTTTTATAGTTTACTTTAAATGATAGTTTATTAGTGTTTCAGCCTCAATTGATCTCAAAAAAAGCCAATTGTATCCTATATTATATGCCTAATTCTCATTCTTACAGTATCTTCCTTTCTTTATCTTTCTCATCAGGTTTGTCTTTTTATTTGCATGTTGATTAGGCAAGTTCTCTTAATCATTATCAATTAATGACCAATTTAGTCATTTATTATACTCATGTGCCTATTTTTTTTTATTCTCTCTCTAGCAATATACCATGTCATGGTTGAGGATTGAGATTAAGTATCGTGTTGTTTCTTTCATTGTTACCAAATTAGTATTGCTTTGTTATCTTTTTTTTCTGATATTGATATTGCTTTATTTACTAAGCTAGTCTAGTTGCTTGACAATGTGATTGCTAACATATGTTGCTTAAAACCCCAAATATCATGCATACACAAAGTACTTAGATAATAACTTCCATTTTGTTCATTAATTAATTTGCTCTTACTACATTTCTCTTAGTTTCTTGTTTTGCTCATTTTATTAATAAGCTTCATATACATTCACCATGTTCAACATAAAGGGATATCTTATATTTATATGTATTGGATATTCAATACTTTGTATTTTGGTTGACCAATTATGTTATATCATGTGGAAGTAGCATTAGGGTTTTTATGTTGAGAGTTACAAGCATGTGTATGTATAAAATGAAAAGAAAAAAATTATCATCAAGTGAAATGTGTTAATGCAATTATCAATATCAACTATAAATAATATTTAATTTACAAAAGTAAAATGGATACAAAACATAAAGAGTTATAAAACAGAGCATATATCTAAGTGCTAGTAGAAATAATGTACCAATCAATATTATTTTACCATCTATTTAGAAAACTTAAAACATAAATGGATCTCTCTTGCCACATGTGCACATGAAAAAAAAAGGAATTTAAAACATATATACCAGTTTCAAAAAAAAATAAAAAATAAAAAAAATACAAAATACAAAATAAAAACTCTAGATCATAATGTCTTATAATATGTTTATTGTTAGTTATATTTAATCAAATTGGTTGAAAGATCATGTCACAGGCTTTGAGTTTAATATGTATCTCGAAGTTAGGACATGATAGTATAAACAAAAGAAAGTAAATGTCTTTAATGCTGGATGAACTTAAATTAACTCTTTAAAGTTGTTTAAAAGTTTATGAGGATATATAGATTGAATTACGGATCATTGACATCCTTACGAGTTAATTGAGGCCTTATAAAATTCAATTATAATATCAATTTGATAATTTTTTTTATTATTGCTTTAAAAACTTAAGAATAATTAAGATTTTAAATTGAATATGCATCAAGGTTGTTCAATTTATTTTGAACATTTTATTTTTAATCTATGATTTTTAAAATTTCATAGATACTTATATAATAAATGTCTTGTCAATAAATTAATTATACAACATGTGACAAAAAAACTATGATGTTTTTATCAATTAAAGTTACATGGGACTTAACCTTAGACGACAACTACCTCTATCAAATGAAAAGTGAGATTCTAGACCTTAAATTCTAAAAAAATAATGATTGTTTGAAGAAATAGCAATGCATAGAGAAGAACAAAATTTAAAGAAAAAACATGTAACATTCCATATCGAGAGAAGAGTGTCCAAAGCCAGGGCATATTAAAGCAGTTGGTACCTAACCTTGTAGGATGTGTTTTGGGGCCTGTGGGCTGCTAGGAACAAAACCGTGAGGCATGAAAGCCGGGTTGGGCTGAGCCATAGCAGACAATATTCTGCAAGGGGGAGTGAGTTGGGCCTTATATATGGTATCAGAGCAGAGAATGCTTCGTTCTTAAGGTGGGGGGGGATTGTAACATCCCACATTAAGAGAAGAGTGTCTAGAGTCAGAACATATTAAGGTAGTTGATACTTAACCTTGTAGGACGCATTTTGAGATATGTGGGCTGCCAGGAACAAAATCGCGAGGCATGGAAGCTGGGTTGAGCTGAGCCATATCAGACAATATTCTGCAAGGGGGAGTGAGTCGAGCCTTACATATAGTATTAGAGTCGAGAATGACTTGTTTTTTAAGGTGGGGGGATTATAACATCTCACATCAAGAGAAGAGTGTCCAGAGCCAGGGCATATTAAGACAGTTGGTACCTAACCTTGTAGGACGTGTTTTGGGGTCTGTGGGCTGCTAGAAACAAAACCGTGAGGCATGGAAGCCGGGTTAGGTTGAGCCATAGCGGACAATATTCTGCAAGGGGAAGTGGGTCGGGCCTTACATATGGTATTAGAGCCAAGGACGACTCGTTCTTAAGGTAGGGGGATTTTAACATCCTTTATCGAGAGAAGAGTCTCTAGAGCCAGGACATATTAAAGTAGTTGGTACCTAACCTTGTAGGATGCGTTTTGGGGTCCTTGGGCTACCAGGAACAAAACCGTGAGGTATGGAAGCTGGGTTGGGTTGAGCCATAGCGAACAATATTCTACAAGGGGGAGTGGGTTGGGCCTTACATATGGTATTAGAGTCGAGAACGACTCGTTTTTTAAGGTGGGGGGATTATAACATCCCACATCGAGAGAAGAGTGTCCAGAGCTAGGACATATTAAGGCAATTGGTACCTAACATTGTAGGACGTGTTTTGGGGTTTGTGGGCTACTAGGAACAAAATCATGAGGCGTGAAAGCCGGGTTAGGTTGGGCCATAACGGACAATATTCTACAAAGGAGAGTGGGTCGGGCCTTACAAAAAGATTGCAACAATTTAAATATACTAGAAATATAAACAAAAAATGTAAATAAAAGCAAGAAAATCATTATGGGTGGAAAGATAAATTAATTGCAGAAATTGAATATGTTGGGTTGGCCATAAATTATAGTAGTATATGATCCTATTTGTACTATTATAGAGTTTGAATCCTACATACATAGGTAATTCTCATCTTATATAAATATCGGTATTAGATAAAGATGTTTATAAAATGTAAATACAAACTAAGCTTCTTTTTTATTGATACTTACATGAATCCTAGGCTAATTTGGAAATTCTAATTAGTTATCATATTAAAGACTCTTTCTTTGACTAGAACTATATCTTCTGATTATCTGCTCCCATTCAAACTATGTTGGTTGATTTCATTCCCTTGGTCAAGCATGGCTCCTAGTCGCTTGATCAATTGGTAGATTGTTCCTTCATCATTTTTGGCCAATCAAGAACTTTTCAAGTTTGCTCGAATCTTCTAATTCATAGTTGGTTCCAACTCTCTTTTCCTATTTTGTCATGAAGACATGTGTATGCTTATTTTAGGTGTAAATAGATATTAACTGAATTCGTTTATTATTGGTGGTGAATAATAAGAGTTAAGGACCTTAGAAAAATAATAAAATAAGGTTTTCTGTATAGCTTTTAATGTTTAGGGCATAAAAAAGGTATTACAAGTGGAGGAAAAGAAAAAGGAAAGTTAAGAAAATTTATGGAGATTTGATAAAAAATGAACTAGGAGAAAATGTTTTTATAATAGTAAATTTTTTTAAAGGAAATAAAAAGAATTAAATAAAAAAGGAAATTTCATAAATCTTATTGAATTTTCTATCTTCCCCCCTAAGTTTTACACTTTTTAATATTTTTAAATATTAAAATCTACATAGAAATCCTTAAAAAATTCATTAATATCTCAATTGTTTTTTCTTCACTTTTTTATCTTTTCCTCCAAGTTTTAACTTTTTTAATTTTCTAGAAATTAAAAGTTCTTGCATGTCAATCGCAAATGCTATACACTAATTTCATGCGGTCTTTAATAATGTTATTGCTAAAATTCAAAAAATGTCCTTCCAACAACAACTACAATTCAACGACCAGTTATGTAGCAATTCATTTACCTTGATTTGTTCTTTACTAGAATTACTATAATCACATGGAGATCACTTCCTTCTAGAAAAAAGAATTAGATAAGCAAAATTATAGGGCATTGCTTAAAGATTTTTTTTCATTGAATTATATCATAATAAAGAAAAATGGACACAAAAATCTTCCAATATACCACATAGTATTAATACAATACGAAAAATGCCTACTTTTTATAGAGTTTATGAATTATATATTTTAAAACGTATTAAGAATAATTTTCTTATTTGTTTTCTAAATTTTCTCTCTAATATTTTAAATCTTTGTGATCATAAAATATTATTAAAATTATAAAAAAAATTCATTGTAATTGATAAATTATTTTATCTATATTTTTATGACACATCACATCATTTTTATAAGAACTAAATAACTTGTTAAACCATAAATCTATAATTATATAGTTTGTGTTGCAAGTCTATGGGGTAAAACTATTTCTTATAAGTACTTTTTTACTTTCTTTCATAGACCTAACACTTTATAAATAATTGTTTTCTCATATATACATTGTATTGATAAGTAAGAAATTATAAATTTTTATTATTTATATTGTTTAGAAATTTCATAGTAAATTTACAGAAATTAAAGAAAAATAAATAATTAATTTATGACTTTTTAGAGGAAATAAATTAAGAAAAAAAAAAGGGAAACGACTTATAGAAAATTAAAAAAATGGATGTGAATAATGGGTTAGTTATTCAAATTATACATCACTCACTTATGTCTTCTATGTTGACCATCTAGTCATATATAGACAACTCAAACATATTTAAAAAACTAAAAAAATTCATAATTGTTTTTACTATAAACAACTCTAAATCTTATATTGAATCTTTTGAAACCAATTCTATACCTCAAACTATTTTTTATTGTACTTTGTAACCGATGGGCAGGAAAAAGGACATGAAAATCATGTCCTTAGAGAAGTAACTAGAAGGAGAAAGAGCGGCTAGAAACCAAGTTAAGGAAGAACGAAAAGAATTGAGAAGACATTTGTTGCAAACTAGTACTGAGCTAGAGGCTTTGAAATTCAATTTTAACGATTGCCAAGAAAGGGCTAATATGCATTCAAAAACCCAAATTGAATTAGAAAGCCAGATTGAGTAGCATAAAAGGCTATACAAGAAGCATGTGATACTGGAAAGTGAGCTGGATGAAGCAAATTCCAAAGGAAAGGCTGTTGGGTCTTCAAAGTTGATTTGGATAAAATAAAAAATGAGATTAACTTGCTAGAGAAAAGTTTAACAAGGAAAAGGTCAAGGCAACATATTTAGAATAAAAGAACAAACTGCTCAAGCACCATAACTAGATGTTTGGAACCAATAATAATCAACTGAATAGGAACAACATGTTCCTCTTGGAAAAGATAAGAAACATGGATAAGAAGATTGACCAAGTCTTTGTCTATGCCTGAAGAATTCGCCACAATGCCTGGCAAATTAGGATGGATGTCTACAAATAACAACAAAGCATGGCTATGACTAAATCTTTTCTTAAAGACATAGAAAACAAAGGCTTTGCCTTTTTTCCCTGTAAATAATGATGATCAATAGACTAGATTTCAAATGTAAAATTTGTCATCAAGTATTAATGAAAAGGGTTTAGTTCCAACCTTATAAGCAATATCTCTTTATGGTGAGTATATTTTTATTAAACATTGGTTCAAATTAAATTGTCTCGGTAGCTACGAAATGATCAAAACCCTACCCGTTTATAAAGGAATGGTGGCCATATATCAGCCTAGGGTATAGCTAATCCATATCCAACATACATCATCATGTATAATCATACATCTATATGCATTTACATTTATCAATTATGGAACATGTATGGCAGGTATTCAAAATATAGGTCCGCTGCTAAAGTCTACAATACTAGGCTTCACAAATGGATGGAGAATGAAGAGAGGGCTCATTTAGAGGCCTACTGCAAAAAAAAAAAACTAGGAGATGTTAAGAATAATATGGCTCGGATGGCCAGTTTACTCGAGCAACTCTTGCGAACCAAGTTTGGGGAAGGGACATCTAGTCAGCAGCTGACCATACTACAGCCACCGATAGCTTTGGTTATCCCCGACTCACAAAACTTGGGGGCAAATACCGCTACTAAACCACAAGGAACAACGAGTATTCCGATGGCTCACTTGATTACGCCTGCTCAAGTGTCAGCCATAATAGATCTAACAATGGAGGAACCCTACGAAGTTAAACCCTCTGATCATTCCAATCAAGATAAATGGTCAACCTTGGAGGAGAGATTAAAGGTTGTTGAGGGATCTGACTTCTATGACCTAATTAGAGCAACTAAGATATGTTCGGTGTCAAATGTAATAATGTCGAAGAAATTTAGAGTGCCAAAATTTGTCAAGTAGATGGGACTGGAATGCCCTAATACACCTTTGAGGTCATACTATAACAAAATGGTGAAAGTCATACATGATGAGAAGTTGCTCATTCATTTCTTCTAAAATAGTTTGATCGATTCTGAATTAAGTTGGTACATGACCTTAGATAACACAAGGATCAAGAAATAGAGTGATCTTGTTGATGCTTTCTTAAAGCAATACAAGTTCAATATTGACATCGCTCCAGATTGGATAAGTTTGTGGTGATGGAGAAAAGCAACAAAGAAACTGTAAGAGAGTATGTTCATAGGTGAAAAAACAAGGCAACACATGTACAATTACCTTTGTTGGAGAAAGAAATGGTGACTCTACTCGCCAATACTTTCAAGTCCCTATGTTATGAGCATCTGATGGGTAGCTCTACTAAATATTTTTATGATGATGTTATTATTGCTAAGAGAATATAATAAGGGATAAAAACCTGTAGAATATCAAAACCTACCAGAAAAAAAAAGGTTTACTTGGAAGAAAAAGAATGTTGAGGTAAGAAATGAAGAAGGAGGATATAAGGGCAAAATGAATTACCAGAACCAAAATTACCAAAGCCACCAAACCTCATCTTCCTAAATATCCAGTATCAACTTTGCTAAGACACTTTTAGTAAACCAACTCACTAACCTATAAGAAAACCAAAGCAAAAACAATTCAAGAAGATCCTACCAAAGAATCCAAGAACAACTCTCGTCTCTACCTATGCCCTTAAAAGAGATGTATGGAAAATTACTAAGCTTAAGTCATGTGGCCCCTCTTCTATATCGACCACTATAACCTCCCTTCATAAATTGGTGTAAACTAGAGCTAACATGTGAGTACCATGCTAGATATCCTGGCCATAATATTGATACTTGCTCTGCATTCAAAAGGAAGCTCTTGCAATTATTCAAAGTGTGATCAATAACATTCAAAGATGCCCCCAATATCAATTTGAACCCCCTACCTAATTGTGCTTTCAATAGTAGGGAGTAAATGTTGTTGAGTTTGGGAGGAAGAAAGAGAAGATTTTAAGGGTAACTTGGATAGGTTGTATAACATACAAGTGCAAGTCGGGTACTTGCCAATAAAAAATGAATCAAGTTTAAAGAAAGGTGACAACTATTATAAGTTCCATAAAAAAATAGGACGCATTGTTGATAAATGTTAATAATTTCACCAGAAGGTGACACGAATGATGACTTGTGGTCTGCTACAAATAAAGAAGGAGGAAAAAGACGATGTCATAGGCATGATAAGCTTTTAAAGGAAGAAAGAAGAGGTATGTAGGCTCCAACATACTGAGAGTAGTGCACCGAAGATTGTCCTGACAAGGCCTGCCTTCATCCACAATGAAAACTATAATGCATTGCCTCATAACTACGGTAATCCACCCAATATTGAGGGACCTGCTCATGTGTTCTAGATTGAGATTGAGGGACTAACTCGAAGAGGCAAGTGTTTTACACTTGAAGAACTAGGAAAACAATGAAAAGCCAAAGGCAAAGAGGTTGTAGATGCCATCCAAGATATAGAAGTAAACAAACCCGTGAGTGAAGAAGAAGCCGATGAATTCCTAAAGCTGAAGAAACATAGTGAGTATAGTATGGTAAAACAACTGAAAAAAACCCTTGCCAGGATATCCCTGATGACTTTTATCCTAAGTTCTGAACCCCACTGCAATGCGCTGCAAAAAACATTAAACGAGGTATATGTGCCCCAGGATATGGCCTAAAGGACTATGGAGCATCTGGTCGAAATAATCCATGTGATGAATTACTTATTCATCATTGAAGATGTGCTCTATGTTAGGGGAACATGTCACAATAAACCTTTATACATCACTATAAGCTACAAGCATTACACCATTGACAAAGTATTGGTGGACAATGGTTCAGTAAGTGGTGTGGACCGTTGAAATCTTAATTCCTTTGAAATTTTTAATGCAAAATGGGTGCCAAAAAACACAATATTGAGAAAACAGGTAATTTTTGAAACCACATGAATGACGACCAAATATTTCTTAAAGCATAGATTTCCTTTTCATTATGATCCTATCACTGGAAATCCTGAAAGGATAATTCCAATAAGGATGAACGCTACAAATTAGAGATTCAAGCTCGACTTTAAGCCTGGAAAAAAAGTCTATAAAAGAGTTGCTAATAACAAACGAGAAAAAAAGTTGGTCATGCTGAACAGAAGGGATCTAAAAGAAGAAGAGATTGCCATCCCCCAAATCCATGTATCATTCCACAAGGTTGCTTATGTAATGCCCTCCAAAGATATGACAAATGTCCCTACCAAAGGCTTGACTATTATGGGCATCAACACACTAGAATAAAATGATAGTAAGGTCAAGAGCTATAGTGAGAAAGGAAAGGGTGTAGAAAGAGAAGATTTGTTACAACAACTAATTATCTACACCATGGAAGAAACATTTGCAAAGACCTTCGTGTGAAAGCTGGCAAATGGCAAAAGGTTCCAAAATTAGGAGAACCAAAAGTCTCCTATAGTCTTCAAAAAGTAAATGACAATGTTATTTTAGTGTGCTTTTATGCTTTCTATTTTTATGTCTTTGTATTTTCTTTATACCAAGTTGGCGATCTTTGCTTAAGATGTCAATATATGGTTTTCATTGTAGTTGAGCCTTTCTTTCATTAATGAGATTATGCATTTTCACAATTTTTTTTGTTTCTTTATCTTTGCAAATACTACACACTCACACTAAAACACATTTCACATTCAGAAAATTTAAAAAGTGAATCGTCCATAAAATCACAAGCACATTAAACTAATGAATGGCCAAATTTTGGTGAGTACATAATTGCAATGACGAAAAATGAATGGGAACATAATTATGTAAAATAATTTGTTAAGTTATTAGAACAATCAAAGCGAGCTTGGAAACCAATAAAAGAAAAGTTAGAGACAATTAATGTCGACACAAGGCAGGATGAAAGAGAATTGAAAATAAGGACTCTAATCGCTGCTAGCAAAAAGGAAAACCTGATTTTTCTACTACATCAATATGTCAATGTGTTCGCTTGGTCCTACACAGACATGCCTAGTTTAGATACTAACATTGTAGTGCATAAAGTCTCATTAAATGAAGGAAGTATACTTATAAAGCATAAAGCATGAAGAACTCATTCGAATATGGTGCTCAAGGTGAAAGTCGAGATAGAAAGGCAATGGGATGCTAGTTTTTTGGAGGTAGTTGAGTATCCTCAATGGGTATCTAATATAGTGATAGTTCCTAAGAAAGGCGGCAAAATAAGGGTATGTGTAGACTAAATGGATTTAAATAAAGCAAGCCTGAAAAATGACTTCCCTTTGCCATAGATCATCCTTGTTGACAATCAGGCGCGAAGCTCAACATACTCCTTCATGAATGGTTTCTCTGGATACAACCAAATCAAAATGGCTAATGAAGATAAAGAGAAGACAACCTTTGTTACTCTATGGGGAACCTTTTGCTATAAAGTGATGCCATTCAAACTAAAAAAAAATTAGGCCATTTATTAAAGGGCAATGGTAACTTTGTTCCATGACAAGATGCATAAAAAAATTAAGGTGTATATGGATGACATGATTGCTAAATCCAAAGAGAGAGAAAACCATTGTCAGAGTTTGAGAAAGTTGTTTGAAAGGTTGAGAAAATATTAGTTGAAGTTGAACCCGTAAAATGCTCATTCAATGTAAAATCCAGAAAGCTACTAGGATTTATGGTGAGTGGCCAAGGTATTGAAGTCGACCCTGATAAAGTAAAAGAAATTTAGGCTATGTGGGCACCTAAAACAAAATAAGAGCGTTGAGTCTTCTGAACTACATTGCTTAGTTTATATCTCAAATAACAACTTGTGAGCCAATCTCTCGACTCCTTCTAAAGAAAAAGGTTGTGGTATGGAATGAGGAATACCAAGAAACTTTCAACAAAATCAAGCAACATTTGAAAAATCCATCTTTGTTGGCGCCTCTCATTCCTGGCAAACCGTTGATTCTATATTTGACAACAACCAAAAAGGTAATGGTATGTGTACCCTAGAAACATGATGAGTCTGGAGGAAAGGAGAGAATGATTTATTATTTGATTATGTTTTTCACAGATTGCGAGTCCAGATACACGATGACAAAGAAGCTTTATTGAGCATTTGTATAGGTTATAAAACGACTTCAATAGTATATGTTGTATTACACTACATGGCTGATTTCAAAACTAGATTCACTCAAATATATCTTTGAAAAACCTTATTTATCAAGTAGGATAACAATATGGCAGGTGTTATTGGCTGAGTATGACATAATGGACATGACAAGAAAAGTTATGAGAAGAAGTGTTATTGCTGATCATTTGTCAGACAATGTAATTGAAGATTATTAGTCTTTGAATTTTGATTTCCCAAATGAATATGTGCTAGTAGTAGAAAAAGAAGAAAAACTAGAGTTGTGGACAATGTATTTTGATAGAGTAGTAAGGAATGGAGTAGGAGTAGTGATAATTTCCCCTAACAAAAAGCAATACTTTGTTTTGATCAAGCTGCAATTTGAATGCACCAATAATAAGTCAAAGTATGAAGCTTGCATCCTCTGATTAGAAGCTGCATTAGAGTTTAAGATAAAGAAATTTGATGTCTATGGAGACTCAATGCTAATAATCTAACAAGTGCAAGGAGAATGACATATAAAAGATGAGAAGTTGAGGCCATATCAAGAATATTTGTCCAAACTAGCATAAGAATTTGACAAGATAAAATTCATTCATATAGGAAGAGATAAAAACCAATTTGTTGATTATGTGACCACTTTAGCTTCTATGGCTAAAATTGATTATGGGAACAGAGTGCAACCTATAAGTATTGAAGTCAGGAATTCTTTGGCCCACTATTGCTCAGTCGAAGAAAAAATGGATGGGAATTTATGGTGTTATGATATCAAACAGTTTATCCAACACCAAAAGTATCCCCCGAGGGCATCCAATATAGATATGAAAACCTTGTGAAGGTTAGCCATGAACTATTACCTCGATGTAGAAGTGTTATACAAGAGGTCGATTGATGGAACATTGTTGAGATGTTTGGATGAGACAAAATAAAAAAAGGCGCTCTAAGTAACTCATGAAAGGAATTGTGCAACTCATGCTAATGGACATATGACGGCTAAACAAATATAAAGGCCAGGGTATTTCTGGATAACCATGGAAAGGGATTGCATAGAATATGTTAAAAAATGCCATAAATATTAGGTGTACAGTGATAAGATAAATTGGTAGAATCTAGTTCAATTTAACATCTCCATAGCCATTTGTAAAGTGGGGAATCAATTTAATTGGGCATGCTAATCCAAAAGCCAACAACAAACATCAGTTTATCCTAGTAGCCATTGACTACTTCACAAAATGGGTAGATGCCAATTCATATGCTTATGTAACTCAGAAGGTAGTGAAGAGATTCATTGAACGAGATTTAATTTGTTGATATAGAGCATCTGAAAAGATAGTGACTAGTAATACTCAGAACTTCAATGGAAGAATGATAGTAGAGCTTTACATAAAATGGAAAATCAAGCAGTCAAATTTATCTCTATATAGGCCATAGATGAATAGTGTTGTAGAAGCTGCCAACAAGAATATAAAGAAGAATATGTCGAAGAAGGTAGTCACGTATAAGGACTGGCATGAAAGCTTCCTTTTGCTTTGCATGCATATTGCACTGTAATAAAGACATCTACAGGGGTTATACCTTATTCCTTGGTTTATAAGATGAAAACAGTAATGTCGCTAAAAGCAGAAATCCCATCTTTAAAGGTATAGATGGAATTAGAACTTGAGGAAGTTGATTGGGTCAAGATGAGATATGGACAATTAAATTTGATCAGTGAAAAGAGGTTAGCAGCAATTTTTCATCACTAGTTGTATCAACAAAGAATGGCTAAAGCATATTTCAAGAAGAAGATTTAGTGCTGAGAAAGATCTTACATCTACCCGGTAAAGATCAGAGTAAGTGGGCACCCAACCACGAAGCCCATATGTAGTGAAGAAAGCATTCTCTAAGGGATCTCTGTTACTAAGAAGAATGGATGGAGATAACTTGCCCAAGCCTGTGAACTCTGATTCTATAAAGCAGTACTATGCATTGTACTCATCTTCTTTAAATCAATAGAGTTTGGCTATTCATTCTCATTACATCTTGAGTATTTCACAAATGATCTCAAAAGGCTTAACAAAAATCTTTCTCAAAAAATCATTTTCTCTTAAACAAAGGTTCTCAAGATTTAACTCTGGCTAACAATTTCATGAAAAATCAATGATATGTTAAGAGTAATGATTCACCAAGCAACTCCTTAGAAAATGGTTAAGTACCCAGAAACTCAAATAGATGACCTAACCATCATAGTTTGTCATATAAAAGCTATATGAAAGAAATACGTTAAAGTTTTCAAGAATCATAAACTCGCAAAACAATTCCATGCAAATCGCTACGATGATGAGTTCAAAATTTATAAGTCCTGATCAATATTACATGAAATAAGGATAGGCCATTTTCTTATACCTCTCAAAAATTGCAGTCCCAATTCTAGCCAAAGTGACATTTCTTCCTTTATAAGATAACATTGGCTAGGATCACACCCCACACCAGGGAAAATTATTAGAAAATAATGAGGATGTGGTCAGAAAACCCAAAAAAGATATAATACATGTGAACAGAATCTGTGGAATCTTGATTGAGGTTGCAAGCCAAACAAGTGACATGACCAAAAGATTGATGTCTTCTCCCAAGTATAGAAGTGTCAAAGTAATAAATAACCTGGCAAAACCAGGGTCAAACCAAAGGGAGGTTAACTATATAAATTATAAATAATAATAATAACAATAAGATGATGATGGTGATGATGAGTTAAAGAGGACTTTGAGATGTAAGATTAATGTGAAGATTAAACAATGATAAAATAATTGTCAAAGTTAAAGGATCCACTAATGGTATTTCAAATAAGTATAATATAAACTCTTTTTATTACTCAACTGGAAACCACACACAAAGGAGGTTCCAATTGGATGATTTGTCATTAATAGCTCATTATAAATTATTAACATGATCATATTAATTATCTTATTTAAGAACACTAAACTTTCAAATATTGTCAGGAATTCATGATGCTAACTTATGTTAACAACAAATCAAGTTTCTTTCATAGCACAAGTGTAGGTTATACCATACGGTTGACTATAAAAGTGCAAAGCATTTGTTGTACCAAGTGTTATACAACACAAATTTAGATTAATCATTTAATAAGCAAGGTATTAAGAATTAATAAGATAAAAATGATAAGACATGTTAATAGCAAGTTGTTTAGGGTATAATCATTGAAGTCCATATTGAGTTTATATTATACTTATCCTAACACCATTAGTGAAACCTTTTCACATTGACATTATAAACTTAGCTAAACATAATGAAGAAGAGAAACATAAATAAACAAGAGGAGAACATGATTATATAAGTATAGTAAAGGAAATGAAAGGCATACACAAAAGATTAATGAAAGCAAAACTTAAGCATTACAAAAATGTAAAGAAAGATATTAAGAACATGATCTTGATCTGAAAACCAAGATGCCTAAATGCATGGCAAATGCCTTCTTTTATAGGCCAAATTTCGAAACCATTGATTTGATGACTAATTGTTGAGTGGGTGGCCACATCTTGACTTGGTGACAATCCTTATCTTTTTGTCTAAACAAAACATCATTGCTCACATCAGTATTTGAAGAGATAATCTTCATGCAAGTTCTGGAACATTGTCTTAGCTTTCTAACAAAACAAAAATTGGCACATTTGGACTTCTAGAACTCGTGATATGGGCTGAACACTAAACAATGTCTGGGACGCAGTACAGATTTTAACTTCTTCGTTGTTGCTACCATTTGAACTCGAAAATGACACTTTTAAATCTTGGACTCTTCATGAAAGTTTTAGGCCTATGTCTTAGCTTTCCATACATATAAACCAGACCTAAATCCATGTTCTACAGCTTTAGTTATGATCCAATAACCGAATGGTGTTCCAGTTTGGACTAAATCAACATCTCTTTTCTAAACTTAACCCTCTCTTTGTCTTCTCAATTTCAATAGTTAAACTCATCAATCAATCCTTTGATTTATGTGATAGGCCTGCATTTAAGATGAACATTTACCATAAATTAAATGTATTTTATATTATTAGATATGTTATTATAAAACATGCTTTAGTTAATGAGTTATTGATACTTCAAGTGCAAAATGATGATATAAAACCTTGATAAAAATACACTTTTAAGTACTAATCAACAAGCCTAAAAAGAAAAGAAAGGGCTTTGCTAAATAACAAATCTGGAAAAGATACACGGGTATCTAAAAACAAGCAAAGGATTCTCCTATAGCTTTGACAGACAAAGAAAACGAAAATCATTGAGGAATTTGCAAATGAAAGAAAAATGTTTGGGTTTTTGATCAAAGGCTAGAAAAAGAGAATGGCATTGGGTAAAGAGATTTCAGGAAAGAAAAGATGATTAGGTGTTCAATAAAAGGTTTAGAGTGAAAAGTAAAACCTGGAAAGATCATTGTCTCGACTCCTAAAAGCAAAGGACCTTAAGAGTAATTTGCTGGAAAAATAACAAAAGAGGATGAAAGGGCATAGAGGAGTAAAAGTGATCCTAGACTCATGAAGACCCTCAAACACCTTTTGAGCCTGTGAATTCCTTTTCTTTGGTAGCCATGAAACTATATGCCTTGAAAAGTCATCAAGCAAGTGAGAAAGCCTGATAAATACTCTCTCAAAATGTAAGGAACCATTCACGAAAGTCATGATAAAATGAATAGATATTCATCTTTGTTGAGAAAATTTAAACATAAGATTTCAAACAAGTATTTGATCTTTTTTTAACCCAATGCAAAAGGGGACATCTCTTAAACCAATCACCATGATGGAATACCATTCTTCAAAGACTAATATAAAATCATGATAGTTGCATGAATGTTACTATTTGACATGACTTTGAAAAATCTTAGGCTTTCTAACAGACAAAGTAAATCATATGAAATTCTTATTAGGAAAAACATCCTAAAATAAAAACCAAACGTGTCACGTGTATTTGAGAAAAGCACACGAAAAAGCAACATTGTTATAAAGCAAGGAGTTCTAATGCATTCCTAATTAGGATAGTATTCGTCATAACCTAAATACTCTCAAAAGAAGAAAGTTACAAAGACAGCCTGATATTCCAGATTTGAAAGTAATGTGCTTAGACTTGCTTGGGTAAATTGGAAGAGAAAGCCAACAAAATTGATCACATCAGAAATTACAACCCTCAACAATCAAAAGAGGAGTTTATTAAGAAATGAGGGGCCTATATTTTAAAAAAGCATGTATTGCATATGGTTTAACTTTGAAATAGTATTGGTGCAGGATTCATTAATTAAGAGGAAAGGCGGATAAATCTGCTTAGGTGGACGGAAGTCAAGAAATGGCAAAGAAATCCCATCTATATAGTGTGTATAACTAATGCCATACAACAAGACACTTATCTAAGAGTTTACACTTAGAGGGTATTTTATTTTAATGAAGTTTTGAAGGATTTTAATGAAAATCCTAATTTGATTTTCAAAATAGGCAAGTCGCCCATGAAAATAGATCAGTTTTAGGGAAGTATGAAAGCTTGCTGAAGTTCTTTTTAAAATTTAAAAGGGGCGGGTCGCTCATGAAAATAAATTAGTTTTTGGACTTTAAAATGGTCAGGTCACTCGTGAAAATAGACCAATTTCAGGGAAGCATGGACGCTTGCTGAAATTCTTTTTGAAATTTGAAATGAGTAGGTCGC
>Ga0325405_1000186_pt1 | contig 59002 bp, 37 predicted proteins | sample PopdelMetagenome_21_FD_205663 | JGI IMG/M metagenome (GOLD analysis project Ga0325405, IMG submission 205663) | Populus deltoides microbial communities from Bellville, Georgia, United States - Xylem-Control-R2 | ecosystem: Host-associated > Plants > Phyllosphere > Stem > Wood/Secondary xylem...
TATCACCATCGTTGATATTAGGTTGAGTTATCTTATATATGTTGAAGGAATCACCAATACATCACCATTAAAATTGATTTGGACCAAGACTTACTTTTTCTTGTCATTTAAAATCTATTTACACTTTCATCTTTGAAAACAAATCCATCAATTATTTTCAACCAAGTTATTGTTAATTTAATTTTTCTTGAGTTTTTTTTGTTACCTAGCTTAATTTCCAGATCTAGCTCTCCGTGGATATGACCTTGATCTTACCGAGTTAATTGCTACATCGCACACTCGTGCACTTGCGAGTTAAAACAAGCCGAACATAAAAAGCGGTCAAGCAGTTGCCTCTTTCAGCGCGATTCCATAACATAAAGGCGGTATCCCTTCACAGCGGGGTCAATTCTCCCGCAAGTACAAGGCACATTGGAAGGATGACCTTTCAATGTAAGTTTGTTTTGATTTGAATTGATTTGTGTTTAACAATTTGTGAACAACTAATTAATATTTCATTAATTTTATCGATTTTCAGGTGACAAACATTGAAGTCGCCTGAGTAATAACATCGGCGTTTAAATCATCGATGGAGATTCCATTGTTTCAATGGAGTCAGGTTTCCAGACATCCTGATTGGAAACCTTATATCGATGCATGATTTAGAAGATTTAAGGTTAATGTTAACTTAAAATTTTAACTATTTTTTAAATTATATTGAAATTATTGATTTATTTTTAATAAATTATTTATACAAGGAACGAATTCGAGTGGCATAGCGCAAATGAAAATGTTGTGAGGAGGGTGTAGGAGAATCACGCTACAACTAGGTAACATCGAAAACAATATGAAATTTTTTAAATATATATATATATATATTATATATATATATATTAAAATCTAATTTGTAAGTAACTTATATCAAATATATTTGTATCATGTAGGCTACATGACTTTTGGTATAAAGCATAGAAAAAGCTAAAAAATACACCACAGATAACGCTCTACTAGGTTGGAATGATGTGGTGGTTTGGAGGGATTTCAAGCCGCCACACATCCTAGAGGATATATGGGAGCAGTATATTCAGCACGTGATGTTTGAGCGGTTCACACGACACTCACAGTCCGGTGTCGAGAACCGGAACCGACAAAATCACGATTCGGTTACCACGCACATCGACGACTCCGTTCTGTTCATTGCACATGCGAAGTGAATGGTAAGATTAATTTTAATGACATCTATCTCATCTCATTGAAAAATATGAGCGAAATCTCGGTAGATTATGAACAACTCCACCAAATGGTCATGGACATGAGATCACAGATAGGTCGTACGCGTGCGTCCCCTATTTGGTTGTATGGTCCCGGGAACAATCAACCTCCTCCTTCTCCTCCTCCAACTCAACCATTTTTCTAGTATAATTTTTATTTGTGCAAATAAAATTGTAATGAATATTTGGATTTTATATTATTCAAATTTGTTTTTACATATTTCAATTTTATACAATTTTATTTTTTAATTATTTTATTTTTTTATTATTCTATACAATTTTATTTTTTAATTATTTTATTTTTTTATTATTCTATACAATTTTATATTAATTATTCTATACAATTTTATTTTTAAAAATATTTTTTCAATTATTATAGACGGAGTTACCAACAACATCAATCCATTAGTATTTTACAGAGAGTTGGAAAAACTTTACTGCATATGCCACAATCATCGATGGACTAATTTTATCAGTGATTTATCGATGGGAATACCGACGGACTAAATCCATCTATATTTTCCAAAGAGATGGGAAAAATGTGTTGCATATGCCATAATCACCGACGAACATATGCCGATGGAATTATTTAGTCGGCATAATTCCAGTGGGTAATTTTTTTTTGGCATGTATTTTCTGTCTGTAAAACCATCAGTTGTAACTTTTTCTTACTGACAGAATTAACGACAGATGATAGAATTACCGATGAATGTTATACCGACGGAGGCATTCCGTTAGTGAATTTGTCGATAAATTTTTCACCAACATAATGGTAATCTCACGCCAACGGCAAAATTCAATTGGTAAAACTATCAAATGTAGTGACAATGCGCATAAGCAAATAAAGGAAATGCATATTAACAAATAAACACACAAACCCAACAATAAAATACAATAATTAGACAAAAACAAAGCTTAGTCCACAAGGTCCCTAGTGGAGTCATTATTCTATCACGCATGTGTGGCGTTGCGGCGAATTCGTCCACTCTTATGGTATCTAGGTATCAGAAAAATTGGGAAATGGGTTAGACAAGGATTTCTTGTGTTTTCTTAGTGGAAAGAAGGAATGATCGCCACCTAGTATTTGGTTACTAAGAACCCTAATTGGTCTTAGAGATTGGGCACGAGGACTGATTGCGTAAAGGAAAGGTATTAGCACCCCAAATACACCTACCTAAGGTAAGCTGCTTTGTTTAATTGTCTAATATATGCTAAGGGGTTATTGTGTTTTCTAATTGTTGGTTTGTCTAAGGTTGAAGGCAAGTCCTCCTCGATAAGGAGATCCTTATCTTAATGGGTAAAACCTAATCATTTTAATATCGACAAAAAGAAGTACCAACTCTTTTTTAATATTAGAAATATTTTTTACGTATAAGTTTGAAATCTCAAATATTAAAAGAAAACAAAATAATTTTTTTGGTATTTTTGAAATATTGGCCTAGTTCTCATGGCTTTAATATATTTTTTTTATTTTTTGTTGTATGAAAATACGATATGATTTTTGTATCTTTGAGAGATTTGGTTGTATACATGAAAACAAGATATTTTTTATTGTTTTTCCATATAAATGTTTTTGCAATATTTTAGAGAAAACCAGGTATTTTAATACCAGATTTGTATCTTTATAGTATAAAAATACAAACTAATATTAAGCAAAATTGATAGAAAATACACAGGAAAATCACAAATTTTGAAAGAATATTTTTGGAATATTTATATAAGGGGATGGCTGGCTCAAATATATGGGTTGAGCCCATCTGGCTGGGACAAAATTGACCTAGAAGAAATTGGGTTAAGGTCGGCCTAAAGGAGTTGGGGTTGGGTCGAGGTCGGCTTAAAGGTGTTGGATAGCATCAGCCCAGAAGAGTGTTGCGTCAGTTTCGGCCTAATGATATTTTTCTCATTTTTTGAACTGAGTCGAACCCAACCAACCATTTCAGTCTGGGCCGGCAATGTCCGGCTGTAAACCCCTACATAAACATAGGATCATAGTAAAAAAAAAGGAAAAGCCTCGATGAGTAATGGAAACTCAATATGAAAATAAATGAATATATAATAGAAACAAATAATAATAAATGTGATATGTAAGGGAGAGAATAAGCTCCATAAATAAATTTAAAGGTATAGTGGAAGTTGAAATGAGAGTTATGAATTTTGGATTAAAATTTGTAATGTTAGCAAAATCGATGAAGAGCCTCATAGAATAAAAGGATTATTTTTATAAATCAGTGACGGATGGGGTAATATTGAATTTAATGAGTAAAAATTTAGAAAAAAATTCATGATGTTCTAAGTGAATAAATTAAAGCATGAAATTCAGGTTTTGACGTGAAAGACACCGACTGTCCAGTTTTACGGTATCGATTATATCTCTCAATTTAACCGTTGGATTGGGCTGAAATTTTGGAGAGTTTCTAGACTTACTATTTTATCTGAGGCTAACATTTTAGAGTAATCGGATTTCAGAAATATATATAAAAACTAACGATGGTAAGAAAACAAAATACAGAAATTTACACATGGACTCATTAAGGGTATTTTTGTAAATTGGCAGAATTTCACTAATCCTCTCTCTGATTCACACTGGATAGAAGAAATAAAGGGGGAGAGAGAGAACCATTTCAAAAATCCTTCATTTTAAGAGCTTACAAACACCTTCCTAAAGAGTGAGTTAGAGTTTTATGAGTGATTTTTGAAGGAAAAAAGTGTTGGGCCGAAATTTGTGAAGGGAAAACTTGTTTAGAAAAAAGGAGCTTGAGTGATTAGGTATGGGTTCTTGAAGAAGAAGAACAAGTTTGAAGAATATATTCTCAAGGGCACTCCAAATTGGGTATGAACTTCAAAGAGTGAGACATATTTTTTAACCCTTTTCTTTATTATGTTGGTTTTGGTGAGTAATTTGGAAGAACCCAAAATTTTAACTTCTAATGTTCATATATAATTTGGGGGAAATAAAAATTCTGAATAGGGGTGAGAAATAGAGGTCTATTTGACATATAAAATGTTGGAAATTATGAGAAATTGATGATAACAATTGGGTTCTAAGGCTATGGGTTTCAAGGGTATGTAAGTTTCGGCCAAAAAGGGAGGATAAAGAGGAGACTTCTCCAATTTAATCTTTATTGCTTACATGTTGAAAAGAATAGGTATTTGATCATTTTACATTTTAAATGCTTGCTGAAATTTTTTGTATAAGACAAGTACATTTAGAAATTCTTGTGAGCATATATGTTAAATGTTAAATGTTAAATTAAGCAATGATTATGTGAGAAATGTTTATAGCTTGCATTGATTGTTAGAAAGTGTTTCCATGTAAATTCTTACTTATGTCATGAATGTATGATGAAGTCAATGGTTATAAAACAAATTAAAAAGAATGAAAAAGGGAACTTGAGGTGTAAGAATGTTATAGTGATAAATTGGCTGTTAAATATACAAATTCAGAACAGGACAGTTTTGTTGGTCAGGACTCCCACTAATATTAGACATCGAAGATGAAGAAATTTGCCACGCATTTTCATATAAAAGTTATAGATAAATGAATTAGCTAACGTTTGAAATTGATCTTGTCTCAATTGGAGTTATAGAACTTCAGAAATAGGTAAAACACCGTTGAAAGGTCAAACTGCTCGTAATAGGGCAGTTTTGTTGGTCAGAACTCCCACTAATATTATACATCAAAGTCGAAGGAATTTACCACACATTTTCATATAACGGTTGTATAGAAATGATTGGCTAACTTTCGGCATTGGTATTACCCCCATTGGAGTTATAGAACTCCATATATAGGCAAAATACCGAAAGGAGATCAAGCTGGAACTTACTGGATAGATTTGTTTTCTAACTTCTAGATTGATTTAGTATTTGATATTGACAGATTATGATGCATATTCCTTATGAAAGTTATAGATAAATGTGTTACCTTTCAATTGAAATAAATTGTGCTTTATTTGGAGTTATAGAACTTTATATATGAGCAAAATACTAAGAGGAGGTCAGGCTGAAACCTACTGGCCAGAGTTGTTGTCTAACTTCTAGTTTGGTTTGGGACTTTATATTGATGGATTATGATACATGATCCTTCATAAGATTGTATATAAATGTGTTACCTTTCTGTTGACACAAGTTTTGCTTTATTTGGAGTTATAAGTCATAGGACACCTAATGACGTTGACGCAAAACTGAGTCATAAGACACTGAAAATTATTAATGAAAAATAGAGTTGTTTGAACATTAAATGTTAGTGTAAATGAATGCTAATTTAATGAAATGAAGTGATAAATAAAAAGAGTTTATCCATGAACTTGTTTTCGAAACTAATTGGGCATGTGAAATAATAGATGTGATGAAAGAATTAGAAAAGGGGTTTGAGTGCTGATTCAGGATGTTCTACTGGAATGTAGGAGAAGCATACAGAGTGGGACCCGACTTCTCAAGTGCAAGTGCAAGTATTCAAGGTAAGGGTCGCCCCCTTGCTTCTTTAAATTGTTTAAATTCTTGTAATGCTAGTATGTGATAGACATTATGTGAATTTTGTATTACTATGTACCATGAGAAATATTACTATGTGAACATTGCCTACGAGCAATATAAATATTGTTGCATAAAACTTACCAACAAGTAGGAGAAATATTATTAATGTGTGAGCGTTGCCAATGAGTAAGAAATGTTATTACAATGTGAATGTTGCCTACGGGTAGGGAAACAAATACTAATTATATGTGAATGTTGCTTACAAGTAGGAGAAATAATATTATTATATGAATATGTCCACCCGGTGAATATGACTAAAGAAAGGAAAGATACGATGAAACGGACATGGATTTGAAATCTGAATTTGGCCATAGACTCTGGGATTTGGAGTTTGGAGTTTGGATATGGTCTATATTATGTATATAAAAAAGAAAGAAGAAGGAAAAAAAAACCAGAAGAAGAAGAAAGAAAACGATCGCCTATGCACTTGATTAGTCGACCTCGAATAAGGGTGGCTAATGATGTTAGCAAATATTGTTAACATCGGCATGAGCTTGATGGAAATATAATGAATATTAAACTTGTTAATGATACTGACGAATAATATTTGTATCGGCAAGCTCATAATAACTTGATTAACTTCCTAATGAGGAAGTTAATGGTATCAAGAGAACTTGGCATCGACATTTCCGAAAACATCTCCAAGTGATGGAGAGTAATTGATTGACTATTTCGGGTTGTAAATAGCTCAATGGCATCGATCGATTAAGTTGGTGCCGACATTGCTAAGGAATTGATTAGTCTATCCGGGTAAGGGTGACTAATGACACTAATAGGAGTTATTAGTGTCGATAGTGACTGCCTCAGAATTTGGGGTGAATAAGAAAAAGGGTAAATCAGACAAAAGTTGATTTGTGATAATCAAAAAGAAAACCATAAGTAGGTTGTGGAAGGATAAGCGTTAGATGTAGTAAAGGATCTTTTTTTGCGGATCAACTATGATTATGCCCTATCAAGTGGGTACATATATGCGTAGTTACATGTGATAGTGACCCTCCATTATCTGGTTGTATTTTAATTATTTAATATAATTATTCTCTTATTTTGATATTGCAGGTCTTTCTCATTCCCGTCAGGAGTAGTGTCCTAGGTGTCTAGTTATTTTGTATGAATTAAGGAATTAGCATTTTCAATTCCTTTGTATGACTTAGGGTTAGCATCCCTACTTCTTCTGTGTGAACCTGGGATGAAATGGATGTTAGTATTCATTTATCGTAATCTTAGAAACCTTCAGGATTTTATGCTCGTAATATTAATGTTATTAATCAAGTTTGTATTGTAAATTATAAATGAATCCCTAGATTTGCAATATATTATGATTAATAATAATTATGGTCACGATGCGATATGGATATGCGTTGATGATGAAATGAACATGAGATATGCACAGGATGAGTTGTCGATAACTTGGGACCTCCCGGTATAGGGGAGACCTTGTCGAAATTCAGTAGAAATTTTGTTATAGTGTAAAATAAATAAAAAAAAAATACCCGTATATTTTTACGTATCAAATTGTAGGAAATTAATTATAAATGCTTATGAAATCGTCGGGCGTTACACCGGCCCAGAAAACAATGGAGAGACTCTCCATTGTTCACATGCAACGTGAATAGTGGAGAGTGAATTATAATTCACTCTCCACTATTCACTTGCAGGAATAGTGGAGGAAGAAGAAGAAGAAGGTTGACCTAGCAGTGAGGGTCGCATCGTTGCTGACGTTGACAACGGCTCACGGTGGCACTGTGTGGTGACAAGCGGTGGTTGTTGCCTTTTTTCTTCTTCCCTGTGCAGAAGCACAAGTCTCCTTTTTTTTTCTTCTCTTTTTCTCTTTTTATTTGTTCTTCCTCCCCTCTGGTTTTTTTTTTCTTCCCTGCTGTTCTTTCATTCTCTTTTGTTGTTCGTCTCCTTCTTTCTCTCTTCTTTTTGTTTTGTTCTTTTCCTTCCCTCTCATTCTTTCTGTTTTTTCTCAGTTATCTCATCCCCTGTTCTTCGTCTATTTTTTCTCTACTTTTCACCTCTCAAATCCCCTCAAAATTTCTCCTCCTCAGCTCCTCTCTCTCCCTGGTGGTAGGCTATGGGTGTGGGTCTTATTAGTTTTTTGGTTTTTGTGAGAGGGAGAGAGACAAATGCAGGGGAACAAACTTCTTCTTCCCCTGCCTCTATATGTCTAGGGGAAGAAGATGGCAAACAGTGTCATCAAAACAACAATGTTTGCTCCCTTTTTCTAGTGAATAGTGCATGAAACGACGTCATTTTGCACAAAACACGTCGTTTCATTAAAAGCAAATGACGCAAAAAATATGTCAAATTCCAAATTAATCCTTAATTTTTTATTTGTTCAATCAAGTCCTCAATTGCAATTTTGATTTTAAGAATCAATTCAATTGCATCACTAAAAAATTTAATCGTCAGCCATGAAGTTGCGCCTTTTTGACTTTAGTCCTTGGTTTTTAATTTGTGTATTTTGACCATCAATTGATCAACAAACTTTCAATTTTTTTAATTTGGCCCCGATTCAGTAAATTTCAATCCCTCTATTTACACGTTTTTTCCAGTTTGATCCTTGGTTTTGAATTTTTTTAATCAAGTCCCTAATTGCCCATGAAACTTCAATATTTATGGAATTAAGCCCCTGATTTGACCAAATCAACTCTTAAAAGTTATAATTTGACCCCTGAACTTTAATTTCTTCAAATTAAAGCCCAAATTGACTTAAAATCAATTTTTCTTACAATCAAACCCTCCATAAATTCAATTAAACTTTCAATAAAATTTAATCAAATCCATAAACATCTGATTTTGAACTTTTTTTCCTCAAATTTGAATTTTTTTAACAATAAGGTTTTTTTATCAGTAAAAAATATATTGTCAAATTTCAATCTTAATATTTTTAAACTTTCTCAATCAATCATTGCTATTTTTTGTTTTTTACCAACAATTGTTTTTTTTACATGTATCTAAAAATGAGTAACAACAAACATTGTTGAATGTAGTTCATTAGCCTGTGACCTGTATATTCCTCAAATCCTGCAAGTTATCTCAATTCTCAAGACTCAGGAGATTAAATTCTGAAAAGACTATAGGTGTTCAATGAACTCGATCTCTCTATGCCGCGGGAGAGAGCTTTGGTGGTAGGGGCCATGACACAGAAGTAGCAGCTCTCTTTTGACCGACTATTGTGTTACTAAAACCAAATCCAAATCGAAGACCAAGATCCACAAACAGAATCTTTGATCTGCAGCTAGGGGTTTTTTTCTCTGCTCTGGAGACCCTATTCTTTCACCTGTCAATTTTTAGGCTGTGGCTATAGCTGCTACATTGATGGCTAAAAACACAGTTGAAATCGAGATTGCAAATGTTGTAAAAACAAACAGAAAAGCTTGAAAAAAAAAAGAAAGCATCTCGGCTTTTTGATGTAGGCCATACGAACGCACATTCAACTTTTGGTTAATTAGTAAGTAAATAGCGTGAGTTGATCACCTTAGCAAGCAAAAGACTGGATTCCAATTCCCCCAACCTCCAAAATGAATTACCTCTTAGATAAGTGGGCACTAAATCTTCTTAATGTCAAGCAGACTGATTCGGTTGTGTTCTTCTCTGTCGCTACACTTCGAACGGGAAAGAAATGAAGCCTTGACGAAACGCCATGTCTAACCTGTAAACAAGTACACGTATGTGTTCTTGTGCTAACCAAATTTGCAAGTTTTGACCATTAGTACCAGGAACTAGTTTGACTCCAAAAATCATACTCCCATGAACCTTTATTTGGCGCAAAAATTGTTAAGCTCTACAAAAGTGAAGCCAGCTTCATGAAAAATAAGTAGGTTTCTGATAGCATTTGCGCTAATCATATACATGAATCACCAGTTGTGTAATAACAGTGAAGTTACAAAATGTCAATCATGTGCTTCATTGAAAAATCAGGGCGGTTATAACATTTACATCCTTCTAAATGATGAAAGCAGGTATGGATAGGTAGAAAAGGATGAAATGAGGGGGACAGAAAATCTCAAGAGAGGGTATTTTCCCCTTTGTTGGAATGGGAAGCAAGCACATCACAAAAAGCATCTAGGAGGTGTTGTTCATCACATATGGTTATCTTCCCAGCAAAATCCATTTTATTCAGGGTATGGCACGTCAATCCATCCACTTCCCGAGTTATCAAAGTTCTAGTGCACGAACAAAAAAAGTTCCAGTGCACTAACAAAAACCAGGAGAAACCCTTCTACGTCTAAGACGGCAACACATGCCCTAAAAATTCAATTTTTTTTTATTAAAATTTAATATTTTTTTATATTTTGTATCCTTTTGATTCGCTGATTTCAAAAATAATTTTTAAAAAATAAAAAAAATATCATTTTAATACATTTCAGCACAAAAAACACTTTAAAAAACAACCATAACCACACTCTCAAATGTGCTCTTAACTTTCACAAATAAATTACCATCCGCAATTAAGCGTAACTATATCTAAATCATAAATAGTAGGGGTATTCAAAATAACCGAGAAAACTGATAAAACCGAAGAAAAATTAACCGACATGCAAAACTAATTAAACCGATTTTCAAAACCATATATTTTAACAGGTCTGGTTCAGTTTTGGTTTTGAACCAGAAACCAGACCAAATCAAACCAAACCAAACTCACTAAATAATTAACAAAAATTTATAGTATAAATAGTTAACTTCCAACCTAACCGGCTAACCCTAACAATTAACATAACCTTCCTACCTCTCACTGCGGTTCCTCGTCTACTCGTCTAGAGGAATTCTCAATCTTCCTTTCCTAGTTTTCTTTGAATTTTCAACTGCACTGCTATCTGCGTTTAACAAGCAAAGCCCTGGCCTCCTCTGCTTGGTTCAACTTAAACATCCTATAAAAGAACCTGCTCCAAAAACTCTCATCATCAACTTTATTAGGCACAACCTCGCCATAAATCTCCCTGATCACCCCATTTTCACTAATAAACCTCTCAATCTCCTTTATCTCATCAATCACAAAACCCCTTGATTTCCATTTCTCATAATCCTCCTTATCCTCAGGTTCACTAGTAACTATCAAAATCACATTGCAATGCACGCACTTGAGCATCAAAACGACTGTACTGTTTACCCAAACTACTTCTATTGATATTAGTATTAGATAAGAGTAAATCACGATCATGATCATGATCAGAGGCTAAAATGGAGTCTCCACCTTGAGAAATGATCTGGGCCGTTGATTTCCACATGGATTAGGTTTCCTGGTTTTTTGCCAAAAAAACCGGATTTAACCAAACCGGACCAGTTCGGTTTGAACCGGTTTTCAGTTGGTTTTTTTATTTTAAACCAAACCAAACCATGAACACCTCTAATAAATAATAAGACTGCGAGTGAGATCAGAGAAAATTGACGGTGTCAGGCTATGGCAGTAGAATCCATTAAAAATAATTTTCACAACCAACACGTTCCAATCCCTTTCTAGTAATCATGGATACAGATAATTAATGCATTACCTCAACTAAGTTAGCTCCTAATAAATTTTAAGTCACTGAAACTAAAAAGGAAACAGAACAGGCAAGTCCAAGTCAATGCTTGAAAGCTTCAAAAAATAAAAATCAAGCACAAATTGTTTCAACAGAGATGGGTTTCGATTACATTAATACCCAATTCCTGACATGGACAGGCTAAAGATCCAAAAATTGAGTGATTCCATCTGAGCAATTTCTACGAGGAAATAGCTAATAACTTCATACAGCACTAACTGTTAAGTGTCCTATTCTTAATTTTAATTCGAAATTTGGGAACAGAAGAAGTACCTTCTGATGGCTCAGGCTTCGTTTCAATGTTCGTGGCCACTGCTTTGGATTCACTGGGTTGATTTGGTTTCAATGGCACTGTTGCCAACTTAATAGTAGGCTTCTCATTCTTACCTGGCAGCTCCACTGATGTAGCCTTTGCCCCACCACTCAGCAACTTTGTCATCTCCTTTTCTTTCCTTTTCTTCTCTTTCTTCAACAGTTTCCTCTCCAAATATTCAGGATCATCACGGTGCCCCTTGTGATCTTCCCGCTTCCGCTTCTTTTCCTTATCCTTCTTCTTCTCCTTTTCTTTCCCTCGAGAAGAAGATGCCATGATAGCCAATGAACCACCATCAGGATTAACTCTTTCAACTGAGAGGGTTTGTAGACTAGCAAACCTTTGTGCATCAGTGTCTACAAGGTTATCTTGCATGACTCTAGGTGATGATGGATCATCAGGCTGAGGGTGCATAGAAACTTTACTTGATTCAGCAGTGCACTGGAGTTCCTTTCCAAAACTGTCACCGTCACTTGCTAATTTTGCACTGCCAATGCTAGCACTCATCCGAGAACCATGGTCAAGACACGAGTTGACTTCCTCGAGATTTTGGTAGCTAATACTCACAGCTTCAGTTGAAATCCTCTGGGGTGCATCCACAGAAACAGAGCTGCTGGCCCCACGATCAGTTTCATGGTGCCCACCTTGGGATCTCTCAACATTTTGAATATCAGTCTCCTCAGCTCTACTGGAAGCAGCAGAATGTTTGACTCTGATCTTAACAACTGGCCGTCTGCGCTCATGGCTGTTGGAGATGTTATCTTCTTCCTTTGAAGCTACTGGGATGTCTGTTTCCTTTGAAGCTTCAGGCACAGCTACTTCTTCTGAAGCTTCTTGAATGGCCAGATCCATCTTCTGTCCATGATTGTTGGAAATCGTATCTGGATCATTGGGACCTTCTGGAATGGCCATATCCATCTTATGTTGATCTTTGTTGGAAATTATATCCGCTTCCTTTATAGCCTCTGGAAAGGCAAAATTATCTTGTGCAAGTTTTGGAATCTCCATAGGAGGTTCCAGGGGCTTTGTTTCTGTCACAAGACCTGCAAAAATATTCCTTGGATCACTGCAAGTTTCTGAGTCGCCAATACATAATGTTCTATCCCTGGGAATTCCATAAAGTGTTGGGGCCCTGAAAAGGAACAATTAACGTTAATATATCAAAATTTATTCACCCAACACGTGCACACACATGAATTCTAACAATCAAAATAAGAAAAGCTCCACTAAAAAATTTCCCTTGACCAAAATGGAATCTTGAGAACATATTAATGAGGATTTTGAGCTATCATGAACGACAACTACAACCTGGTTGAAAAACTTTGTCCGTGTTTAGTACTGTGGTGAATGATGCTTTTCAAAAGTGTTTTTCGCTTGCAAATGCATCAAAATGATTTTTTTTTTCAGAATTATTTTTCATTTATGATATCAACACATCAAAACCATCGAAAAACATTAAAAAAAAGATTAATTTGATGTTTTTTCAAGTTAAATGCACTTTTGAAACATGACTAAACACGGTTCTAAACGCAAAAACAAACAGAGTGCATCCCTAGTCATTTACCCAACGATTTTAGACTTCATGGTGTTAATTAAAATGTGGAGTTACCAGCACACATATTTATCACATAAACAAGTCATTGAGAGAGTTATATTTATTTTGTGGTTCACTATTCATGGGTTCAAAGTAGATATACCCTCACTTTACTGACTTTGAGATTGAGAATACAAGGGAAGCAATAGGGTGCCTAGCTGACCCTGATGATTTGGTTGGGTTTGGATCCTGGCTGGCAACAATGATGAATCTTTACAAGCCTACTAAAATGAAGTTAGGCTGGGCTGGACAACCCAACCTGTATTGACTTCTATGACTGACAAACCATAACTTGGAAAGGAAGAAATCAGTACTCACCTTCCTGCAAGGATTTGTAAAATGCAGAACAAGTGATGCCGAAGAATGGTATTGTTGAATCCGATATGACCTTCAAGTAGACGAATCAAAGCCAAGAGAGTTGTACACTTGATAGCATCTTCAGAATCAGATTCATCTTGTATCTGACATAACCGCATGGCATGTGCACCAAGTTTTGCCTGCCCTGCAACCAAGTAAAGAAGACCCCTTATAAAACGCAAAAAAATAAAGCACAAGGACACCATGGAGATAAATAAAACATGCAAAAGAACCAAAAAAAACTTCTTTCTTTTTTTTCCATAAAAAATAATGCAGAACCTCTTAATGACGGTTCTTCCTCCAAATATGTGATAAACAATGACAATGCTGCATCCATGCCTTTGCAGTGGAATTCCAGATCAAGGAGTGCTCTACTGGCTTCAATTCGAATTTGCCATATTGTCTTGAAATCCCGAAAAGGTTTAATAAGTTCAAAGACATGATCCTGCAGCAAGTAATGAATGGTATGTATGAATGAAGAAATGTTTAGAAAGCAATCCATGATTCGATTGAATGAGTAGAAAACTTACATGATGAATGGATCCTGAGAGTTTTAATGCAATTTGTGTCAATGTTCGAATACAGCTGATTGTCAAGATCCCATTATAACTCAGCATCAGCCTAGCAAATAACACATTAAGAAATATTCAATCACTAACAAGTATTTTCCAATAAACTACCTATCAGAAAAGACATAAATATATCCCACAAATCAGAAGCCAATGCACCTGTCAAATTGTAAAAGACAGTCAATTCGCTTGAGAAGGGAGGACAGAAAGAGAACAGTCTGCCAGGGGTTAAAGAAGCAACAAGAGTTAAAGCCCTCAGAATTGTATATGAAGGCAGAATGCAGAACTTCACAACATATAGGTATCAAATATCTCTCTACCCAGACATCAAACACAACTTCAATGCCAGATCAACTTATGTATTGAACTTCCAAACTTAGGAAAACCCAACTGTTAACTTTTAAGCCTGGTAGAAAGACAAAGAAATGCAAATATTGTTGTCATCTGACATAAAGCATCAAATGTAAGCGTAAATGGTAGTCTCAGTCATTCATTATTAATGCATTTGAAATGGACATGCAGCATCGATTTTTTGGCTATGGTTATACATCTATGGTGTTTGTCATGTGGTAGCAGAATCTATGTTGACATTTTATGTGAAATCAGGGAGAAGGATTGTCACGTTTTATGGCAATACAGTCTGCAAATTTTTGGCATATTTGGTTGGAGAGAAATGCAAGAGTTTTTGCGAATCAATATACTCCTAGAAATTTGATATGTGAGGACACACTTTTGGGTGGTGCTTTAGGGGAGTATCGTTGGCTGATACTCAGCAGGCATGGAGTGCCCTATATGCTTTCTGTTTTGTAGCTTTCTTTCCATGGTGGATAACCTATTCTCCATTTTGACTTGGAATTCTTACACATTTTCATTAATATAATAATTTATTTTTTCTGCAAAAGTGGAGGCATGGAGAAATATAACATAGCTGCTTCTCAGTCCCACAAGTCCATGACCAAGAATTCCAATCTCATCCTTCCATAACTTTTCTTTTCCTAAGAACTTAATACATTTGTGACTAAAATATAGTGAGAACCCAAAGAGAGACAAAGCGTTGCGTCAAACATGCTCAAACGAACAAAACAGAACACACCGAGGGATTAAAATAACAGGTACTTAAAAATTTATACAAGGCTGAAAAGTAACACCAGAAATTATGTATTGTCAAGAGTCAACAAATTATAGCATGTGAGAAAATGATGTTCAAAAACCTGTTGCCCAAATTCAAGTTCACCAACTGACTGGACCAGTGCAGCTAACCAGAACACATCAGAGTAAGGATTTCCAGTGTTATCGTTATACTGCCAGACACAACAGAACCAAATCAAATCTGGTTGAACCACTGAGCATATCCAACAAGTAAAGAGAAGAAACAAGAGAACTAAATAACAGGGCACTCAAGACCCCAAAAAGAGCAACTACTATGCATGGATTATACATGGGCTTTCGAAGAAAAATGGCGTGCAATATGCTGATATCTAGAGAATTTTGGTGGCGAGATGCAACAAATCAATGCAAACAAGAACATGACATTGGATAGGGCATTTTGCATGCCTGAACTTTAAATACTGATGAAGGAAGATAAGGCTCTAAGTTCAGGCAATCATTGACTGCATACTGACCAAAGAATGGGCTATAAGAACCCCCAGGATTAGCTAGTGGCATTGTTGCACTCCACATTTCCCTCACCTTACAACCCACCACAATTTTATTGGTAAACACTACAAAACACACAATAGCCTGTTAACCTCCTGCCCAAGTTTTCACTTGCGATCTATAGCAAGAATCTGCTCATCAATTTTATTGATACACCACTACAAAAGTCAATTGGTAAACATGCTAGCAAATAACAAAAATAACCCCCCCCCCCCAGCTAACCAAATATTTTTTAACAGTTTCTCGCATTGCAAATGATAGAGGGTGAAAAAAAAAAGCAAACAGGATTCAAATTGATGCTAAGGAAGACCCTACCTTCAGAAGTTGCAAAATAAATTCAACAGCTTCTCTTGGGCTTTTCTTATCTGCAGCCCTGACCTTAGCAACAGCATGAGGAATTGCCTGAATACAACAAAAACAAATGGATGCTATAAGTCTTCACACGGTGAGGAAAAGTCTAAAAGAAAGTAACCTTACTTTATTTCTGGGGAAAAAGGAAATACTATTGAAAGAAAAATTTGAATTGAAATTTGTTTCTTTTATAAAACAAATATTAGATATAAAAAGAAGCCATTATCAAGAAAAATAAATGAACTCATCAATCAATCATCAGAAATTAAAAATAAAAAGAACACAGAAATTAAGTTTGGAGAATAACAAGTCATTTTTCAACAACCGAGCATTAAAATAATAATGCACCACATAGAAGTTAAGTTTTGGAGAATAATAAAAAGAACACGTCAATCAATCATCAGATTTAAAAAAAAAAATAACACAAGTTAATTTTGGAAAATAATAAGGCATTCTCAACATCAGAACATTAAAATAATAATGCACCTCAACCTCTCTCAAATAACATGTTACGCAGCATATAGCGAAGATAAGACTATGGTTCTCAAGCCCTAAGGTTACAGACCTAACTATAGAGAACTCTAATAAAACTTCTCGGATATTTTTATTAAATCTGAATAATAGTCTTAATCTCTATAAAATAAACTAGACATTCCTATTTATATTAGTCTTATAATCCTTTCTATTAAAGGATTCCTAATTAAGACTTTAACTAATTAATAAAATTCATCTACCATTAGGATATCTAAATAATAAAATACTAATTAAATTAAAAGTTCTAAACTAAGTAGAAAATAAATAATTAAAATCCAAAATTAACTAGGAAAATAATTAAAACAAGGTTTCATATGAGATGCTTCCGGGTTTCTTTGCGAGTTTCTTTTTAAGCTTGGCCTTGTCAATCATGTAAACAGACCCTTGGGATAATTGTTTTACATCAATCTCCCCCACTTGAGAAAAACTCGTCATCGAGTTGAGTTTAATAACTAGAAAGTACTTGTAAAGGTCAGCAAGATTGAAGGTCTTTGATATGCCCATACTATCTGAAAGATCAATAACATAAGCATTATCATTGATTTTCTTCACCACCTTGTATAGACCATACTTTTTCATCTTTAGCTTATCATAGATGCCTACTGGAAACCTCTCCTTGCGCAAGAAAATCATCACCATGTCTCCTTGAAACAATTTAACTTGCCTATGCTTGTTTGTTGTGTGCTTATTTCTAGCAACTAAGTATTCTAGTTTCGTCCTAACCTCTTGATGATAGCTTGCAGTAGTTCAACCAAATTCTTTGCTAACTTGCTAAACCCAGTAGCTTTGAGCAAAGAATGTAGATCGAGTACATGATTGAGAGGCTTTATTTACACAATCTCAAATGGTGTCTTACCAGTAGCACTATGATTGGAATTGTTGTCACCAAATTTTGCCTCGACCAATGCACCATCCCACTATTTAGGCTTATCTCCCAAATGCTATGAATTAGATTGCCCCAAGTTCTATTTAGAAACTCTGTTTGGTCATTAGTTTGTGGATGAGTAGTGCTATTAAACTTCAAAGGGGAATTAAACATATTCCACAAAGTTAGCCAAAAATGACTAAGAAACCTTCAAACATGATGGATTTTAGACATGATGGATTTTGGAATATCATGCTACCTCAATTATCTCCCTGAAAAATAGTCTAGCCATACTGCTTGCATTCGTAGTCTTCTCAGAACGTATAAAATGTGTCATCTTTAAATATATATCCATAACAACAAAAGAAAAATCCATTCCTCCCTAGGTTCGTGGAAGACCTAACACAAAATCCATGGAAATATCTCCCCGGATATAATTAGGTATAGGTAAAGGCATGTATAAACTAGGGTTTCGTAATTACCCCTTAGCTGTTTGACAAGTAAAACAGTGTTGAAAAAATTTGTTTGCATTACGCTTGAGCTGAGGCTAGTAATACTCATCCTCCAAAGTCGGAACTATCTTGTCTCTTACTCTATGACCTTATAATCCGCCACCATGCAAGTCTCAAATCAATTTCTCACATAGGGATCTGCAAGGAACGCACAATCGAATCCCTTTCATTAAGCAACCATCATGTATATAGAAATCTCCTTTAGCTCGACCATTAAAACACTTCTCCCGTGTCTCCTGAAAATCAGCATTTCAACGTGCAATCCTTCAGACACTCAAAACCAAAATCTCGCTACGAAAAGTGATTAGTTTATACAGGCCTTCACCTAATGAAACTAAACTTCTAAAGGAATGTAATCCACCTAGACATCGTATCCATACTGATTTTCTTTGACTATTCAGAGACCTCAAAGCTTCATGATTTGAATATAAGATAAAATCTCTGTTAATCAAATAACACTCCTTAATTTTCAAAGCCCTTACCACAACATAAAGTTCTTTATCATAGGTAGTCCACTCCAAGCAAGCTTCGTTCAAGTTCTCAATGAAAAGGTTGTAGGACGTTTCTCCTAGGAAAGAACTCCAACGCCCACTCCATATGCACCACATTCAACCTCAAACAACTTGTCAAAGTTGGGTAAAGCAAGCATTGAAGCATTCCATAGCTTATCCTTTATTAAGGCAAAACTTTGTTCTTCCTCACCCTACTAAAACTTCCTTTTTTTCAAACATTCAGTGATTAGTGACACAATGCTATTGAAATTCTGAATAAATCTCCAATAGCCAAGCCATAAACTCCGCACATTACTATCTTAGGCGTGGGCCAATCCCGAATTGCCCTCACTTTCTCCTAGTCAACTTCAACTCCATCAGCTCCCACAACAAAACCCAAGAATAAGCTACACTTTTCAAGTTGACATCCCACTTATTTTATAGCAGCAATACCTCTAGAACACTCTTTAAGTGCTCAATATGATGTTTCATTATGATCGAACACAAGGATATCATCATAATAAACCACAATGAATTTATTTGTAAAGGTCACAAAACATGGTTTATCAGCCTTGTGAATTTGCTCGGTGCATTCGTTAACATTAAAGGCATGACTAACCACTCATACAGCTCATCATTTTCTTGAAAGTTGTTTTCCATTCATCCCCTAGTCGAATCCGAATCTCAAGTCAATCTTCAAAAAGACTATTGCACCACACAACTAATCTAGCATGTCATTCAATCATGGAATTGAAAACTTGTATTCCATAGTGATTTTGTTAAAGTAACGAATATCAACACACATACATCAACTACCGTCCTTTCATGTCAGTAAAGAAGGGATAACACATGGACTTAAACTCTTTTTAATCAGCTTTTTCCTCAACAATTCTTCTATTTTCACCCCTAAGATTTCCCTCTCGTTTGGGCTCATTCCATAATGCGGCAAATTCAAAAGACTAGCCATTGATTTTAAGTCAATTTAGTGTTGGATATCACGCATGAGAGGTATCTTATCTGGTAGCTCATCTGGAATAACTTCCTCAAACTACTGCAATAGAGGCTTAATAGCTTCAAGAACCTCTATTGCCTTGTTGCCTTGTCAGCTTCTTCAGACAACAAAGGACTTCACAATTAAAGCATGTACTTTCTTCATCTCCTTTATATCTGTCTCAATTTTTTACAAAGATTGGGTAATAGTTAGGATTACTTATCCTCCAGCCTTTCGAACTTGCAATTGGGAATTTCCATTCAAATGCATCAAAGTAAAATTAATTTCATCCTTAACAAACCTATAGATGTTTTCTCATCCCTCATGCCATGCATTTACATCATAATGTCATGGCCTACCAAACAGCAAGTTACAAGCATTCATGTCAACTACATAACAATAAACTTCATCCCTAAACTTGCTTATGAAAAAAAGAATAAACTCTACATCTTTCAATTACTTTTACCTTTGGTACCTCTTTAATCCAACCTACAGTGCATGGTTTAGGATGTTTTTCAATATTCAAACTCAATTTTAAATGCAAAAAAAAACTTTACATCTTTCAATTTTAAATGCAGTTTCCTTACCAATAATATTCTCATGGCTAATGTCATCAATAATACGATCAAAAAGCTTATGTATTGTGCATTTAGTACCAAAAAGGCTTGTGTCATGTCTCATCAGCTTTTGGTGTCAACAAAAATTGTCTCACCACATAGGCTTGACCATCATCATCCTCCTACTCACCCTCATTATCAGGTTCACGTCACTCTTTTGAATACAATTTTATTCCTTCTCTACCCTTCCAGTCCTCACATTCAATCATGTTCATAGGCCTCCTGAGAGAACATGCATCGGAATATGCTCTTCCTGATTGCATCTATGACACTTTATTGGAAGTGGCTTAGCATGGGGATTATCTCTCTTTTGGTTATCCATGTTAGGAATTGCTTGGGTCCTATTTTATCATAGCCAAAGCCAACAATAGCTTGCTTGGATTGACTATTTGTCTGTGGCAACTTACCCTTCACAACACCATTAAATCAAGGCTTTACAATTGGAACCCTCTTTTGATAATCAAATTTCATATCAGTTTCATCTTGCATCAACATCTCCATTAAATCCATATTTCATGCATCAGTAACATTCAGCAGCATTTGAAGCTCAACAATTGCTTCATTCGCTCCTAAGTCTCAACAAGTCTTCTACCCTCTCACCTCCAATAGGTTATCCCACCAAACTAATGCCCCATGCTTCAATTTAAAACCTGCAATTTTTATCATTCTCGAATCTAAAATTCCCTTGTATTCATAAAATTGATCACGTGTAGCTAACCAATCAACAAACTCTACTCCTAAATCACCACCAAAAGAAGAAATCTCAACTTTCATACAGTAATCTTGATCATACATATTATTTCTAGCAACCTTCATCTCGATCTTCTTCATCAGATGAATACCAAAATTCATATTGACCACGACGATTTGCACGAAATAGTTCAGGTACAGGTTGGTCGCAAGCATCATCCTTGGAGTGTGCCTCTCTTCTTCAACGGTTCATGTTTACACGCAGCCCTAATACCTTGAGCATGGTTGTAAGGTCATCAAATATGGCGTTGATGTCGCCAAACTTAGTTTGCACTTGCACCTCTAACGCTGATATTGTTACCGAATGGCAATCTAACTAATCCTAAAAGGCTTGCATCCCCTAATCATTGTTACGGAGATGGTTGCCTCCAATGATTCTCTTCACGGTTCACCATTGATCCAAATGTTGATCCGCTCTAATACCACTTGACACGGCGTATGGCAGAGATAAAACTGGAGTTCTCAAGCCCCAAGGTTATAGACCTAACTATAGAGTTCTCAAGCCCCAAGGTTATAGACCTAACTATAGAGAAATCTAGAGACAATTCTCAAGTATTTTTATTAAATCTAAATAATAGTCTTAATCTCTATAAAATAAACTAGACATCCCTATTTGTATTAGTCCTAAAATCATCTATAGGAAAGGATTCCAAATTAAAACTTACATAATTAATAAAATTCATCTAGTATTAGAATTCCTAAATACTAAAAAACTAATTAAATTAAAAATCATGAGTTAAATAGAAAACTAATAATTAAAACATGCAAACAATAACTTCAAGCTTCATATGAGATACTTCCAAGTTTCTTTGCAGATTTCTTTTCAGGTCTATAAATTCTTGGGGTAATTGTTCGACTTCACATTTGTTGCAATAGTGCTAACTTGTGCATGCTTGCCTCAAAAAAAGAAAAAAGAAAATTCAATATAGACATCTTAAATTGATGATGCCAATATAAAAAGCAGTGTTTTCTATTTGATTTTCTAAGTTGGGGTCAATTCTGTAATTTTAAGATCTTCAGAAGTCATTATGTAATTTCATTTTCAGTAAGGTATTTCTGTGGTCTTAAAAGAATTGGCCAGTGCACTACTTCACCATTACAGTACTAGCTAGCACCACTCAAGGTACTCTCCTAGGTGCGCATCTTTAAGCACCTCCTTTATTGGGATATATTGGATTATAGGTAATGATCCCATATTTTGATATATGACGGAGTCGTATACGAGGATTGCAGCTTCTATTATTTGTGATGCTTTAGAATTCCTAGGAGTGATTTCTAAGAACCTTGTTGTGGTGCTAGGTATTTCTTTTATGTAGTTCTTGATTTTGTTTACTTCCCAGAGCATAACCTAGCCTAACTGCCTAACCTATAAAAAATTCACAAGCTTCCAAATCACCAAGACAACTATAACTTGGATACCTTTAGTTATTTAGGTGTTGTATTCAAAGATTCCTGCATCACACGCACACATGAAATCTGACACAAACTCAATACATATCCTACCTCATTGCATTACCTCAAGAACAAAGTACTCGGGAAAATCATGAAAGTCATTTGGCCTGGCAAGGCAGGAGACAAAATCAGTTAAGAAGGTGTTATTCCAGCATGCTTGCCAAAAGTCAGACCACAAGAGTTAAGAATCTCACTTGGGGAGTCCAATAGCTGCATCAAACCTTCGACTTTTGTAAAATTTCACCAAATGGAGTAAGCCAGCCCAATCATTTTCCTGATAATCCATAAAAATAAAAAAATAAAAACACTTCACCCAACTACCTTAAAACAATCATGCAAAATATGTATATGATCCCTAAGTTCAAGAAAGTTCAGGTGGTGAATTGAAATGCATCTTTACAAGAAACATATTTAGGTTGCTACTAAAAAGTGTTTCTGATTATGGGATTTAAATTTAGTACAATAAATAAAGTGTGTTTGAATTTAAGAACAGAAGCAAACACCAAACTAGGGAGAGAAAAAAACACACCCTCTTTGCAAATAAGCTTGGAATATGTTCCATTAATGATAAAAAGTTCTTGATATGTATATAAGGAGCGTGGAAAGTGGCTACAGTACCTCAGAAGCAGTATTAGCCAATGCAAATGCAGTCTCAATTCGAACTCTCCAGAAGGCCTTGTCAGAACAAAACAGCATTGAACTTTTCACACTCCATTCAAAACATGAATCAAAATCAAGCATGAGAGAGTGTAAAACCTTGGTGTCGTTGAGGAAATTATTCATAGCATTTGTAACAGAAAAGGAAAGTTGTGGTAAAGTTTTTAATGCTGCAATTGCTTGCGCCTGTGCAACAACATCTTCATCCCTCTCTAATTGATTGATCTGATTTACATTACCAGCTTTTACAAGGTTATTTACTAATTGATATACAAAGCAGCTGCTACAAGAGAATTTTATGGAGCAACAAGAAAAGCAACAGAATCAAGTAGAAATGTTCAAAACAAATTAATACAAGCACAAAAGTAACTCATATAAATGACTTCATGCTTAGGGCAATCATCTTGTATCCTACAAAAATAAATTTTACATTTTACTATTTACAGATAAAATGGGTATATATAGTTCCTCACATGTGCATAAGCATCAATCATGTGATAAAGTATCAAGACTTCTCAACACATCTATTACTCAACTGAAAAAGGATCCAATCTATATTTATGAATGTTGTTGAGTGTGGCTATATGATTGACAAGTGACATTATGACGTGAGAGTTTAGATTTGTGGTTGCTTCCTTTATATGACACATGAAAGTTTGAATTTGTGATGGATCGATAGCATACTGGTTATTTATGAGACTTTTAAGAACAATTTTATTGTATGCTCTTGTAATAAACCTTATAGTATGTGTTTTATAAGACAATCTTTTCAAGATGGGATAATGTCTTAATTTTGATATGCAAATTTCAAATGTCATATGAGAATGAGTTGACTTATTGTATGAAGATTTCACGAACAATGTCTAAATTCTAAAAATGTTTTTCAAATATTCAAATAATATTAAAAAAAAATAACATTCAAAAGTAATTAAAAAATAAAACATTATTACAGTATTAACACATTTTTTCAGGGTAAATTTTAAAATATTACAAGAAAATTACTTGAATTTTTTAAGTAATATTAATATTAGATATAATTGTATGTAACCACAATGATTTGGAAACCAAAAGGATACTCCTTTTTAAGGATACTTCATGAGAACACTAGCTTCTTAAACCAGTTACTTCGATGATATCTAGTAGAATTCTATTTTTAAAAAAATTCTTATATGCCATTGGACTTCATAATACCTTATGAAAGATATTTTTCTGAAAAGACAAATAATTTATAAAAAATAGACTTTGATATCTAAGCAAATTTCGTATTAGACAATTAGGTATGTTCTTAATTTGATAATATTTTAGAGAGAACTGATTGTAATTGATAGTTTGAGGATTATAACTCCTGGTTTCATAAATTAGTTGTATGTGTTTTGCATAATAGAATTCAATATAAACTACTCACATTAATTAGTATTAATTTAATGCATGATAATAGCCTAACATTATTTCTCTACAACATTTTATTTTATATACTGAACTTTTTTTTCCTATTAAACTATATCTGCATGAACCAGGGCGTGAGCCATTGCATATCCTGTTAGCATTGTGAGCCAGTTCATGTCTTCCCCACGAACCACCCATTGGGCAACCTTGGAACAGATTTTGTGTTATCTTAAAGGAGCTCCAGGGCGTGGTATATGGTATAGAAATCATGGTCATACTCATATTGAATGCTTCTCAAATGCAGATTGGGCAGGTTCTAAAATTGATAGAACATCTACTACGGGTTATTATGTTTTTGTTGAGGGAAACTTGGTGTCATGGAAAAGTAAGAAGCAAAATGTAGTCTCTCGTTCCAGTACTGAATCAAAATATAGAGCCATGGCACAATCCACGTGTGAACTTATATGGATACAGCAATTGCTTAATGAGATTGGTCTTGGTAGTTCACTACCTATGAAGTAATGGTGCGACAATCAAGTTGCTCTTCACATTGCATCAAATCTAGTTTTTCATGAAAGGACTAAGCATATTGAAATTAATTGTCACTTCATCCGTGAGAAAATTCAGCAAAATTTGATCTCTACCAGTCATGTCAAAACCACGAGATATAAGAATTTTGTACAATAGCAAAATGGCATATAATATGCAAATACATGAAGTCTCTACCAGTCATTAATATGCCCCGTATATATACATATTGTACTCATGCATTAAGAATAAGAGAAATATCATTTTCATACTCTAATAATTCTACAATAGCAAAATGAAATTCATTTGCTTAAATCTATCAACTCACATTGACCACCATCAATTACCTATACTTATAATATGCAAATACATGCGAGATTTCTACTAAAAGAGCCAGAACATCTTACCCACATCTGTATAGGCTGATTAAAATGAATTTCAGCAAGATATTCCATTTCTGGGTCTGCCCTAATCCATGACAACGGGGATTCCAAACTGAAAGGAGAAGAAATGAACACAGTTAAAAATATATGAACTATGTCCATCAAGAAGAATGTCCATCAAGTAATAATATACCTGGAGCGCATATCTGAAGCAGGTACATCACCAATTTCATCAAAGCCATCAGGTTTTGAACTCTTTTTAGGCTTTTGGAAACGTCTGGCTGCAAGCTTTGAATGGCACTGTATTTCCAATAGCTGCCACATTTCTCCAGCCAAAGGTAGAACCGGATGGTCATACATGCCATCAAGTTCATAAACTCTGATACTCATCATCCCTGGCCATCCAATATCACCCTCCCGGTTTTCAGAATCAAGGTTAAGGAAAGACGCATTTGCATCAGGTGCAGCTGTAAACTCTCGAAGCACCGCCAATTCAACCATATTTTTCCTTTTGTTATAAGAGAACCCCATCCTTTAAAAACAAATCCAAAAAAAAAAGAGGCACATTTAAGTAAAAAAAAAAATAATACACCTTACATGCAGATAGGTATTTGGAATTGCACTATTCGCAAGACAAACCATACAATTCAAGACAGTTTGCACTTAGTGTATTGTAGAATTGAATCAAATCACCAAATCAGACATTGATAAGGCAATGCAGGCAGGAAATGAAATTTAATTGATCACAATAACGGGAAGAGATAACCAGGAAAAAAATCATGATTTTCTGAATGGCGGCTCCAAGTCATCAGAAGAAATAGAGTAGAGTTAAAGTATAGAGAGGAAGCAGATTGCATGAAAGAAACATGAACCCAACCCACTGCTTGAGAGAACTTGATATCATTCAGTGAAAAAAGATGATGAATGTTGTGCGGGAGACAAAAAGAGGTCGTTAACAGTGGGGGGTAAACAGAACAGATGGTAACAATATTTTTGTATTATAACTGAAAGGCTTAATATTTCAACAACTTAGAAATTAGCTTTTGGATGCATTATGCACTAAAGTATCAATGAACAATTCTGAACAAGTCATCAGAATTTTATCAACCAAGTGATTATAGAGGAAGTGATGCATGTTTTGATCATGTTTTCTTCATTTTACAAGTGTAACATGTCATCTATCATTTCTAATGTATTTTTCTCTCTCAATCTTTCAATTCACGATGTGAAACAAATTATGATTCTATAAATGAGCTTTCCAATTCATGAGTTGAATCTTGGTTTGCCAATAGACAAGCAATATGTAGATCACAAACCATATACCTTAGCACTGGACATCCACAAGAGCAGACCCATCGCAGGAAAAATTCTTTCACAAATGGGCGCTCAAGATTTCCAACCTTAGTAGCGAAGTGCCGGAACTGCATCTCACAATAAATGAAATTAAAATAGAATGAACGATATGGTAGCAAAAATCTGCAAAATTCACAAGAGTAACATATAAAATGTAAATACACTATGCAGCAAAAATTAATAGATTATTTACCTTAGGAAAAAAAAGTTTCAAAATATGTAGTTAGGCAAATCGTGAACCTACACTATAATCCTTCCTTTCTTCTCTTCACTAATTTGTTAGCTTTACAGTTAAAAGAAGTATTACTTGTAATAAGATGAGGAGCAATGTACACATCCTGAAACTAAAATCAAATACATCTTTCTAGTAAACAAGCACAATTATTCTATAATTCAATCAAATACTTTTGAGGCAAAGTATATGCGTGTATACCATCTAAAAAATGACCTTTTCAGTTGGACTTCAGCATAAGGTGAACTAATAACCAAGGATAATGTGATAAAATGACCGTAGCAGTTGAGAAATGTTGTTTTTGTTGATATAATTCAAGACAGTGAATCACTCGCTTCTGCATTGTACAGTTGCTGGTAAAGAGTGTTGTTTGGTTTCTTGCTCTCTGTCAATTGGATTATACTCAGGCTGACTCAAAATTCTGTCGTGCTGGTAAGGAATGTTCGATAAGCAAAGAGATGTGCCACACAAAAAACTATTATGCTGTATTGTATATGAACTATCTGGTTTGAGGCAGATGACAGTCTTTCTAAAAGGTTTAAATCTCCATATCCAAAGGTTTGAAAAACAATTTTCACATCATTAATGGATTGGCTTCTTCAATAAATTGATTCTTATCCTATTGAAATTTTACAAAAAGCATGAATTTTTAAAGCTAAATTCCTTTGCTATCTGGAGGCATCTATTGTTTACTCCAGTATACTTCAGCTTTCTAATCCATCATTATTTAAAGAAAAAGGTTGAACATATGCGTTGCGCACTACTGTAGTAGTAATTACTAAAATATAGAGTAAATCCACAAAATGGAAAATTTGGAATAGAATAACTATGGCAAAACATAATCACCTCCTTTGTACTGAGTGATCTGACAGGGATTGTATCTCGAGCCCGGGAAATAACCTTTTGCAAAATCTGCATTTCAAAATAAACAAAAATATGGATAATGGAATCAGTAAAAAAAAAATAATTCACATCCATAAATAACCAATGCCATACATTTTGCAAGAAATCTCTACAAAAATTGATATCAATGAAAACACAAAGCATCACTTTTGAGTTCAAGTCATCCATCTCTAAACAATAAAAGTCGTGTGATATGCCACAAAACATTCATGCATCAACCTAAAGTGCAAGCAGCTAGATCTTTACCTTGCGGAAAAACTCTGGACCCATTTGCTTTTCCAGCATTTGCAATATTGCCACCTATTGAAAATCAACCAGTCAGCCTTAAGGAATGCATATGAAAGTTCCTTATTTAAACAAAATATGGAAGCAAACTTACAGACTTCCAAGATCTTATTTTCCCATAAAGACCAATTTTATGGGTTCCATGCAATTCCTTGCAAGAAGCAGAGAAGCTCAAAGCTGTCGCACCACTATTATCTACCTTGCAAACAGCACAATTAGCCTGCACATCCAGAATATAATGTTCACTTGCATCTTTAAAAATGAAAAATAAACATCGACAATCAACATTTTGCAGTTTATATCATTAGGAGAAGACAGGTTGTAATTAAGATGAAAGAAGAATTTAGAATAAAAGGAAAACAAAACAAGTTCTAAAGCATGAGAGAAGTGAAGAACATGCCTATCAAAAGAGACAAATCTTCCAACAGTCTCATTCTAGATCAAATATCATGAGGGAATGAGAAAATTCTTCTACCTTAGTTATGCGGTTATTTTTATATTTATGGAATATGGAAGGCCTCGGTTATGTGGGTAATTTTGATATTTATGGAATATGGAAGGCTGAGATAGGATTTTTAGTTAATAAAGAGCTGAAAAATGAAAACACCAAAGGGGAGATGCAACATTAAAAGTATTAGGATTTCTAAATAGTAAAATACTAATTCAATTAAAAGACTTAAGCTAACTAGGAAATATAAAAGCATCAAACCATGAGATATGGAAAAGCCTCTCTAGACCATTACACATATTGTGCTTAAAGAATTTGTTGTTTTGATAAATGATAATACCCAGACTCAAAGAATCCATGCTCACTCATGACACATCATACCATATAAGAATTGCCTGAGTCCATGCAAACAATACATGTATGAGCTTCAAAGGAAGAAATCAAAAGCTTGCATGCATCCATGCAAGCCAAGCCAATAGCAAGAATTCAAAGTCAAGTACACCAATGAGATACACCTCAACATAAAAAAGAAAAACATTATAAACAATGATGGTAAATCAACATATAAGACATCTCTCCATGGCAATGACCACTATTGGATAAGCAATTAGCCTATCCACCAAATTAAACACTTCAAAGGTGCTAACCTTGTATCTGCGATAGCGAGCTTCATTATTTCCTAAGAACTTCTTTATAAATAACTCTGTCAAAAAGCCAGCAAGCCCATCCAGAAGCCATTCTGACAATAAGCACCAAACACGCGAGTCTCAATAAAATAATTGGCATTTTTCAAAATTCATACAAATTGTTTAAATTTTAGTCAAGTACAGGGTGCCATGTTTTACCAGACTTACCATCATTAGGTTCCTCAGGAGTGACATATACCCCAAACCATTGTTTTGCAAGTGCAAAAGCTAGTTTAATGCTAGTGTCTATGGCCTATCACAAAAACAATGGTGAAGTTTGAGAATGCAACACATCTACAACGAAATTAGCATGCAAGACAGCCATTGACAAGAGACAATAAATAATGCTCCCAATTTACATTTTATGCATTAAACTTAGCATAGAAGTGAAGTTTAAAATAATTAATTTCTTACCAAGCATTAAAAACTTATTAAAAAAGAGGGGGACGGGGGATGACGAAGCTCATGCGTTAAAGTTCAAGTTTACAGTTTCCTATTCTAAATTCTCTTTCACCTTCATGCCAATATTGCAATATTTTCTTCAATATCTGAATAACATCATTCACATTAAATTCACAATCTCATATAGTGTTCCCAATTTATGTAAACAAAATTGGGAGAAGACTGTAACATTCTTTATAGATATTAACAGATTTATTTTACAAAGATGTATCAAGTCATTAACATAAAACACATTATTCCTTATAGAACATTTTTACAACCTCTAATCAAACACCTTGCTGAAAAATCAGCAAACATGGAGCAACTCACGTAGGTTTTCTTTTAGGTGAAAGGTTTTTTTAACATAGAAGAGGTTATTATCATGTTTGTATGCAAGAGTGAGTTAGTGAAGTGTTCAATCAGGAAAAAATCCTCCATGATATCAAAATATTCTCAAAATGAAAGTCTGGGCAACATTTCAGCCCCACCATTGCTTATTCAAAAGCCCTTGACTAGACTCCATTAAAAGGTAAAACAAAGCATTCTATCAACTTTTTTGCATGGTAATAAAAATGATAAAGACAATAGAAATAGAAAACTCAGTTATCAACAGGTCCTCTAAGAAATGAATGAGAGCGAGAAACCTGTAGATGAATGAATTTCCATGGGCTCTAACAAGAATGATAGCAAGTCTAACCTAGACATCCAATCATTGGTTTAAGTTTCATACTAGTTGCAATGACCTTATGCTATAAAGTGTCAGTTGTTGAGTGTCACCTTCTAAGTCAAATTAGCGACCACATATAGATTCTTAAATAGGGATAAAATGTTGCAATCTCAAGCCTAAATAAGACCGATCCGTCTCCCTTGTGGTTAGGAGGGGTGATTTAAATATCAATAACATATATTACTACTACAAAGATGAGCCATTGTCATTCATGAACATTGCATGCAGATAAGGAAGCAAAATATGATAGTAAATCATACCAATACTTGCAAATACAAATACTAATACTATGGCTGACATTATATAGAAGAAAAAAAGATGTCAATAGATTTCCTAGTGAGAAAGAAATATTATTTAAAGGCACCAGCTTCCCTTTAACTAAACCTTTCTCCCCTATATAATCCTGTAAAAGCATATGAACCACCATTATTGTAAGCAAAAAGGAGAAATGATCTCTTTACACATACCTCTAGATCAAGTAAACAAAGACATTAGTCTAGCAAGAAAATTGTAGTGACTCAATTGCATGACTTTTCTAATCCAGCTTAAACATCAACTCTTTATAACTATCCCCATTCCGCCATCACTATGTTCCCCACCAGCTACATATAAAATCCACCAGCCAACAATAAAGTCACTGTATAAATGACACATAACTCACTAAGCACTACACATGGTCAACTAGCCAAGACCTATCCAAGATCTTTAAGCAGTCATATAACCAAAATAATCCAGTAGAACAATCTTTTGGGGGAACATAGTAACGAAGGTAGGAGTAACACTTATCAACTGCTATAGAAAAATTCATGAAAAAAAATTCACAAGATCATCTTCAATGATTTTAATAGTTTTAATAAAAATAAAAATAAAAAAAAAAACAAAGAAACCATTCAGGCTAAGAGCTCCTTTGTCAACCCCATAACTATCCATGTTGCATCCTCATCCTTAAACTACCAATCCAACCAAGATGTGCTCTCTAGATAAAGAGTGGCTCCTTTGTCAACCCCATAACTATCCATGTTGCTTCCTCATCCTTAAACTACCAATCCAGCCAAGATGTGCTCTCTAGAGAAAGAGTACCATAACCCAGATCCTTAATCTTTTAGATTTGAGAGCATATTCCTTAGCATATACAATTTCATTTAAAATAAGGTAATCCCATAAACATCTAATAAGGGTTCCTAAGAATCTTCCAGACAGTAAAAGTTTGAAAAAAAGGAGAAAAGAAAGGTAAAGTCGAAAGATTCTTTCATATATCAACAAAATGTTGACATCAACCAGACCTTGCATGATTGCTCAATCCAACTAACACCCAAGGTATGAAAGGAGAAAGTTTCTATAGTGACATTATCAGCATTCGAGTGGGAAATCACTCAAGATGCAGGGATAACAAGACTCTTCAAATGTAAGGAAAAATCAACCCTTCAAAGGTCTGGACCTTGTAACATTGTTATAAAAGATCACTCAAATACCAAGGTCCTTTCAACTACTAGACATCTTTCATCCTAGCTTCAAAATACTTTGAGAGATAAGAAATCACTCTTCCAGGTAAGAGAAGGAAGCAATCTAAGCTCTTGTGAACTACTCCAGGAGCCTGCCAGAGGGGTATTAGAGTCGGAGCGCATATGTCTTCTCAGGAAGGATGTATTCAAAAAGGGACCTTGATGATGAAGGAGGCTTACCCTCACTACCAACCCATCTTCTTCTAGATCTTAGTCTTGTTGTCTGGCCAACAGAGAATGAAAAGGGAGAAACTTTCAAACCTATAACTTTAAGGCATGAGCCTAACAAGTTGACCATTACTCTACCCTACTTCTTCTCTTTCTAATAGACAAAATAACGTTCTTCTCTTTCTACACACAATTGAGCAAAAGAACGAAGATCTGAAAGCTCTCTTTATCAGCCAAATAGGATCGTAGGTGTACAGTGATCAACTTCACGAGACCACTTATGGATCTTTTCAAGGTTGACGCTCTATTGGGCGCAACTTTCTAGATATTGATTTCTGACTAATTAAATAGACTCTTGTCTATTCTTTCTTCTCTTAAGAGATTTTATTGATAGATAGGCTAGTGTAATGTAAGCTCTCACACAAGACAAAGAGCGACCTTCCTTGTGCTTGGTGTGCTCTTCCTTAAAAAACACCCAAAATAAGGCTTTTTTGCATGTTAATGCCTCCCTCTAGTGCCTATTGATCAAAGTCCCAAGCTTGGTAAACCTTCCCACATTATTGTCTTTCTCTTTCTTTTCAGCTAGAAAGATGTAATGCTTCAAAGATGTCTCACATGAGACCCCTTTATCAACCTAATCAGCTTGCACCTAGAATTCAGACTAGCCCACAATCTCAAAGCCTCCTATCAGAGTCAACCCACAAACCAATCCCTTTCATCAAGGGAAAGACCTTCATCAATTTAGCACTACCAAACTACAGCCTCTACTCAGATAGGTCTATAGGCGAATTTGTAGTTTTGACAACAAGAAATCCAGTAAACCATGCTTCTACCTCGGCAATGATTGTCCTTGTCAGATATAGGCTATGAGGTCAATGAAAGGCAATAGATAAATCTTGTTCATCAACCAATTCTGAAACCAAAGAAGAGTAGGTTCCTATAGGTAGTTGGAGGCGTCTTCTTTGAACTAAAAGCTTGGTGGATGAAACAAGGCAAGAGGGCCAGTCTAGTTTCCTACCTTTATTTATGCTAACCAGAACTCCGTGGTTTCTCACTATATTGACTAGCCTGACTAGCTGAAGAATGGGAAGGCTTTGAAAGACCATTAGCTGGTTTATGGCATCAGGCTAGCTTATGAAGAAGTCAAATCAGAGTTGTCCATGATCAAATCTCCTCATAGCAATCCAACCTTCCTTCGCCCAAGAAGGGTGACGGTTGTGGCCTGCCATGTGGAGCTTTGAGCCCATTCCTATCTAGCTTTGAGCCCAAAAGGAAGGTGTAGGTAGCATAGTGAGATGCTTCATGCAATTGCATAAAAGACTACCTAAGCTCAAGCAGCGGATACTACATACAAGTGAAGAAGATCTAGCTCAAGCTAATTGTCCAATTCAATGAATTCCAAGGTCAAAGGGAGAGTCACGAAGTGCTATTCTTCAATTAGGTATGATTCAACTTTAACCTTCCCAAAGGGATCAATGGTATACCAAACGAACAGAAATTGCTCAAGTTTAGTTTTGTTAGGGTCGATAAAATCTAAAGGCAAGATGAAAAGATATGAGCTTGAAGTGTCCATAATCTTGAAGCATTAGAGGATGCTTATGATTTTATAAAGAGGCTTATTCTAGCGCGCTATGATTTTTCGACCTTCATTAGTTGCGTCGATCAGTCAATTCAATCCATGGCATTCTTCTTTTATACAATAGTATACCTACTTGAGATACGCTAACACGAAGGTTGCATAGCCTAGTGAGATTATAAAGCACAATGTGTCTAACCTAGATTTTGACTTCCTCCTAATTAATTCAACCATTTCATCACACATGGGCAATATCAATAAATTGTTGACAATAAATAACAAAAGTTGACCAACCTATGGAACTTCTTCCTCAAATCGGAAGTAAAACAAACTCCTTTGGATCTTTTTCTCTTGGTTTTGAACAACTACCTAGTAGCACTCTTGTAAAACTTCTTTAGTTCGCAAGTTAAGTTCCAATACCTTTTCTTTTTTTCTAATAAAAGTCCCATTATCATTTTTAAAGGACTAGAAATACAAAAAAGTCTAACAAGCCATAGACAATAAAAAGTACAATATCATGTTAAAAAAAAGGCATAAATAGTTCAACATTAGCATGATAGGATAAAGATCAAAATGAATTATGCCCAGGCAAGTAAGAATTAGTTTACATGGTTGTAAATAACTCGTTGGACTTAACATTATTATCAGCATGATACATGTTTTATGTTTCAAATAGGCTCCCATATTTAAACAGGAAAATAACACTTCTGACAATATATTTAAACATAAATTACACAAAAAGTACTCATGGGACTCTATTTGCATGGGATATCCAAAGTGTGCAAGATCTAGAAATTTAGTAAGTGAACACACCTGATCAATAACCGTCTCATCATATAAAACTTGAGAGCTAAAGACACCTATTGAAGCTCCCAGATTTGTTGAGGATACAATCATCTCAGGAGCTAAAAAAACTTGTGTGTATGACCCAAATGGAAATTTTGCATCAAGGTATTCTTCATAATAGCTGTTGAAAGTATATTGCAAGTCAGTAAACAATGCAAGCTAATGTTCAGAATATCTATTTCAACTGTCAAAACCATTTGAAAACAAGAGTTAGATGGCCAAGATTACAAACTTGAACGCATTATAAAAAATTTTGATGGTATTCCGGAGCTTTGACAAATTAGATGGCAAGCACATGTGTGATATGAGAGCAACATGCGGATCAGGAAGTATTTCAAATGGTGCAACCACCAAAGATATCCATTGAGCAGTCACAGGAACATCTAATCTATAGACAAATGTTTTGTGAGGAGGATCATCCTTGCTCAGAACCTGCAATATGTTAATAATGAAACATGGAAAGTTAAAATCAATAAAAACTAAAAGTCGAATACATAGTCGACAACCACATCTTTGCTCACAACACCCACAAGCATGATACTCATTCTATTATTAGGCACTCCCAATGCAACACTCCCACACTCACACACTACCCATGGATCTCACTTTTATGTGAGTGAGGGAGCACTAAACCAAGAGTACAAAATACTATAAATTCAAAAAGCATTTAACTACATCAAAATTGTTAATAATAATATGTATATGGATAAAGTGGCAATAATCATCAATGTACATCCCAAACTCCAAAAAGAGTGATTCAGAGTCAAATCTCATACAACCAAATTAAGTCTTCAACTAAGATTATGACAAAAAAAAACTCGTGATCTAGGATTGTTAGCAACTTATATCAAACAATTTTACTCACAGCCAAAAGAAAGAAAAGTTGCAAAAGGCTACACAAGTGCGCTAAAGGCCAAATAAAATTTGGAGGTAAACTTTTTAGGCACGTGTAAGATGAGGTTTAGATGTTATATAACATTCCTTCCAAACAAATTTACAATAATTCAAAGGAATCCAAATTGAAGAGAATCAATATGCTTAGTCATAATGGTTGAGTAAATTAATAACTTTCTTGATGCTTTGCTACCCATCTCGAAAATCATAATTTTTTCCATTGCTTTCATACTATCCACATGTAAGCAAGCATCTAGAAGAACATCTTACCATGCATCTCAAAACTGAAAATTATCACATTCTTAACCATACAATTAACAATTCCTAACTTTTTTCTCATCTAAAGTAGTTAATAACCTTTCCTCTTCAATGAAAATTATTGCATTTTTCCCACTCATCCAAAGAGGCTACCTAGAATAAAATTTTGACCCTACTAACATTAAGATTATAGTCCTCAGATGTCATTTCAACTTTCATTCCATGTGAGTTCATATCTTTTAAAGCATTTATCTCAACAAACTTCACTTTCAACAATCATTCCCACTTTCATTCTACATGACTTCATATTTCCCACTTTCATTCTACAAGACTTCATATCTTTTAAGACTACGGAATTGATCTCCACCAAATTCACTTTTATAGATCCCTACTTTCATGTCATATGACTTCTTGTCTTTGAAGACAAATGCATATATCAAATTCTCGATATACTCAACCAAAAAACATTCTTATTAGTACTGAAATACACTAGGTAATTTGTTAAAAGTCAGCAGGTAGAAAAATGTCGACAAGGCACCATTCCATCATGTTGCCTTTTTTCTAAAAGAACAAAATAGGTGAAACAGATAATACTCTAGTACTCCGATTGATATGCTGAATTTATGAGAACTACCTCCACAATTCATTTCACATATCCAGTTTGCTCTCTCAATGACCTGGTTGAATTCAATAAACATGTGTATCTTGAACACGAACTACACCATTAAATTTTCTTTTCAAAGACATTGACACATTCATCAATTATACACTTTATTCGGTCCAGGTATCTAAACTATTGGAACTCCAAGTTAGTGTCATATTTAGCTTGCAGCTTGCAATTCCCCCAATCTTCTGCTCTCAAGAGTTAAAGGTCCTTGCTTGTGAGAGGACATAGAAAACATTCCAACAGAAGATCAAGCAACTTGACTCCAATGGACAAATAACAATTTGCAATGTCTATACTAACAAGTCCTAGAAAAATGTGAGCATTGCACCCACATATCATATATACATCAATAAATGTGTGTGAGCACCCACTAGTTCATTATGATAAATATTTTGAAGAAAAAAAGAACACAACGATTGTATAACCTAAATGTTAACTACTACACATCAAACCTTTCTTTTTGACAATGATAATGCCTATTGGGTGAATATGGGCCAAATAGGTGAAATGCACTTTATCACAAGCTACTTTCTCTAGTAGCAAGTTAGCTTGCACTTTGTTATCGGGTTGTAACCAACAAGCCATAATCACCGTGCAATAACACCTATCAAAGGACCTGTAAATGTTAGGCGATAGGCAATAACTCCTTTACTTCTTCTTTCATCTTTTTCTTTTCAAGTAAATTGATGTCAAATAAAAAAGGTAAAAGGCAAAAGAAAAAAGTCACAAGTCCTTTTGAGATTTTACTATAGTTCAAGAATCTTCAATTTGCAAAAATTACCTTCCATTTGGTATTAACTGAGTTTTCGGGATATATTGTTAAGCATATATTGTTAAGCCATAACAATCAATTTTTTTGTCCTTACCAAGGCATTACCAACCAACCTCTCAAGTTAAATCTAAACTAAACAAAGCCTCAACCCCAAGGATGCATGCAGTGAGTGTGAATTGAACCTATCCCTGCAAATGATGCACCAGCATGAAATCAAACCGGTTTGTAACATGGATGGTATCCCATGAAGTGAAAGACTAACAACTAATGCAATTCCCAAAGGCAGTGAAACTAGAAACAAGATTTTGCTAGAGTTATGCCAAGTAATCATTGGTTAGCAATGTAATCATTGGTTGGGTTCTTTATCTCCAAGTGCCAAAGTACAGATTTAAAAGCCGATAGATTAGGAGTTCAAACACTCTTACTAAGCACCTTTACAACTAATGCAATTCCCAAAGGTAGTGAAACTAGAAACAAGATTTTGCTAGAGTTATGACAAGTAATCATTGGTTAGCAATGTAATCATTGGTTGGGTTCTTTATCTCCAAGTGCCAAAGTAGAGATTTAAAAACTGATAGATTAGGAGCTCAAACACTCTAACTAAGCACCTTTAATTGGGTGCCCTAAGTAAATGTCAAAAAAAAAAAACCTTAAGGAATGCCCTTCAACCAATATCATTTACATGACAATTGAGCTCATAGATTATTTTTGAGCTCATGTCCCTCCACACCTTCATGTCTATTTGTGATGCAATCAAGAATCTTATACGCAATTGCTTTTGCCATTTCAAAATAAGGATTTTTCAATGAAGCACTGTTGTGCCATAAAACTACGTCTCAATAATATTTGGTCACCGAATGCAACATTCTTTTAATACAGGATGTTGATTGCAATTTATTAGAAGTATCGAAGAGTTTGTAAGAATTTAAAATTCTACATCTTTTTGGCTAAAAGTCAGCTAAGTCAATTATGAATATGAATACAGTTCGGTAAAAGCACTCAAAAAGTATAGAGTTTGAGACAATATTAGTAGTCGAAATACAGGGATATTATTTATCTCACCTGATATAATAAGCTTCCAGTACTAACAGCAACAAGATTATGGGCAACTGTAAACTCAAGATCATAACTGCAAAAGTAGCCAAATAAATTAGTAGATGGACCTACAAATTGCTAAATTTATAGTACTTTAGCAAAAGAATGTCAGGAATTAAGTAGGTTATACCAGCAACGCTGAAATCCTTCATCCATACAAGGGAACCAGCAACGTGCACGCCTTATTTGGTTATCAGTATGTACCACTTCATTGTCAAAATGAATGCCCGTCTCTGCTTTCTCTACCCAATAATTAATGCGCACCAATTTTACATTCTGCATCCAACATGAACCTACATGAGAAGCCACAAAGGTGTAAACCATATTATGACAGCTCATGCTGAATTATTATCATAGAACATAGAGCTTTGAGCCTTCAACAATATCCAATCAAATTTAGTTACGCTCGTAGATAAGCTAAATATCGGGACACACGTAACCATTTTGTCTATACTATTATATTTCATAATGTGAGATCTAGTTAAGGAATAAATTAAAGTAAAAAACAAATTTACAAGATATTTTAAAAGTTTGAAAGTCTAACCTATTTTCTTAATTTTCATAAATGATTAACTGCCCATTACAGGACATGTTCATTTATGTATTCCTATTTCTTTGACATTTGACAGAAAAGAAGCTTACAATTAAAACACCTTATAATGTAGATTGGAGAACCAATGAGTATAATTTTTAAAAAAAAAAAATTCAAGAAAAAGAATTAAAGCATTTTTATAGCCAAAGTAGAAGATAATGAATTTTATTATGCACTAATGCTCTATTTACTTAAAGGAAAAATCCTTAATCCTCCTTTTGAAGAATTTTTATATTATATATATTATGGGTATAGAGATTTTCAACTTATGCTCCTTCATAGCTTTGTATTCCTAAGAAATTAAACTGATGCATACATGTGAAACTTATGCAAAAGGCTTGATATTTAGCTTCATTTAAATTATTTAACAATCAATCAAAAGTAGTCACATGCCATCATTCTATCTTTTTTATAAAAAAGACATCTCATTAAGTAACTGGCAAAACGTTCTTAAAGTAAGAGCAAACATCAACATCGGGAAGAAACAAACAAAAGGAAGCTAGAATAAAAGAACTATCCACTCTCTCTACATATTTGCTAAGGAATCATCATCAACACTAAAACACCTGCGAGCATAAGAATATTTGTTCTCTAATCACCAACCAGCCATAATAATTCATAGCAAAGAAGTTCTGAAATTCCCCACATTTTAATTCCATTTTTTTCTGCACAAAATTTGACATTAAAATTCAATTCCAACAACATTACTCTTCTTGTGTAGTCATAGATAATAAATTTCTCAAAACAAAAAACACACACACATGCAAAAGCACTCTGCCGAGCACATGCAACAGCATCTACTTATAATTAAGCTAAAATCCAATCTAAATTTCCTAAAAAAACCAGAAAAAAATCAAAATATTCAAACAAGACGCATTTGATTTGAATAGATTAACCACAGGAACCTGCTTAGGTTCACCAGAAAATGGCACTCCATTCTCCAAATTCACAATCTCTTGCACTTCATTTGGAACCCTAAAAGCTTTACAACAATTAATTAGCAAATTCGGAACACGTTCTCTCTCCAGAGCCGATAAATACACAGCGCCAGCAGCGTCAGCAGCCGAGCTAGGGCTCGTAACTGAGCTCCATCTCTTTTCACCATCCACATTTTGTTGCTGATGTGGATAATATTCATACTCAGTAGCTTCACCATCAACAAATACACTCTCTATTCCTAAATTCTCCGCATGTAACCCTACAATTCCTATATCCGGCACCGCAATTTCCAACTCAGTGTAACTACACAAAAAAAAATATTTGTAGGAAATCATTAGCTCATTTTAAAAAAAAAGTTAATCTAGTATAAATCCCTAAAATTGATATTTTCTATAAATTTTAAATGATCAGGAACTGAAAATGAATAAAAAAAATACCAAAACAGAATCATTTATTAATAAAACAAAAGGGAAAAAGGAAACAGACCCGTAGATTTGGTGCTTGTCGATGTCGATAGAGAGGCAGAGTTTCTGGTGACGAACTACGGCACCGGAGTTCTCAGGCTTGGCGTCTTCGTTTTTCGGCTTACGGGGCTTAGCCATGGCTTACGTGAGCTAGCCCGCTGGATTTCTAAGATAGAGTGGAGTTGGCTTGGCTTTATTTATACAGGAGGAGGTATGTGGGTAGTTCTCTGGTATTGCAGTCAGCGTTGGAGACGATATGCCCTTTGTTTGATTTTTAGATCTGGATCATACATGTGAGGAAAGGATTATCTATCGGTGCATGTAGTTTTTTCGTAGCATTTGCTATGTTAATAAGTTTTTTAAAATAAATAATTATTTGAAAATATATTAAAATAATATTTGATATTTTAAAATAATTCAAAATTTTAAAATTAAATTAAATTTTTATAAAATAATATTTCGCTACGTTTCCAAAAACAAACTTTATTGATTAAGGTCGTGGCGTGAGACTAGCAAGGGGTACTAGCATTTTGATATGCCTTTACTTTTTCTTTTTTTTTATTCATTGTATTGATTTTTTACTTTATGGTTTGTACCTGTGCTTGTGAAAATCCATCAATTAAATATTTTTATTAGGTTCGTTATTAACTAGTTATTTAATTTACACTGGATAAATGTTTTTAAAAAAAATATATATATATATAAGCTTTTTAAATTTAGTTCTTTTAATTTAAATTATAAATCATAAGGTCTATAGATGCATTTAATTAAATATATTAATAATCATCTATGTTAATAAATACAAAAAATAAAATATTAAAATGTTTATTCAACTTACATTACTATAAGTCGAATAATTTTTTTCTAATGAAAAAAATTAATGTATAGGTATTATTAGAATATATTTTGACATCAAATAAAAAATATAATCGTGAATGTTGATGCTTACATATAATAAAATATAGTGAAAATTATATGCATTAAAAAAACATGTAAGATTTCAAGCTAATTTTTAACATAACAGGAGAATAAAATAATTTTGCAATTACTATAGTAAAAAATTATTTTTTTAGTCTTTGTATAATAATTTTTCAAAACAAAAATGTAAAAAAAAATACAAAAAAATAAAGATAAAAATAAAAAAAAAAAGTATAAATATGCTAAGTGTAGAGTGATAAATATTCAAAGTGTAAAAAATATAAATAATTTTTTTTCCGTCAAAAAAATGCAAAGAAAGAAAAGGAAAAATTACAAAAAAATAAAGATAAGAAAAAATAAATAATAATAAATAGATCAAGTGTAAAATAATAAAAATATCAAGTATAAAGAGAAAAATAATAAGAAAAACTTGTTTTATAAAAAAATCAAAAATTATAATTTTGCCACTATTACAATAAAAATAATTGACAAAATTTTATAATTATACTATTTCTAAGTGAAAATATCATTTTTTTATTATATTTTCCTTACAATAGGTATAGATTAGAGGTGAGAAAAAAAAATATGAGAAAAAATGTAAATAAAAAAATTGCAAAAATCAAATAAAAAATTAAATTAATCAATTTAAAACAAAAAAATCTAGTTCATTTTTAATTTTAAAAAATCTAATCATGCCAATTTAAAAAAAATTAAATCAAGTTGAAAAAAAAATGAATATAAATATTAAACTTTCTTCTCACCTTAAAAGATAAATTAATGTTGGATTTCCTCTTAATTTTTCTTTTAAAGAGTATAGCTCAACTGGTTAAATTCTAAATTTGATCTTTAGATGTCACCAGTTTAAGTTTAATAAATCTCAGAGCCATTAGAAGCTTATATAATCATTAACTTCAAAACCTGTAAAATTAATCGAAATACATACAAAACAACCAAACATCCATATTAATTAAAAAAAAATCAAATCTGAAGTTATAACCTGCTCAAAAGCAGCAACCGCCCCCCACAAGCTCGAACGCCTGTCTCTCATTCTAAGCCTTCATTGCTGGCTGTTGAATCCCCTGATTCTTCCATTGTCTCCAAGTAAGCATGCCTCTTTCTCAATTTCTTTTATTAAATTTAATTGGTCCCTCTTTTGGGAATTTTCCTGCAGGTAAATCCATAACCCATGCTGTTATATTCTCTTTATCTCGCTCGGATTAAAAAAAAAAGAAGAATAATTAGTAAATAAAGATAATGTTTTGGTATTCAAGATAATTTGTTGATTATCTTGATTTTGTATGATCATAAACATATCTTTTAGATTCAAGATACATCTATTATTGCATAAATTGCACCTAATATATGATTTTGTGTGCTTGGTTAATTGGTCTCCTTTGTTTTTAATTTTACGTGGCTTTGCTTGTCTTATATGCATTTGTTTTTCTACATTGTTCTTTTTGTTTTTTTTTTTGTCCTAATTAATGTTGTTTTAACATAATTTATTTGATGAAAATTGAAAAGAGATAAACAATCGAGAGATATAAAAAAGAAACATGAAGAACAACAATGTTAGTTTTAAAACCAAACCATATACACAAGCAATCTCATTTCTCTTTAGGTTAGTTTTCTTGATGTATTTCTGTTTTCTTGCAGTTCTTGTTAAACCAATGAGATTTATCATGTTACTAGCTATGTAACTTGCCGTGAGTTAAATATTTTTATTTTTTATAAAAATTATTTATGTAGATTTTTTCAATGTATTTTGATAGTTTAAAAAATATAACAAATGAAAAAATATATTTTCATGACCGTCATAGTTATCACTGGAAGTAGGGCCCACCTTCAATGGGTCGTGCTTCAGGCAATGTTATTAAATCCGGCCCAGCCTGGCGGGTCGACCCAGGACCCGGTAGCTGGACCGATCCGGATTTAATAAAAGACCGACTGTGGCAACAGCCTGGCCAAACCCGGGCGACCCAGCCGGTCGACCCGGAACCCGGACGAGACCCGGTTTTTTTCTTCAAATGTGGGATTTGAAACCCATTAGTATATATACTCTATGTTCCCATGAAAAAAACCATGTTTTTTCAATGTGGGATAAAAAACCTTTAAGTTTAAATATTTCAACTTAAATGGATAACATAGTATCTTTTCAATGTGGAATTTGAAGCCCTTTCATGTATATACACTATGTTCCCATGAAAAAAACCATATTTTTTCAATGTGGGATAAAAAACATTTTGGTTTAAATACTTCAACTTAAAAGGATAACATAGTATCTTTTCAATGTGGGATTTGAAACCCTTTCATATATATGCACTATGTTCCCATGAAAAAAACTATATTTTTTCAATGTGAGATAAAAAAACCTTTTGGTTTAAATACTTCAACTTAAAATAATAACATGATATCTTTTCAATGTGGGATTTGAAGCCCTTTCATAAATATGCTCTATGTTCCCCTGAAAAAAACCATGTTTTTTCAATGTGGGATTTGAAATCCATTAGTATATATACTCTATGTTCCCAAGAAAAAAATCATGTTTTTTTAATGTGAGATAAAAAAACCTTTTGGTTTAAATACTTCAACTTAAAAGGATAATGTATTATCTTTTCAATGTGGGATTTGAAATCCTTTCATATATATACTCTATGTTTCCAAGAAAAAAAGTTATGTTTTTTCAATGTGGTATAAAAAATATTTTTAGTTTAAATACTTTAACTTAAAAGCTTAACATAATATCTTTTTAATATGGGATAAAAAAACTTTTTAAAATATTCTTTTAAACTTCATAATATGTATAATCTATATTTACATGGATTTTTTCATATGAAATATTAAAACTTTAACTTTTTTTAATTTTTCCGGGTTGACCCATGAAACCTGGGATCCGGCCCCTTGGCCAGGTCAACCCCCGGGCCAGGTTTAATAACCATGGCTTCAGCTGGGCCTACCACTGCTAGGGTTTGCTGGTCACCTAGACCTACTATCATTAGATTTGGCAGTAGTGTCAGGTCCAATAAACTAAGGCCTTGACAAAATGAGGGCCTTGACAAAAGCATCCAACAGCTGGATATCTATCAAAGCCGAACACTGCTAGGCAGCAGGACCCAGCATCATTGGGTCATGCTTGGCAAAAGAACTCAACAATTGGCCCAATGCTGCTATTTACGTTTACATTTCTCAATCAAGAGAATCATGATATAGTAAAATGCACTAACAACATTTTTTTTCTATTATGTTAAAAATTAACTTCAGATCCTATGTGTCTTTATTTATTCGTATGATCCTTGCTTTATTTATTATCTGTAAACATTGGTCTTTTTATTCACATTTATATTTCTTGCTCGATGTCAAAAAATGCATTAACTACATGTACTAATTCATTCTTTTATGTTAGAAAAAGTATATTTGACTTGCAGCAAGACGAGTTGAATAAATATGTTAATATTTTTTTTACATTTATTGCAAAATATAGTTCTCAATTAATTTATTTAAACGCATGTATAAGCCTTTTGATTTATGATTATGATTTTTTTAGTCAAAAGACACATTTAAAAAGCTTGCATATTCTTTTTTTTTTCAGGTAAAAAATTTATCCGTCTCATGACAAATCTTGAATCAAATATCTAGTTTAGCATCCTAAAAGCTCTTTCTATTATATTATGCAACATTGATTCATGTTTATCTCTCTTCTTTCTCCTATACGAAAGTCATTTAAATGGCATTGTACCATGTGATAAGGATATAAAAATTGAGCATTTAGATAACCAACATTCATGAGATAATCAATAAAAATCTATTGAGCTTAATCTTTAATTGTAAATCAAGATATAAAATAGTATGGATTGAACAATAAAATAATTATTTTGTCATTCTTAAACAAAATTATTAGACTTGCTATTAGAAGTATTATGGTCTATTACTCAAGGTCTATTTTTCCGTATTATATTGATTAAGGCCATCTTAGTTTTTTCATATTTTTAAAAAATAACTAAATTACCCTTAAAACAAAAATGGTTTTTTTGGGTTTTTACTCTTTTTTTTAAAATAATGAAATGACTAAATAATATTTAAAAGCAAAATTTCTTTAATTTGCAACCATGTGCTTTTTTATATACTTTTATCTTGATTTTTTTTTTATTATAATCAAGTTGTTTAAGTGAAAATTTGGTATTTTAATAAATATAAAATATTATTAAATAAAATATAGTTGGTGTGTGAGGCTTTGTTTGAAGGCCAAATGTTGCCTTCTACGGTGGTGTTCGAATCACCTCGGCGAATCCTCTGTTATTGGGCAGAACGTGTGGCCAACAAACCTTTGATTTAGTGTTGACGGTCTTTTTTCGCCCCTTAGTTTCTTTCTCTTTCTTGATTTCCATGCTTGACCCTCTAAATTCTCAAGACAACACTTCAATTTGTTTTTTCTTCATATTTGGTCATTGATGTTTTGATTATTATTTGTTTTATTTGAAATAATTTATAAAATTTGAATTTTTTTTCAATTTCATCCCTATTCAATTTCTTCATATGTTAGATTTGGTTTCCATTATCTTGATGGCTATTTATTTTATTTAAGATAATTTTAAAAATTAATTTTTTTTTCACGATTTCACCCCGTTTAGTTTTTTTTTTTTATCAAATTTGATTCTTAGTATTTTGATTGCTATTTTTTTTACTTTGAGTTTTTTTTTAATTGATATTTTTTTTTCAATTTCATCATTCAATATTAAATTAATTGGAAATTGAGTTTTTTCATTAAGTCTGGGTCTAGTATTTTACATATTGCAATTTATGGAGATTAACACAAGTTTAGGACATTTGCCTAACTTTTCTTATCTTTTCCCCCTTTTTAAGCTCAAATTCTTTTAGTTTCATCCTTTAGTAATTATCCAATTCGAGATTGGGCTCCTTTAATTTTTTTTATTTGTTTTTATATAATTTATAATTGTTTCTAAAAATAACTCTAGTTATCTTAGGTCTTTTTATTTATAGTTCTTTGTTAAATTTAGATTTTTGAAATATTTTTTTAATTAAATTAAATTAATTGTTTAAAAATAATCATGAGATGTTCGCTTTATGATATTTTTTTAGCTTGCTTCATGAGACATTGCTTTGATGGCGCATTTGCCTTTTCTTGGTATGTGCAACTTTTCGTAATGAAGTTAGAACTATCTCAATGAGCTCTTTCTATTGGTGGTCTGGTGTCCACAGTAGAGCGACAATGAGTCTTCAATTGACTTTTCTTTCTTCTCCTCCCGAATATAATATTGGCAGCTCATTTTTTATATTTAATTATTGCCAAAAAATTTGTTCGTTTTATTTTCTTTCAGTGTTTTTTAATCATATTATTAAATTAGTCAAGTTTATTAAACTCAATCAAGTTAATAACATGAGTCTCATATTTTTCTTACTTCTTTAAAAATATTGGTTTTGCTTGAACATTATTTTTTAAGTTAGGGGAATTTGCCCTGACCTTCGACTTAGTGCAGGCCACCTATTTAGCTAAGAAAAACCTAAAAGATGTGGAAAAAGTTATATTCACTCAAACCCATGTTATTATGGATTGCAATAGTAATCAATAATTTTCTTTTCAATTTGTTTCTTTGAAGTTGCATTTATTTGAAATTTTACTTGACTATTCATTTTGATGCCTAAATTATGGGATCTTGGGTGTTAGGAAAAAAAAAAGAAATTACTCAGTTTATGTGTAGCGTAAACAAATTAAATGAAATCTTAATGATTTGGAATAATTGGAGGTTCAGGGACCAAATTTGAACAATAGGCAAATATTCACCCATTTTTTCTTTAAATAATCATGGATTGAATTGCATAGTTAGGTTAAAGATCAACCCTAATTTTTTTTATCACTCAATTGTTTTTTAATTTAATCTTTTTAAATTTAGTTTATTTGGAATTCAACTTAATAGTGTTTTTTAGCTGCTTAGAAATGGGGATCCCATTTTATTAAGAAAAAACTCACAATATGAGGAAAGTCTTGTTCACCCACACTCATGTTACTATGAATTACAATAGTAATTCATAATATTTTTTTTCACTATAGTCCTTTGATTTTTATTATTTTGATCCCTCAATTTTTTTTCTTATTTATTCCTTTGTAGTTGCATTTATTTGCAATTTGACTTGGCTATTTGTTTTGGATGCCTAGATTATAAGATTTAGGGGTGTAAAAAAAACAATTGTGCTTAGTTTCGACCAATTAAAAGAAATTTTGTTGATTTGAAATAATTGTATCTATGAGGACCAAGTTTGAACAATAGGCAAATATTCAGCCCTTTATCCTTAAAATAATCAAGGATTGAATTACTTGATCAAGTAAAAGATTAGCTCTAAATTTCTTTTGGTCACTCAATGTTTTTTCCAATTTAATCATTTTAAATGTAGTTTATTTGGGACTCAACTTAACAATGTTTTATGGTTGCTTAGAAATGGGGATCAGGAAAAACTCAAACATGCGGTTGATGCTCGATTTCAAAAAATAAAATTCAGTTGTATTAGGCTAAAATAATTAAGGCCCGATGGACAAAATTTGAAAATAAAAAAGCAAAACAGGGACTGGGGTAGATAGTTAGAGAGAAAGAAGTTGGCACATGTGGTGGAAGTCATCACTCTCTAACAACATATACGGTTTCCTCCAGTGTTAGACCATTATCTTTCTTCTATACACGTTTAGGCAAGCCCTTCCTGATGGTACAACATGTGTCAACACTCAACTCACACATCACTTTTACACATTACAAAATATCAAATATTCAAAATAAATCAAACACTAGTAATCTAAATATACACAGCAATGTCTGAAAATTACAGAAAAATAAATAAATCCTCGGGAACAGTGTTGGAACAATGGCGGCAAGTCTTCTCCACGCGCCGCCGCAAGAAAGTTCAACAAACAGGGGGGGTCTGGAATGGTTTCCTCCTCTCTTCTCCCTACCCGTAATGGCTTTCACCGTGACCTGCAACAAGAAAAAAGGAACACAAGCAGTCTGTTTTAAGTTTTTTTTGTAGATCATTTTTCTTCTGCTTTCCATTTGGATCTGCTAATATGGAGTCGGGTTTAGTGCACGCGCCGCCGACAGGCTAGACTTATAGATGGCTAGATCGACGACTTCTCCTCTCCTCCTTCATTTCTACACCGACGATGTCGCCCACCACTGCCATGGCTGGGAGATCGACACCCTTAAAGTCTTGATTTTCTGCCCCTTAAAGTCTTGATTTTCTACCTCCTTTCTTATTTTTCATCTTCCCCACAATGAGCTGTTGTTAGCAGCGGAGAGGAAAGGAGGGTGAGGGGACTGCTGTTGTGTTTAGTCAGCGGGAATGGTTGGGTCAGTGGAGAGTCGAGAAGTGAGGTTGTTTTATAGGGGAAGAACGGCCTGGGTTCTGTGAGAGAGGGAAGATTTGTGGCTGGGAAGGGGAAGGTCTGTGGAAGTGGGGGTGTTCGGGTGGCTAGTCTGTGGGAGAAGGAAGGAGCTGGTCTTCGGGTGCTGAAAAATGGCGATGGGGAAGAGAGTCCCTATCTGGTTCTAGGAGTTGGGGAAAAAGAAAGGGAAATAAGGCCGATTTGTTGGCTGGGATTTGAATATGAGAGGAAAATGGGGGGAACAATGATGGCTGGTTTGGCAAAGAAAGAGGGCTTCCTTCGGTTTGTGAGAGAACCAGAGGAAAAGGGGGAATGACGGCTCAGGAGAAGAAGGAAAATCTTTAGGTTTAGGTTTTTCCTTTTTTGTGGTTCCCCAAATTCCTTAATTTTTTCTCCCCCCACCTTTTTTTTTTCACTATAGACTGGTATTTACAGGAGAAGTGTGGTTTGGCCACAATCACATTGGTCTCTTAACTCTTTTTTTTTTTTTATTTTGAATTTATTTTAAAAACAAACAATACCAACGACGACTCAATAAGAAAAATCAGTGATTATAAAATTAACACGTTAAAAGTTGAACGCATTCAAAATACCTTTGAAAATTTAAATTCTTCTGAGAAGATGTTGAAAATGTTAAAAACGATGCAAATATATCAAAAATATATTTTTTTGGGATTTTCATTATTTTTTGCTATTTTTGGTTTATTTTCTGAAAATTTATCAAAAACATGGGTAAAAAATTGAGTAGCAACGGCGTGGTTGGGAGTTAGACTTCATTTTTTGTTTTTGCTTTCTATGAGGTAATCTCATTCCTATGACTCGGGTCATGAGTTTAGTTTGGTTGTAATTAGATTTTATGATTTTTTCTGATTTGTTTTGTAGTAAGTTATCTCGATCTAGTGATTAGGGTAGTGGGTTTGTCAACTTAACTTGAGTTAACTCATATTGTTTTTTTGTTTTTCTTTTGAAATTGTTTCTTTTCGATTTCATCCTTTAATTATAGGTTAGTTGAGAGCTCAACCTTGAATTTTTTTTTCATTTTTCTCTATATTGAGTAATCTCATTCTCATGACTCAAGTCACAGGTTTAGTTTGTTGGGCTTCATTTTTTTTATTTGCTCTCTATTAAGTTATATTGATCTTATAACTTGGGTGAAAAGTTTGTCAGGTTAACTTAAGTTAACATGACTATTTTTCTTTTAAATTTATTTCTTTTTAAATTTTATACTTTAACAACGGGTTGGTTGAGACTTGGGTGTCATCATTTTTCTCAATTTTCTTTCTATAGGGTAATTCAGTTCTTATGACTCAAGCAGTAGGTTTACCTGGGTTAACTTTAGTCGAGTTTTTTGTTATTTTTTAAATTGACTTTTTTTTCCATCCTTATATATTTGGCTTATTGTGCATTAACCTTATATTTTTTTTTTATGTTTTTTAAGTAATGATCTGACTTGTGTTATGAAGTTGGTTGAGGATTTAGTAATGATTTAAAATGAAAAAAAAGTATAATTAATTTAAAATTAACAACTTTTTAAGTCATTAAATTACTATCAAATTGGATTTCTTAAATTTAGTAGGCATTGGGAAATCATTTTCTTGTATTGTTAATGCATTAAAAAACACACATTAATGATTAGTTTTTATTTCTTGTACAATATAAACAATTATGAACAACATTTATGAGAGCATTATATAAAATATAGAGATTTTTCTCAAAATTACTTAATGATGGATGGTTTGTCACCGATGATTTTTTTTCTGTTCTTTTTTCTTCTAAAAGAATAAATTTTTATCCTCTTTATTTTTGGTGTTTCAATCTCAGTCTTTATTTTTTTTATTTCTATTTTTTTCTTAACTATTTTAAAAAAGTTTTGTTTGTTTTCAATTTAGTTATTCAATTACAATTTGTTATAAATTATCTTTTTTGATCGGTCCTTATTCTTTGATTTCTAATTTGTTTTTCTTGGTCTTTTTATTAAAGTTTTATTGTTTTGAAATCAAATTTTATGGTGTATTTTTTTATTTAATCCTCACTCTTTTGATTTTTTACTTTTATTAAAGTTATTTTTCTTTTCAATTTAACCCTTCAATAAAATGTTTTTTGCCCTTTCATTTATGTTTTATTTTAATTTTCACATTTTTTTTGGATTCTTTTTGTGTAATTAATTGTTTTCTCGGTTTTGTCATTCATGATTATTCCATTTACGGTATTTCCAGTATAATGATCTAAGGCACGGGTTTGAAATATTAACGCGAGTTTACATATTTTCAGTTCATTTTCTTTTTCAACTTAATTGTTCACCATTGTTTTGTTTTTTTAAAAAATGGTTTTGTGGTTTTTCTTAATTTCTTTTTTGTCGAGTTATCCCGATCTCATAACTTGGACTACAAGTTAATCTATGTTGGCTCGCCCTTTATTATATAGATTACATATCTATGATGCAAACTCGAGTTGACTCATGCTGTTTTTTTTATCCATTTTCGTGTTTACAATGTTTTTTTCCCCTTCAAGATATCGTGATCTTATTTTTTATAAAACTTTTATTTCTTTACTATTGTTGCCTATTTTCTTAATTAAAACAAAATCAACTTATTAAATCCGATCGAGCCTGTAACTCAAGTCATTTATTTTTTTAAATGCGTTTGCGACACCTAAACTATCGATGTCTTTTTATTATTTTCTTATTCTATTTTTTATTTAATTGATATCTATTTTTATGTTTTTTTTAAATAAAAACTTTTTATTTATGTTTTGATTAATATCCATTCTCTATACTTTTTTGGTTTGCTTATTTATCTTGTTTTGAATTGAGTTTTTTTTTTTAAAAAAAATTGTTTCATGTGTGTTTATTTTTTGAAGATATTATTTTGATTCATCTGTATTTTTGTTTTGTTTTGTTTTGTTTTATATAGATGAAATTTATTTTAAAAAAATAAAAATATTTATTTTTAGATAATATTTTTAATGTTTAACCTTGTATGATATATTTTTTATTTAATAATTTTCACGTGTGTGTCTGTTTCTATTATTTTATGATTGAATAAGAAAATCATTTTAGTAAACAAATTCATTAAACACAATTAGGTAAATGTCCTATGTTGCTGGATCAAATATCTTAATTTATATCTACTTCTTGATTTTTTCAATTTCAATTTTAGTTATAATTAATGTATTTTTTCACTTATTTACACAAAAAATTATTAATTTATTTAATTAAATGTTTGTGTAAGCCTTTTGATTTACACTTATAATTTTTAATGAAAAAAAAAAGCATCAAAAAAGCCTATAAGGTGTGGAAAAATCATTGTAACACAAAAAATAGTTTATTATGGACTGTAATAGTGAATTGATGATTTTTCCCTTCAACAAATCAGTCAAGAAGACTAATCTCAAGAATAAAATGATCTTTTTCATGTGATTCATTTGTCATTTTTTTCAAAAGAGGTACAAAGGTCTTTGCAAAATTTTTTAGAACAATGAAATATCTTTATTGCCTTTATAAATAAAAATAAGATAATTGGTTGTTATGAGAGTTTTTGAAAATTCACATTTTTTCCCCACAATGAATTTATTAAATTACTCTTGAATTCAAAATTAATTAAAACTTATTTTGGGATCATCATCTGATTTTTTCATTACAATCAGATTTGTAAAGAGGTAAATTGATCTTTTGTAATAATTAAAAAATATTAGAAATTCAAATTTGTCAAACATGTGCCTCACATGCGGAAACGCATGAAAGAAGCCACGAAGCTTTGGCGGCAGCCGGCATGTGAAGAGTTATCCGATGCTGAAAAAATTTCTTCCTCCTTGTTAGTCGATTACTTAAGGCGTCTTCTTCCTCTATAAGTAGCGTGTGTTGGGTTTTGCTAGATGGATTGTCGTTAGAGTTATTTTTTCTTTTCTCTCTCTTCCCTCAAAATTCAAGTTTGACTTTTAAAATTTCAAGGTACCCCCGTTAATTAAGTATATTTGAGTATGAATCATTATTCTTTTGATTTTTTTTTATTTTTATCATTGGCCTTTTTGTTAGTTATTTTTTTTTCAATTGTATCCTTTAATCTAATTTTTTTTAAAGTTCAGTCATGATTCTTTTTTTTCCTTCAATTTTTTTTCTCTCTTTTGTAAACTTTCAATTATTTTCAATTTCCTTCTTTAATCAAAATTTTTAATTTGCTATTTTTTTTATTTGGTTCTCATTTTAAGATTTCTTTTTTAATTCTTCTTTGAAATTAATTTCTCTTTTCAATTTAGTTGTTCAATTCAAAATTATCCATGCTCTAATTTGTTTTTTTTTTCAAATTTGATCCTCGTTCATTTGATTACTATTTTTTTATTTGAATTTTTTTATTGATTTTTTTAATTTCATTAGTTAGCATTTGATTTATTGAAATTTGAGCTTCATGATTTTTTCGGTTATAAGTTTTATAAGCTAACACGAGTTCAATTCATTTTTTTTCTAGACTTATTTTCTTTTTCGATCTCATTACTTAACAGTAACTTTTTTTTAAAAAAAATTAGGCTTCATGGTTTTCTTTGTTTTTACTTTATAGGGTTATCCTGATCTCGTGGTCTGGTCCATGAATTTGGCAGTTTAACCTAACTTGATTGACATTGTTGTTTTGGGTTTTAATTATTTTTTTCTTTTGGATCTTTTTGTGTGATTTGTTAAATTTTATTTTTTAATATTTAATTTGTTGAGAATTGATTTTCGTGATTTGTTTATGTTTGATGTTTCCGATCAAGTGGATCAGGACATGAGTTTTATATTCTAACAAGGGTTGATATTATTTTTTTGTTGGACTTTTTTTTTCATCTCATAATTTGATATTGTTTTTTTAATTGAGTTTCATGATTTTCTTTCCTTTTGTTTATGTCTAGTTATCTTGATTTATTTGTCTTTTTTTTTAATTTTATCGAAAATAAAAAATTAAACCTTGAGATATTTTTAATTTTTTTTTAATTTTTGATTAAATAACTCAGGGTCAATGATTAAATGTGTAATACAAGTTAATATCTTTTTTTGGTGCGTTTATTAAAAATCATTTTGTTTTTTTTATCCGAACCATGGCAGAGTTCGGGTCAAAACTAGTTAATAAATTCGAAGAAAGCCCTCGAGGTACGACTGCATTTATAAAAATAAACGAAGCACATACAGAAGTGAAAAAAGAGTAAAAATAGGACAAATAAAGAAATCAATCCTTCCCCACTCCCTTCATACCATTTCTATGATCAATCTCTACTATTCCTCTCAAACTGCCACCACTACTGCCTCTTTCCCTTCGTCTACAAGCAACTTCCACTTCCAAAACCAGTAGCACTTGAAAATCAAATCATTGAACTTATGAAACCCTAAAATTCGTCAATATGAGTATCGAGCCTTTCAATAGGTAACCAACTCGTTGATTCAATAAAAATTAATTAGTACATAACTAGACTTAATTACTAACCGTATAAAACTTAATTAGTACATAACTTGACTTAATTACTAACTGTTTTCCTTTCCAATTTCAATTTTGTTTGTCAAAAAAAAAAAAACAAGCTTGTGAAGCTTGCAGCTCGAACATTTTATGATGATATAACAACAAAAGGAGATAATCAACCCAAAACGGGACGGAGTGATAATAGGGGCATCGCTATGGTAGTGCTTGATGCTCTCACTAGGTGCAATGTCTCTCGTTTTCTCTTGTAATTGATTTTGAGCATACTTGTTTTCATTTTACTAATCAGTTTAACTTTTAGAAGTAAAAGTAACTTTTTTTTCCTTAAATTTTTGTAAACTTTTTTTTTTGTAATTAATTAATATGTGATTTATAAGGTCATGTGTGTAGATAATAGTTTGGGGATTGACTTAAGGTTTTAGTGTATTTTAATATGGTTAGTTGTGATTATGATATATATTGGATCACGGATGACAATGGGTAAGGGAAGAAGATTTGGCCAAGGAGTTGAAATTACACTCAAAGCAACTTCGTCGGACTCTGCGGTTTTTCAAGGAAGAAAAACTCGTGACCCGGGATCATAGGAAAGAGGTTGATGTTTTACTTTGTTTGCATCAATTTAGTCTGGTTGATAGACTGCAGGATAAAAAAAGTCATTAATTGTTGGAAATCTAGAATTAAAGTTTGTATTTTGATGTGCCACTGAAGCATTTTATTTCTCTTTCTTTTTTCTCGCCACAGAATCCATTCTTGAACCATGTTTATTGAAGTAATATTTGCTAATAAGGAAGTACAACTTTGCACTTTTCTTGTTTTTTCTTATTTAATTTTTTTAGATTTCAGCCTTATTTTCCTTTGTGGTCATTATCCTCATGTACAGTGCTTGAGCTAAGGAAAAAGAAGAGAAGAGAGGATTTTTAGGGCCTAAAGATACATTTGTTATCTCTCGCATGAGAGGCTTTTTTTGTGTTTTGAGTTTCCAATTATTGAACTTCCTAGTTTCCTCTTCCAATAATCTAGCCTTGTCCTCATAGTCCAAGTTGTTGTGCCATTTATTAACAATGAACAATCTTGGTGGAAATTTGTGCTTCTTATTCACAATCTTAGATGCTATCATTTGATTCATTAAGGATATCTTTCCTCATGCGTTATTGTTAGTCTTTTGGTTTGTCACAGACAGCTAAGGCTGTGAAGATGCATAATGCTGTAGTAGCTAACACTACTGATGGGCATAGAACCCAAGAGGGAGATGACAAGATCAAGATGCACACTCATTCTTATTGCTGTCTAGATTATGCACAGGTTCTCTCCCTCTCTCTTTCTGTGCGTGCATGCACACTCAATATAGAAACCTTCATTTGATCAGCTTTTTCACTGTATTATTTTACCAAATGTTGAGCTGACTTCTTTACAAATTTTGGATTCCAGATATATGATGTTGTTAGGTACAAACTGCACCGCATGAGGAAAAAACTGAAGGACGAGTTGGAAGACAAGAACACTGTTCAAGAGTACATATGCCCCAACTGTGGAAGAAGGTATTTATTGGTGTTTTTTTTTTGTTCTCATTTCTGTCTGTTTTATTTTGAGAGAGGATTTGTCTCTATCTGTACATATGAGGGTATTTGTTTTTTGTTTGATGTCATATAACTAGATACAATGCTTTGGATGCTCCAAGCTTGATGTCTCTAGTTGATGAGTACCTCCACTGTGAGAATTGTGATTGGGAGCTTGTAGCTGAGAGTGACAAGTTAGTTGCCCAAGAAGGTGGAGATGGAGATGACAATGCTAGGAGGCGGAGGCGTGAAAAATTAAAAGACACGCTTCAGAAAATGAAGGTAGCTATTCATTTCTATTATCTTGTTTGTTTAGGATGCTAGCAATCTTTTCCTTTTTAAATGCTACTTATTATTAATGAAAGCTTGTTACAGAGTTATAGAAGAGGTTCTTGGCAGAAGGTTTGTCATTGAATAACAAAAATATATCCTTTACTTCTCTTTGGTATGGTTGGAGTTATTTTATTAGCTATGCTATATCTTTGTTTCTGTATTAGTGATGCAGGTTCTATGCTGTGAAGTTGAGCAAGTGGCCATATCTTTGTTCCTTTATTACTCTTTTTTGGTTTTCTTTTTTACTCCTGGATTTCTCCATGAATAGAGAACATATAGAGATCCAAATCCTTTATTTTACTCATAACTAAAAGAATTTCACAATGTCATAACAATGAGGATTTGATTTTTGATGTTTTTCCTAGGCATTATGAATGTTTTAGAATCATAAAATCTGGGCATTTTTGAAACCTAACTCTTCTTTTTCAGACTTATCATCCCCTTTTCCTTTTGGTTTTCTTTTCTCAAGGTAGTTTTCTCTTGTATATTCCTTTTGTGTTACATTTAGATAAGCAAAATTGGTGTTCAATGTTCGGTACATTCACAGTACCTCATCTTGGTTGATTAACTGGGTTGCATCTTGATAACATGTTTGATGTGCTTGTTGCATGTAATAAAAAAAACAAAATACAAGGATGGACTTCTACTACATTCTTAATCATGCTTATGACAGGATGTGGTGTCATTGTTGTGAGAAAAACTAGTTGTCTATTCTGTTCTCATATGTACATAAGAAAATGCAGGTAGATTCTGAATCTGGAATTGTGCACAGCTTCTAAGATCGTTGATTTGCATATTTCAAGAATGTTTTATTGGATGCTACATCATTCCAACTCTTAATGTCATGTGATATGTGAACTCTTGCTCTCATTACTACTTCTGTATAATTTATAGGTTTATTTTCTCAATGACTGAACAAATTGAAATGACTAGGTACAACTTAAGCCATTAATGGCTCAACTTAGTAGGGTGAAATATTTATCTGTCCCTGAATTTGGGAGTTTTCAAGAATGGCAAATTCATGTAAGTGCTGCTGGGCGTGCTGCAAATGGTGATTCTAGTTCCAATGATCTCTCCAGATCTTCTTAAGGGTATGGTGGAACACCAATGCCATTTCTGGGAGAGACAAAGGTAACACTTTTCTCGGTCCCACCTACAATCGCTCTTTCTGCTTGAAGTTTGAGTGCAAAAAATACCTGCTGTTACTCATGCAGTGTTTTTTTTATAAACTATAAGGAATTTTTATATGGTTTCCTACACTAAAATTTATGTAGAAGTTATTTTCATAGAGATGATATTTCTACCAGGGAGCTTTAACGCCTTTGGTGTACCCAAACAACACTACACCTTTCAAAGATTGTAAATTATTGCCATCCTTAATTTTCTAGGGTTAGCTTTTTGCATGAAGTTACTGGAAAAAAATGGTTTAGCATAAGCTAAGGTATTGCTGCACTTTGGATTTAACATTGTGCCTTTTAGTAAGCCATCAATTTTAATTTAATGCACCAAATAGATGAAATTTAGGCTAGAAGGTGAATGGGGTGTTAGGTAATAAGCATTTTGAATTAAATCAATTCACTGCCTCCCAGGCCATGAAGGAGTTGGGTGCTTCCCTTATTTGTTAAGCCATAGCTTTACATGTGAAAACTCCATATGATCTAAGCTAGGCTAGTTCAAGCCTTAGTGGTGGTAGCATGATAAGTTTTAAGGCTATAAATTAGGGTCATATTTGAAAAAGTTGATCAAAATCATAACTCTCTCAAGTACTCTGTTGATCATTCACTGATCTCTTGAATTTGGATGCTACCTTGCCAACCACGCAGACCTTATTGTTTCTCTCAGTCTCTCTTTCAAGAAAGGGATCAATGTTTTTTCTCTTTTAGCGAGTCATAACTTCACTTGTCAAACCTTCAGTCCATCAACGGTAGGTTAGTTCAAGCTTTGGCTCTAGTGTGAGATTGGAAGAATCATTTGCTCCAACTTGTAGACCTTACTGCAAGTTCTTAAGGCAACTAACGTAATCTTGCATGCTAAATTTATTTGATAAAGTGTTTTGGCTTATCATCCTCACCTGGATGTTACCTAACAAACCAGATTAGGTGTTTTGACCTATTGTTTTGGGTGTTCACGACAATAATTCAGTGTGAATTTTTAGTAGTATTTTTGGGTTTGTTGATCTTTATTTAATGAGTTTAGGTGATGTTTGAGCAAAAAAGATAAGTGCCATGTACTATTTGTGTTGATATAATCCATGAGAGGTGTGTAATGTACAAACTCCCTTCACTTTGCCTCCACTTAAACCTTCATACATATAGGAAACGAGTTGAAGCTTTTGAAAGTGGTATGGATATGATGAAATCACTCCTTTGAACTCTCTGGCTTGTGATATGATTATTTAAGGCAATTTAGAAGTTTGATATCAAATGTGATAGTTGAAATGGCATGTATAATATCTAAATAGTAACTTTCCCAATTGAAAAGTTGTTAGTGCTTTCTTTTTGGTGAAGTTCATCCATACTTGGCTGTGATCGGTTATGAAAACATCAGTTACATGTGTTATTTTGACTAGCATATTTGACATGCAGCACCGAGTTGAATTTAATGCATCAAATAGATGCCAATTGAGACATGACCAGGTTTGAGAAAGACATACTGCAGACAGACTGGTTTACTTTATAAATTTGGCGAGATAAAATGGAACCATTTTTGTCAACAGTGCCCATTTTGTTCAGTTATATCATGGGCTTGTTGTTGACAAAGTTGATAGCATCAGTGATGATGCTCTATTTGAATGATGCCTTCTTAATACAGGGATACTTAATGTGTCCCATCAATGTTGACAAACTGTTGTCCCATCAATGTGGCTGTTTAAAGTGATATTTTGAGTTGATTGATTAATTAATTCCACCAAATAGATATATTTAGGTCTAAATAACTCTTTCAAAGCATTTCATACTCTCTTTTTATAGTGGGAAATCAATGCTGATGATACTAGGAAACATTGATGGCAAGGGTAAACTGTCTCCCTTGCTAACTGTAGAGAGATATATTACATGTTTCTCTTTCATAAATAATTGGTTGGATTGACATTAATGATCCATTTCAAATGGTCAGTAAAAGGATCATGGAACTTGTCGCACGTCAAAATCCGCGCGGCGTCGGCTTGGCCACTTTTTCGTTGTTCGTTTTGATTGATTCGTTGGAGTCG